>Ga0194131_10001834_pt1 | contig 35646 bp, 25 predicted proteins | sample TA2KigO120mmetaG_FD_148631 | JGI IMG/M metagenome (GOLD analysis project Ga0194131, IMG submission 148631) | Freshwater microbial communities from Lake Tanganyika, Tanzania - TA2015053 Kigoma Offshore 120m | ecosystem: Environmental > Aquatic > Freshwater > Lake | place: Tanzania: Lake...
CTGCGGACAACCCGGGGCTGGGCCATCAAGCAGGTCACCGAGTTTTCGCAGAGTCCGGACCATGTGGTCGCTCAGCTGGGGTTGGCTTAAGATTGCAAAACTTTAGATGAATCTCGAAGAACCACGCACAAGGACATCGACATGGGCTTGGACTCAGCCATCGTGAAGCGTTGGCTATTCACTTCATTTTTGTCGCTGGAGGAGATTTGCCGCCGCATCGCCTAGGTCGCGCAATTGCCCGAATTCGCGTATGACACTCACGACGACGAATGGGGCATCAGCCATCGCGATGACGTCGAGATAGATGTCACGCACATCCTTGAACGTCGCTTGGTTCGATTGGAAAACCTGCCACGCGGATGTCCAGATTACAACTATTTGGTCGTCGCCAGCGTATCGCGAATGGCGCTTCAAGGCACTTTGAATCACTGGTTCCTGGACCATCCCATCGCTAAACTCTCTCAACAACTGGCCGATGCGCTTGGAACCGAGGTTCGGCACATTTCAGCCGCGCCAAGAATCCCGTAGGTAATTGGAAATGCCAGACTTCACCCCCGTTCTCCTCCGCCGCCTCGGCAAGGCCGGCGGCCAGTCGCTCGACAGCTACCGGGCTGACGGCGGCTATCGCGCCCTCGCCAAGGCGCTGAACGACATGTCGCCGGCCCAGGTTGGCGAGACCGTGAAAGCCGCGGGCCTGCGTGGCCGCGGCGGCGCTGGCTTTCCCACCGGCGTCAAGTGGACGTTCCTGCCCAAGGACCACCCGGGGCCGATCTACCTGTGCGTCAACGCCGATGAGAGCGAGCCGTGCACCTTCAACAACCGCATCCTGCAGGAGGAGGACCCGCACCAAGTGCTCGAAGGTATCCTGCTTGCCAGCTATGCGACGCGGGCCAGCACGGCGTACATCTACCTGCGCTACGAGTACGGCAAGTCGTACCGCGTCCTCCAGAAGGCCATCGACGAGCTGTACGAGAACAACCTGCTCGGGCGAAACATCCTCGGCAAGGATTTCTCCCTCGATGTCTATCTGCACCGCGGCGCCGGGGCGTACATCTGCGGCGAGGAGACCGGGTTGATCGAAAGTCTGGAGGGCAAGCGCGGCTGGCCACGGATCAAGCCGCCGTTTCCCGCCGTCGAAGGCGCCTTCCGCAAGCCGACGGTCGTCAATAACATCGAGACGCTGGCCTGCGTGACGCACATCATCGATCGCGGGGCGGACTGGTTCAAGTCGATCGGCGTGCCGGCGGACCCAAAGAATCCGCGCGACGCCGGCAGCTATGGCCCGAAACTCTACTGCATCAGCGGCCACGTGAACAAGCCCGGCTGCGTCGAGTTGCCGCTCGGCGTCACTGTCCGCGAACTGATCGACAAGCACGGCGGCGGCGTCTGGAAGGGCCGCAAGGCCAAGGGCTGCATCCCCGGCGGCATCAGCATGGGTCTCATGACCGAGGCGGAGTTCGACACGCCGCTGGATTTCAACGGTCCCGGCAAGGTCGGCTGCCTCGGCCTGGGAACCGCCGCCGTCACGGTTTTCGACGAGACGACCAGCATCGTCGATGTTCTCTACAATATCTGCCGGTTTTTCGCCCATGAGTCGTGCGGGCAATGCACGCCCTGCCGGGAAGGCACCGGCTGGATGTACAAGATCATGGAACGCATGCGGAGCGGCCAGGGCCGCCTCGAGGACTTGCAGATCCTGGACGAGGTCGCCAAGAACATCGGCATCATGCCCGGCACGACGATCTGCGGCCTGGCCGACGGCGCCGGCTGGCCGGTGAAGAACGCCATCGCCAAGTTCCGCCCAGAGCTGGAGGAGTGCATCCGCAAGGGACCAACGCTTGCCGTTTCGCGCCCGCTGCAAGCCGTTCATGCGTGATGTCGCCGCCTGGGTGCGAACGCGAATTGTCAACAGGGTGTCGCGATGTCCAGTGACGACGAGCCGGCAGACCGCCCGCGCAAGAAGAAGAAAAAGAAGCGTCCGCAGAAGAGCAACGCGCCGCTGGTCATCGGCATCATCGTCGGCATTCTGCTGCTCGCCGGTGGCATCGTGACCGTGGCCATGCTGATGCGCAAGAAGGACGACACGCAGACCAAGGGCCCGCCGCCACCGCCGCCGGTGATACCGAAAGAACCGCCGAAATTCGAGCCGAAACCGAAGAAGGGCAAGGATCTCATCAGCGCCGTCGCTCGTCGCATGGAGGTGTCCGAGGTCAACAACTGGTTCCGGCAACTCGGGCTGGCGTATCACACGGTGAGCACCGAGACGATCAGCGGCGCCGGCCCGCGCGACTTCGCCCAGCTTGGCCGCGAGTTCGCCAACACGCCGCTCAAGGAATGGCATGACAAGCAGTGGGTCGTCGTCGTCTGGAACGTGCGCTTGCCTAACGTGCAGCAAAAGTCCAGCACCGCGCTGGCCTGGGAGACGGACGCCGACGGCCAGGGCAACCGCATCGTCCTCATGTGCGACGGCTCGGTGCAGTCACTCGACGAGGCGACATTCGCGAAGACAGCGAAGGCAATGGGAAAGTGATGGCAACGGTCTACGTCAACGACAAGCCGGTGGATATCGGCACGGAACGGTTAAACCTCGTCCAGGCAGCCGGCAAGGCGGGCGTCTTCATCCCGCACTACTGCTGGCATCCCGCGCTGTCCGTCGTCGCCAGTTGCCGGATGTGCCTCGTCGAGGTCGGCGAGAAGAAGCCGGATGGCACGGTGGCCATGCAACCGCGTGTCGTTCCCGCTTGCCAGACTCCAGCCAAGGACGGGACCATCGTCATCACCAGCAGCCCGAAGGCCAGGTTCGCTCAGGAGCAGACGCTGGAATCGCTGCTCTTGAATCATCCGCTCGATTGCCCGGTGTGCGACAAGGCCGGCGAATGTCTCCTGCAGGACTACAGCTTCCGCTTCGGCCGGGCCACCAGCCGGATGATCGACCCGAAGAACCAGCCGCCCAACAAGGACTACATCGGCGAGCACATCACGCTGTTCGCGGACCGCTGCATCCTGTGCTCGCGCTGCGTGCGCTTCACGCGCGAGATCAGCGGCACGGCCGAACTTCAGGTGATTAGCCGCGGCCATCACTCCGAAATCGACATCTTCCCCGGCGAGCCGGTCAACAACAAGCTCGCCGGCAACGTCGTCGATATCTGCCCCGTCGGCGCCCTGTGCAGCAAGGACTTCCTCTACAAGCAACGCGTCTGGTTTCTGCGCTCCCAGAAGAGCGTCTGCCCGGATTGCAGCACCGGCTGCAGCATCGACATCGATCACAACAAGGACATCGTCTACCGTCTCCGGCCACGGGAGAACCCGCTGGCCCAGGGGCACTTCATGTGCGACGAGGGCCGCTTCAACTATCCGTACATCAACTCGGCAGCACGCATCTTCCTGCCATCGCAGCGCGGCAGCAACGGCCAGGCCGGCGACATCTGGCAACACGTGCTCTCCAGCCTGCGTCGCGATCTGCGCGCGGCCGCCCAGCGCGACGGCTCATCCGTCGCCGCCGTGCTATCGCCGTTCCTCACCTGCGAGGAAGCGTACCTGCTCGCCAGGCTCATGAAGGGCCTGTCGCCTGACGCCAGGCTCTATTTGGGCCACGTGCCCGTGCACGGCGAGGACGACCGCTATCCCAAGGATCGCAAGGGCCGGCCCATCGAGCCGGTGAAGTTCACCATCCGCGCCGAGAAGTGCCCCAACCGCCGCGGCGTCGAGGCCATCCTGCGCCACTTCGACGGCGAGGTCCGCGATTTCGGCCAAGCCTTGCACGCGGCCGGCGAGGGACGGATCAAGGCGCTGTATCTCACGGCCGGCTACTCACCGCGCGCCGGCGCATGGATCACCGCCGAGCAGACGAAGAATCTGCAAGCGGTCCCCTTGCTGATCGTGCAGGACCTGTTGGCGACGCCGGCGAGCGCCCTGGCCCATTACGTCTTGCCGGCGGCATCGTTCGCGGAGAAGGACGGCACGTTCGTCAACCATGCGGGGCTGGCCCAGGCGATCCGCTGGGCCGTCCGACCAGCGCAAACCGAGCGCACCGACGGCCAGGTTTTCCTCGATCTCCTGGAACGCCGTGGCTTGGTTCACACGCCGACCCTGCGCAAGGAACTGGCCGCCGAGGTGGCCTACTTCGCGCCGCTGGCGGGAGACTTGGGAGAGCTTGGAATCATGCTGACTTGAGACAAGAAGCAGAATTGGGTGCCATGCCCCCACGGCTTTGCGTGGGCATGGCTGACCATGCCGTGTCGTGATGCTGACCAGGTAGCACGGAATCGGAATTCCGTGCTGCATTTCCGGGCACGGCATGCTCATTGTTTCAAGGATTCGTCCAGATAGTCGTCCAGAAAGTGACATACACCCCCTCGGCACATCCTTGCTGCGGGTCGACCAGACTGGAATCGCATGCACGACTTCAATCTCTTCTACGCGCTTGCCACGATTGTAGGCGTCTTTGCCGTCATCATGGGCACGTGCGCGATGCTGATCTTCATCGAGCGCAAGGTGGCGGCCTGGGTACAGGATCGGCTCGGGCCCAACCGCGTCGGCCCAGCGGGGCTGCTGCAATCCGTCGCTGACGGGCTCAAGTTCCTCCTCAAGGAAGACATCATCCCGCGGCAGGTAGACAAGGTACTGTTCCTGATGGCGCCGGCCATCGCCATGTGCACGGCCCTGCTGGCCTTTGCCGTCGTGCCGTTCGGGGCGACGAGCGTGCCGCCGGAGCGGCCTGACTTGATGGTCATTCCTGTGAGTGGACCAGTTATAGATCCTATGAACGACCCGAATGTTGCAAGGCTCGTTACAAAGTTCGCCGACTACGACAGAAGAACTGCACAATACCGCGAATCCTACCAGTTCGTCATCGCCCCCGGCCTCGATATCGGCATCGTTTTCGTCTTCGCCATCACCAGCCTGGCGGTGTATGCGATCATCCTGGGTGGGTGGGCGGCTAACAACAAGTACAGCTTCATCGGCGGGCTGCGCTCCAGCGCCCAGTTCGTCAGCTACGAGATTCCCCTGGGGTTATCGATCCTCGGCGTCGTCCTGATGACCGGCTCGCTGAACCTGGAGAAGATCATCTGGGACCAGACCGGCGGCGGCTGGAACATCTTCGTGCAGCCGCTAGCCTGGCTGATCTTCGTCACGGCCGGGCTGGCGGAGTGCAACCGCGTGCCCTTCGACTTGCCGGAAGCCGAGCAGGAACTCGTCGGCGGCTACCACACCGAGTACAGCGCCATGAAGTTCGCCATGTTCTTCCTGGGCGAGTACACGCATCTGGTGACCACCAGCTTCCTGAACGTCATCGTCTTCTTCGGCGGCTGGCATTTCCCGTTCATCGCCACGGCGGAGTCCGGCTGGCTCATCAAGCTGCTGGTCATCGCCGTCAAGGTCGCGTGCTTCATCCTGTTCTTCATGGTGGTGCGCTGGACGCTGCCGCGCTTCCGTTTCGATCAGCTCATGGCCCTGGCCTGGAAGGTGCTGATCCCGCTGGCCATCGCCAACCTGATCTGCGTGATGATCGTGAAGCAGCTGGGCTGGTCGGTGTGGATTCTCGGGCCAGTCTCGATCGGCATCCTGATCGGCGCCGCCTGGCTCAGCGTGCAGCCGATGCGCGTGGAGAAGGCGTCGGCGGCAATGTAGTCCGCACACTCCGTGTGCGGAACGCGGCACACGGAGTGTGCCGGCTACAATTGCGGCCGCGCTTCCACTTCGATCAGCCGGCGTGATTGCGGGCACGTGCATGATTAGCGGCCGCGATTGCTCGTGCAGTGTCCAAGCAAGAAGTTCGGGGTGGGTGCCATGGCCACGGCTTTGCGTGGCCATGCTCACCCAAAGCGGGAGCATGGCAGCCAAAACAACCAGCCCGAAGATTAAGCTTTGACAAGACACTAGTCATGTCACCGAGCAATGATCGCTTTGATCGCCCCCTGAACTATCCAGAGACTTGCGAATACCCATACCGGGATGAAGAGTAGCCGGCCCGCGCGCCAGTACTGCAAGAAATGGCTGACGCCGCCGCCGCCGCCGAACAGTGCCCAGCGATAGGCCATGTCCAGCGCGAGCACCAGCGCGCCTCCGGCCAGCATCAACAGTGCATCTTCCATGGCGTTGGCCGGCTCCTTGAGCAGGATCATCACCAGGAACACTCCAAACGTCAGATTCAGCCCGAGGAGATTCGTGCCCGGCAGCACCATGTTCCAGTGCAGCAAAATCCTCTCAAATAGCGATGGTTTCGCCGATTCAAGCGGGCCTTCCAGGTAGCGAGCGGCCACGGTGTCGCGAAACGCCTGAAATTCTCGCCAGCCGTCAGACGATGGCCTGGCGGGATCAATGAACTGGCCAGTCGTGCAATCAAGCAAGGACCAGCTGTTGCCGGTGGCAATTGACAGCAAAGCTGGCAGAGGGTTGCCTGTTCCGCGAACATGCAACATGAGCGAATCCACGGGATCGGCATCGCCGATATTGAATTCGACTGAAATCTCATCGGCTTCAAAGATGCCCCAGCCTGGCTCGCTCCAGTCTACACCCGGCAAGCAGCGAGAGATATTCGCGCGTACGCTCGCCGCGGCGCCAAGAGGCAGGGGCGGCACGTCGTCCATCGCTGCCGGCGCCGGCGGCTTGCCCGCGTAGTTAAACACCATCACATCCCAGCTCATCACAGCCTCATAGCTTGATTCGCCGATGCCTTCGTAAACAACTGCCATGAAGCAGCACGACTGGCCGGCGCGGCTTCTCGGCCCGGAACGCGCCCCGCCGCTCGCCGTGTTGTTCTCTTCGGTTAGAATAGTGTTGCGCGCCGCTGGTTTCGCCGCCCGAGTACGGATATGCTCCGCAAGGCGACGGCGTGAGGGAAAGAACAATGATTGCCATCAAGGAAAGACCGGCCGAACGCATCGTCCTGCCGAGAATCAGCTGGGAGGCGTATGAGACGCTTGCGCGCGAAATCGGCGAGCGGCACATCCGCTTGACCTACGACGAAGGAGACCTGGAAATCATGACGCTCTCCTTCGGTCACGAGAACGCCGGCGAGTGGCTGGGCCGATTGATCTTCTTTCTCGCCCTGGAGCTGCGCTTGTCGCTGTGCAGCGGCGGCTCGACGACCTTGAAGAAAGCGCTGTGCCGCAAGGGGCTGGAGCCGGACAAGAGCTTCTGGATTCAGCATGAAAGCCGCATGCGCGGCAAGACCGTCTGGGACCTCTTGATCGACCCGCCGCCCGACCTGGTCGCGGAAGTCGATATCACGAGCAGCTCGATCGACCGGCTTGCCATATATGCCGCTCTCAAGGTCCCGGAAATCTGGCACTACAACGGCAAGGACTTCCGGGTGCTGGTGCTCGCGGCCAACGGCAAATACAAGAAGAAGGCCAAGAGCCCGACATTTCCCTGGTTGCCGATCAAGGAGTTCGCGACTTTTCTGCACAGGCTCGGAACGGTCGATGAAGTTGCCTTGATTCAGGAGTACATTGATTGGCTACGCGCTCGCGTTGTTCCCAGGAAACAGCCCTCCGAGTCACGGCAGAACGGGAAGAACCCGTGAGCCGACGGCTGAATGTAAGCGCACTGCAAGTTGACGTTGCCTTTCTGAAGACTAACTTCACTTGATGATGCACGGCGACGACAAGAAGTACCTGCACCAGATCAGCCACAAGCGCATCGATCCGCCGCCGCTGGCCGGCGGCACGCCGCTCGTCGATATCGTCGAGGAGGCGTTCCTCTCTTACAACGGCGGCCGGCTGCGCGAGGCGTGCCGGCTGTTCGTCTCCAAGATGCTGGCCGACGACACCACGGTCGGCCTGTCGCTCAGCGGCGCCCTCACGCCGGCCGGCCTGGGCATGTCCTGCCTGGTGCCGCTCATCGAGGCCGGCTTCATCGACTGGATCGTCAGCACCGGGGCCAACCTTTACCACGACACGCACTTCGCGCTGGGCATGGACCTGCATCAGTCCCGGCCGGGGCTGGACGACCTCAAGCTGCGCGAGCACCAGGTCATCCGCATCTACGACATCGTCTTCGACTACGAGAACCTGCTGGGCACCGACAAGTTCTTCCGCACGCTGTGCCGCGGCGAGGCGTTCCAGAAATCGCTGGGCACGGCCGAGTTTCATCACCTGGCGGGCAAGTATCTCGACGAGCGCGAGAAGGCCGGCGGCAAGAAGCGCAGCCTGTGGGCCGCGGCCCATCGCTGCGGCGTGCCCATCTTCACCTCGTCGCCCGGCGATAGCTCGATCGGCATGAACCTGGCCGCCTTGCAACTGGAAGGCTCGGCTTTGAAGATCGACCCGCTCCGCGACGTGAACCAGAGCGCGGCCATCGTCTACGACGCCAAGAAAGCCGGCCGCAGCGCCGTCCTCATCCTCGGCGGCGGCTCCCCCAAGAACTTCATGCTGCAGACCGAGCCGCAGATCCAGGAAGTCCTGGGCCTCGAGGAGAGCGGCCACGACTACTTCCTGCAAGTGACGGATGCCCGCCCCGACACCGGCGGCCTCAGCGGCGCCACCCCGCAAGAAGCCATGACCTGGGGCAAGGTCGATCCCGAGCAACTCCCCGACACCGTCACCTGCTACCTGGATTCGACGGTCTTCCTGCCCATCTTCACGGTGTACGCGCTATCGAAGCACGCCCCGCGCCCGCATCGCCGGCTCATGGACCGCTTGCCTGAGTTGACGAAGCAGCTCGAGGCAGATTACGCCGCACGGCAGCGCGAGTGATGATTCAGACGAGCGTGCAAGCAGCTCGCTTGGCGGTTTCGCGCGCTGGGTGCCATGCTCACGGCCTTGCGTGAGCATGGCGAAGCCGCTGAAAACATTGCGATTGCACATGGAGCTTGGGACATCGCACGCCGCGTGGCCCAGCCATGCTCACGCAAAGCCGTGAGCATGGCACCCCACGCCAATGGCTGATAAATGGAAGCGAGCCTACGCTGCGCCCTCGCGCACGCTCGCCCCGTGCTCTTCCAGCAACGACCGATACCACTTCGCCGTCTGCTCGGCCCGGCCCGGCAGCGCCGTCGTGCCCCAGACCAGGGACAGCGTGCGGCGCGTGTCGGCAGCCGTCTTGGTGCGTTGAGCGTCCTTGACGGCGTTGGCGCATGGGCCATCGGCATCGAAGAGACAAAGAAGCCCGCTCAGGTCCATGCTCTGTCCGGATGCGTTGAAGACATAGGAAGCGCCCGCCGGCGCGATGGCGACCCGCAACGGTAGCCGGGCCCGGTCCAGGTCGATGACGCTGATCGGCAGGCCGCTGTGCAGCGACACGACGTTGCAGGCATCGACGGCCAGGTTGATGGGCCCGAGCGAGCCGTCGCCGGCGGCGCGCAGCAGGTACTCGGAGGCGGGCTTGCTGCGGCCGGTCGGCTTGAAGCCACCGGCCCGCAGCAGATTGCGGACGGCTTCGCGCACGCCGTCGTCGCTGTGCAAGGGGGCGGCCGCGTCGAGCGCGAGCATGCCCGACAGCGCCGCTGCCGGCATCTCTCCCAGAGGTCGCGGAAATTCGCTGACAAACGATTGCAAGTCCAGCAACGGATGTGCTTCGACGATCATGCCTTGCCCCTGCTTCACGTCTCGACAGGCTCCACAGCGGGCAGAACTTGCGCCGTCGTCTCGCCGAAGCCGACGCGGTAGCCGTCGCCCTGGCACCAGCCGGTCAAGGTCACGCGATCACCGTCGTGGAGGTTGACGCGGCTTTCGCCGTTGCCGAGGCGGAGTGGTTTCGTCCCCTTCCAGGCCAGTTCCAGCATGCTGCCGTACGAGCCCGGATCGGGGCCGCTGATCGTTCCGGTGGCGAGCAGGTCGCCCGTGCGGAGGTTGCAGCCGCCGACGCTATGATGAGCCACCTGCTGGCACACGTTCCAGTACAGATGCCGGGCGTTCGTCCGGCAGATCGTTTGCGGCTCGGCCTGCGACGCGGCTTGCAGGCGCACTTCCAGATGAATGTCGTAGGACCAGTCGCCCGGCGAACGCAGATACGGAAACGGCGCCGGCTCCTGCTTCGGCCCGGCGACGCGGAACGGCGCCAGCGCCTCCAGCGGCACGACCCAGCACGAAATCGACGTGGCGAAGTTCTTGGCCAGGAATGGACCGAGCGGTTGATATTCCCACTTCTGGATGTCGCGGGCGCTCCAGTCGTTGACCAGGACCATGCCGAAGACATGCTCGGCGGCCCGGCCGATGGGGATGGGCCGGCCCAGTTCGTTGCCGGGACCGATGAAAAAGCCCATCTCCAGCTCGAAATCGAGGAAACGGCTGGGGCCGAAGACCGGCGGGGCCGCATCGTCCGGACGCGCTTGCCCGCATGGCCGGACAATGTCCACGCCGCTGGGCACGATCGAGCTGGCTCGGCCATGATACGCCACCGGCAGGTGCAGCCAGTTCGGCATGAGGGCGTTGTCCGCGCCGCGCAGCATGACGCCGACGTTGGTGGCGTGCTCGCGCGAGGAATAGAAGTCCGTGTAGTTCTCGATGCACGCCGGCAGCAGCATGCGGACCGCTGCACGCGTCACAAGCGCCTTGTCGCGCAGCGACCGGTCGTCGCGCAAGGTTCGCTCATCGGCCCTCAGCAACTGCGTGAGCCGTGCCCGCGCCTTGCGCCACGACTCGACCCCGAGCGCCATGAACGCGTTGAGCGTCGTCTGCCCCGGCCCCAGCGCGCGGGCGAGCGCAGCGTCCGCCAGCAATCCCCGCTCCGCGAGCACGCTCAGGTCCAGGATCAGGTCGCCGATGGCGACGCCGATGCGCGGCACGTCATCGGCCTGCCGCTGAAAAACTCCGTACGGCAAGTTCTGGATCGGGAAATGTCCGTCGGGAGCAACCGGGACGAACGAGCGCAGCGTTGCATGGTCCAATGCAAATTCCATTGCTTGTTCAGCCGGCATGACATCCTCACGATGGCATCGTCACACGCGCAGCTGCTGCTGCCGGAGTCGCGCGAGCGGCGCCAGTGCCGGCTTGATGTTGCCCTGGGCATCGACGAGACCGGCGTGCGGAAATAGATGCGGCTCGGCATCCGACCAGTGCACCCATTGCACGGCCTGGACGCTCGGCTTGCACAGCGCGAGGGTGGCAAAGTCCGCGGCCCACTCCGCCTGCACTTCGGGCGTGAAACCGCCTCGCCAGTGTCCTGCCGATAGCCGCATGTCCGGATCCGCCAGCGGGTCGGGCCCCGGTTGCGACGGGTAGCCGAGCGTGATTTGCAACGGCACGCCCAGCATGGAATACAGGTCGATGAGCCGGGAAAATTCGAGCGTATCCCGGCAGTAGCTGCCGCGCGGACCGCAACCCATGACGACCTCCAGGTCGAGGCTGGCCGGTCTCATCCCGGATCGCAACAGGTTATCGACGAAGAGAAATGGTGAATTGCAATCATTCTGCGTGGCCAGATACTCGCCCCAGGGCTGGGCGACGCTGACGATGAACTGCAGGTCGGCATCGACGTGGTGGGCGCACTCGAAGAGTCGCATCGTCAGCCACAGGAGTTCATCGTCGCTGCGGCCGAGCACCTGCGAATAGTTGCATGCCGAAGCGAGCTGCCAGACGGGAATGCGGCCGCGATAGCGACGCAGCGCCGCGTCCGCGAAGCAGCACAGCGCGCTGGCCAGGCTGCTCGAGTCCAGTTCGTGCTGCCAGAGCCAATCCGGCAGACTTGGCCCGGAGAAGTCGACCAGCGGCCCTCCCAGCACCGGAACCCCGCACCCCTGCGCCCAGTGCAGCAGGCGATCGATCTCATCCCAGCAGAACTCGCCTTCCGACGGCTCGATCCGATTCCAGGGAAAGGGAATCATGACGGCATTGAAAGCTCGCTTGAGTTCCGCGGCGGCGGCCTCGGCGGGAGGCGTCAAACCCAGCCGGCACAGCAGCAGCGTATCAAGCCGGGGCTGCCGTTCGTGCCGCAAGCGAAAGACCTGGTTGGTGTAGGTCGCCACCAGGTGTTCCGCGGCGCGATAGCAGTCGCCCAGGACGCGCTCGGCAGCGGCGCTGTCCGGCTCGACGGCGTCGAGCGTGCTGACCCGGCCGAAGCCACGCGTGGCCTGGCGGATCAGCGCGTCAAGCTCGGGAGTCGATTCCAGGCCGCCCATGCCCCAGTCCGAGGCCTGGCCGCGCACCTGGTTGAGCTTGCCGCGCACGAGTTCGAGAGCGAGCTGATAGGGCCGATCCCGCTCCATCAACGATGCGGTTCGCGCCATGACTTGCCCGGCGCCCTCCACGTTCCAGGGCACGAGCACATTGCCGCTCTCTTCCTGCGAGCGGACCACGGCCATCTCGCCAGGTTGAAAGCTCAGTTCGGCGGGAAACGGCATGTTGTCCTGGCCGCCCGCGACGCAGGTCAGTTCCAGTTCCTGTAGTTCGTCCGCGGACAGGCGGGTAGGCAGTTGGAATCTCATCGTGCCCGTGTTTGCGAGTGACATTTCACTACCCGAGATTTAACCACACCGCGACGGCGCTGAACAGCAGAAAATCGATTTGTTTGAAGTGCCAGCGCGACGGCCCTTGACCGCCAGTTACGCGAGTCGGCGGCGGCGGCAAGCCTCTTGATACGTGGCCTCGAAATCAACGGGCACGAACAGATCGCCGCTCAACCGTAACGGCAAGGTTGGCAGGGCGTCGCCGAGGCCGAAACTTGCCGGCCAGACGTCGATCTCCGGGCGCTCCTCGCGCCGTACCGGGCGGTAGGCAACGGCGTACAAAGCCGCATCGTCCGTAAGTTCCTGTTCGACGATGGCGTTCATGAGCCGAACCGTCTCGTTATGTAGGTTCGCACGCCGGTTCGTGACCACGTCGATGATGATGAGGCTGACTCCCTGGTACAGATAGCTGGCGCACCTGGCGGCAAAGGCACGCCGCTCCTCGGGTCGATCCTTGTTGCCGGGGCTGACCAGTTCAATGGCGCCGACCAGCGTCAGCCCGCTGGTCGTCGAGAACACGCGGACCTCGAAAGATTCCGGAAACACAGCCGGCATCGTGAAGGCCGCCGCCGGCGGGGCCCAGGCCGCAAGCGCTTGCGTCGCAGTCGCTTCGTGGCGCGGGTCACGCAGCCGTCAGTACGATGGAGGTGTTGCTGCCGCCGAAGCCGAAGGAATTGGAGAGCGCCGCCTTTACCTGCCGCTCCTGGGCCACGTGCGGCACGTGACAGAGGTTGCATGCCGGATCGGGATTGTCGAGATTGATGGTTGGCGGCACGGCGCGGTGCTGCAGCGCCGCCAGACAGGCGAGCGCCTCGACCGCGGCCGCAGCCGTCAACAGATGTCCGGTCATGCTCTTGGTCGAGCTGACCGGCAAGTGCGGCAGCTGCTCCTGGAAGACCACCTTCAGGGCACGCACCTCGGCGGCATCGCCGACGGGCGTGCTGGTGGCGTGTGCATTGACGTAATCGACATCGACGGGATTGAGGCCGGCGTCGGCGAGGGCCTGTTCCATCGCCTGCACTGCCGGGGCAGGATCCGGGCTTGGGATGACCATGTTGTGGGCGTCGCTGGTGATGCCGCAGCCGGCCAGGCAGCCGTATGCCCTGGCCGTGCGTGCGCGGGCGTCTTCGGCTCGTTCGAGGACGAACATGGCGCCCCCTTCGCTCATGACGAAGCCGTCGCGGTCCACGTCAAACGGCCGCGAGGCCCGGGCCGGCTCGTCGTTGCGTCGTGACAGAGCGCGCAGGTTGCCGAAGCCGGCAAGGCACAGCGGTGTCACGGCCATGTCACAGGCGCCCGCCAGGCAGAGATCAACCCAGCCCATCTGCAGCCAGCGCCGCGCCAGCGCCAGGGCGATGTTGCCGCTGGCACAGGCGGCGGAGATGCCGATGGCCGGGCCGGACAGATGCAGTCTTTGCCGCAAGCTCGCCGCCGCCGGCTCCATGTCGGCATTGATCTCGAAGATGCGGCGGCCTCCCCGGCAACGATCGACTTCCCACAGGTTCAGCCACTCCGCTGCCGTCCCCAGGATCAGGCCGATGCGCCGGTCCGATCGCTCCGGCCGACAACCGGCGTCGGCGAGCGCCGAGGCCGCGCACCACAGCGCCAGGCGATCCAGCGGCGCGAGCCGGTCAAAGTCGCGGCGCTCGTGGCCGGCCGGGCACGGAACGTCCGCAACCAGGCCGGCGATCTGCGAAGGATGCTCGCCGACCGCAAATCGGCTGACACGCTCGATGCCGCTGCGCCCGGCCAGCAGACCCTCGGCAATCTCGGCAAACGAATGTCCCAGTGGCGTGGCGGCGCCGACGCCGGTGATCCAGATGTCGTCGTGCCCGCTCAACATGGACTCTCCGCGTCTTCACGCAGCAAGCGCAGCCAGCCGCTCGTCCCCAGCCGCCAGCTGCCGCGACACTCTTCGTGCGCAAAGGCTTCGATCAGGTCGCCCACATCGCACAGGGACCCGCAACCATGCATGTCCGCAGGGATCGTGTCAACGGGCATCGCGTTCGCGGTCACCCCGACGCGCGAATGCTCCGGGCATATCTGCAGGCTGAGCCCGATGGACGAGGTCCGGCCGGGTATCAGTGCCAGCGCCAGGGCACGACAATCCGGTTCGGGCTCGCATTTGCTTGCTGGCTCAGCGCGATCGACCGGAATGAACTCGCGCTCGTGATCGGTCAGCACCAACCAGATTCCTGGAATCCCCGGCAGCGCGAGCAGGCTGGCGGCAGCGAGCACGGCCTCGACGACCGCACCGGGCGCGCCGCCCACGCCGAAGTTTGGGCCATGAATGCGCAAGGACTGGCTGATGGTCCCGGAGACGGCGTGCAAGGACTGGTGCGGTATCAGGTGCGGCGAGATGCCCCAGGCGCCTTCGACGGCAAAGCGTGCCAGGGCGTCGGCCATGCCGCTGCGGCCAAGAAAGGTCGGCGCCGCGATCACGCCCCAGTGCCGCTGCTCCACACGGGCAAGGTCGAAGTTGTAGATCGCCTGGTATACCGCCGCCAGGCCGGCGACGGTCTGCTTTTCGGCGTGCTTGAGGAAGCCGGCGGGCAACGGCGTGCCCGGCGCAGCCACCGGGTTACGTCGCAGCGTTTCCAGCAATTCCGAGCCGCCGCGGATGATGCCGAAGCCCGCCACGGAGCACGTTACCGCCGAGCGCAAGGGCGCCTGCAAACCAAGGACTGAGGCATCGCGATGCTGCAACGACGGCTTCCTTTCCGACGGCTCTCAAGCTGCGGACTCTGCGCAATCTGCGAATGCGCGGTTGCAGGCTTGACCTCCAGCCTCGAAATCACCACACGTAGATATCGCAGGTACGCCAAAATGTCAATCCGACCGTGAAGGTCGCGGGATGCCTTGTTTCCGCCCTGCCATTTTGGTCTTATCTTGTCGCCAGGTATGGGCGCAGGCCGCCCTCGCTGGCGCTTCGGGCTCAGGGCTTTGCCTGGAACTTTCGAGCGGCCGATGACCAATCCGATGAGCAACCTGTGCCAGGCCATGAACCAGCACGGGCTGGTGCGCTTTGCGCGACACTTCGAGGAGCAGTTTCCCGATGCGCACATGAAGGACCTGGTCGTGGATGCCCTCGGCGCGCAGCGCGAAATGTTCGTGCTTGGCCGGAAGGTGATCAACTTCGGGTCGGACAGCTTCCTCGGACTGGATCAGGACGTCCGGGTCGGCGACGCCATCCGCCGGGGGCTGGAGCGCTGGGGCAGCCACAACGGCGCTTCGCGAGCCTTTGCAAGCGTGCGGACCAACCTCGAGGCTGAAGAGAAACTGGCGGCCTGGCTGGGAAGCGACGCCGTCTTGATTTATCCCTCGGTGAGCCTCGCCAACATGGGCGCCTTGCCCGGCCTGGTCGGCCGCCGCGATCTGCTCATCGTCGATGAGCACGCCCACAACTCCATCCAGGAGGGCGCCAGGATCGCCCAGGCCAATGGCGTCCGGCTGGTCACCTTTCAGCACAGCGATCCCGCCGACCTCGACAAGATTCTGCGCGAAGCGGCCGGCTTTCGCGTCGCGGTCGTGGCCATCGACGGCGTCTACAGCATGACCGGCGACCTGCCGCCCTTGCAGGAATTGAATGAAGTCGCCCTGCGGCACAACGCGGTCCTCTATGTCGACGATGCCCACGCAACCGGGGTGATGGGCCCGCATGGCCGCGGCACCGTGCTCGAGGCGCTGGGCAGTTACGACAATGCCCTGGTCGTCGGTTCGCTGTCCAAGGCGTTCTCCTGCTTTGGCGGCTTCATCGGCTGCCCCGCGCCGTTCAAGCGCTTGCTCAAGATGCGGTCCAACACCTATATCTTCGGTGGGCCGGTGCCGCCACCGTACCTGGACGCCATCTGTACGGTTTGCGACATCCTGAACTCGCCCGAGTACGACATCCTCCGGGGACGGCTGCACGACAACGTTCGCCGCCTGACTCGCGGCGCCGAGCGCCTCGGCCTGGTTGTGCTCGGCGGCAGCACGCCCATCATCTCCATCCTGGTCGGCGACGAGGCCGACACCTTTCGCGCCGGCAATTCTCTCTTCGAACGCGGCTACTACGTCCAGTCCGTCACGTTTCCTGCAGTCCCCTACCATGCCGGCGTCCTGCGCATCCAGGTGAACGCCAATCACCTTCCCGAAGCCATCGACGGCTTGCTGGCAGCGCTGGGGGAGTTGCAAGAGCACATCCATCTGGAAACACGCCGGGCGGCGTGATCCCCGGACAGGCGCTCGCCGTCTTCTTCCTTCGCATGTAGAATGGCAGAACTTCTCCGGAAGACTCGCCGCGTTATGTTTCTCCCCCCGGCCAGTCTTATCATCTGGATATCTGTCCAGAAACATCGAGGATGGAATGGGCGAGCAAACCGAGTTCTTTCTATTTCGCCGAACGCAAGAGGCTTGCCCGAACTGGGTGATCGTGCTGCCGGTGGCGTTCGCCTTCGCCGTCGTGCTGTTGATCGTGCTCTTCAAGCGCGAGAGACGCGTGCCGACGTTCCTGTGGTCGTCGGCAGTCATCGGCGTGCTGTCGGCGGTCTATCTCGCGTTGCCGCTCGTCCTCAAGGGGTTGCTGCCGGGCTGGACGCTGTCGTGGTGGTACATCCTCATCCCGTTCCTGGCCGTCGGGCTGGTGTACGTCTGGCTGATGTATCTGCGCGACGCGCAATCGATCCATCCCGTCTGGGCCGCGTTTCTCGGAATCCTGCGCTGTTCGGTCTACGCCATACTGGCCTTCGTTTTTCTGCTCCCCGGTTGCCAGCATTACGACATCAGCGAGACGTTCTCCAAGACGCTGTTCTTGCTGGACGTCTCGGGCAGCATGGGAACCATCGACGACCTCCCCGAGCCGGGCCAGGATCCCGCCAAGCTGCCGACACGCCAGGACAAGGTCATCCAGTTCCTGACCAGCATCGCTCAGAAAGGCGACGACAAGACCAAGAGCTTCATCGAGCGCATCGTGCAAAAGTCTCCGGTGACGGCCTATCGATTCGGTAGTCTCGCCGACGAGACCAGCGTGCAGCATCTCAAGGAGGGGTCGTTGCCCACTCTCGGTGAATGGACCGATTTCCTCAAGCCGGACAAGAAGAAAATCCAGGTTTCTGCCAAGTTGCCGGTCGAGGACCAGATCAAGCTGCGCAGCAAGCTCAACGACCTTTACGACAGCCTGCTGGGGGGCACGAACGTCGGCGGTTCGGCGTTGCAGATCGCACGCCTGGCATCCGGCAGCTGGTTACAGGCTGTCGTCATGATCTCCGATGGCCAGAGCAACCTCGGCAGCGACGACGCCGTCAAGGAATTCCTGGCCCGCGTCAACAACTCGCGCAAGAAGATCAACGTGTTCACGATCGGCGTGGGCGAATACCGCCAGCCGGTCAGCATCCGCATCGACGACCTGCAGGCCCCGGAAGTCGCGCGGCCGGACGACAAGTTCCCGGTCCGCGTCCCGGTCATCGGCCAGGGCCTGCCGGACGAGGAGTTCACCGTCACCCTCGAAATGCAGCGCGTCAAGGACAAGGACGGCAAGGCGACCGCCGGTGAGCCGAAGTACCTGCTCGACCCCAAGCGTGGCAAGTTCAAGGGGGGCGGCGACAATCCCCACGACGTCGTCGAGTTCGACATCGACATCCAGGACATCAAGAAGGTCAAGGCCGACAAGGATGAGGGCAATGTCCTGGAAGGAACCTGGCAGTTCATCGCCAAGGTGCCGCGCCACAAGAACGAGGCTTTCCCGAACGAAGAGCACGCCAGCGATCCGCCGACCCAGGTCCTCGTGCAGAAGCGCAAGCTCCGCGTGCTGCTGTTCGCAGGCGGCCCAACGCGCGAATATCAATTCGTTCGCACATTGCTCTACCGCGAGGTGCAGGAAAAGCGCATGGAGCTGGCGGTCTTCTTGCAGACCGGCGGAGATGACCAGGTGGACCAGGACGTCGAGAAGGATTGGCTGCTCAAGCACTTTCCGAATCGCCTCGGACCGGACAACCCCAGCGATCCGCATTCCAGCCTGAACGAGTACGACGTCATCCTCGCCTTCGATCCGGACTGGACGCTGCTGGAGCCGAAGCAGCTGCAGCTGCTGAAGGAGTGGGTTGGCAATCATGCGGGCGGCATCGTCTTCATCGCTGGGCCGGTGAACACGTTTCACCTGGCCCGGCCGGGCGGCCTCGATCTGTCGAGCCTGCTGACCATCTTTCCCGTCGTGCTCAAGGACAGCCGGCTGCATAGCCTAGGTATCGAGCACGATGCCCGGCGGCCCTATTACCTCAACTTCACGCCGGCCGCCAGGGACTATCCCTTTCTGAAGCTGGATGACGAGGGCACGAGCCCGACGGCCGGCTGGAACCGGTTCTTCTGGCGCGGGCAAAAACCCGAAGGCAAGGACTCCATCCCGGTGAGCGGCTTCCACAACTATTACCCGGTCGAGAAGCTCAAGCCGGCCTCCATCGTCATCGCCACCTTCGCCGGCGCCGCCTCTTCTCGCATCAACGACGGCAAGGACGAACAACCTTACATCGTCAGCATGCCTTACGGCAGCGGCAAGACCATGTATCTCAGCCAGGGCGACTTCTGGCGGCTCCGGCAATTCAAGCTGAATTACTGGGAACGCTTCTGGATCAAGCTGGCCCGCTACGCGGCCGCCGGCACCTCCATGCAGACGAAGTACGGCTTCATGCCCATGGGTCGCTACTACACCACCGGCACCGTCCCGATCGAAGCTCAGATCAAGGGAGCCGACCTGCAAGCCCTGCCACGCGACGTGACGCCTCGCGTCATCGTCAAGCGACCGGAAGGATTCGACCCGAAGATCGATCCGGAATCCCCCGAAAGCTTCGATCTGCGTCCCAAGAACGCCCAGGGGGAGTGGAACGGCTGGTTCGTCGGCAGCTTTAAGGTGCGCACGCCCGGCGAGTACGAGTTCAAGATCCCGATTCCCGGCACCTCCGACTCGCTGTCGCACCGCATCATGGTCAAGAAGCCGAACCTGGAGCTAGACAACGTTCGCAACAACTTCCGCGAGCTGTATCGTCTGTCGAGCGACGCCGCCGACGTGCTCAAACGCCTGGACCCGGAGACACGTCGCGAAGTCGAGCGCGTTCTCAAGCCGCCGGCCGACCAGGATCTGAAGGACATCAGTCCCGACGCCGATCGTGCCGGCACGCGGCTGTTCTTCAACCTCAAGGACGCCGGCCTCATCACCAAGTGCCTGGTGAACGAGCTGCCCAAGCGCGAGAACACCAAGGGCCAGCTCGTGGATCTGTGGGACCAGGGCGTGTCGAGCGATATGGGCATCATCGCCCAGGACCTTCTTATCTGGTTCCCGGCGGCGCTGGCGGCGGTTGTCTTCGGCGTGCTGCTGTTTGTCGACAAGCAGGTGCTGGCCCAGCTGGTCTTCGGGCCAACGGCGCTGGCCTTCTTCGCGGTCAAGACGGCAACCTACTGGATCGAATTGCCGGACGGCGTGGACCTGGCCGGTTTCGCCGTCGGCGGCGTTGGCCTGGCGGTCGTCGTCGCACTGCTGGTCCTCAACAGGTGCTATCGCCCGCTGGTTGCGCTCATGGTCCTCGCGATCTGGGTGGCGCTGGTGCTTGCCGGCGAGTTCATCGCCAACCTGTTCGGCAATCCGTTCCTGCACGAAGTCTGGCCCTGGGGCATGTCCTACGTACTCGCCGGCGTGGTCGGCATCCTCTCGCTGGAATGGCTAACTCGCAAGCTGTTGAAACTGGCATAGCAAGTTTTCAGTGTTCAGTGTGCAGTGTTCAGAAAGAAGAACGCTGAAAACTGAACACTGAACACTGAACACTGAAAACTGGGTGCGAATGCATGGCAACCGTGACTTCACCAAAGCGGACGATTGACCGGGCGGACACGGACCGGCGCGTGCGGCATCCCTTGCAGGCCCTGCGCGGCTACATCCGCAGCTACGTGACCCTGGAAGGGGCCTTCGTCGCCCTCATCTATGTCGCGCTGTGGTTCTGGATCGGTCTGGCCCTGGATTACGGCATCTTCAAGCTCACCAACGGCTTCGACTGGGTCAAGGAACTGCAAGACCTGTCCCCCGGCGACCGGACTGCTGACTGGATCGTCCGCGGCGTCATCCTTGGCATGCTCCTGGCCGGCTTGCTGGCGCTGGTCGCCTTCAAGGTCTTCATGCGTTGGTTCCGCGAGTTCCGTGATCCGGCCCTGGCCCTGGTGCTGGAGCGGCGCTTTCCGCACGAGCTGGGCGACCGGCTCATCACCGCCGTCGAGATGGCTGACCCGAAGCTGGCCGGCAAGTACGGCTATTCGCAGGCCCTGGTGGACAAGACCATCGTGGATGCCGCCGAGCGCGTCGAGCAGATTCCGGTCAAGCAGGTGTTCAACTGGGGACGGCTCCGCAAGCTGGCGGGGCTGGTCCTCGCTGTCAGCGTCGGCATGTACCTGCTGGTGGGCGGTGGCTATCTCGGGATCAACGCGGCCTTCGGCGGTTCAGCCTCGGTCGGCGATTACTTCTGGCGGTTCCAGCACACGGCCGCCATCTGGGTCGAGCGCAACATCCTGCTGCAGGATTCCTACTGGCCGCGGCAGGCTTATCTTGAGCTGGTCCGTTTTCAGGACACAAAGGAGCATCCGGGCGAGATGCGCATCGGCCGTGATGAGAGCCGGCCGGACCTGCAGGTTCGTGCTTTCCAGTGGGTCGTAGCCGACCATTCGTCGCAGGCCGCGAAGACGGGCGGCTGGCGGCCATTGACCTGGAACGACTTGCCCGGCTTCGTCGATGCTGCCTTGCTCGGTCGCGTCACCATTCCCGCCCACTGGGGCGGCTGGCAGATGGACCTCGGCGACCTCGACTCCGACGTCCCTGCAGGCGTTATCCCATCGGTCTGGCAAGGCAAGTCAGCCGGCGCGGTCCGCACCGAGCTGGCGACGGCCGAGTTGAAGAAGGCAACCGCCGGGTTCGAAGTCCTTGTCGCCGACTGGCTTGACTGGCAGCGCTGGACCGTGGACCGTCTCGGCAGCCAGGCGAACATCGAAGTGGTTCGCCGCAATCTCCGCGCCGAGCATCCCGAGGCGCAAAAGGCCCTTGATGACGTTTTCGCCAGGATCGAGGAGCTGGCCGGCGACGTGACCATGGAACGCAAGATACGCAAGCTGGCTCTGCCCAAGTTTGCCTCCGAGGATCCAGCCGAACAGATCGTCTTTTATTACTGGGGCAAGAACACCAAGATCACCACCGGCCCGGATCGCTCGGGAGCCAGCAACAGCTTCATCTTCGGCCTGGGCGACCTGAAGGAGTCGGTCGAGTTCACCATCCAGGCGCTCGACTATTCCACGCCGGTGCTGAAGATCCAGCTGGTCCCGCCTCCCGGCGTCACCAGCGTGCACGTGGACAAGGAGGAGCCGGCGTATCTCTTCTACCGCCTCCAGGGTGATCAGCGGCCGCTCAAGGGCAAGAAGCAGATCTTCAAGAACGTCCCCGTCTCCGTCACCGGCGAAGCCAGCATCGTGCAAATCCCCATCGGCGCCAACATGACGCTTTATGCCGAGGCGGACCGACCGCTCAAGGACAGCGTGCGCATGACGCGGCCGGCCCAGACCGAGGAACGCGGCGCCATCACCCCCATCCAGAAGGTCCAGCTTGCCGACGATCAGAAGACCTTTTCCGTCAGCTTCAAGAACGTCGTCAAGACCATCGAGTTCTACTTCGAGTTCACCGATCGCGACAACGTCGGCGGCAAGCGGCGCATCGTCATCCGGCCAATCGACGACCGGGCGCCGGAAGTCTTCGACGTGGAGATGCTTGCCGGACTGCGCAAGCCGCGCTTCCGCACCGATCCCGGCAAGTCCAGCCAGGGCACGGCGGCCGACGGCTTCTTGATCACGCCGGATGCCCTCGTGCCCTTCAAGGGGACGCTGCGCGATGACTACGGCCTCACGCAAGCCAACTGGCATTTCGACGTCGAGCCCATCGATTTCGAACTCGTCAGCAAGGGGGACAAGGAAAAGCTGCCGCAGCTGGTTCTTCAGGGCAATGCCCAGCTACGGCGGCTGGGCCTGGTCGTCAGCGGCCTGTCGACGCATGGCTTCCCGGGGACCGATGCCATCTACTGGGCGTGGGTCAACCGGATGGTGGCTGTCGATCTGGCCATTTCCGGCAAGCGCTACAACGAGGAAGGGGCAGTCCCGCTGGAGCGCTTCCAGGTCCGCCTCGAGGAACGCGGCGCCGAGGAGTTGACGCTCAACGCCTTGCTGGAAAAGCTGAAGGAGAAGCCCCCGCAGCGCGCATTGTTCCGCGAGCACACTCTCAAGGACGAGGACGGCTTCGACTTCAAGAAGTATCTGCCCAAACTCAAGGTCGCCGACGCCACCAAGGAGGCGCAGCTGCATTACCAGGTGCGCCTGTCGGTGTCGGCCACGGACAACAACATTGAGACCGGCCCCTCCGTCGGCAAGAACAAGGCGCCCTTCACCTTCCTGGTCGTCTCCGAGAGCGAGTTGCTGGCACAGATCTTCCTCGAGGAGGAAAGCATTCGCGACCGGCTCGACAAGGCCATCGGCAAGCTGAAGAACGGGCGGACGGCCATCAGCGAACAGCTGGGCAAGCTGTCGTCCCCCGCCACCGATCTGGCGCTGGTCAACATCCGCGTGGAGGAGGTTCGCAAGGTCGTCTCCGACACGGGCAGCACGTCGCGCGAAATCCACAGCGACTTCAGCCGCATCCTCAAGGAACTGGAGGTCAACCGCGTCGGCTACACGCGCGGCAAGCAGAAGATCAACGACGTCCGCGACAAGATTGTCGAACCCATGGAACTGATCATCAACCCGAACTTCGGCAGCTTCATGCAGACCGAGGAAAGGCTCAGCGCCCTGGCCAAGGGACTGGAGGACGACACGGCTGCCCTCCGCCAGGCCGAGGCCGACAAGTCGGTGCAGGCCACACGCCTCAAGCTGCAAGCCAACATCCCCACGCACGTCAAGAACACCCAGTTGACTCGCGACCGCCTCGACGACCTGATCGAGAAGCTCAACTCCGTCTACCTGGCCATGGAGGAGGGCGTGGTCTTCGGCCAGCTGCTCCAGACCATCGTCCGCATCGAGCAGGATCAGCGCAAGATCCGCGACGACTGGCGCATTCAGCATGAGAAGAAGGTGAAGGAATTGTTCGGGGAACTCACCAAGTAGCCGGGTTGTGGCGAACCGTGAGCCCTCGTCGCGGACGAATTGCGAGCGCATGGAAAAGCGCTGTAAATTCGAACCAGGACGTGACAAACGCTCAGTTTTCTGGTAAATGTGTTGGAAAGGGCAAAAAGGCTCGTCTTATCCACGTCCGGCACGGGGACTGTCTCTGGGCGGGCGCGGGAGGAATCATCCATGAAGTCGCGATGGACATTGACGATTTTGGGGCTTGCGGCCGTGCTCGTCGCGGTCAACCTGCGGGCCGGCGCTCAGACGAAGCCGAAGGCTGATGATTCAGTCCAGATCCGCGAGGACCTGGCCCTGAAGCAGCAGATCCTCTACCGGCAGTTTGCGGAGTTCGAGCAGGCCCTGCTCCGGCTGCAGCAGCGCCTGGAGCGCAGCACCAAGGCGGAGGAGCGCGAGCGGGCCGCCATCCTGGCCAAGGCGCTCGAAAAGTCGCGTGACAAGTCCATCACCACCCGCTTCGAGCAGTTCGTCGATTACCTAAAGACCGGCAAGCTGACCAGCGTCAGCGACATCGCCAAGGCCGTCAAGCAGAGCAACGACCTGGCCGAGGATCTCCGCGACCTCATCGCCCTGCTGCGCGAGGATACGCTCGCCGCCCGCAAGCGCGAGGAACGGCTGGGCCTCGAGGAGATGATCAAGAAGCTCGAAAACATCATCCGCGACCAGAAGACGGCCGAGGGCCAGACCCGCATCGGCAAGACCGAAACGAGCGAGCTGATCAAGATTCAGAACACGGTCACTCAGGCGACCGCCGACCTCCTTGACAAGATGAACGGCAAGAATGGCAAGGGGGGCGAGGCCAAGAACGCGCCGGGCCAGTCGAAGGCGGGAGGCAAGGACGGCGGCAAGAAGGGTGAGAGCAAGGAGGTCGGCAAGGACCCAGCGAAGCAGGGCGAGGGTCGCGAGGCCGGCAAGTCCGGCAAGTCCGGCGATGCCAAGCCCGGCGAGGCTAAATCCGGCGAAGCCAAGTCCGGCGACCCGAAGGGCGGCGACCCGAAGGGTGGCAAGGAGGGCCAGGCCGGCTCCAAGAGCGGCAAGGGCAGCGAAGGCTCGAAGTCCGGCGGCGCCAAGGACAGCAAGTCCGGCAGCCAGGGCGGCGCCAAGGATAACAAGGGCGGCGACGGCAAAGAAGCCGGCGCCAAGGATAAGGGCGGCGTCAAGGAGAAGACCGGCGAGGCCAAGGGCACTGAAAAGCCCGGCGACGACAAGGACAAGAAGGGCGAGCAAAGCTCCTCCAAGTCCGGCGGTCAGGGCAAGGAGGGCCAGGCCGGCTCCAAGAGCGGCAAGGGGGGCGAGAGCAAGTCCGGCGAGTCCAAGTCCGGCGGCCAGAAGAGCAAGCAGGGCGAGGCCAAGGCCGGCAAGTCCGGACAGTCATCCTCCAAGAGCGGCCAGCAGCAGAGCGGCAGCCAGCAGGCCGGCAGCAAGTCCCCGCCCAGCGCCAGCCCGCCCGGGCCTCAGAAGGACTCCCCGCCCAAGCAAGACGTCGCTCAGAGCAAGAAGAGGATCGAGGACGGCAACTATCAGCAGAAGCAGGCCGAGGAGAACATCGCCAAGGGCAAGAACGACCCGGCCAGCGAGAACCAGATCAAGGCCATCAAGGATCTCGAGGCTGCCAAGAAGAAGCTCGAAGACCTGCTTCGCCAGCTGCGCGAAGAGGAACTGGAGCGGCTGCTGGCCGCCTTGCAGGCCCGCTGCGAGAAGATGCTGGCCATGCAGATCCAGGTACTGGCCGGCACCGAGACGGTCTTCGCGAAGATTCAGTCGCACAAGGACAAGCTGGCCGACAACTTCGACAAGCGTGACTCCTTGAAGCTGTCCGACGACGAAAAGGAGATCGTGGTCGAGGCCACCAAGGCGGTCGAGATGCTCGAGGCCGAGGGCTCGGCCGTCGCCTTCCCGGAGGTCTTCAAGCAGATCCGCGAGGACATGAAGCACGTCCAGCGCCGCCTCAACATCGTCGACACCGGCGCTGTCACCCAGGCCATCGAGAAGGACATCATCGACACCCTCAAGGAGATGATCGAGGCCCTCAAGAAGAAGCGCGAGGAGATGGACAAGAACAAGAAGCCGTCTTCGCCCAAGAGCGGCAACCCTCCTCCCAATCAGGATCAAAAGCTGCTTGACCAGATCGCCGAGTTGAAGATGATCCGGTCGATGCAGAAACGCGTCAACACCCGCACCACGGTTTACGGCGACCAGTACACCGGCGAGCAGGCCGCCGAGCCGCGCATCGTTGGCGAGTTGCGTAATCTCTCCGAGCGTCAGGAACGAATTTTCGAGGTCACCAATCGCATTGCAAAGGGGGACAACAAGTGAACCGGCAATATTCCATCCCGGTCGTGGCCCTCGGGCTGTTCCTGATGGGGACCGGCTCGGCACTGGCCGCTAATGTGAAAGAGAAGATGGTCTCCTTCGGGGCCCTCGAAGCCGTCAAGGCCGAAGCTGCCCGTACCCAGGCGGCGGCCTGGCTCAAGGACATCGGCAAGACCGACGCGGCCACCACCCAGCAGCTGAACGCCATCTGGGCGCGTGAGGATCGCACGGTTCTCGACCGCGTTGCCGATTCGCTGGCCCTGGGCAGCGCCGACGCCGCCCGCTTGCTGGCACAGGCGCGCGACCCGCGCACGCCGGCACCGACCGAGGTGCCCGCTATCCTGAAGGACGCCAAGCAGCCCACCTTCTTCCGCGCTAACCTGGCCCTGGCTTATGCCCGCGCCCTGGCCAACCGCCGCGTTCACGAGGAAGCTCTCGATACCTTGAAGCTGGTTCAGCCTGAGCACGTGGTGGCCCCCGCTTCTTACCTGTTCCATCGCGCCGTCTGCGAGCACGCCCTGCTCCAGCGCAAGGAAGCTTCGCGCACGATCAATCGTCTGCTCGACGACACCGCCAGCGATTCGCCGGAGCGCTACAAGACCGTGTCCGCCCTGATGCTGCTCGATATGCAGACCTGGAAGGACAAGGACCTGGGCGCCATCGCTCGCAAGATGGAGAACATCGAACGCCGCCTGGAACTGGCCCGGGGCGGCCCCCAGACCCAGAAGCTGCAACGGGAAGTTCTCGCTCGCCTCGACGAGATGATCAAGGAGCTTGAGAACAAGGCCAAGCAGCCGCCAAATCCTTCGCCGGGCGGGTCCTGACCCAACGGCGGCGGCTGCCCCAGCGGCGGCCAACCCGGCAGTTCGCCGGGCAGTGGCAATAACCCCAGCAGCCCGATGCCAGACAGCAACATCGCCAACCAGGGTGGCAGCGGCCGGGTCGATCCGGTGCAGTTCCGCAAGTTGATGGAGGGCTGGGGCCGCATGCAGGCCCGCGATCAGGCTCGTGCCCTGCAGGAACTGACCCGCGGCATGTCGCCGCGCCATCGCGAGGCCATCGAAAACTACTTCCGCAATCTGGCCCAGAGCAACCGGAGGTAGCGCTGTCTTGACATCGTCGCCTTCGCCACTGGGTTGAAGCTTTCGCGGACCGCCGGGGACCAACCCCGGCGGCTCGCGTTTACAGAAGCCACCCTTACACAAGGGTTCGACATGATCATGCAACTTTGTCGCGCCATGTGTCTCGCGATCCTGTTCGGGTCCATTGCCGCCGCCGACGAGGTCAAGACCTTGAGCGGCAAGTCGGTCGTCGGCACGGTCGTTTCTCTGTCCGATAGCGTGGTCTTGGTCAAGACACCCAAGGGGGAAGAAAAGGTGCCGCTGGCGCAGGTGCTGGCGGTGGAGTTGCGGCCCGCCAAGGGCATGGGGACGGAGAAGTATTCCGACGTCCGCTTGCTCGACGACACCGTGCTGCATTGCACAAAGGTCGTTCTCAAGGGCAAGGATGTGCAGCTCACGCTGCCTTCGGGGACAGCACTGTCGCTGCCAGTGAATTACGTCGTGTCGATCTGGCACGAGGCGCAGAACGCCCCCCTGAGAAAGAAGTGGGAAGAGCTGCTCGCCCAGCGCGTCAAGAAGGATCGCATTGTCGTCGTCAAGGACGGCGAGCTGAATCCGCTGGAAGGGACGATCGGCGAGGTGGATGCCGAGGGCAAGACCGTGCAGTTTCGCCGCGAGACCGGCGACGTGCTGCCAATCACGCTCGATCGCCTGAACGGCATGGTGTTTCACCGCCTGGAAGTGCCGACCACCAGCCCGGTTTGCAAGGTCATCGACACGCAGGGCAACACCTTGATGGCCGTGAAGGTCGCCTTCGACGGCAAGAAGTATCAGGTGACCACGTCATTTGCAGCCAACGTGTCGCTGGATCCCGAGGCGCTCGCCAGGCTCGATTTCAACATGGGCAAGCTGACGTACCTGGCCCGGCCGGAAAAAGAGCCGAAGGCGGGCACCGGCATCGCCGGCGAGGGCTACGTACGCGACCTGGCCGACGCCCCGATCGCAATGGACGGCCAGAACTTCGGCCGTGGCGTGTGGGCGCGGGGCCCCATCGAGCTGGAGTACAACCTCGACGGCAAATTCAAGGAGTTCAAGGCCTTCCTGGGAGTGCATCCGGACTTCTCGGTAGAAAGCAAGGCGGTGGTGACGATCTTCTGCGACGGCGAGAAGCGCTTCTCGGAATCGCCCGCCAAGGCCATGCGGGCCATCGCCGTCAACGTCAAGGACGTGACCACGCTCAAGATTGTTGTCACCACGCCGGACCCATTCAATAACCTGCACGCCCAGGCGGTGCTGGCGGAGGCGCGGGTGAGTCAATGATCACGAGCCATTGCTCGTCAACACTTGTGGATTGCAAGCCTGCGAGACATTGTGCAGCGATTTCTTGTCACGATGGCATCACCCCCTCTGACACGAAAACGATTTCTGACACGGATTGAGATTCATCAGCGAGGGAATCGACATGGCAACTCGCCGCGGATTCGTCCTGGCTCTCATCATCGGCATGGTGTTCCTCGCTGGCTGGCGGAGCCTGGCACAGGACGCCGACGTGCTCCGCGATGAGGCGGCGCGGGTGGCCGTCGTGGACAAGGTTCGACCCGCGGTGGTGGCCGTCTTCGCTCGCGGCGGGCAGGGGGGCGGTTCCGGCGTGCTCATCAGCGACGACGGCTATGCCCTCACCAACTTCCACGTCGTGCAGGCGCCCGGCCCGGTCATGCAGTGCGGCCTGGCGGACGGCGTACTCTACGACGCCGTGCTGGTCGGTCTTGACAAGGTCGGCGATGTCGCCCTCATCAAGCTGCTCCCCAAGAAGGCAGGCGAGAAGTTCCCGTTCGCCGTCATGGGCGACAGCGACAAGGTCCGCGAGGGCGACTGGTCCCTGGCCATGGGCAACCCGTTTCTGCTCGCCACCGACTTCACGCCCACCGTGACGTTCGGCCTGGTCAGTGGCGTGCATCGCTATCAGTACCCGGCCGGCACGCTGCTGGAATACACCGATTGCATCCAGATCGACACGTCGATCAATCCGGGCAACAGCGGCGGGCCGCTTTTCGACATGAAGGGGGAGTTGATCGGCATCAACGGCCGCGGCTCGTTCGACAAGCGTGGCCGCATCAACTCCGGCGTCGGCTACGCCATCTCCATCAACCAGATCAAGAACTTCATGGGCCACATGCGCGCGGGGCTCGATTCGGACCACGCCAGCCTGGGCGCCCTCATCACCACACAGACCGAGAAGAGCGGGCTGGGGCGAATGATGGTGACCTCGATCCTCGAGGAATCGGACGTTTATCGCCGCGGGCTGGATATCGATGACGAGTTGCTGTCCTTCGCCGGGCGGACCATCTCAAGCGTCAATCAGTTCAAGAATGTGATGGGCTTGTATCCGCGCGGCTGGCGGATGCCGCTGGAATATCGCCGCGAGCAAACGCGCAAGGAGATTCTGGTGCGGCTGATGGGCGTGCAGGCACGCATCTTCGACGTGGGCGACAAGCAGCCGCAGCCGCCGCAACAGCCGCCCAAGGGCATCAAGCTGCCCAAGGGCCCGCCGTCGCCGGCCGCCAAGTTCTACCAGGCCAAACAGGGCTTCGCCAACTACTACTTCAACAAGCTCGAGCAGGATCGCCTGCTGGCCGGCTTCCGCAAACTCGGCGACTTCAGCGGTCTGGCCGGCATGTGGACGATGGACGGCACGGTTCGGCTGCTGAAGCTCAAGAGCGAAAGCAAGTTCCGCATCGATATAACGGAGGACAAGGCGAAGGACGCCAAGGTCTTCCGGCCCCTGGTGAAGATGACCGTCGGCGAATTCCCCTATCAGGTGCTGCCGCTGGAAGCGCAAGACCCCACTCTGCTGCGCGTGCCGGAGAGCAGCGGCGGCTTGCTGACGGCGATGTATGTCTACCACCAGCTACTGAACCAGGGGGCCAAGCCGTTTAGCGAGTTCGCGCACGGCGGGCACGAGCCGCTCTATCCGCCGTCGTCCGACGGCAAGACGAGCAAGCTCGCCGACCTGCGCGTGGACACCGAGGTGCTGAACACGCGCCTCGGGCCGTTTCTGGTCAAGTGGTTCTTCGCCCTGTCGGACCAGAAGCTCCTGGGCTACGAGGTCCGCCTGAACGAGAACGAGGATCCGTGTGAGGGGTACCTGTCGGACTACCGCGCAGTCGATGGCCGACAACTGCCGCACCGCCTGCAGGTCGTCTACGGCAATACGTCCTATGGAACATTCACCTTCAACCGCTTCCAGCTAGGAACGGCAAAGTGAGACGACAAATGGGTGGCACGCCCAGGGCGTGCCACCCAACCGGCAAACGACAAGTGACAACAACTGGCGAGCCGGGAGCGTAAGCGACCGGAGGAGACAGTAACGATGAAACGTACAATCGGCGCCGCCGTTATTCTCCTGGGGGCCATCGCCGCCTGGCCGACGCACGTGCCGGCGCAACAGCCGTTTACCACGGTGGCGGCGGGCGTCAACAAGAAGATGGTCAAGCTGTTCGGCGCCGGCGGCTTCAAGGGGCTGCCGTCTTATGGCACGGGGATCCTGGTCTCGCCCAACGGCTATGTCCTCACGGTCAACAATCACATTCTGTCGACGTCGGACTTGCGCGTGCACCTGTATGATGGCCGGTTCCATCACGCCAAGGTCGTTGTCAAGGAGCCGGAGCTGGATCTGGCGCTGGTGAAGATTGAAGGCGAAGTGGAAGGCCTGCCGCACTTCGACGTGGACAAGGCGAGCAGCCAGCCCCTGGCCGGCGCCGGCGACTGGGTGCTGGCGTTCAGCAACCAGTTCCAGATCGCGACGCGCGACGAGCCGATGTCGGTGCAGCGCGGCGTGATCGCGGCCATGACGGAGCTGCGCGGTCGCCGCGGCATTTTCGAGGCCCCGTATAACGGCGACGTGTATTTCCTCGACGCCATCGCCTGCAATCCTGGCGCTGCCGGCGGCATCATCACCAATCGCAAGGGCGAGTTGCTCGGCATCCTCGGCCGCGAACTCAAGAACACGCTCACCGACACCTGGATCAACTATGCCGTCCCCATCCAGGCCAAGGCCGACATCCAGCGCGGTGACAAGTCCGATACCGTCAGCCTCGCCTCCTTCGTCCGCCTGGGCATCGAGGGCAAGTACAAGGAAGGCGAAAAACGCAAGCTGGTGGACAAGGGTGGCTACCACGGCATCATGCTCGTTCCCAACGTGGTCAGCGCCACGCCGCCGTATGTGGAAGAGGTCATGCCCAACTCACCTGCCGCCAAGGCCGGCCTGCAGCCAGATGACCTGATCGTCTACGTCAACGGCGAGCTGGTGACCAGCATCCGCGCCTTCCGCGAGCTGATGAAGCACTTCGGCGCCAACGACAAGGTCACCATGGAAGTACAGCGCAGCAACAAGCTCAAGAGCGTCAAGCTGGAACTGACAGAGGTTCCGAAGCTAACGAAGTAGGTGGGTGTCCTTTGGGAAGTGAATGGTTCGCGGAAGGAAGCGGGATGAGACAGCAGACCGAAGTCGACCTTCCGGAGTTGTATGCCGAGGATGAGACGGCATGGCTCGATGCGATGGTCGAGTTGCTAGCGGCCGGGGACCACGGCCAACTCGACTTCGCCAGCCTGCGGGAGTACTTGACGGACATGGCCAGGAGAGACCGCCGAGAGGTTGAAAGCCGGCTCGTCGTTCTGCTCGCGCACATCCTCAAATGGGTGCATCAACCAGACAAGAGGTCCCGGAGTTGGCAGGTATCGATTGTCGAACAGCGGCAGGAATTGAAGCGGCTTGCTGGGCGTGGTGTCCTGCGAAACCACGCCGAGTCCGTGCTGGCGGATGTCTACCGAGAGGCGCTGGAGCGCGCTGCCGCGGAGACAGGGTTGGCGGTGAGCGCATTTCCGGACGACTGCGCGTATTCCTTGGATGCGTTATTGTCGTTCGATGCTGGGCAGTCGTGACATTGACGCTGCTGTTCGCGAGTTGGCGGCAACATCGGGGTTCGCGAAAGTGAAAGATCGGGTCTCAAACTTGCTTTGGGATAATTGGCCTCAGTGGCAAATCGTCAAGCCTAACCTGGACAGAGTGTGGCGGGAACTGGCAGCCATCAAGGCCGAATTGGGTGCGACTGGTGAAGGCCCGGGCGCAGACTAACTGTACAAGTCGAGGAACGCCATGCATCGGCAACGATCTCTATACATCCTGGCGGCGCTGGTCTTCATGCCGGTCTGCCGGCTGTCGGCGCAGGACATCAACGACAAGGTCGAGCTGGCCATGAAGCAGGCCGTCGCCAAGGCGGCGCCGAGCGTCGTGCAGATCGTCACGCAGGGCGGCGCGGACATGGTCGTCACCGGTCCGAAGGGACCGGCATTTCGCAAGGCCCTCGGGCCCACCACCGGCGTCATCGTCGGCGCCGACGGCTATGTCGTCTCCAGCGCCTTCAACTTCATCAACAATCCGACTGTGATCCTGGTGGCGGTCCCCGGCAAGGCCGAGCCGCTGGTCGCCAAGCGAGTGGCCACGGATCGGGCCCGAATGGTGACCTTGCTGAAGGTCGAGGCGACGGGGCTGCCCGTGCCGGCGTTCGTGCCGCGCAAAGAGCTACGTGTCGGCCAATGGGCGATCGCCCTCGGCCGGACGCTCGATGCTAAGCGTGCCAGCCCGCCGTCGGTGAGCGTCGGCATCATCAGTGCGCTGGACCGCATCTGGGGCCGGGCCTTGCAGACGGACGCCAAGATTTCACCAGTCAACTACGGCGGCCCGGTGATCGACATTCAAGGACGCGTGCAGGGCATCCTGGTCCCGGCTTCGCCGCGCGGCGACGGGGAAACCGCCGGCTTCGAGTGGTACGATTCCGGCATCGGCTTCGCGATTCCCATGGAGGACGTGTTCGCTGTCCTGCCGCGCCTCAAGCAGGGCAAGGATCTCATGAAAGGCCTGCTCGGCGTGCGCCTGGCCAGCCAGGATATTTACGGCGCTGCCCCGATTGTCTCGGACGTGGTCAAGGACTCGGCGGCGGCCGCGGCCGGCATCAAGGCCGGCGACCTCATCGTCGAGATCGACGGCAAGCCGGTCGTCCGCATGGCTCAGATCCTGCACATCCTGGGGCCCAAGTACGAAGGCGACAAGATCACGCTGAAATTCAAGCGCGGCAACGAGGTCATTGCCGTCAACGACCTCGAGCTGGTCAGCAGCTTGAAGCAGTTTGCCCATTCCTACCTGGGCATCCTGCCCATGCGCGACGACCCGAAGCTCGGCGTCGAGGTCCGCTTTGTTTTTCCGAAGTCGCCGGCCGAAAAGGCGGGCCTCAAGGCCGGCGACCGCATCGTCAAGATCGGCCAGGGCAAGACCATGAGGCCGTTCAGCGGCACCAAGTCCGGGCGCGACGAGCTCTTCGATTTCCTCAACGTTCAGTCGCCGGGCACCGAGCTGCAACTCGAAGTCGTCCGCCAGGATGCCAAGGACAAGAAGACGGATATGCTCAAGGTGACGCTCGACAGGCTGCCAGGCATCGCCAAGGCCGGCCAGGAAGAAATCCCCACGAAGCTGCCCGAACCGGCCAGCCACAAGAAGGCACTGGCCCCGCTGGAAACAACCAACCCAAACATCAAGCCGCCCAAGATCGACCCGGGCAAGGACAAGCCGGCCACCGGTTTCATCAAGCGCCTGGCCACCGCGGGCGGCAAGTACTGGATCTACGTGCCTGAGGACTATGACCCGAACATTGCCCACGCCCTGGTCGTGTTTCTGCATCCGCCGGGAAAACACGGCGACGATGATACGGAACGCTTCGCCGACGCATGGGCGGATTATTGCTCCGACAACCGCATCATCCTCCTGCAGCCCACGTCCGACAAGGAAAGTGGCTGGGGTCCCGGCGACATGGAATATGTGCTGGAGACGGTTCGCGACGTGACCAGTCGCTACACGATCGATAGACAGCGAATCGTGGCTCACGGACTCGGCGTGGGCGGGCAGATGGCACTTTACCTCGGTTTTCATGCCCGGGACCTGTTCCGGGGCGTGGCCACCATCGGCGCCGTCGCCACCCAGATGAAAGACAACGTCGCCGGCCAGCGACTATCGTTCTACATCGCCGGAGGCGACCGCGACCCCCTCATCAAGTCCATTGCCGAGGGGCGCGACAAGCTGGTCCAGCGCAACTTCCCAACCTTCTACCGCGAGATACCCAACCGCGGTCGAGAGTACTTCGAGGAGGCCATCCTGCGCGAGATGATTCGCTGGATCGATTGCCTGGACCGCCAGTAGTCGCCATCTTTCCCCGTCCCTTGTGTCAAAGCGCGTGCTGCTGCGTGTGAAACCGCCGCGCGGGCGAGTCGGACGCGTGCCCCGCGCGATTCGAGCTTGCAACTTCGCCGGTTTTGCCGTCAAATCGGCGGCATGGACGTGGGCGATCGATTCTGGCGCGGACTGCGGGTGTGCGTCACCGGGGGGACCGGCTTTCTCGGCTGCCATCTCATCGAACAACTCCTCGCGCGCCGGGCCCATGTCCGTTCCCTGTCACTGCCGGTGGGCCCGGATCATCCGCTTGCCAAGCTTGCCGGCGTGGAACGCATCGAAGGGGACATCCGCGACCGGCAACTCGTGGGCCGCGCTCTTGCCGACTGCCAGGTGGTCTTTCACACGGCAGGCGTCGTGGCCGTGTGGGGGCCGGCGCTGGAGCGCATGTGGAGCGTGCACATCGAGGGCACGCAAAATGTGCTGGCGGCAGCGGAACGCGGCGCCCGCATCGTGCACACGTCCAGCGTTGTTGCTGTCGGCGCCTCGCGGCGTGGTCGTGAACTGAACGAGGATAGCCCTTTCAACCTGACAAACATCGACTTGCCTTACTGCCACGCCAAGCGTGCCGCCGAGGAGATGGCGCTCAAGGCCATCGACAATCGTGACGTGGTGGTTGTGAATCCCGCATATCTCGTGGGCCCGGCAGATCACGAAGGCTCGATCATGGGCCGCTTCTGCCTGCGCTGCTGGCGCGGCCGCGTGCCGCTGGCGCCGCCGGGAGGTGTGAATCTGGTCGATGTCCGCGACGTGGCACTGGGCCATTTGCTGGCAGCGGAACTGGGCCGGCGCGGACAGCGCTACATCCTGGCAGGAGAGAATCGCACCTACGCGGCCTTCATGGGCGAGTTGGCAACGGCAGCGGGCCGCCCGCGACGCTGGCGGCCCACCGTGCCGTCATGGATGTTGACGTGTCTGGCCGGACTGAACGAGCTGCGGGCGCGGTTCACCGGCCGTGAACCGTACCCGTCGCTGGCGCACGCCCGGCTCAATCGCTATCGCTGGTTCTACCGCAGCGACAAGGCGGCTGAAGAACTGGGCTATCGCCCAAGGCCGCTGGCAGAAACGCTGTGCGACGCCTTCGCCTGGTATGCGGGAGAGGGAAAACTGCCGCTGGCGGCGTGAATCAGGAACGCTAAGATCTCTTCTACCAGGAAACTTGTCAGCCGGTTTTCGAGCTGGCGAAATCGCTTCTTGAGCCGTTCTTTGTATTTGACTAAAGTTTTGCAATCTTAAGCCAACCCCAGCTGAGCGACCACATGGTCCGGACTCTGCGAAAACTCGGTGACCTGCTTGATGGCCCAGCCCAGGGTTGTCCGCAGGGTTTCACGCAGCATCGCGCGACAGGCTTCGCCGATGGTCGTCAGCCGTTGGAGTGCCCATTCCTGCGCACGGTTCTGCCGCAGTTGCCGCACGAGAAGGCTGTACGCCAGCAT
>Ga0194131_10001840_pt1 | contig 35583 bp, 31 predicted proteins | sample TA2KigO120mmetaG_FD_148631 | JGI IMG/M metagenome (GOLD analysis project Ga0194131, IMG submission 148631) | Freshwater microbial communities from Lake Tanganyika, Tanzania - TA2015053 Kigoma Offshore 120m | ecosystem: Environmental > Aquatic > Freshwater > Lake | place: Tanzania: Lake...
GCTGGAGCCGTGTGAAGGGAGATTTCCCGCTCGGCCAGGTTCCAAAGGAGATCAGCGTCGGCCACATTCACGTCAATGTGCTGCCTTCCTGCCCGCACTTGGTTTACCTCGCAAACCATCCGCGCGTGCTGTCATGCGCGTCAAAGTTCCTCGGCACGACGCCGACCCTGCACTATTTTTCGCTGTGGTGGTCATTTGCCGATCGAGCGGAACCAAGCGACGCGCAACTGTTTCATATCGACCGGCACTGCTACCGTTTCGTCAAGCTATTCATCTATCTGACCGACGTCGATATGGCGAGCGGACCGCACGTCTATGCTCAAGGTTCGGCCGACCGGAACAAATTGCATGAACGCTTCGAGGCCCTGACTAAGAACGACCCGGCCGCAAAGGAGCGGTTCAACCAGATGCTGCAAATGCAACGCAAGAAGGATGAGGACGTCACCGATTTCTTCGGCGCCGACAACATCAAATACGTCACCGGCGCCGCGGGCGACGCGTTCCTCATCAATACGGCGGGCATCCATAAGGGATTGCCGCCGAAATCGACCAATCGCCTGATATTCCAGGCCCTCTATACGATGCTGCCGACCATCAAGGATCAGATCGAGACGATCGAGATTCCGGATTTCGTCGCGTCCTACAAGCGCCGATACGGCGAGATCATGCCCGACGACCAGCTCCGTTACATCAACCGCCTGGTCATACGCGGCCTCTAGCGCGCCGGTCGGAACGGGCGGATCTGAGGCGTGCCTGCACCGACCTACGAGGCGCCGTAAAACTGGTTGATCGACTGCGCCACGTACTCGATCTGCGCGCCGGTCAAGTGCTGGTGATGCGGCAGAGCCAGCACGCGGTCGGCCTGGCCTTCGGCGACCGGGAAATCGCCGCGCTTGTAGCCCAGCTTGGCGGCAGCCGGGTGCAGGTGGATGGGCGTCCCATAATAGACAAGCGACTCGATGCCCCGATCGCGCAAGAATGCCTGAAGACGATCCCGGTCGTCCGACTGGCTGATGAACATGACGAATGAATTGATCTCGTGCTGCTTGCACTGCGGCAGGCGGCATTGCGGCGCCTTGACCAGCGACCGGTAAAGCTCGACGTTGCGTCGCCGCCGCTCGATCACCGACGACAGCCGGTCCAGCCGCATCAGCAGGACGGCGGCATGCAGGGCGTCGAGCCGCGAATTGATGCCCCATTCGACGCAGTAGTCGCGCCGCGCCAGGCCGTGATTGCGGTAGAGCCGCACCTTCTCGGCGATCCCGTCATCGCCCGTGAGCAGCAGGCCGCCATCGCCGACCGCATTGAAGTTCTTCAGCGGGTGGCAGGAGATCGCGCCCGCGATGCCAAAGGTTCCGCCATGCTTGCCATGCCAGTAGGCGCCCATCGATTGCGCCGAATCCTCGACGACCTTGAGGCCGTGGCGTTGGGCTATGTCGAGGATGGCACCCATGTCGGCAATCCGACCGGTCCAATGCACCGGCATGATGGCTTTGGTTCGAGGCGTGATCTTTTGTTCGATCTTGGTCACATCGATGTTCTGGTCTTCGTCGACGTCGACGTAGACGGGAATTGCGCCAAGATGGGCGATCGCGGCGCTCGTCGCTACGAACGTGATCGGAGTGGTGATGACCTCGTCACCGCGACCGACCCCGGCCGTCCAAAGGCCGAGCATCAATGCATCGGTACCCGAATTCAGCGCCACGCAATGCTTGGCGCCGGTGAATTTCGCGACACGGCGTTCCAGCTCGTCGACGTCCGCGCCAAGGATGAATTGGCCGGATTCGAGCACGCGCTCGACGCAGGCAAGAAGCTCGGCCTTCTCCTCGTGATAGCGCTGCTTGAGGTCCACAAACGGTACTTTGACGTCGCTCATGGACGGCCCCCCGAATAGAAACCCCGTACGGTTTCGACAACGTAGTCCTGCTCCTCGCGCGTCAGATGCTGATCGACGGGGAAGCTGATCAAGGTTTCGGCGTGCCGGTCGGTCACCGGAAAATCGCCGGGCTTGTGGCCGAGGAAACGCAGCGCGTCCTGCAGGTAGAGCGGAATGGGATAGTGCACCTTCGCCTCGATGCCGCGCTCGATGCAATGCCGCAACAGCTCGTCGCGGCGCTCGGCAAACAGCATGTACAGGAGATAGACGTTGCGCGTCTCGGCGCTCCGCGGCGGAACGCGCACGCCGGAAATCCCAGAGAAAGCCGCATCGTAGTAGGCAGCGTTGCTGATGCGCCGCGCCACAATGTCGTCGACCTGCCGCAGTATCCATTTGCCGACGACCGCCTGGACGGAATCCAGCCGCGAATTGTAGCCGAGGACTTCCATCTCATCGCGGTTCCTGAGACCGTGATTGCGCAGCAGGCGAAGCTTGCGATCCATCTCGGCATCGTCCGTAACGACGACGCCGGCGTCGCCCCAGACGTTGATGATCTTGAGCGGATGCATTGAAAAGCCGGATGCGATTCCCCATGACCCGGCTAGCCGGCCCGAATGTCTGGCCATCAAGCTCTGACAACCGTCCTCGATCACGGGGATGCCGTGGCGCCCGGCGATCGACATGAGGCGCGGCATATCGGCCACCTCGCCCGACAGGTGGACCGGCATGATGGCCCCCGTCCGATCGGTGATGGCGGCCTCGAGCTGGTCGACATCGAGACAGAAGTCATCCGTACAGTCGACAAAGACCGGCCGGCAACCGGCTTCGGCGATCGCTCCGGCCGTGGCGTAGAACGTATTGGCGCAGGTGACGACTTCGGCTCCGCGAGCCAGATCAAGGGCCCGCAATGGCAGCTTCAGGGCATCGGTGCCGGAGCCCACGCCGATGGCATGGCGCATGCCCAAGGCAGCCGCGAACATCGCTTCGAACTCGGGAACGGGCTTGCCGAGCGTGAAATCGCCGGTTCTGACCAGCTCGCGCAACTCGCGGAATATCTCGTCCGGCTCGGCGTATTGCTGAGCCAGCGGCGAGTAGCGCACATGCATGGGCCGGGAGCCAGCCGGTCTCCGCGCGGCGCCGGTCATGGCGCGCCGGCTCCGCTCGATGATCCTGGCGTGGTCTGAAATGCCATCACGATGATGGACTCCCCTTCGCAGCCGCTCCGGCCGCCGCCAAACCGCCGCTGAGCCGCGTGAACGCGAAGCGTGGAAATGCCGCAATGAGCCGCGCCGTATCGAAATGGCGATGCGTAATCGGCGCCTGCCGCGGCGTCTCGACGATTCGCGCCGGCTGGCCGCTGGCCGCGGCGACGAGCTCGGCAACCTGGCGAAACGACGCCGATTCGCCGGTCGCCGCGTTGAGAATGCCCTTCGCACGATGCTGAATGCAGAGGCTGAGCAGCGCCGCCACGTCATCGATCGCAATGTGGTCGCGCATTTCCTCGCCGCCGCCGAACAGCACGATATCCTGGGCCGCCGCCGCTTGGCGGCGAAATCGGTTCGGACCGTAGCTGTTGTGCGGATCGCTTGCGCCGTAGATCGCCGTCGGACGCAGGATGCAGAGCGGTACCTGCGTCGACGCCATCATGGCCTCCCGCGCGACGTGCATCGCGCCGTGAAGCCCGGCCGGTCGCAGGCAGGATGCTTCAGTGACCAGGCTTGCGTCGTCGGCGTAGACGGCATCCGAGCTCAGATAGACGAGATGGGCGACCTTGACGCGGCCGAGCGCCTCGCATGCAGAGCGCGCCATGGCGACATTGTCTGCGAGTTGCGCTGCCGTGCGCGCCGGTGCGACCGCCGAGATGAAGACCAGGCAGTCCGACGGTTTCAAGCGGTCCGCCAGCCCTTGCGCGGCGTCGTCGGAGAGCAAGTCGACCTCCCGTCGCGTCAAGGGCGAAACATCGATACCTTCCGCTCTGAGCTGCCGCACGACGGACGCTCCGACGAATCCGCCCGCGCCCATGACGACGACGCGTTGCGGGCGGCTGGGCTGCTGCTGCACAAGCTCGAACATCGGCGTATCAATTCCCGTGGTGGCCCGTGACCCGCGCGTCGCACGCGACAGTCTGTCGGCGGGTAGTCAATCCGCGCCGCCCGGAAGCCCGGACCGCGAGAGAAGGCGGACGACGCTGACGAGTTCGCCGACCTCCGGAGAAGAAATCGCGACGCGATCGCCGGCGCTGAGCGCGAACTCGTCAGGGGGCACAATGCCGGTGCCGGTCATCAGTACCGCCCCATCGGGAAGTTCCTGGCATCGAAAGAGCGCGGCGAGAAGCTCGGACGGCGTGCGTTTCAATTGGCGCAGCTCGGCGCTCCCGGAGAATACGGTCGCGCCCGCCCGTTGGATGGTCATGGTGATGGACCAGTCCAGCGGATCAAACGACCCGTCGTTCAGGACGACGCATGGTCCGAGTGCGCATGAGTTGCGAAAGACCTTGGCCTGGGGCTGGTACAGCGGATTCGGGCCCTCGATGTCGCGCGCCGACACATCGTCGCCCAGCGTGTAGCCCACCATGCGGCCCTGCGCATCGGCGACCAGGCACAGTTCGGGCTCCGGCACGGTCCAGCGCGAATCGTCGCGCAGCCCGATCCAGCCGCCCGATCCGGCTGCCTTGCCGGGACAGGCCTTGAAGAAGATCTGCGGCCGTTCCGCATCGTAGACGCGATCGTAGACGCTGGCCGAGGCCGATTCGCCGACGCGCGCCTCCCGGCTGCGCCGATATGTGACGCCGGCAGCCCAGATCTCCTGCATGAAGACCGGCGCATCGCTGCTGTCCGCGGCCTTGTAGGGCAGGGTCGGCTTGTGCTGCGCCACGAAGTCCTGAACGCTCGTTCGGCCAGCGAACAGATGGGCAATCTGGGCCTGGGGGACCTCGCTGGCGAGCACGCCGCTCCGCAACAGCCAGCCCTCGCCCCGACGATAAAGACGCTGAAGCGCCATGCCCGACCTCATCAGAAAGCGGTCCGCAGACCTCGTCGCCGGCGACTATAGCCGACCAGTCCCAGGAATTTCACGACAAACCTCCTTCGTCTTGGCGATCGAGGGTGCACGGGGTCCGGCGGCTGACGCTCGGTTCGCGATCCGAGCGCCGCTGCCCTGGAATGGCTCGAGACCTTGCAATCAAGGGCGCATTCCACCAATCTCGGCCGAACTAAGGGCCCCGTGCTTCCGCCTCGGGAAGCAGGCAATCGCGTCGCGACGTCAAGTCCACGTCCCGATCCGGCAAGCGCGAAAGCACACGATGGCGAAGTACCGCGAGTACATTGCACAACCCGAATTCTATCGGAACCCGACGCCCTATCATCACTTCCGGCTCGGCATCGGCGAAACACCCGAGCGTCCGTTCAAGCTGTTCGCATTCGTCAACGCAAACAGCTTCGGGGATTTTGCGAATGCGCTGCATGTCGTTCTGCAGTATGCGGCCCGTTTCGAGCATTCCCTCACGCGGCTGGCCTTCGTCGACAATCGCCTCTACAAGCGCGATCTGCTGCAGCTGTATCCCCTGCCGCGCGAATTCATGGTGTTCCCCAAGCCGGAGGATCTCAAGCGGGTCGATCTGACGTTTTTCGAGCCCAATCACAAACGCTTGTACAAGAACAAGCCCGTTTATCGACCTGCGACGGACATCGTCGCCGATCCGCATTGGTACGACATCATCTTTCCGTGGATCCATCTCCAACAGGTGCTTCGCTACGAACGAACCTCGGTTCCGTGCGTCATTCCTTCGCGGCTTCAGGCGGAACTTCACAGCCAGCTCGTCGGCCTCGGCCTGGACGAGAACCGCTGGTTCAGTTGCATGCACTATCGGGAACCGACGTACCGATGGAAGAACCGGCCAAACTTGCGCGATTGCGATCCCGAAGTCTATCTACCCGTCATCGATCACATCATCAATCGCTTGGGCGGCCAGGTTGTCAGGATCGGGCATCCCGAAATGCGTGACCACCCGCCGCGCGCCCGTTTCGTCGACCTCGCAAAGGTACCTAACTCAACGCTGCTCCAGGCTTATGCGGCCAGCCGTGCGCGCTTCAGCGTGATGGGGCCGGGAGGCGGCACCTGTCTCGTCCGGTTGTTTCATGGTCCGCTCGGATTGACCGATGCCGCCACTTGGTTCGATGGCGTGAATGAGCATGATTTTCTCCTAACCCACACGGTCATCACACCGGACGGTCGAGAACTGCGCCAGGAATCGCTGTTCGAGTCAGGATTGATGAATCAACGCGCCCTGGAAGAAGCAATGCGGCGCCAGGAGGGCTTCCGCATCGTCAAGAACACCTCAGAGCAGATCTGCCAGACGGCCGATTTCATGTACGAGTACACGAGCAGCACGCCTGGCTGGCGGCCATCGCCGACGCCGCCGGCGGGACCCTTTGACAATGTCTTCTGCTGGCCCTTGCGCGGCACCGTCGGAGCGAAGTTTGTCGACCTGTGACCAGGTTCACGCGGGCGCCGCTCGAGACATCTCCCGCGTCAGCGCTGGCGGAGCCGATCGCGGGCATTGTGTCGCATGTCCCGATTGGAGGACGGGCTATTAGAGAAAACTCTGTAATATCAATTAATTATTCGGGCACCCGCGGTCCCGCTGTTGGTGCTTGCTGGATGCAATTGCATGAGGGGAATAGGTGGCTCTTCGCTATACTTTGAGCCGAATCAACAAGGGATCGGTGACGATGCTTGCAGTCCGCCACGCAGCGGCCATCGCCTCTCTCGGTGACGAAGCTGCCTCGCTGTTTCGTGCTTGCTGGGCCGAAACCGAATCGGTCGGCCCGCCGCCACGGTACGCGCGGAGCGTCGTGCCCGTGCCATATGATGAATTCGCCGCCCGGATCCTCGCAGCCGACGCGCAAGCCATCCGACGCTTCGTTACGTCGCTATACGCTGGCGACGTCTATGTTCTCAAAGGAGCGTTCTCCCGTGCCGAGTGTCGCGGCATGGTTGAGCGCGTCTACGAGTTCGGCAGGAGTCGTCCGCCATCTTTTCACAAGATGCTCGACGGCTGTCCCGACTTTCATCGCATCATCGATTCGCAGGTCACCAATGCCTATAGCGTGACGTCCGTCCGCCACGGCTACTACTTTTTCCACTGGAATGGCGATCATCTCAAGTTGTTTGCGCAGGTGACGGAGCGCTGGCGCATTTTCAAGATTTGCTGCGGCCTCGACCCGACGCAATACGAAACCAACCTTCCGAGCGACGGCGTGATCGAGAGGCTCATGCTGTACAGCTACCCCAAGGGTGGCGGCAGACTCAAGACGCATGTCGATCCGATCAACAATCAAAAAATCGTCATGGGCGGCATGTTCAGCACCCGCGGCGTCGACTTCAGGACCGGCGGCATCTATTGTCTTGCCGGGGACAGCCGAACGATCGACCTGGAATCGTCGATGGAGGCCGGCGATTTCATGTTGACCTATCCGACTGTGCTCCATGGCGTCGACCCGATTGACCAAGGGCAGGAGATCAACTGGGACACGATCGATGCCCGCTGGTTCCTTGGCCTGAGCATCGTGGACTCCGATCACGTCCAAGAGCGCGTGACCGCTCAGCGCGTCGACGACGACGGCAGGGCCGAGGTCTGAAGCAGCCGCAGTCCACCCAGTATCAGCCTGGTGCAAGACACAGGCGGTTTCGTGGTATCCTATTAGTAATCCAGCTATAGCGGGCTAGAGACTAGCACGGCGTTCACAAGGCCAAGCTCTGGATAGGAACCATGAAACGCAACGTCTATTTCGTCGACCTCGGCACGGGCAGCAACCGCAACCTGTTGCCGCTCGGCAGTGGCCTGATTTCGGCCTACAGCGCCAGCATTCCGACGTTGAACGAAGCGTGCAGTTTCAATATCCATTTTCTGCGGGGCGACAATGCCGAGATCGCCAACGGCTTTGAAGATCCGTTTGTCGTCGGCTTCGCCTGCTACGTCTGGAACCTGAAGGCCTCGCTTCGACTGGCGGCGGTTGTCAAACAGCATCATCCCGCAGCGCGTATCGTTTTCGGCGGCTACTCGGTCCCCAAGGAACCGCAGCGCATTGCGGAGTTCTTCGAGCTGCATCCTTACGTCGATGTGCTCATTCACGGAGAGGGTGAGCATACCTTCGCCGACATGCTCGGCGCGCTGGTCGAGGATCGCGAGCTGGTGGGGGTCCGCGGACTGACGTTCCGCACGCCCGACGTTGCCGCCGGCTTCGTGACGACCGAACGGCGCGAGCGCATCGCGAACCTCGACGAGATACCCTCGCCGTTCCTCAACGGTTCGTTCGATCGCGTGATGGCACGCTATGGCCAGCACGTGACGGGAGCGGTCTGGGAGACCAATCGCGGCTGCCCGTTTGCCTGCACCTTCTGTGATTGGGGCAATGCGGACGTCAACAAGGTGAAGCAGTTCGATATGGCGCGGCTCGAGGCCGAGATCGACTGGCTGAGCCGCAACAAGATCTATTACATCTACCTCGCCGATGCGAACTTCGGCATCTTCTACGACCGCGATCTGGAACTTGCCGGCAAGCTGGCCGATCGCTGCAGCAGTTCCGGATATCCCAAGTTCATCGCGATGAACTGGACCAAGAACAGCCACGAGCGAATCGTCACGATCGCCGATCGGCTGGCTGCCGGCGGCATCGTCACGAGCGTGACGCTCGCCATGCAATCCTTCAACCCCAGCACGCTGGCAGCGATCAAGCGGCGTAACATCAAGCATGACAGCCTGATCAAGCTGAAAAAGGAATTCCACGACCGCGATTTGCCGACCTACACCGAAATGATTCTCGGCCTGCCGGAGGAGGACTACACGACGTTCCAATATGGTCTCAACAAGGCCATGACATCGCGCCTCGCGGATCATTGGGTGTTCCATCTCTGCACGCTGCTCGAGAACACGGAGATGTGGACCGGCGCATACCGCGAGCGCTACGGGATCGAATCGCGGACTTGTTCGGCCGGCATTTCGCGCCGGGCATTCGACCAGTCGGAGGAATCCGAGACCGAAGAGCTGGTGGTCGGCACGCGCACCATGCCGATCCCGGAATGGCAGCGCTCCTACGCGCTCGGCTACATGAGTGCCGCGCTCTACAACTTTCGCGTCGCGTTTTTCCCGATGAACTACATCCAGCAGGAGCTGGGCACCGACCACACGGCGTTCATCGAGCACGTCATCGAAACCGTGACGGCCCGGCCGGAAGGCTATCCCAACATCGCCCGCGCGCTATCGCATGTGCGCAAGCAGAACGCGATGATCCTCGACGGCGTGGCCTGCCTGTCATCGATTCCGGAGCTGGGCGGCAACATGGCGCTGCCGCACGAAGCGATCTTGTCGATCATGCTCGACGATCCCGATCAGCTCTATCGCGATCTCGCGGCGCTTGTCGGCAGCTTTCTGGCCGCGCACGATCACGTCGTCGATGAGTCGCTAGTTCAAGACATCGTGACCTACCAGCGCGCGCGCATGCCGATCTGGGAAAAGCCGGTCGGCCGGTCGACCATCGACTTCACTTACAACGTTCCCCAATATTTTGCCGCATTGACCGCCGGCCTGCCGGTGCCGGCGCTCGAGCGCGTGCCAAGCCGCGCGACCTTCATCGTCGAGCCGACGAAGGCCAAGGACAAGTTCGCCTTCAACGGCATGCGGACACGTTCGGGCCACACGATCGAGTTGCTCAAGGTGGAGACCGATATGCCGGCCTTGCGGGGACGCAAGGAGCTGGCGAGCAATGTGTCGGCAGTCGCCTAGCCCGCCTGCATGCCATCGATCTGTGGTAGCCATCGCAGACCCTCGCTGCTGGCCGTGACCGATTGATGCACGGCGACTGGCGCTCAGCGCTCCACGCTCAATTCGCCGGCGCGGTTCGGCTCGTGGCCGAGCCCAGTTCGGATCCGATCATGATCTGTACCGGCGCGTACGAAATACCATCCGACTTGGCCGACGCAGTGGAATCGGAGCGGCGCTTCCTTCGCCAGCCCGGCCGATACAACGAGACTCAGGCGCTTCTGACCGAAGCGATCGATGCCGCTTCCGACCCCATCGTCATGCGCTACCGGACGATCGAGTATGCGGCAGTGCGCGTGCTGCGCCGGCTGCGCACCGAGATGGACATCATCAGCGCCAGCGCATTGCCGGTGTGCTGGCACACCCGGCAACTCTACCTGCAGCGCCGCGCGCGCACGGTCGACCTGGCGCCGTCGCGGCTGCATTGCTTTGCCGGGGCCTTCCAGCCTCCCGGTCCGAACGCCGATCCGGCTGCCGCATCCGGCATGGGCTTGATCCACACGGCTCTGCGCGAACTGCAGGAGGAAACCCACTTGGCAGTGGAGCCCAATGGCGCCGTGCCCATGGCTATTTTCAAGGACGCCGGCACCGGGTCGTTGGAACTCGTGCTGCTCGGCCTCGATCTGCAGCCGGCCGACGCGTGCAAAATGCGGTCGTCAACTGAAGGGGACATCCTGCCGATCGGGTTCGACGAGTTGCCGTCGGTGCTCCACCGGCGCGACGAATGGACCATCGGCGGTCGATTCCTGATGCTGGCGTGGTTTCCGCTGTGTGCGGCTCGCCGTGCTAGTCCCGTCACATTCGCGGGCAGCACGCCGATGGAGGCTTTCTGGCGCGCGCTCGGCTAGGTCAGGGACCGTGAATCCGGTACTGGCTGCCGTCCTGCAGGAAACGGTCGAAGGGTCGGCAGATGTGGCGAACGAAAAAACGCCCAAGAGTGGTGACGCGCAGACCGTTCTCTGAGTGCTCGAGCATGCCTTGATCAATGAATGGCTCGATATCGCGGATCTCCCGGCCGAAATAGCCATCGAATTCGATGCCGAACTTCCGCTCAATCGCACCGAAGTCCAGCTCCTGCGCGCACTGGAATTGGAATATCACGTCGCGTCGGATAAGATCATCCTGGCTCAGCTCAAAGCCCTTGAATATCGGAAAGCGCTGCTCACGCACGGCCTTGGTGTAGTCGTTGGTGTCGTACACGCTCTGAAAGTAATGGCGGCCGAAGGTCGCCGTCGACGTGGGACCGAGCCCAATGATGTTGTCGGCTCGCCCTGGCGTCGAACCGCCAAAGTTGCGGCCAACCGACTTGCGGCGCGCCGCCTCGGCAAGCGCATCATCCGGCCTGGCGAAATTGTCGATGCCGATCCAGTCGTAGCCTGCCGCCACCAGCGCCTCGACCGCGTCAACGAACATCAACGGCAGTTGCTCGACGGCCGGCAGTTCGCTGCGGTCGATCATCTTCATATGCTTGCGGATCTCGGGCGCATGCGCGTACTTGATGAGCGTGATGCGGCTGGGTGACAGCTCCCGCGTCAGTGCGACTGTCCTCTGGAAGGAATCGCGCGTCTGCATCGGCAGGCCGTAGAGCAGGTCGAAATTGACGCCGGAGAACATCTTGCGGACATCAGGGCTCAACAAGTCGCGCACCATTTCGAAGGGCTGGATGCGGTTGATCCGTTCCTGGACCACCGGATCGAAGTCCTGCACGCCGAATGAGATTCGATCGACGCCGAGCGCGTGATAGTGCGCCAGATTGTCCCGCGTCACCGTGCGCGGATCGATCTCCATGGCAAATTCGTCGAGTCCGCCGACATCGGCGAGCTGCCGCAGCGAGTCGACGACGGAGCTGACCTGCGCGTTGTCAAGATGCGAAGGCGTGCCGCCGCCGAAATGGATCTCGCGAATGTTTGGCACGATGCCGTGGCAATCGAAAAATCTCTTGAGCAGATCGATTTCCGCCAGCAGAACGTCGACGAAGCGCTGGATGCGCTCACGGTTGTTCGAAATTTGGATGTTGCAGATGCAGTACCAGCAGAGCTTGGCGCAGAACGGAATGTGCAGGTAGAGATAGATCGGCGCGTTCGGCTCGCGCTCGAAGAATTCGACCAAGGCCCTGACGTATTGGTCGTGGCCCATTCCTTCCCGCCACCGGCCGAGCGTCGGATAGCTGCTGTAGTAAGGCCCCGGCTCGTTGAACTTCGCGATAAACCCGTGGTCGGGCTCGCGATCGAGAAGCCGAGTGTGCCCGGATGGCGCCATGGTGCTATGTCTGCCTGATGTCCCGCGCAGGCCCCGCCGCGTGGCCTGGATCGCGTGGCGAATATCTATCACGGACGCGCCGGCCTCTCAATCTCGCCGGCATTGGCAGCCGTACCTGGCGCATTTGTCGCGGCCGATCGCCGACCTGGACCGAGGCGCTCAGAGATCGATAAACTGCGTCCTGACGTCGCCACCGATCGGCCAGGTGAACTTGTTGTCGTGGATCGGCTTTGGCGCCTCCGGCCGATCGCGCCAGCCTGCCACGTCGGTAGTGATTTCATACATGAAATCAGCAACTTGGCATAGCTGTTCGGTCGTGTTCTTGATGATCTTGTAACCTGGCCGCCGGGCTATCTCGATCTCCAGGGCGCGCTGGTTCATGAGTCCGGACTCGAACAGCGCCTCCTGCCGCAGGACGACGCCCTCGGGCGTGACGACGGTGTGCGTCAGCAGGTAGTGCTGATTCTCGACGCCGTCGAACCAGCCGCCGGCATCAGTCAAGCCCAATGGCGTATGGAATATCCGGACAAGGCAGGTGCCGCCGCCGGGACCCATGACGCTGAAGCGCGCACGGCTCGCGGCAAAGGCCTGGAGAAAAGTCGAATCTCTGATCTCGGCCAGGTCGACGAATCCGGGCCTGGCGGGGTGATCGCGCATCTCTGGATGGCCGAGCCTCACAACCTGGCCGCCCAACCGGTCGATCACATAGTCGATCAAGGGTAGATACACCGCAGGATCGCAGTCGCGAAAGTTCGGCACGTGCTTCCAATGGTAGTTCGGCTCGCGATAATGCATGCAGCAGAACCACCGATCGTCTTTCAGCCCCAACTCGACCAATTTGTGATGCAATCTGGATTCGAACTGCTGCGGGATCTGGCAGGGAATGAGCGGGCGATCGAAATTCAGGACTTGATGCTGGTGGGCCGGCGGGAAAATGACGTCGTGCCATCGCCGATCCATGACGATGTCTTCGGGCGTTCGATAGGTCGTCTCATCGCCGATCTTGACTTTGTGCCTGGGCGCGAAGAACGGAATGTTCAATTGGTTCAGGCCCTCTGCCGCCGTAAGGATGATGCTTTGATAGGGCAACGGGTAGAGCGCCAGCAGGTGGCGCTTGTACGGACGATTATCCGTGAAGGCGAACGTCGCAATCGAATGCGCGAACCGGCCAGCGTATTGCAGCACGAGATGCACCACGTTGGCGATATCTCCGAAATTGTCGGTCATGATGGGAACGAAGAGCTTGAAGGGTCGCTTCTCGCTTTCGCCCAAGCCCAATCTGAAATGATGGTAGGGCGTTGCATTCCGAAAGAACGCCTCGCCTGCGATGTGGGTCCGGAACTTTGTCATTGGTGGCGGTTTCCAAAGTGTCGAGTGGTCTTGTTTGGTAGGTGAACCCCCGCTTTCATGCCGAGCCGAGGGCTGTTCGGGATGTCCGCGGCCGACCGAAGCGCCATGCGGGACCGGGCGATTGGCCAGTCAGAGATCGATGAATTTTGGCCTGATCTCGCCCTGCATCGGCCAAGCGAAGCAGTTGTCGTAGGACCCGGTTGGCACCGAGGGTGGAGTACGCCAACCGTCGCTGCCGCTCGTACGGTCGTACATGAAGTCGGCCACCCGGCAAATCTCTTCCGTTGTGCATTTGACGATGTGGAATCCCGGCCGCTTGTGCATCTCGATGTCGAGGGCGCGCTGGTTCATCAAGCCCGATTGAAAAAGCGCGTCCTGGCGCAGCGTTTTGCCATCCGGCGTCACCACCGTGTGTGTCAGCAGAAAGCTATGCTGATAGGCGCCATCCATCCAGCTGGCGGAGTCGACAAAGCCCATCGGCGCATCGAAGGGATAGAACATGCACGCACCGCCGCCTGGCCCCGAGATGCAAAAGCGCGTGCGGCTGGCGGCATAGGCCTGCAGCAGCGTGCTGTTCTCGATCTTTGCCAGATCGACGAATCCGGGTCGGGGCGGGTAGTCGCGCATCTCGGGATGCCCGATTCGGATGATCTGCCCACCCAGCCGGTCGATGACGTAGTCGATCAAGGGTAGATAGACGTCGGGATCGCAATCCCGCATGTTCGAGACCGGCTTCCACCGATAGTTCGGCTCGCGGTAGTGCATGCAGCAGAACCAGCGGCTCTCGTCCAGGCCGAGCTTGACTAGGCCCTCGTGTAGTTCCGCGACGCTGGCTTCTGGGATGCGAAACGGAACCATCGGCTTGTCGGGGCTGAAGACGTGCTGCTGCTGGTTGGGCAGGAAGACGAAATCCTGCCAGTGGACATTCGATACGATTTCGGCGGGATCACGATATACTTGATACTCCAAGCCGTCCGCCCAATGCGACGGCTCGAAGAACTGAAGGTTGAGTCGCGCGAGCGCCTCATTGGTCTTGCAGACCACGAGATGCATGCGCAGCGGATAGAGCTTCAGAATGTCGCGCTTGTAGGGCCGGTTGAAGACGAGGGCGAATGTCGTCATGGAGTGCTCGAACCGTGCGGCAAATTGCAGGGTGAGATGCACCGAATTGATGAAGTCGCCGTAGGTGTCGAAGGTAATCGGCACGAACAGCTTGAAAGGCCGGTCGGAAGATCGGCCATGGCCCAGCCGGAAATAGTGGTAGGGCGTCTTGTTCTCGAAGAACTGAGGACCGGCGAAGTGTTCGTGGAAGGTTGGGTTCGCAGGCATCAGCGCGTTCGATTGTCTCACAGGGCTCGACGAGAACGAGTGCGATGGGCCCATAGCTCCGAGCCTATTGTGCGGGCGACGTAACTTAGGCAGGCCGTCCATGGCGGGTCAACCGAATGCCGGCTCAATCGATTGGCCGAATGGCTTTTTTCGTGAACACCGCGGCCAAAAAGTGTATGAAGGCCTCCAACGGAGGCGGACCAGGAATCTGGGCCGTTATACGGTGATCTGCGCTGCCGATGCAGCCGAACCGTGATAGCCAAACCTTGATAGGTGCGTGCCGTGAACGTCTCGCAGTATCTCGCCGATTTTTTCGGCAAGCTCGGCGTCGGGGAACTGTTTTCGGTGTCGGGCGGCGGCGCCATGTACCTCAACGACGCGCTCGGTTTCCACCCGAAATTTCAGTTCATCGCGACCCATCATGAGCAATCAGCCGCCATGGCGGCCGAGGCTCATGCCCGCATCACCGGCAAGATCGGCCTGCTGCACGTCACGTCCGGCCCGGGCGGCACCAATGCGATCACCGGCGTCTATGGCGCCTGGATCGATTCCATTCCGATGTTCGTGGTTTCCGGCCAGGCCTCGACCGACCGCCTGATCTCGGGCACGCCGTTGCGCCAGCTCGGCGTGCAGGAGGTCGACATTCTGTCGGCTGTGCGTCACATCACGAAGTACGCCGCCATGGTGACCGAGCCGCGCATGATCCGCTATCACCTGGAAAAAGCACTGCATTACGCCATGTCCGGGCGCCCCGGGCCCGTCTGGCTGGACATACCGATCGACGTGCAGGGTGCGGCGATCGACCCGAACGACCTGCCGGGCTATACGCCCGAGACGCCCGCGCACCGGCGCAGCGATGCCTATCTCGATCGCCAGGTCACGCAATGCCTCGCCATGCTCGAAGCCGCCGAGCGTCCGGTCATCGTGCCGGGCTACGGCGTGCGGCTGGCCGGCGGCGTGGAGTCGCTGCAGCGCCTCATAGAAAAGCTGCGCATGCCGGTCGTCTCTTCGTGGAACGCCAGCGACATGTTCGCGTCGGACGATCCGCTTTATGCCGGCCGCTGCGGCCTGTTCGGCTCGCGCGCCGGGAATTTCGCGGTCGCCAATGCCGACCTGCTAGTCGTCATCGGCTGCCGGATGTCGATCGCGATGACTGGCCACAACACTGCGCTGTTCGCGCGTGAAGCCAAGCAGATCGTGGTCGACATCGACGAGACCGAGCTCAACAAGCCGACGCTGCGGCCCGACCTGCCGGTCGTCGCCGACGCCAAGGCGTTCATCGACCGGCTGCTCGCCCGCGCTGGCAATTTCCGGCGCAACCCCGCGACCGACCGCTGGCTTAGCGTATGCCAGGACTGGAAGACGCGCTACCCGGTCGTGCTCGACGAATATCGTACGCTGCCCGAGCAGGTGAACTCCTACTACTTCATCGAGCAGCTTTCGGAGCGCCTGCCCTCGGGCTCCATCGTCGTCACCGACATGGGCACGAGCTTCACCTGCACGATGCAGACATTTGCGACCAAGCCGAACCAACGCCTCTTCACTTCGAGCGGACTCGCGGCCATGGGCTTTGGCCTGCCCGGTGCGATCGGTGCGTGCTTTGCCAATGGCCGGCGCCGTACCATCTGCATCACCGGCGATGGCGGGCTGATGTTCAACCTTCAGGAACTGCAGACGATCGTACAGTACAAGCTGCCGATCGCGATCTTCGTGCTGGCCAACAACGGCTATCTGACCATGAAGATCACGCAGAAGAATCACTTCAAGCGCCTAGTTGGCTCCGATCCATCGAGCGGCGTGAGCTGCCCGGACTTCGTAAAGGTGGCGCAGTCGTTCGGCATCGAAGGCGCCCACATCCGCAGCAGCGCCGACCTTCTCGCCGGACTCGATCGGGCCCTTGCCGCACCCGGGGCCTACCTGTGCGAGATCGAGATGCCTGAAGCGCAGGCCTTGATTCCACGGGTCCAAACCATGAAGTCGCCCGAGGGCAAGCTGATGCCGACGCCGATCGAGGACATGTTCCCGTTCCTCGAGCGCGAGGAACTGCGTCGCAACATGGTCATACCGCCGGTGCAGGTCGGCTAGCTGGGCAGCAGGACGTCGTCTGCCGGCTGCCTACAAGTCGATGAATTTGGGGCGAATCGAACCGCGCATTGGCCAAGTGAACGAATTGTCGAACGGCTGCAGAGGCATTTCCGGCGCGTCTCGCCAGCCAGTCGTCGCCGCCGTGTGGTCGAACATGAAATCGGCGACACGAAGGATCTCTTCGGTCGTGCATTTGACGATCTGAATTTCCAGATGTCGTTCCATTGCAATCTGAAGGGCGCGCTGGTTCATGAGGCCAGACTCGAATAGCGCGTCTTGGCGCAGTGACTGTCCCGAGGGCGTGACGACGGTGAGCGTCAATAGAAAGGCATGTTGATAGGCGCAATCGAACCAGCCGCAGGAATCGACGAGCCCGACGGGCGCGTCGAAAGCGTGCATCAGGCAATTCGCGCCGCCGGACCCAGATACGCAAAAGCGCGCCCGACTCACGGCATAGGCCTGAAGCATGGTCGAGTCCGGAAGCTTAGCGAGATCGACGAAACCAGGCCGTGGCGGATGGTCGCGCATCTCGGGATGCCCGAGTCGGACCACTTGCCCGCCCAAACGATCGACAACGTAGTCGATGAGCGGCAGGTACACGTCGGGGTCGCAATCGCGGATATTCGATATGTATTTCCATTGATAGTTGGCTTCGCGGTAGTGCATGCAGCAGAACCATCGCCTGTCATCGAGCCCCAGTTGGATCAGACGGCGATGAAGGTCCGGCGCAACATCTGCCGGAATACGCAGCGGCAACAAGGGTTGTTCAGGCTTGAACACACGCTGCTGGGTATTCGGCAACAGCACGAAATCCTGCCAACGTACGTCCGCGATGATGTCGGGCGCCTCACGATAGTCACCCACATCGGGTGGAGCTCCTTGCCTGTGTGGCGCGTCGAAAAACTTCAGATTGATGAGGTCCAGCGCCTCGTGGCTCTTGGTCAGAATTAACTTGCGAGCCAGTGGATAGAGCGCGAGCAATTCCATCTTGTATGGACGATTGTTGAACATTGCGAAGGTTGTGACGGAGTGCTCGAAGCGTCCGGCGATCTGCAAAGCCAAGTGAAGCGAATTGATGAAATCGCCAAAGGCATCGTTGGTCAGCGGAACGAAGAGTTTGAAAGGCCGATCCGGCGATTCGCCGTGGCCGAGTCTGAAGTAGTGATAGGCGGTCTTGTTCTCGAAAAACTTCGGGCCCTCAACATGCTCATGAAATGTCGGCCGCGAAGGCATTCGATGGACTTCAGAATTTCGTGGTGATTTGAGAACGTCGCGTGTTCACATGCATAGCGGATCTCTTACCGTGCCTGGACTTCGAAAGCCAGGCGCCTCGACATTCGGGGGTCAATCCGCCCAGCGCAGGTTCAGCGAACCGGCAGTCGTGAAGTAGTAGTCGCCCGTGTAACCGGCATAGGCGAAGACTTCCATCCAGTCGTCGACGTGCAGAACGGTCGTGCCGAGCAACGACCATGCCTCGAACTGTGCCCGCTCGACGTCGTTGCGGTAGGCGCCCAGCGTGACATAGGAGCGGCCGAGGCTGACGCGCTGGATCTCGCGCAGCGCATCGACGACGCCGCGCAGGTTCAGGATGTAGATCGAAGAGAAGGCGAGCACGAAATCGAAGCTGCCGTCTGCGAAGGGAAGTTCGTCAAAGCGACCGACCGACATGTGCGTCCGGACCGAAGGCATGCCCTCGTCGATCGGATAGCTCGACGTTTCGATGCCGGCGACCTTGATGCCCGGCAGCAGCGCCCCGAGGTCGTGCAGAAAGAAGCCCTTCTTGCAGCCGACGTCGAGAACGGCCGAGCGGGCCGTCAAGCCGTAGCGCCGGATGATGGCGGGCAGCAGACGCTGCCAGCGGCCGTCGTAGCGATACCCGCCGTAGCCGTTCTCGCGGGCGCCGTCGTAGAACTCGCGCCCCTGTTCCCAGGCGATCAGTTTGTTGCGGATGGTGCGGCTGCCGCGCGCGATGCGGCGCGTCACCGACGGGTCGAAGTAGCCGATATCGTATTCCTGCATGGTCGGCGCCTCACCTCGGCGGGCGATGATCAAAGCTGTGGATAGGCGAAGCCCTCACCCGCATCGATCGGCACGCAGCTTCCCGCCATCATCGATGCCGCCGGCCCGGCGAGCAGCATGATCAGCGGCACGATCTCGTCGGCCTCGCCGACCTTGCCGCGCGGCAGACGCCGATCGACGAAGTCGCGAACCACCTCGGGGCTGCGCGTCTCGAGCCGTCGAAAGGCATTCTCGGGACCGAAGAACGCACCGGGCAGCACGGCGGTGACCACGACGCCCTTGCCGGCGAGCTCCCGTCCCAGGCTCCGGACATAGGCGGCGAGAGCAGCCTTGACGGTGTTGTAGCCGACCGATCCGACGGCCTCTCCGGAGGCGATCGATCCGACATGGACGATGTGTCCGCTCCCGGCGGCGATCATGTCCGGCACCAGGAGACGATTGAGTTCGGCGCCGATCCCGAGATTGACCTCGTGCAGAGTGACGAACTGCTGTCGGCTGAGCAGCGGGTCGCGGAAACCATAGCCGCCACCGAGCGCGTGCAGGACGACGTCGATGCCGGACAGTGTCTGCCTGGCGAGCGAGGCCAGCTCGTCCGTTCGGCCCGGCTCGATGAGGTCGCCGACATAGATTTCGTGACGATCAGGGTCCGGCATCGAAGCGCGCAGCGTCTCCAGTGGTTCGCGTGTGCGCCCGGCCACGAGCACGCGTGCCCCTGCGCGCGCGAAGGCAAGGGCGGCAACATGGCCCAGGCCGCGCGATGCGCCGGTGACCAGAATCCTCTTGCCTGTGAAATCCTGCGCCATCCGGCCGGCCATCCCGATCATGGTTTCAGTCCGCCCGCGCTTTCTGCCACGCCGTCCGCCCGCTAGCAACCGGCCGGGCCGTCGGCAAGTTTTGCCTTGTCGCCGAGGGGCTTGGTGAAGTATTCGCTGCGGCAGCGAGTTCCGTCACGGCCGGCGGTCCGGACCGGCAGACTATCGTTTCAACAGCCGCGCCCGGCTCGAGGAGATCATCGGCAATGGCCAAGCGTCCGGTAGCCGTGGTGACGGGAGGGGCCGGGTTCATCGGCAGCCACATGGTCGATCTGCTCCTGGCCCGCGGCTGCGTCGTGCGCGCGATCGACGATTTGCGCGGCGGCCGAGAGGCAAACCTGGGGCACCACCGGGCCAACCCGGACCTGTCGCTCGATCGCCGGGACATCAGGGTGATCGGCCACGATGACACCGTCATGGCGGACGCCCGCTTTGTCTTTCATTTCGCCGGCATCGGCGACATCGTGCCGTCGATCGAGCGCCCGAGCGAGTACATGTCCATCAACGTGCAGGGTACGGTCGCCGTGCTCGAGGCCGCCCGCCACGCCCGCGTGGCCAAGCTGGTCTACGCCGCATCGTCATCCTGCTATGGTTTGGCCGCCGTGCCGACGCGCGAAGATCATCCGATCCAGCCGCAGTATCCCTATGCGCTGAGCAAGCTGCAGGGCGAGATGGCCGCACTGCACTGGCATGCCGTCTACGGCCTGCCCGTCAATTCGATCCGCATCTTCAACGCCTACGGCATCAGGTCGCGGACCTCGGGCGCCTACGGCGCCGTGTTTGGCGTCTTCCTGCGCCAGAAGCTGGCGGGCAAGCCGTTCACCGTCGTCGGCGACGGAACCCAGCGGCGCGATTTCGTCTACGCCTCGGACGTGGCGGACGCCTTCTGGCGCGCCGCCGAGACCGACATCAGCGGCGAGGTCTTCAATCTTGGCGCCGGTCGGCCGCAAAGCGTCAATCGCCTGGTCGAGCTGCTCGGCGGCGAGGTCATTCACATCCCCAAACGGCCGGGCGAGCCGGACTGCACCTGGGCGGACATCGGCAAGATCAGCAACTTGCTCGGCTGGCGCCAAATGGTGTCGTTCGAGGAAGGAGTGGCGCTCATCCTCGCCGACATCGACTATTGGCGCGAAGCGCCGCTCTGGGATCCCGAGTCCATCGCACGAGCGACCAAGAGCTGGTTCGAGCACCTGAGGAAGGAAGCATGACAACCTCGCTGTCCGAGTTCTATCGGCACAAGATCAAGACGGTCGATCAGCTCGTCGAGGTGATCGGCGCGCGTCCGCGCGCGCGCAAGGTCATCATGTGCCACGGCGTCTTCGACATCGTGCATCCCGGGCACCTGCGCCACCTGATCTACGCCAAGAGCAAGGCCGACATTCTCGTCGCGAGCCTGACCGCCGACCGTCACATCACCAAGGGGCTCCATCGGCCGCACATTCCCGAGGATCTCCGGGCGCTCAATCTCGCGGCGTTCGAGGTCGTCGACTACGTGATCGTCGACAGCGAGCCGACGCCATTGAAGAACCTTGCGGCGATACAGCCGGACTTCTTCGCCAAGGGATATGAGTATGTATCGAGCGGGTTGCCGCCGAAGACCCAGGCGGAAGTCGAGATCGTCGAGTCCTACGGCGGGGAGGTCATATTCACCCCTGGCGACGTCGTCTACTCCTCCTCGCGCATCATCGACCTGGCGCCGCCCAATCTGAAGGTCGAGAAGCTTCAGCTCCTGATGGAGCAAGAAAGCTTCGGCTTCGATCGGCTGCGCGAGACGCTGGAACAGCTCAAGGGGCGCCGCGTCCATGTGCTGGGCGACACCATCGTCGACAGCTATACGCAGACCACCGTCATCGGCGGCCAGACCAAGACTCCGACGCTGAGCCTGCTTTATGGCGGCAGGACCGATTTCATCGGCGGCGCCGCCATCGTTGCCAAGCACCTGCGCGCGGCCGGGGCCGAGGTCGTCTTCTCGACCGTGTTGGGCGATGACGCGATGAAGGATTTCGTTCTGTCCAGCACCCGGGACTCGGGCATCGATACCCGGGCCGTCATCGATTCCACCCGCCCGACGACCAACAAGAACGCGATCGTGGCGGGCGGCTACCGGCTGCTCAAGCTCGATACGGTGGACAATCGCAGCATCTCCGACCTGATTCTGGAGAAGCTTGCCTCCGCGGTGACAACGACGTCGACCGACGCGGTGGTGTTCAGCGATTTCCGCCACGGGATCTTCAATCGACGAACGATTCCAACCTTGGTCAACGCGATCCCGACCGGCGTCTTCCGCGTCGCCGACAGCCAGGTCGCAAGCCGGTGGGGCAACATCCTCGACTTCCAGGGCTTCGACCTGATCACCCCGAACGAGCGCGAGGTCCGCTTCGCCACCGGCGATCAGGATTCGGGCGTCCGGCCGCTCGCGCATGCCATTTATGAGCAGGCCAAGTGCGGCACGCTCATTCTCAAGCTGGGCGAACGCGGCGTGATGACCTGCTACCGTGGCGATCGCGACACCCCGATCTTCGGATATGTCGTCGACAGCTTCGTGGAAAACCTGGTCGATGCCGTGGGCGCCGGCGATGCGTTGCTCGCCTATGCAACGCTCGCCATGCTCGCGACCCGTTCGGAGGCGATCGCCACCATCCTGGGGTCGCTGGCTGCCGCCTGCGAGTGCGAGCGAGATGGCAATGTGCCGATCACCTTGGATGATGTGCGCGCCAAAATCGATGCCATCGAACGACTTGTCCATTTCTCCTGACCGGCGGCAGGGCTCGCCATGCGCGTGATCGTCGCCGGTCTTGGCGTGCAGGGCCACAAGCGACGGCAGATCGCGGGGCGGGATTGCGTCGCCACGGTCGATCCCTCGGTCGAGGGGGCGGACTATCGGTCAGTCGCCGACGTGCCCGTCGCGGCCTATGATGCCGCGTTGTTGTGCACGCCCGACGCGCCGAAGCTCGGGCTGATCAGGCTTCTGCTCGAGCGCGGCAAGCACGTCCTGGTCGAGAAGCCGCTTCATGCCGGCGACGATGCGGGTCTCATCGAACTGGAGCGGCTGGCGAAACAGCGCTCGCTGGTGTGCTATACCGCCTACAATCACCGCTTCGAGCCGCATTTCAAGCGCATGCGCGCGCTCGTCGCCAGCGGGCGGCTGGGTCGCCTGTACCGGTGCCGCATGTTCTACGGCAACGGCACCGCGCGCCTCGTGCGCAACTCAGAATGGCGCGATACCGGAGACGGGGTGCTGCCCGATCTGGGTTCGCACCTGCTCGATACGGCCTCTTTCTGGTTCGGCGATGTCGGCGAGGAGTTCGAGATCGTTTCATGCGAACGGTTCGAAAACCGCGCGCCCGACCACGTCGTCATCGCCTCGCGCACCAGCGTGCCGCGTCTCGAGCTCGAGATGACGCTGCTGGCCTGGCGCAATCATTTTACCTGCGACTTGTTCGCCGAGCTCGGCTCGGCGCACATCCAGTCGCTATGCAAGTGGGGACCGAGCACATTCGTTCACCGGACGCGCGTCCTGCCTGCCGGACGGCCGCCCGAGGAGACCGAGACCCTCGAGCAGAGCGATCCGACCTGGGCTGCGGAATACCGGCATTTCGTCGATCTGTGCGCGCGCGGTGGAGCGACGGATCTAAGCGGCGACCGTTGGATCGGCCGTGTCATGCACCGGCTGTCCGGCCGGATCGGCAAGGCCACATGAGCAAGCCCGTCATCGGCTTTGCCGGCATGACGCATCTGGGGCTGGTGTCCGCCGCTGCGGCCGCTGCCAAGGGTTTTTCGACCGTCGCCTTCGATTCCGATCCCGCGCGCGTCGCCGCGCTTTCCGCCGGCAAGTTGCACGTCGTCGAGCCGGAACTCGACGCGACCATCGCCGCGGCAGGCCGGCTTCGCTTCGTCGATAGCGCTGCGGAGCTCTCCGGCTGCGACCTGATCTATGTGGCGCCCGACGTCCCGACCGACGACCAGGGGTCCAGCGACCTCTCCGGCGTCGAAGCCCTGCTCGACACCGTTCGCAGCGCGGCACGTTCCGATGCCGTCATCGTCATTTTGAGCCAGGTGCCGCCCGGTTTCACGCGCAGGCGCGCAACTGGCGACCGTGGTCTTTTCTGCCAGGTCGAAACGCTGGTCTTCGGGCGCGCCGTGGCGCGCGCTCTGAAGCCGGAGCGCATCATCGTCGGCGCGTCCGATCCGGTCTTGGACCTGCCGGCACCCTACGCCGCTTTTTTGGCCAGCTTCGCCTGTCCGGTCTTGCGCATGCGCTACGAAAGCGCCGAGCTCGCCAAGATCGCCATCAACTGCTTCCTGGTCGCTTCGGTCAGCACGACGAACATGCTGGCCGAGCTGTGCGAGAAGATCGGCGCGGATTGGGGCGAGATCGCCCCGGCCCTGCGCCTGGACGCGCGGATCGGGCCGCATGCCTATCTGGCGCCGGGCCTTGGCATCGCCGGGGGCAACCTCGAACGCGATCTTGCCACGATCGGCCGGCTGAGCGCCGCGGCAGGCACCGATGCGTGCGTTGCGCGCTCGTGGCAGGTGAACAGCGGACGTCGTCGCGACTGGGTATTGCGCATCCTGCACGAGACGGTGCTGGGCGATCGCGACCCGCTAATCGCCGTGCTCGGGCTTGCCTACAAGGAGAACACCCATTCGACCAAGAATTCGCCGGCGCTTCGCCTGATCCGGCAACTCGCGCCCTTCCGTCTGAGCGTGTTCGACCCGGTGGTCGGCTCGGAAGCCGTGTCGTTTCATGGCCGCACGACCGTCGCCTCGGCGCCGCTGAAAGCGTGCCACGATGCGCAGGCGCTCTGCATCATGACGCCCTGGCCGGCGTTTCGACAGCTGGCGCCGGCCGCCATCGCGGCCGCAATGCGCGGGCGACTCGTCGTCGATCCGCACGGATTGCTGGACAACGCGTCGGCCCGGGCGAGCGGTCTCGACCATCGCGTGCTCGGCCGCCCGGCACGCGGGTGACGACGTCACCGGCGGTTTGTCCGGCCTGATCGGCTCTGCTATAAGCCACGCCGAACCGGACATGGGCCATGGGAGGCGGCGTGCGCAGTTATGTTCTGCTCGGCGGGGGCGGTGTGTTTGCCGTCCATTTCGCCAAATACCTGCTCGAAGAAACCTCTGCCGAGCGCGTGATCTGCGTCGGCCGCAACCCGCCGCGGTCGCCCGCCTACACGCTCGATGTCGGCAAGGGCGATACGCGGTACGCCTATCACCAGGTCCACATCGTCTTCGAGCAGGACCGGCTGTTCGAGCTATTCGACCGCGAGAAGCCGGAGGTCATCGTGAACTTCGCGGCACTCGCCTATGCGACGTCCTGGGAGAAGTCCTATCGCTACTACGATACCAATGTCGTGGCCCTGGCGCACATGTGCGAAGACCTCATGAAGCGCGACTATCTCAAACGCTTCATCCAGATCGGCACATCCGAGCTCTATGGCTCGGTCGGCGGCCCGGTGGCGGAGGACTCGCCCGTGCAGCCGACCAGCCCCTATGCGGTCTCCAAGCTGGCGGGCGACATGCACCTCGACACGCTCTGGAAGGTGCGCAAGTTCCCGATGAACATCATCCGGCCGTCCAATGCCTACGGCCCGGGCCAGCTGCTCTATCGCGTGTTGCCGCGCGCGGTCTATTGCGGCTTGACCGGGCGCAAGCTGCCGCTCGAGGGCGGCGGCACTGTCAAGAAGTCGTACATTCACGCACGCGATCTGGCGCGCGCGATCTGGCTGATCGGCGAGAAGGCGCCGTTCGGCCGCACCTACAATGCGGGACCAGCCGAGCCATCGAGCATCCGGTCACTGGTCGACATGGTCGCGGATTCGCTTGGCATGGCGCCCGACGCGCTCTACCAGATCAGCCCCGGCCGGGTCGGCGAGGATCAGCAATATTGGCTCGACAGCAGCCTGATCAAGCGCGACCTCGGCTGGGAGCCGCAGATCAGCCTGAAGGCCGGCATCGCCGACATGGTGGCCTGGGGCCGCAAGTACCTCGAGTACTTGAGCGACGAGGACGCGCGCTTCGTGCTGCGCGCGTGATCGGCAATGAGACGGGGCGCCGTGCCGGGGCGGCGTCAGGCCGCTTTCAGGACCTTCATGGTCCGCACGTTGAAGTAGCGGTCGTCGTCGAGGCTGCGCGGCAGCAATCCCGACTTGAACGCGCGGCACAGGTCGCGCACCGCGTCATCCACGGTACGCTCGGGGGCGAAGCCGAGAACACGCCGTACCTTGTCCGAGTTGATGTGGTAGGACCGCTTGTCGTCCGACGGCGTCGTCTCGATGGCGATCTTCGCTCGATCGGGAAATTCCGCGGCGACGATCTCGCGGACGATCTCGGCGATACGCGCGATGGTCAGGTTCTCGTAGCCGATGTTGAAGGTCTCTCCGGCGATCTTCTCCGCCGGGGCCTCCATGACCACGCGATAGGCGCGGCTCATGTCCGCGATGTGGAGGTTGGGGCGCATCTGGGCCCCACCGAACACGGTGATCTTGCCCTTGTTGACCGCCAGATTGGTCAGGATGTTGACCGACAGATCGAGGCGCTGACGCGGGCCGTATCCGCAGATCGTGGCGGGCCGCAGCGTCACGCAGGTGAAACCGGGCGCTGCATGCTTGAACAGCAGGGGCTCGCACAGACCCTTGTACTTGTTGTAGAGCGTGAGCGGGACCAGCGGGTGCTCCTCGGTCACGTTCGGCTGATCGGACACGCCGTAAACCGAGCTCGACGAGGCGTAGACGAAGCGCCTGACGCCGGCTTGCTTGGCCGCGACGACCATCGGCTCGAAGCAGTCGTAGTTGATCGACTTGCTCAGCCCTTCGTCCAGCTCGAAGCTCGGATCGTTCGAAATGCATGCAAGGTGCAGCACGATGTCCTGGCCCTGAAATGCCCGGGACAGCTTCGCGGTGTCGCGGATGTCGCCGGCGATGACCTTGAGCCGGGGATGCTTCGCCAGATGCTCGTGCCCGAAGAACATGACGTCGTAGACGGTGACCTCATAGCCTGCCGCGAGCAGGTCGGGCGTCAACACCGAGCCGACATAGCCGGCACCACCGGTGATCAGAACCTTGGTCATTTGCCGAAATTTCCTCTTGCTTCAATCCGTCATCGATCGGCGCCCGGCCCGTTCGAGGCCGGTCAGGCCGACACGAGAGCCGCTGCCGTGTCGATCTTGTAGCCGGCGGCTTCCGCGTCGCGGTGGAACATGGCGACCGTTTCCAGCGAGTAGGCGGCGAGATCCTTGCCGATCAATCCGAGCTTGGCCAGCACGTCGCTGGTCACCGTGATGATCGGGCAGCCGATCGCGTCGGCCTGGATGATGTTCAGCAGCTCGCGCGGGCTCGCCCACAGGAGCTCGGCCTTCGGCCGTGGACGCAGGATGGACAACGCCTCCGCCATGAGCGGCACCGGATCGACGCCGGTATCGGCAACGCGGCCGGCAAACACCGAGACGATGGCGCGCGTTGCCGGCGCAAGCGCCTCGGCGACGTTGCGCACCTGGTCAAGCGTCAGGATCGCCGTGACGTTCAGCACGATTCCCGCGGCGGACAGCTTGGCGATCAGCGGCGCGGCGGATTCGCCGCGCGTGTTGGTGATCGGGATCTTCACGTTGACGTTGGCGCCCCATCCCGCGATGGTGCGGGCCTGCCGCTCCATGGTCGGGAAATCGTCGGCGAACACCTCGAAGGAAATCGGCCGATCGGGAATGGCCTTCACGACGGCGCGCGCGAATGCTTCGTAGTCCGTCAGGCCGGCCTTCCGCATTAGCGTCGGATTGGTCGTGAAGCCCTTGATCAGCGGATTGGCGTAGAGCTTCAGCATGCTCTCGAGATCGGCGCCATCGGCGAAGATCTTCACACGCCAGTCGGCGATCGGTCGTGGCACTTGCTCGGGCATTCGTGCGTCCATTGAGGTCCCGCGGGCCCCTGCCGAAGCGTCTCCGCGCGGGATGCGGAAGATGCGTCAAAACGGCCGTACAAGCCAGGAAAAACATACATGGAACGGCCTGGTTTGGCCATGTTTCCGGGCGCTGGGGCGCCGGCCATCCAGCCGGCCTGCGCTACGCCTTCAGCAACGTCCGGGCCATCTCGGCGAGGGAGCCGACGCGATGATCGGGTTCGGCCCGATCGCTGTCGGCATAGCCATAGTCGACCAGCCATGTGCGACAACCGGCCGCACGCCCGGCAGCGACGTCACGCCAGCGGTCGCCGACCATGTGGCTGCCAGCCAGGTCGATGCCGAACTTGCGGCTCGCCTCCAGCAGCATGCCCGGCTTCGGCTTGCGGCAGGAGCAATCATCAGCGTCGACGTGGGGACAGACCAGGATGTCGTCGAGCGGCATGGCCCGGCGCAGGCGGTCATGCATGGCGCCGAGAATTTCGGGCGAGAGTTCGCCGCGCGCCAGGTCGGGCTGGTTCGTCGTCACGATCATCAGGTAGCCCGCCGCGTGAAGGCGGGCGACGGCCTCCGGCACGCCCGGAAGTATGGCGAAATGCTCGAGACGGCGCGGGGCAAACGGCAGGTTGCCGCGCACCTCCGTGCGATTGAGCACGCCGTCGCGATCGAGAAATACGGCGCGCCGGGCGGCTGCGCTCATGCCTTGGCGGCCGCCTGCAGGCCTTCCCATTTGTTCGCGCGGATACGCAATCCGGGGTGACAAACGATGCCGTGCCAGACCACCGCCTGGAAGGCCTCGGTCAGCGGCGTCGTCAGGCTTTCATCGACGGTTGGAATGACCAGCACGACGTGGCCGACCCGGGCCGTGTAACCGCCGTCCCGGCCGACGATTCCCATGATGCGGCAGCCGCGCCGGCGCGCCTCGTCGAGCGCGTGGACGATGTTCGCGCTGACGTTCTTTTCGGCGTTTCCGCCGCCGACCGAGAAGACGAGAATGCCGTCCTTGTCGGATGCGCGGCTGGTCTTGAGCCACTCGGCGAACACCGTGTGCCAGCCCTCATCGTTGGTGCGCGCAGTGAGCTCCGACACGTTGTCGGTCGGCGCATAGGCTTCGATGTCGCACAGCTTGCGGAAATCGTTGACCGCATGGCCGGCATTGCCGGCGCTGCCGCCGACGCCGAGGATGAACAACCGCCCGCCGCGCTCGCGCAGGGCCGCCAGCTCCGCGACGATCCGGTCGATCGTGGCGCCGTCCAGGCTGCGTGCCACTTGCTGGACCGCGTCGAGATAAGCCGCGGTGTGATCCAAGTTGCGCGACGTCATGCAATGGCTCTCGGGCAATGCGTCGGCTGACGCGGATGGCGCAGACTGGTAGCGCAACCCATGGCGGAAATCCACTGATGTTGTCGGCGCCAGCGTGGACTCAGGAGGGTCCATCTGGTACACGGAGGCCCGCAGCGGCCTGGACCGCTGCGCCGCGACATTCGGGATCAGCCATGGCTATCGAAAACAAGGCGCCGGGCAAGGACATCGCGCCGGACGATCTGGTTTCCAAATTCCCGCTGGCGGCGAAGAGGTCGCCGGATCACGTCAGCCGCTTCACGGTGGCCGGCGTCGAATTCGGCGGGCCGCTCGTGCCGGTCATGGCCGGGCCTAACACGGTCGAAAACGAGGCCATGATTGTGGCCACGGCACGGGCCGTGAAGGCGGCGGGCGGCCACATGCTGCGCGGCGGCGCCTTCAAGCCGCTGACCTTCCCCTATCGCGGTCCGAAATATTTCGAGACACGCGAGCAGGGCCTGGGCTGGCTCGCCAAGGCTAAGGCCGAGACCGGATTGCCGGTCATCACCGAGGTGATGGAGATCGAAAAGATCGCTGCAGTCGCGGAGGTAGCCGATATCCTGCAGATCGGCACGCGCAACATGCAGAACTATCCGCTGCTGACCGCTGTCGCCAAGGCCGGCAAGCCGGTCATGCTGAAGCGTGGCTACGGCGCCTCGCTGCGCGACTGGCTGGGAGCGGCCGAGTACGTTCTGGTTGAAGGCAATCCTCATGTGATCCTGTGTGAGCGTGGCGTCGTGGCGCCGCACACCCATCGCTCGAGCTCGCGCTTCGTGCTCGACCTTCAGGTCGTGCCGGCGGCCAAGGAAGTGACGCACCTTCCCGTCATGACGGACCCGTCGCACGCGACATTCTGGCGCCCATGGGTCAAGCCAATGGCGCTCGCGTCGGTCGCCGCCGGCGCCGACGGCATCATGCTTGAAGTGCATCCCGATCCGGCCAATGCCGCGGTCGACCCGTTGCAGCCAGTCGATTTCGCCGACTTTGCGTCGTTGATGGACGACATGGACCGCGTTGCGCGGGCAGTCGGTCGCAGGATCAAGGGTTGATCGCCGGCCGCGCCGCCGGCATCCGCCTCCGTCGCACCGATGCCTGCTGCAGCTGAGGCATCGGCCCAGTCTCTGTCTCGGGCCGCCCGAGCCCATGTCGCAGGTCGGCTCGCCGAGGCCGAGGCGGCGCTCCGCGACGTGCTCGGCGCCGACGGCAACGATGTCGCGGCGCTCCGGCTTCTCGCAATCGTTCAGCGCGACGGTGGGCATACGGATCGTGCCGCCGCGACGGTCGCGCGGCTGATCGCGCTCAATCCGGGGTCGGACGTCGATCTGCGCTTGCGCGGCGAGATGCTGGAAAAATCCGGCAGGATCCAGGATGCGTTGGCCGCCTTCGAGCGTGCTCATCAGCTCGCGCCCGACCTGCCCGATGCGCTGCTCAATGTCGGCATATTGCTGGCGCGCCTGGATCGGTTCGTGGCGGCCATCCAGACCCTGACGTCGGTTTATCGCCGCGCGAAGCTGGCAGCAGGACCGGGCAATACCGCCATCGCGCGCAGCGCGGCGCTGGCCCGCAAGGCTTGCCTTGCGCGGATGCGCCGTCACTTCGAGTCCGAAGTCGAGCAGGAAGCGACCTCCCGGCCGCATCTACGTTACGCGGGAGACCTCGCCCGCTCGGGCGAGTTCGGGGAAGCAGTCGAGGTCCTCACCGCGGCGAAAGCGAAATTCCACGCCGATAGTCGGATCCCGTGCGACCTGCTGCGCTTCAAACTCCTGGGCTGCGACTGGCGCAACTACGACCGGGCCGTGGCAGACGCCTGGTCGGCGACCGAGATCGAGGCGCGCGACGGGCGCAAGCCGTCGCTCGATACTCTGGCAGCTCTCTGCCTGCCGCTGAGCCCGAAGCAGCAGCTCCTACTCGGTCGCGCGATCGCCGCCGATGCCGAGAAACGGGCGGCCGGCCCGCGACCGATGCGGACGAGACCGATGGAGGGCGCCGACTCGCGAATCACCCTCGGCTACCTGTCGGCTCGCTTCAAGGATGACGCCAGCGCACATCTCATGGTCGGGCTGTTCGGCCGGCACGACCGACGCCGGTTCCGCGTCATCTGCTATTCGCTCGGCCCGGACGACGGCAGCATCTACCGTCGGCGCGTGATGACCGAGAGCGACCGGTTCGTCGACCTACATGGGGTGACCGACGCCGCCGCGGCCGCGCGCATCCGCGCCGACGCCGTCGATATCCTGGTCGACATCGACGGCTTCAATCCCGATGCACGGCCCGTCGTTGCCGCCATGCGGCCGGCCCCTGTCCAGGTGAGATTTCTCGACTACCCGGCGACGACGGGCGCGGCCTTCTTCGACTACTACCTCACCGATCGAGTGGCCACTCCGCCGGGCAGCGAAGGCGACTGGACCGAGCAGCTCGTTTTCCTGCCCGACACCTATCAAGCCAACGATTGTGACCAGCCGATCAGACCTTGTCCCGGCGGACGTGCCGGACAGATGCTGGCCGAGGACGTCTTCGTCTTCGCCTCCTTTTGCTCCATGCGCAAGTTCGAGCCGGTCGTGTTCGACGCCTGGATGGAGATTCTCAGGCGGACCGACAATTCCGTGCTCTGGGTCCTGCCGTTCACGGCGGATGCGGCCCGAAACCTGCGGCGCGAGGCTGCCGCGCGCGGCGTGCCCGAGGGCCGATTGGTCTTCGCGCGCTACATGAAGAAGCCGGAGCATCTCGGCCGCGTCGCGCTGGCTGATCTGTCGCTCGACACCCTGTATTGGGGCGGGCATACGACCAGCAGCGACGCCTTGTGGGCGGGCGTGCCCCTGATCACGACGCCGGGCAACACCTTCGCCTCACGGGTCGCGGCAAGCCTCCTGCACGCGGTCGGACTGCCGGAACTCGTCGCGCCGACACTCGCGGACTATGTCGACCTCGCCGTGTCGCTGGCCGCCGACCGCGAGCGGCTGGCGGAACTGCGGCAGCGCCTGGCGCGCAATCGGCTGACCATGCCGCTGTTCGACACGGCGCGCTTCGTACGCAGCCTGGAGCGGGCCTATTCGAATATCTGGGCCATCCATCGTCAGGGCGCGTCACCCAGGGGTTTCGCGCTTGATCCGGAGCCCCTGACCGCAGGCACCGCTTGAGTCCGGTTCCGATCGGGGCTAAGCAGCTTCGGCGCGAACGGCCCCCAAATCAGTGATCCGCAATGCCGGACAACGAACAGCTCTTTCCAGGTTTGATCGACAACCCGGTGCAGCTCACCACGGGGCGCTATGCCGCCATACTCGGCCTGTCGCCCTCGAAAGGCGCGCGTTCGCCAGTGCTGTGGAACGCCGCTTTCGAGGCAGCGCATATCGACGCGCGCATGGTGCCGATGGACGTTGGGGTGGGGCGCCTCGGCGACCTGGTGTCGGCGCTCAAGTCCGATCCGCGCTTTCTTGGCGGCGCGATCACCATGCCGCACAAGCAAGCCATGCTGGCGTTGGTCGACCGCGTGGAGGACGAGGCCGGGCGGATCGGCGCGATCAATGCGTTGTATCGCGACGGCGCACGGCTGGTTGGCGCCAATACGGATGGCGCCGGCGCGTTGGCCGAACTCGAGCGGCTCACGGGCGGTCTGGCCGGGCTGCGCGCCGTCGTCATGGGTCTGGGCGGCGCGGGCGTCGCCGTGGCCGCTTACCTTGCGGGTCGCGTCGGGCGTCTGACCTTGGTCAACAGGACCATGAGCAAGGCGGTCGATTTCGCCCGGCGTCTCGGCCCAGGGGTCGGTTCGGCGCCGTGGCCCGTGACGGCGGCGTTGCTGGCCGAGGCCGACGTGCTGGTCAACTGCACGTCGGTCGGGCATGCCACGACCGATGTCACCGCAAGTCCGCTCGGTCCGGAATCGTCGCATGCGCTTGCCGCGTTGCATGGCCGTGCCGTCGTCTATGACATCATCTACCAGCCCGCCGAGACCACTCTCATGGCGCAGGCGCGCGCGCGCGGTCTCGTGACGGACAATGGACTCGGCATGAATCTGGAGCAGGCGGTCATTGCTTTCGGCAAGGCGTGCCCGGAGGCGATCAGTTCAGGCGCGCTGGATCGCGCGGCGCTTCGACGGGTCATGTTCCAGGCAGGAAAATGACGCGGATCCTGGTCGTGAATGATGAAGCCGCCGCGGCAGAGATCCTCGCACTGCCCGGCTGGCGCGCCCGGGTGGAGCAGGTCTCGCACGAAACGGTGGACGCCTTGGCCCGCCGGTACCATGTCGTCCTGAGGGCTGATCATCTCGACACGGCGCCGCTTTTCAGCCCCGATACGCGCGTGGCGCTGCTGTGCACCGAACTGGCCGCCTTCGAACGGCTCGAGAAGCTGGCGACCACGGCAGACGTGATCTTCGAGCCCTCGCCGGTCGCCAGGCTCGATATGCTCGGCGCCGGCCGGGCCACGCTCAGGACCGCGCGCGCGCTCAAGCGCGGCGCAGTCTTGGCCGCGACCGATCTGGCCACCGAGAATGGCGGCCACGGCCTCGGAGCCGGGCTGATTGACAGGGTGGTCGGCCGGCGTGTGGTGTACGATCTGGCGGAGGGTGCGCCGCTCGACTTCGGCATGCTCGGCGAGGCGAAGGACAGATCATGATCAGTGTCGTATTGCGCGCCAAGAACGAAGCGGCATGGATCGGTCGATGCCTCGCCGCTCTGCGCGGTCAGCGTGCGCCCGACATCGACGTGATCCTGGTCGACAATGAATCGACCGACGGCACCGTCTCCGTCGCTGAACGCTATGGCGCGCGCGTACTCTCGATCAGCCGCGCCGATTTCAGCTACGGAAGGGCGCTCAACATCGGCATCGCCGCTGCACGCCACGAGATCGTTTCGCTGCTGTCGGCGCACTGCATTCCGGTCAACGAGCTCTGGGCCGACTATTTGATGGCGCATCTCGGTGACGGGGGCGACGCGAAGTTATGCGGCGTCTATGGCAGGCAGGAACCCTTGCCGGACACGAGCGCCGTCGATCGCCGCGATCTATGGACGACTTTTCGTGACGAGCGGGTGCGCCAGCGTCGCGACTACTTCTTCCACAATGCGAATTCCGGCATCCGCAAGTCGATCTGGCAGGGACACCCGTTCAACGAGCAGATCAGCGGCGTCGAGGATCGCGAGTGGGGCCGGCGCATGATCCACCTCGGCTACGAAATCGTCTACGAGCCCCAGCTTCGCGTCTATCACCATCACGGCATCCATCAGGGGCGCGACGAAGGCCGCGCCAAGCGCGTCGCCGAGGTGATCGAGGTGATCCGGAGCCATCCGAAATGAACATGCCGAAATGAGCATGCCAAGATGACCATGCTTGTCGTCATTCCCGTGATCAGTGATGCATTGGTCGAAAAGCGCCTGCTGACGCCGCTCGCCGGCCGTTCGAGCCTGGAGCGCACGCTTGCCGCGGCCGTCGGTGAGCTGCCTGACGCGCGCGTCGTCGTGACCACCGACGACGGGCGGGTCAAGGCCGCCGTACGCGCGTTCGGCCGCGGCGTGGTCGTCCATGACCGCACCGTGCATGACTATGTGCCCGCCCTGTCGGCGGCCGTCGAGGCGACCGGCGACGGCGAGGACACCATCGTCGTTCTCGAGCCGACCCACCCGTTTCGGCCGGCGGGTCTGGTCGGCCGGACGGCGATCAACCTCAAGCAACGCGAGCACCTCGACAGCGTGGTCTCGGTTCGCCGCTTCAAAGCCAATCTTTGGCAAATCGAGGATGACGGCACGATCGGCGCGCTTGCGGGCGGCAGCGAGTCACGCGACCGCGTCTACTACCAGGAGCTGATCGGATTGGCGCTCGCCACCCGACCCCGGCTGCTGCGCAGCAATTTGCGGCTGGGCGATGCGGTCGGTTTCGAGGTCGTGGACCAGTTCTGGGGCTTGGTCGACATTCGCGATGACGCGAGTCTCGCGGTCGCACAGGCGATTGCGGAAAAGATGGAATCCATCGAGGAGAGCGTGGAGTGAGCCGGGTTATCGCCATCCTGCCCGCACGCGGCGGCTCCAAAGGGCTGCCGGGCAAGAACGTGATGCTGATTGGCGGCAAGCCCCTCATCGCCCATTCGGTCGCACATGCCAAGGCGTCCGGCGTGTGCGACCGGGTCCTGGTCACGACTGACAGCCCGGAGATCAGGGCGGCGGCGGAAGCCGCCGGCGCGTGGGTGCCGTTCATGCGCGCGGCGGCGCTGGCCCAGGACCTGACGCCGACCGAGCCCGTACTGACCGACGCCCTGGCGCGCGCCGAGGCGATCGACGGTCGGTTCGACATCGTCGTCTTCCTGCAGCCGACCGACATCTTCCGCAAACCGGAATGGATCACGCGCGCCGTCGAGCTCTTGCGCCAGCGCCCGGAACTGGAAAGCGCGTTCGCCGCCGCGAAGACGCACAAGAACTTCTGGTATCGCGAGAAGTCGGGCGAGCTCAAGCGCGTGTTCGACTGGATGGCCGTCTATGGTCCGCGCCAGACGCGCACACCGGTCTATCGCGAGGACACCGGGCTCGCCTGCGCAAGCCGCGCCTCGCTCGTGCGCCAGGGCAGGCGCATCGGCGACCGTGTCGAGATCATCGAAACCGACGATGCGGCCTGCGCGATCGACATCCATAACGCATTCGACTTCTGGCTTGCCGAGCAAGTGATCGGCTATCGCGCCCGGAAGGGCTAGAGCAGATTCCGATTAGGTAGAACATATCCTGCGTCAAGGATGTAGTTGAGGCATTCCTGGGGTGGGAAGGATCGAATGGCTTCGGCGATTGCGTCCCAGAGGTCGTCGACCGTCCGAGCAGCGG
>Ga0194131_10001841_pt1 | contig 35579 bp, 39 predicted proteins | sample TA2KigO120mmetaG_FD_148631 | JGI IMG/M metagenome (GOLD analysis project Ga0194131, IMG submission 148631) | Freshwater microbial communities from Lake Tanganyika, Tanzania - TA2015053 Kigoma Offshore 120m | ecosystem: Environmental > Aquatic > Freshwater > Lake | place: Tanzania: Lake...
AGTGGCGAATCTACGGTCGACGGTTGTGGCGGCAATCAATGCGAAGCGAATGCGGCGCGGTGGTCGAGAGGAAATAGTTGCGATCCCTGAAATGGATGGTTCCACCAGTGTGAGGCGGAGTGTCTTTCCGCCACCGACGAGCGGCGCGCGCGCACTTGCAATGGAAGACGATAATTCAGGTGTCGAAGTGGTTTTTCGCGCGGAGTGCCGGACCGGTGATAGGGCAGTATATTTCGAGATATTGATTTCGGGCGGGCAGATACCGAGTTCTATGGCAAGAGATCTCGCCGCTAATTTTTACCCAGCAGGCACTAAGCGCGTGAGGTCGTATTTGACAGTTTACGGTCAACATGGCGATGTATTTCATAGCGCCGGTGTAGCATCCGTATTGTCAGAAAAACCGAACTGTTCATACAAAGAGTGACGCTATACGGACCACTGCGAATCACCATTGACTTAATTCCGTCGGGCCATTTCATACAAATTGTCGGTAGAGTGTTTTTATGCACACAAATGGTGGTAATCGGTGTCGGCGATAACCCCTATTTGTTCAGAGGGTGGATCCTTCTATAACAAGGCGCCAGGCCTCATCCGCTCGCGCAAGGAGGAAGGGCCGGGCCTCCGCTCGGCGCCGAGCGAGTTCCTGGTCGGGATGGCTGAACCGCTGGACGGCGTGTGCCTGCTGCGCCTCGTTAGCCAAGGCCGTGCCGACGGCGTTGAAGATGTTCCGCAGCGCAGCGTGGGCGCAGTAGGCGAATCGCACCGCGCATTCGTTTCCCCGCCACCCGACATCGCGCAGACCTTCCAGGTACGACGCGAAGATGAGGTCGTCCAGCCGCGGTAAGTCCTCGGTCTCGGCGTCGAAGAAGGCGGTCGCGACCGAGAGCAACTGCCCGACCTCCTCGCCCAGCGCGGCGAAGCCGGCACATTCCCAGTCGATCGCGACGACGTCGCCGCGCGCATCGGTGAACAGGTTCCGCCGGATCGCGTCGCCATGGACGAGCCCGCGGGGGAGAGCGACGAGCATGTCGCACAGAGGGCGCCGCCGGTCCCAGAGATCCACGATCCGATCGACGATCGGGCGTGGCCACCAGTGGTTGACTCTCGGATCATCGGCGCCGGCGACGATACGCGCGAGGAGCGGTTCGTGGCGTTCCACCGTTGCGCGGAGCCGCTCGCCGGACAGGGAGGCAGCCGCCTCGGGCGCGAAAACCGCGACCGACCCGGGCGTATGCGCCCCGTTGAACCGACCGAGCCGCCGCGCAACCTCGCCCCAGCGCGCGAAGGGCCAGCGGGTGAGGAGATCCTCAAGCTCCGCCAGCCAGACCCAGGCGAGGCGGCCGTCGATGATCTCGCTGCCGTGACAGGCCGGAGCGCGGACTCCTTCGCCTAGGCGCGACAGGGTGTCCGTGCCGTACAGGTCGGCCTCTCGTCGCCAGTACGAGCCGCCGTCGGGATTCTCGCGCCCCGGCGTGGGCGCACTCACCTTGAGGATGAGCCGCCAGGGCACCTCTTCCCGCCCCTTTCGCGCCAGGCCGCTGAAGCGCAGCAATGAGGCGTCGCGATCCAGCGCGACGGCCTGAGCCGTCAGCGGCCCGGACTCCCACGTCGCGATCGTCGCGTCGTCGCCAAGCAGTGATCGGACAGCCCCGGGGAGGCTCCGAGTGGCGAGGCGCTCCTCGAGAGACTCCGCCGTCCGCGTCACGAGCGCCGACTGATGCGGCGGAGCATGTAGCCCGCGGTCGCGACGATGAGCGCGGTTGTGACGATGACGACGAAGGCACGCCCGGGGCCCTGCGCCAGCGGCGGGTAGACGAGCCAGGTGACGATCAGCATAATGACCCCGAGCACCACTCCCAGCATGCAGCCCGTAACGCTCCATCCGAGCGCGTCCTCGACCCGGACGTTGCCAACGCACTCGGCGCACCAGTCGGCGTGCGGATCGGCGCCGCGATGGGCCTCGCAGTATCCCTGGCCGCATCGCGCGCACGCCGCTGCCGCCGGCACTTCGCACCGATAGCAGGTGACGAGCAGGTCGGAGCCGGCGTCGCGCGCCGGGCCGTCGCGATCAGGCCTCGGTATGGGCGTATCGTTCGCGGATATCCGCCACCACCGCAGGATCGGTGAGCGTGGTCGTATCGCCCAGGACGCGCCCCTCGGCGATATCCCGCAGGAGGCGGCGCATGATCTTCGCCGACCGCGTCTTCGGCAGTTCGGCGGTGATGAAGATCTGATCCGGTCGGGCGATGGGACCGATCGTCGTCGCGACATGGCGCTTGAGGGTGTCGATGAGGCGATCGTCGGCGACGATGCCGGCGCGGGGGGTTACGAACGCTGCCAGCGCCTGCCCCTTGATCTCGTGGGTGACGCCGATGACCGCGGCCTCGGCGACCGAGGGGTGGGACACGAGAGCGCTCTCCACCTCCATCGTCCCGATGCGATGGCCGGCGACGTTGAGGACATCGTCAACCCGGCCAAGGAGCCAGAAGTACCCCTCCTCATCACGGCGCGCGCCATCGCCCGTGAAGTAGATGCCGGGGAAGCGGCTCCAATAGGTCTCGCGGTACCGCTCGTCGTCGCCCCAAAGCGTGCGCGCCATGCCCGGCCAGGGATGGCGGATCACCAGGTAACCGCCCGACCCGAGCGGCACCGGATTCCCCTGCTCGTCGACGACATCGGCCTGGATGCCGGGGAAGGGGAATGTGGCCGAACCGGGTTTCGTGGTTGTCACGCCGGGTAGCGGGGTGATGAGGATCTGCCCGGTCTCGGTCTGCCACCAGGTATCGACGATCGGGCAGCGGCCGTGGCCGATCTTCTCGTGGTACCAGATCCAGGCCTCCGGGTTGATCGGCTCGCCGACCGTGCCGAGGAGTCGCAGCGAGGAGAGGTCGTGTCGGGCGGGGAACGCGTCGCCGAAGCGCATAAAGGAGCGGATCGCGGTGGGCGCGGTGTAGAGGATGCTCACTCTGTGCTTGGCCACGATCTGCCAGAAGCGATCCTTGTCCGGGAAGTCGGGTGCGCCCTCATAAATGAGGCAGGTGGCACCATTGGCGAGCGGGCCGTAGACGATGTAGGAGTGGCCGGTGACCCAGCCAACGTCGGCGGTGCACCAGTAGACATCGTCATCCTTCAGGTCGAACACGGCGCGGGCCGTCGCCATCGTCCCAACGAGGTATCCGCCGGTCGTATGAAGCATGCCCTTCGGCTTACCGGTGGTACCCGACGTATAGAGGATGTAGAGCGGGTGCTCGCTATCGACCATCTCGGGCGGGCAGATCGATGTGGGCGCGGCATCGAGGGCTTCATGCCACCAGACGTCCCGACCGGCCTTCAGGGTCACGGGGCGAACCGCCTCGCCCACTCGGCGGAGGACGAGCACCTTCTGCACCGTGGGCGCGCCCTCGGCCGCCTTCGCGACGTTGTCGTACAGGGGGACAACGTTGCCGCGCCGGTAGCCGCCATCGGCAGTGATGATCGCCTTCGCGCCGCAGTCGTTCACCCGATCGCGGATCGCCTCGGGCGCGAACCCGCCAAAGATCACCGTATGGGGTGCGCCGATCCGCGCGCAGGCGAGCATCGCGATGACCGCCTCCGGCACCATCGGCATGTAGATCGCGACCCGATCGCCCTTCGCGATCCCCAGGTCACGAAGGGCGTGAGCGGCGCGATTGACCTCGCGGTGCAAGTCTCCGTAGGTGAGAACGCGCACTTCGCCGCCGATGTTTCCGGGGACGGACGGCTCCCCCTCCCAGATGATCGCCGCTCTTGTGCGGCGCCCGTCGGCGAGATGGCGATCGACGCAGTTGACCGAGGCGTTCAGCGTGCCGCCAATGAACCACTTCGCCCAGGGCGCGTTCCATTCCAGCGTCTTCGTGAAGGGCGTATGCCAGTCGATGCCCCGGGCCATCTCGGCCCAGAAGCCGACCGGCTCCCTTCCGCGTTCGTACAGATCGGCCCGGGCGTTGGCGCGCGACGCGATCGACTCCGATGGGGGAAAGCGACGGTGCTCCTGAAGAAGCGCCGAAATTGTCGACGAGGGGTTCTGCATCGGTGGACTCCCGCTCAGAGTCCCTGCATGATACCCCGCCCTCTGGCGTCGTCCGCGTTGGGAGGGACTCCGATCTCGGCGAGCCAGCGCTCGGTCACATTCGGACTGCCGAAGCGATGAACGTCCAGATGGGCGTTCTCGGGCCGGGCCAACTCCTCCGGATACGGGCGGCGGCGTCGCCGGTGCGTCTGCATCGCCCAGACGAAGAGGGAATCTCGCGAGAGGAAGGCGTTGCGGAACGACTCGCGGTTCCCGGCGTAGAGTTCGGCGCCGGCCAGCACGCGGGTGACCGTGCGGCGCAGGAGCCGCCAGTAGATGACGGGCAGGTGGTAATCGAGGCAGACGAGAGTGTTGGCACGCGGCCAGACGATGTCGCGAACCTGACTGTAGTTGCCGTCGACCACCCAGCGTTCGGCCGCCCCCGTCCGGGCGGCGCGGGCGCGGAACTCCTCCCGGGGCACGGGAGTCCAGTTCGGGCCCCAGTGCAGCGCGTCGAGTTCGATGCGGGGCAGGCCGCGCAGCGCGGAGAGGGGCTGCGCCAGCGTCGTCTTGCCCGAACCGGTCGAGCCAACGATGACGATCCGATCGCCGATCACCCATCCTCCTCGTCGAAGGTGAGGTGCGCGACGAGGCCGTCGTGCCCGATCTCGATCGCCGGGCAACTGGAGCGCGCTTCGGCGGCGTACGCCGCAGGATCGACGACGCTCTGGCTGAAATGAGTCAGCCAGACCCGCCGCGCGCGAGACTCCCGCGCCAGAGCGATCGCCTCATCGAGATGGAGATGCTGGTGGGTCCGGGCTCGCTCCACGTCCTCCGGCGCCATAAAGGTCGCCTCGCAGACGAGCAAGTCCGCGTCGGCAGAGAACGGCGCCAGCGTGGGAATGAAACGCGTATCGGTCGCGTACACGACGCTCAGGCCGCGGCGGGGCGGCCCTAGTACCTGCTCCGCGGTAATCGTGCGACCGCCCACCACAACCGAGATCCCGGCTCCAATCTCGCGCCAGCGCGCGCGAGGAATCGCGAGTTCCTCGGCCCGCGCGCGATCGAAACGACGGGCGCGGGAGAGATCGAGGCGGTACGCCAGGCAGGGGACCCTATGCGCCAGCGCCAGGACGCTCATCGTCAGGTTCTCGCCCAGCGGAACGGGCTCGGAGGCGCCGGAAAGCTCTCGGAGTGAGACGTCGTAGGCGAGTCCCGGCACGATCGACAGGAGAGCCTGAAGAATCTGTCGCGAGCCCGTCGGCGCGGCGATCTCAAGCGGTCGAGTCCGGCCGCTCATCCCCAGGGTGAGGAGGAGGCCGGGCAGTCCGGCGATGTGGTCGGCGTGAACATGGGTCAGCAGGATCGCTTCGAGACGGCCGAACCCCCAGCCGACTCGGCGCATGGCGACCTGGGTACCCTCGCCGCAGTCGATGAGATAGAGCGAACCGCCCACGCGCACGAGAGCCGCCGCGAGCGCACGGTCCGGCAGCGGCACCGTCCCGGCGGTACCGAGCAGGCAGACGTCGATCACACCTTCAGTTCGCGTTCGACCGCGTCGAGGCTGGCCAGGACCGACTCCTCCATGGGGATCCCCTCGCGCAGGCGGCGCGACTGTGAGAGCCACTCGATCTCGCCGGGGACGTAGACGCGGTCGACACCCGGCGCCAGGGGCGAGGCGTGGATCTGGTCGACCATCTCATCCATGCGGGCCTTGAAGTCCGGGAGCGGCATGTAGCGGGTGACGTCGATCGTCCAGAAGAACTGGGCGCTGCCCGGCCCGCCCAACCCGCCGCCGAACCGCCCGCCGGAGAGAACGCCGGCCAGGACATCGAGCATCAGCGCCATGCCGTACCCCTTCGGGCCGCCGACCGGTTCGAGCGACCCGGCGCGTGCCGCGAGCGGATCCGTCGTGGGGCGTCCCTCGGCGTCCCGCGCCCAACCCAGCGGGATCGATTCTCCCTTCGAGCGCGCCACGTCCAGTTTGCCGCCGGCGACGACGCTGGTCGCCATGTCGAGGACCATCGGCCATTCCCGGTTCGTCGGCACGGCCATGGCGAACGGGTTGTTCCCGACGAGTTTCTTCGTGCCGCCGGTGGGGGTCATGTTGATCCCGGCGTTCGTCGCCGCCCAACCGATGAGGCCGTGGGCGATCGCACGGATCGGGTAGTAGGCCATCGCTCCGGCGTGGGTGGAGTTCCGGAGGGCGACCCCGGCCATGCCGTGCTCCAGTCCGCGGGCGATCGCGATCTCGTTCGCGCGAAACGCGGCCAGTTGCCCGATCGCGCGGTCGCCATCCACGACGCACTGTCCGCCCTCATCGCGCACGATCCGGATGCTCGGTCGCGGATTGATCTGTCCGGCACGGATGGCCGTGATGTAGGTGGGGATGCGGATGACGCCGTGGGAGGCGTGACCGCGCAGGTCGGCCTCGACGAGATGATCGGCGGTCACATCGGCATCGGACTCGGGCAGGCCGAGTGCGGCGAAGATGGACCGGGCGCGGGCGTGGAGTTCGGGCGCGGAAACGTTTCGTGCAGCCATGGGGGGATGGTACTCGGGTCCTCGCTCCTATGGGTCTCGAAGTCTGACGGTGGGAAGCGGTCGAAGTCCTCATCGAAGCTGGCGATGCATGCGGTCTTCAATCCGAGAGCGCCGCGACACCCGGTCGCCCCGACCAACTTGTTCGACCAGTACCCGGTCACCTGCGGCTTGATCCAGATCTCCGTCCGCGGGGAGCGCGCCGGAGCGCCGTCCGAGCCGAGACGTGCCGACAAGGACTCGACCCACCGCCCGCGTTGGCGATGGGACGGGACTCTGTCGAACCGGCGCCGCCAGGCGGCTTTCAGGCGGCGGCGATCGCCTGGGGCGTCAGTGCTCGCATCGCCACGCGCACCTTCTCGGCGTCGGGCCGCGTGGTGATGACCCGCACAACCGCGGTATCGCACCCGGCGGCGAGTCGCGTGAACTCCTTCGCCGCTCCGGCGGGCGGGCCGAAGTACCCGACGCGACGGATGAGTTCATCCGGGAAGTCCGCCAGCACCTTCGCTTCATCGGCGCCGGCGGCGCGCGCCCGTTCGACCGCGGCGAGCGCGTCGGTGAAACCCATGCGCTCGAAATGCGCCCGGTACGCCGGGAACAGCGCGTACTGGACGACCTGGCGCGCCAGGGCCGTGCGTGCCGCGGGCACATCCTCATCCACGCAGACCCGCACGTACTGGACGACGGGAATGCTGGCGGGATCGCGCCCGGCCTTCCCCGCGCCCTCGGCGATCTGCTCGCGGCACCAGGCCATCTGCTCGGGCGAAGCCCAGTTCGGCAGCACGCCATCGGCCAGTTCGCCGCCTAGACGCAGCGTCTTCGGGCCGAGCGCAGCGACATAGACCGGCGTGGCCGGCGGCCTGAACGCCAGCGCGATGCCGCGCAGGTTTACGAGTCTTCCCTCGAAGGTGACGCGTTCGCCGGCGAGGAGTTGCCGGAGGACGACGAGGTATTCGCGTAGTCCGGCGAGAGCCGAGACCTCGGGGATGCCGAAGGTCGCGCGGACCGGACCGATCAGCGGGTTCGAGCCGATGCCCAGGATGAACGTCCCTTCGGTCACTTGCGAGACGGTGGCGGCCTGCATCGCCAGCGTCGGCGCGGTCCAGTTCGCGACCGGCACGACCGAGATGCCGGTCGCGAGACCGCTAACCCCATGCCAGCGCGCGCAGACGTGAAAGGCATCGAAACCAGTCGCCCCGGCGTTGGTCCAGACACTCTCGAATCCGAGCGCGCGCGCGTCGACAGCCAGGTCGCGGAGGACATCGTGGTGTAGGCCGAGCGCACCGTCCAGACCGACGCCGATCCTCATTCCGGCTACTTCTTCGCCGGAGGCTTGCGCTTTGGCGCGGCGGTCGCGGCCGCCTTCGCCGCGGGCATAGGCGGCCGCAGGGGCTCCTTCTGGGGGATCTTCACGGTGTAGTCCGCCTTGGACGCGAACGCCGAGATGAGTTTCTCGGCCGGCGTGCCGCAGGTCGGACAGGCGCCGGGATCACCCGACTGGGAGACTGGGCGCGTCAGTTCGAAGTCACGCGCACACGACGCACAGCGATACTCGTATATTGGCATTGCGCTCCTCCGTTTGAGTGCCCACCATTCTACGAACGGGTCCCAGATCGCGGCGAGGTCAGGATGGAGATCAGGGCGCCAGTCCTCCACGCATTCAATCAACCGCACCGCATCGAGCCGATCGAGGTCCGACCGCCGCGCCAGGGCGAGGTGCTCGTGCGGATGGCCGCGAGTGGCGTGTGCCACAGTTGCCTCCACGCCGCTGAGGGAGCCTGGCCCTGGGTCCCCACCCCCATCATCCTGGGGGACGAGGGCGCGGGGACGATCGTCGAGGTGGGACCCGGCGTCGCCGATCTGAAGGCGGGCGATGGGGTCATCCTCTCCTGGATGCCCGCCTGCGGCCGGTGCCGGTACTGCGCGATCGGGCGGCCGGTGCTGTGCCTGAATCGGCCGCCGCGGGGTAGCCTGCGGGATGGGGATACCTGCTTTCGCCTCGGCGAGACGAAGGTCTATCAGTACGGCACGGTGGCGAGTTTCTCGCCCTACGTGGTGGTGCCGGAGGAGTGCGCGATCCGGCTGAAGCCGGGCGTCTCGCTCACGGCCGCATCGCTCATCGGCTGTTCGGTGATGACCGGCGTCGGCGCGGTGGTCAATACCGCGAGAGTTCCGCCGGGAGCGAGCCTGGCCGTATTCGGGTGCGGCGGCGTGGGGCTCAACGCTGTCCAGGGCGGGGCGATCTCGAGCGCCCACCCGCTCATTGCCGTCGACGTGCACGATCTCAAACTGGAGGTCGCCCAGTCGCTGGGCGCGACCCATCTCCTCCACGCGACGCGGGAAGACGTGCCCCGTCGGATCCGCGAGATCACCGGCCACGGGGTCGACTACGCCGTTGTCGCGGTAGGCGATACGCGCGCTGCCCAGCAGGCGTGGGACTCGCTGGGGCCAGGCGGCACCTGCGTGATCGTCGGCCTGCCCGCGGCCGGCCATACGCTGCAGATCGACCCCGCCACGCTGGTGAGCCCGGAGCGGCGGCTCATCGGTTCCTACTACGGCTCGGCGCGGCCGCGCGAGGACTTCGCCCGCCTGACCGACCTGTACCTGGGCGGACGGCTCAAGATCGACCAGTTGATCACCCGCACCTACGAGATGGAGCAGGTGGAGGAGGCATTCCGCGACCTCGCCGCCGGCTCGCTCGCACGCGGGGTCATCGTGTTCTGATGGCACAACCGCGGTGAGCGAGCGAATCACCGGCCAGCTTGGCCTGCGCGGCCAGCTGGCCGTGCAGGTCGCGGTGGGGCTGCTCGCGGTGGGGGCGATGCTGCTGCTCCTGCGCGCGTACATCACCCAGGTCGAGCTCGATCGGGTGGGGAGGGCGCGCCAATCGGTGGGGGGCGTCCTCGCGGGGTACGTCGATAGTCAGTTGACCTCGCATCTGAGCGACCTGGCGAACCTGGCCGGGCGATTTGGCCTCAGCGGGTCGACTGATCCGCGGCCGATGCTCGCCGAGGCGCGGGTGGGCACCGACGAATCGGTGTACGGCCTGTTCGTCCTCAATGCGGGCGGCGCGGTGATCGCAGCCGAACCTCCCGGGATCGCAACGATCGCCGCTATCTCCGGCCAGCGTAGCGAGGTGACGCAGGCGATGGCGGCAGGCCGACCGGTCGTGTCCGGGGCGCACGTCGGCCCGCTCGGGCGCCCGCAGTTTGTCGTGGCAGTTCCCATCCGTCTCGGCGGAGAACTGGGCCTGCTCGGGTGTTTCGTCGATCCGACCAGCCGCCGGTTCGTCGAACTCGTCGGGGCGGCCGGGGCGCTCGATGGGCGCACCATCGCGGAGGTGGTCGATCAGTTCGGGACCGTCGTCGCGGCGAGTCAGCGCGAGCGGGCGCTCCTGCCGACGAGTTTCCCGGCGACACTGGCCCACCTCGGCGAACAGCGGCGCACCGGCATCGACCGGGCGCTCTCGGCGAACGATCTGGCCGGGGGGACGCACCTAGTCGCCTACGCCCCGCTTTCCCGCGCATCGTGGGGGCTCATCCTCGCCGTGCCGGAGGAGGACATCCTCAACCCGATCCGCCAGATCGACGGGCCGCTGATCGCGCTGGGCGTGGCCACAACGATCGTCCTCATCGGCCTGGCGCTCCTGACCGCGCGCAGCGTCGTCGTCCCGGTGCGCCAGTTGATCGGTTCGGCCGGCGGCATCGCTCGGGGCGACCTCACCAGCCCCGTGCCGCCATCGGGCCGCTCAGAACTGGGCGCCCTCTCGCGCGCGCTGGATGACATGCGCCGTGGGCTGCACGCCGCCGAGCAGGCCCGGGCCGAGATCGACCAGTTGAAGGATGAGTTCATCTCCTCCGTCTCGCACGAATTGCGCACGCCGCTCGGCTACATCAAGGGGTACGCGACCACGCTCCTGCGGCGGGACACGCGGTGGAACCCTCGGACGGCGCGCCGCTGCCTCGAGATCATCGATCAGTCGAGCGATCAACTTCTCGAACTTGTCGATCACCTCCTCGACATGTCCCGCATCAACGAAGGGCGGATGAGCGTCAATCCGGAACCCACCGCGATCGGCGCGCTCGTCCAGGAGGCGGCGCAGCGCGCGGCCATCCGTTCGAGCGCGCATCGGATCGAGGTGACGCTCGCGCCCGACCTGCCCGAGGCGATGGCAGACGCGGCGCGGCTCCATCAGGTGATCGACAACCTCATCGACAACGGGATCAAGTACTCTCCGGAGGGTGGCACCATCGAGATCGACGTCCGGACTGCCGCGGAGGAGACACGCGCGATGATCTGCCTCTCGGTGCGTGATCCGGGCATCGGCATCCCACACGATCAACTCGAGGCGGTCTTCGATCGGTTCAACCGCGGGCGCAACCCGATGGTGCGCAAGGTGCGGGGCGTGGGGCTGGGGCTGCCGATCTGCCGCGGGATCATCGAGGCGCACCGCGGGCGCATCTGGGCGGTGCGCGCGCCGGATCGCGGCACGATCGTGCGCTTCACGCTGCCCGTGGCCGAACCCGCGGCCATCGCAGCATGAGGCCGCGCGCGAAAGGCCCGCTCATCCTCATCGTCGACGACGAGCCGCGCTACGTGCAGTTGATCACCATGAACCTGCGCGCCAGCGGGTATCAGACGATCTCGGCCTCGGACGGTTCGACTGCCATCGCGCGGGCGGAGCACGAGCGCCCGGCACTCGTCATCCTCGACGTGATGCTGCCGGATATGGATGGCTACCAGGTCTGCGAGACGCTCCGCTCGTTCACCGACGCGCCGGTGATCATGCTCACGGCGAAGGCGGAGGTGGCGCACAAGGTCGCCGGTCTGGGCGCGGGCGCCGACGACTACGTGACTAAGCCGTTCTCGGCCGACGAACTGATTGCGCGGGTGCAGGCCCATCTGCGTCGTATGGACGCGAGCCTGGAGCGTCGGCCGCGGATCCACGAGGCGGATGGCCTGCGGGTGGACTTCGACAGCCACGTCGTGACCAGGGAGGGCGCCGAGATCCCGCTGACGGCGCTCGAGTTCCGGCTGCTCGAGCGGCTCATCGCCTCGGCCGGGCGCGTGCTGTTGACGAACGAACTACTCGGCTCGGTGTGGGGACCGGGCTACGAGAGCGCAGACGAAGTCCTGCGCACCGCGGTGGCGCGCTTGCGGCGGAAGATCGAGCGGGATCCGGATCAGCCGAGGCTGTTGCAGACCGTGCGTGGCGTGGGGTACCGCTACCTGGCCGGCTGAGGCTGCGGCAACAGGCGGTCACCGTGGTGTCCGTGAACATACGCGCGGCGAAGACCCATCTCTCCCGCCTCGTCGAACGCGCCGCGGCGGGGGAGGAGATCGTCATCGCGAAGGCGGGCAAGCAGGTCGCACGCCTCGTGCCCCTGCGCGAGACGAAGCGTGTGCGCCAGCCAGGCAGCATGGTCGCGCAGCCGTTCTGGATCTCCGATGACCTCGACGCGCCGCTGACGTAAGACATCCTGGCGCTCTTCGACGGCGAGACCGCGGATCGGTGATCCGGCGCCGGGCGGAGCGAAGATGGACTAGACTGGACTTAGTCCGTATCAGGGGGAGTCGTCTTGGTGTCCGTGAACCTCCACGAAGCGAAGACCCACCTCTCCCGTCTCGTCGAACGCGCCGCGGCGGGTGAGGAGATCATCATTGCGAAGGCGGGCCGGCCCCGCGCGCGGCTCGTGCCCTTGAGGGAGACGAAGCGGGTACGCCAGCCGGACACTATGGCGGGACAGGCGTTCTGGATGTCCGACGACTTCAATGCGCCGCTGCCAGACGACATTCTGGCGCTCTTCGACGGCGTGACCGCAGATCGGTGAGGCTGCTCCTCGATACGAACATACTGATCTGGTGGCTCTTCCAATCCAGAAACCTCACACGGGAAGTCTTCACGGCGATCCACGATCCCGACAACACGACGTACGTCAGCGTGGCGTCGGCCTGGGAGATGGCGATCAAGGTGGCCACGAAGCGACTGGCGGTCCCACCGGACCTCGCCTCCTGGCTCCCCGCCGAGATCGATCGGCAGGGTTTCACGACGCTGTCGGTCGACCTGCACCACGTGCTCGCGATCGAGACACTGCCGCGGCTTCACCGCGACCCGTTCGACCGTCTGCTGGTGGCCCAGGCGCAGGCTCATCGACTCACGATCGCCACCGCGGATCGGGTCTTCGCGGCGTACGGCGTCGATCATCTACCCTGTTGGTGAGTTCGCCGCGCGCTCGCGTTCCTGCGGCGGATGCCGCGATTCTCACACAGCCGACTGAGGCCAGCGTGAGGACAGTCGCCGCGCCTGCGGCGGACGCAATCCTTATCAGTTGCGGTTGTCGATTGTTAGTGCGCGGAATGGGGCGCCGGCGCTCGCAGGATGAGACGACCTCGGGACCGCGGGCTTCCAGTCCTCCGCGCGACGTGGTCGCGAGGAACCTGCGGCACCGTCCCGCCTTGCTCCATACTTCGTCTATGCTGTCGACGTGGACGGACAGGCGATCTGCGGCGCCTCGTCGTGCAGGTGGGCGCCGACTACCCCGCTGAGGCGGTGATCCGCCGCGGCGGCGGTTAGGTGCCGGAGCAGCGCAAACCCGTATAGAGGCCAGCGGCCGACGCCGTGCGTCACGTTGATCCTGGAACTCGCCGACGGCACGGGGACGATCGAGCAGCGAATGGCGCTTGACACCGGCGATTACGCCAACATGCGCATTTCAAGCCAGATCCTGGCGCTCGTGGGCCTCGCGGCCGCGCCTGATCAGATGACCAACTTTGGCCCGGCGATCGGTGGCCGGGTCTGCTTTCGGATTCCAGAACTCGGCATCTCCCGTTGCACAGTTGCATACGCGACCGATCAACTCGTCAGTGCCGTCCGCGCAATCTCACCGGAGCTTGATGGTCAAGTCGGGATGGCGTTTCTCATCGAACTTGAGTACGGAGGGGATGACCGCACGTTCTGGGTTCGCGCCTGATCGCATCGGTCCCAATCGCTTGGTCTGCCGCCCTAGCCGCGGGACAACCGTAGGCGCTGGGATTCGCTCGATCCGGCAAACCCACGCTACCGTGCGACGATATCCCAGGTCTGGATGAGCGGCGCGAGGTCGGTCCAGAGCGCGTCTGGGGCAGGCCGCCGCACCGCATCCGCATTCGCCCGCGCCTCGGCCGGAGAGCGTGCGCCGGGAATGGAGGCCGCCACGACCGGGTGGCGCGCGACGTACTGGAGCGCCGCCTCCAGGATCGTGCCACCATGCGCCCGACAGACATCCTCGATCTGCCCGACTCGCGCCAGCACCTCCGGTGCGAACCGGCGGGCGTAATGCTCGCCCGTCGAGCCGCGGACGCCGGTCGCCAGCATGCCGCGCTCGAGGGGCGTCGCGACGACGATGCCCATCCCGAACCGCTCGGCCGCCGGGAATATCCGCTCCAACGCGATCTGGCTCAGAAGGCTGTAGGCATCAGGCACGACCGCGACGGCGAACTCGCCGCTCTCAATGTACGGCGTGTTATCGATCGGATCGTTCGAGGCGATGCCGATGTGCCCGAGCACACCTTCGCTCTGGAGGCGACGCAGCGCAGCCAGCGCGCCGTGCTGGCCGAGCACCGCGCTCAGCGCCTCCTTCGGCGGATCGTGGATGTAGATCAACTCGATGCGCGAGACGCCCAGGCGCTCCAGGCTGCCGGCGACGCTGCGCAGCGTGCCCTCGTCGCTGTAGTCGGACCCACCGGGCAGGCGGCAGCACTTCGTCTCCACGATCGTGTCCGCGGCCAGGTCGGGCCGGAGCGCCAGCGCGCGGGCAACGATCCGCTCGGCACGGGAGTTGACGTAGAGCGCGGCCGTGTCGATGAACCGCACGCCGGCCTCGAGCGCGGCGTGGATCGTCGCGATCCCCAGGTCCTCGTCCAGGTGCCGTTCGGTCGTGCCCTCCATGGGCGAGGTCAGGCCGATCCAGGCGGTGCCGATGCCGACGGTCGTGACCGAGAGGCCAGTCCGACCCAGGGCCTTGCGCGGGAGCGGATCGGCGCTCATTGCTCCTTGCCCTCCGCGGCGCGCGCGAAGGCGGCCATCCGCTCCACGAGCGAGTCCTGTAACTGGCAGGTTAGGCCGCCATCGACGACTAGCGCATGGCCCGTCACGAAACTCGATTCGTCCGACGCGAGATACAGCGCCGCGTTGGCGATGTCGCGCGGGCGACCGGGGCGACCGACCGGGTACATCACCTCGGCCTGGCGCACCACATCTGGCCGGGTGCGCGCCCATTCTTCGCCCCGCTCCGTAACGATCCATCCCGGACAGATCGCGTTGGCGCGGATGCCCTGGTGGCCGAAATCGACCGCGATCTCGCGCATGAGATTGATCACTCCGGCCTTCGCCGCCTCGTAGACCGCGCTCCGCGCCGCGGCGAGGACACCATGGACCGACGAGGTGGCGATGATCGACCCACCCCCGCCGGCAATCATGGGCGGGATGGCGTACTTGCACCCCAGGTAGATCGCGCGGAGCATCACCTGCATCGAGCGGTCCCAGTCCGCCGGCGCCAATTCGACCACCGTGCCCGCGGCCGACCAGTAGGCGTTGTTGAACAGCACGTCGAGCCGTCCCCACGCTGCGACGGCCTCCTCGACCATCGCGCGACAGGCCGCATCTTCACCGATATCGTGATGGAGAAAGAGCGCTTCGCCGCCGGAGGCCCGGATCTCCGCCGCGGTCGCTTCGCCCTTCGGCGCGTCCACATCGACGATCGCGACCCGCGCGCCCTCCTCGGCGAATCGGATCGCGGTCGAGCGGCCGATGCCCTGGGCCGCGCCGGTGATAAGCGCTACGCGCCCGTGAAGTCGCATGGTCCGGCATGATACCCAGGCGGTCGATGCGAACTGGCAAACCCCACGCCGACCCTCCGTGGGAAGGAGAGGGAGAGGTTCGGCGCGGCCGTCGTTACAGAAAGGCGAGCGGCGCGATCCCACGGAGCTGCCCCACGCGGGTGAGATCGGCGAGCGTCTGCGCGTTGAGCGGGATCCCCTCGACCCCGCGGCGTGCACGCGCTTCTTCCTCCGGCTCGCCCGGGACGTAGAGGCGCGTCACACCCGACGCCCGGCGCGAATTGTGGACCTCATCGACGATCGCATCGACGCGCGCCCGGAATCGCACCGGGTCCTCGAAGGCGGCGATGTCGATCGCGGCGAGGAAGTGGCCGTCGAGACCGGCGCGCGGACCTCGCGCCATGTCGCCCAGTTCGGTGCCGTAAGCGGCCCCGGAGAGCAGCGAGGAGAGGATCCCCATCATCATGGCCAGGGCGATGCCCTTGAATCCGCCGATAGGGAGGAGCAGACCTTCGAGCGCGGCGGAGGCATCCGTCGTCGGTCGGCCGTCGCGGTCGGTCGCCCAGCCCTCGGGGATCGGCTCGCCACGCTGCGCGTAGACGCGGATCTTACCGTGGGCTGACCCGCTGAACGCGCCATCGAACAGAAGGGGCGGATGGCGACCGGCCGGGATCGCGATCGCCAGGGGATTGATGCCGACGATTGGCTCGGCGCCGCCCCAGGGCGCCATGGTCGGCAGGGCATTCGTCGTCGCCAGGCCGATCGTGCCCCGCGCGGCGGCCCGCCGAGCATAGAAGCCCACCGCGCCACAATGGTTGCTCCCCCGCACCGCCGCGGCGACGATCCCCTGGGTGCCGACGCGCTCGATGGCCCGCTCCATCGCGTACATCGCCGCGACCTGACCCATGGCGTTGCCGCCGTCGACCACCAGGCACCCGCCGAGGGCACCGACCACGCGGGGCGCTCCCCGAGGGTCCACGCCACCCTCGCCCAGTTTGCGCAGGTACTCGGGCACCCGCAGTACGCCGTGGGAGTGGACGCCGCTCAGATCGGCATCGACCAGAGTCTCGGCCAGGAGAGTCGCGTCGGCATCGGCCATCCCCGCGTGAACGAAGAGCGCGCCGACGTACCGGCGTAGATCGGTGTCTGCGACGCGACGCTCGGCCCGGTCCTCGGCGCTCATCGTTCGGTCATTTCGATCAGGATCTTCTGCACGGTCGCGCGATGTCGGCGCGGCATGTCGTGATGAGGCACGGGAAAACGCTCGCCGCAGAAGCGATCGTACGCCGCCATCGCCACGATGTGCGGCGGATCGTCGCCGCGCGCCAGAGCTTCGGCGCAGAGTTGCCGCAGCCCCTCTAGGTACGAACGGATCCATAGGAGCGCAGCGCGCACCGCGTCCTGCCCGCGAACCGGTTCGCCGTGACCGGGGACGAGGACCTCCGCCTCGAGGCCGATCAGGCGACCGAGCGTGGCGACGAGGGTGGCGCTGTTGCCGTCGCCGATCGCGGGGACGATCGCGGTGACCGCGCTATCGCCAGCGAAGAGCACCCGCCGCCCGGTCAGATAGAGCGCCAGGCCGTCCTCGCTGTGGCCAGGCGCGGGGATGAGGCGCGCGAGCTCGTCTCCCAGGTCTATCGTCGCGCCGCCATCGAGCGCGATGGTCGGCCAGGCCGCGCGGCGCCGGACCTCCTCCACTGCTGCGCCGGTTCGGCCAGAGATGCGCCCCACTTCGCGTTCGATGACCGCGGCGCACCGCGCGTGGGCGATGACGTCCACGCCGGGGAAGGCGCCGCGGCCGAAGGCATGGTCGCCATGGCCGTGGGTGAGGACAAGGTAGCGGGACGCGCGCGCCGAGGCCGCGAACAGCGCGGCGGCGGGCTCGGCGTCTCCGGCATCGGCGCCGCAATCGAGCGCGATCGCGACGCGGGACCCGACGATGACGGCGTTCTTTCCCTCCACGGTTCGATGGTTGACGATGGAGATGCCGGGGAGGAGCGACGTGGCACCCACGCTACAGGCGGGGCACCCCGGCGCGCGCCATCGCCTCGGTGAGCACGCGGTAGATCGACTCCATCTCGCGGCGGGCGTCATAGCCCGGCCAGACCCGGCGCATCGCCGAGATCTGCGTCGCGATCCACCCCCGGAAGCCCGCTTCGTGGAGCAGACGTAGCCATCGTTCCCAGTCGATCTCACCCTCGCCGGGGTTGACCAACTGATGCTGGGCCGGTCCTGGGCCGCCGGGATGGCGCCCTCGGACATCGCAAACGTGGGCGTATGCGGCCCGCTTTCCCAGCGTCGCGGCGATGGAAGCGAGATCGTACCCCAGGCTGAACGGATGACAGACATCGCAATTGACCGAGAGCGTGGACCCGCCAACGACGTCGATGAGTTCGAGCAGGTCGCCCGGACGCTCGATCGCGTGAGCCCAGTGCGGTTCCACCGCGACGACGATGCCGCGATCGGCGGCGTAGGCGCACACCTCGCGGACCGCCCGCACCATCGCCGGCCAGTAGGTGACGCGGGTCTGCCCCTCGGGCGGCCCGCCCGAGCAGGCGGCGACGACCGGCGCGCCGAGCGCCGCCGCGGCATCGATCGCGCGCCGCCAGTTCGCCCAGCGCGGCGCCCAGTCAGCCTCGCTCCCAGGGACGAATCCGAAGAGTGCCGAGACCGCCACCACGGGCAGGCGATGCGTCTCAGCGATGCGGCGGACCTCGTCCACCCGTTGCGCGTCGAGCGTGTCGATCGGCGTGGAGTGAGTCGGCCCGGTAGCAAGTTCGAAGCCGGAATAGCCAACCCGCGTCATGTGGGGGATCGACTCCTCGAGCGGAATGCCGTCGTAGCCGTAGGTCCAGCCGGCGAGTCGCATGGGGCCGCGATTGTACGTCGTGCGCTGGCGACTCGGAGTCGGGCGAAAGGCAGAACCCCGGTCGCCGGATACAGTCGTGCGGCCGGACGGACAGCGCCGTGAGGAGGTGGCGTGATCGCTCGCTGACACCTCGTCCGCGAGGCTGTGGCGATCGACCGACGCGTGCTCTGGCGCGGCCTCGGCGGATCGCGCTACTTCGAATACTCGTGGCTGCTGCGGCACATCGGCTCGCTGCGGCCGGGCTTGCGCGTCCTCGACGTGGGGGCCGGGCCCTCAGTGCTCCCCGCCCTGCTCGCCCACCGCGGGTATACCTCCGTCGCGTCGGATACAGACGCGGGAGAGCTCGCGCCGCAGCGGACATTCCGGAATCGGCCGGGTGTGGGCGGCAGGCTCCACGCGCTGGTGCACGACGGCGCGAGACTGGCGGTCCGAGATCGATCGTGCGACGTCGTGATCTGTCGCTCGGTACTGGAACATATTTCCGTACCGGGCGACGCGGCGACTGTGGCCGAACTCGCCCGCTGCGTCGCTCGCGGGGGATTGCTGCTCATCACGGTACCGTTCGCGCCGCGCTATCGCGAGGCGACGCCGCCGTACCAGAGTGGCGGACATCAGCGCCTCTACGACCTGAGTGCGCTGGAGGAACGGATCATCGCCGCCTCCGGCCTCGCGCCAATCGACCGGGCTTTCATCGGCTGGCCCCATCGGGCGGTCTTCCGGCTGATGCTCCGGGCTGACCGGTACCGTGTTGTGCGACTGATGCACCGATGGTTCAGTCTGGTGGCGCCATCCGCTATCTTCGGTGTCGTCGGTCGGGATGCAACCGATCGCGCCGGGGGAGCGCTTCTCGCCCTCCGGAACGACGCGCTCGATTGAGGCGATGCCGGGCGAAGCCTTGATCGGCGGTCGCGGAGTTCGCGTCGCTCTGCGCACGATCGAGTGCGATCGAAGGAGGAAGCGCGTATGTCCCCGCGAGTCGTCCCGAACCCACCGATCCGTCGCGTGCTCCGTCCGATCCGCGAGTTCGGTCGCGTGCAGGCGTCCGGTGGAATCGTGCTGCTGGCATGCAGCGTCGTGGCGATTCTCTGGGCAAACGCGCCGTTCGGCCACACCTACGAGGAGTTCTGGCACACCAAGCTGAGCATCGGCGTCGGTTCTGCGGGTATTTCGTGGGATCTTCGGCACTGGATCAACGACGGACTCATGGTCATCTTCTTCCTCGTCGTCGGACTGGAGATCAAGCGGGAGTTCCTGGTCGGCGAACTGGCGGATCGGCGACGTGTGGCGCTGCCGCTCCTCGCCGCACTCGGGGGGATGGTTGTGCCCGCGGCGATCTACTGGCTGATCAATCGCGGGACGCCCGGTGAAATCGGCTGGGGGATCCCGATGTCGATCGACATCGCCTTCGCGCTGGGCATGCTGGCACTGCTGGGGAATCGCGTGCCCCTCGCGCTGCGCGTGCTCGTTACCGCGGTGGCGATCATTGACGACATCGGGGCGATCCTCGTGATCGCGGTCTTCTACACCGCCAGGATCGATCTCTCGGCCGCTGCGGTCGGGATCGCGCTACTCCTTCTGCTCGCGGCGGCGAACCGCGCCGGTGTGCGCAGTCCACTCGTATACGGCGCGGTGGGCATTCTCGTGTGGCTCGCGTTCGTGCGATCGGGCATCCACGCGACCATCGCGGGGGTTCTCCTGGCGTTCACCATCCCGGCATGGGTACGGCTGGATACTGGATCGTTCCTGGCGCGGGCGCGAACATCGCTGGAACGCGTCGAGGATGCCGCGCGGCAGGGCGGATCGGTGCTTACCGATCAGGTACAGCAACACGCGCTGCAGGATCTGGAGACCTCGTGCGAGAGGGCCCAGGCGCCGCTTCAACGATTGGAGCACACACTGCATCCGTGGGTGTCGTTCGCGATCGTTCCGGTCTTCGCACTCGCTAACGCCGGAACGAACCTGGGGACACTGACCGCGGAGATGCTGCTCCATCCGGTCACCCTGGGAGTCGTTCTTGGCCTGATCCTGGGCAATCAGATCGGCATCATGGCGTTCACCTGGGCGACGGTGCGGCTGAGGATCGCGGTCCTTCCACCCGGCATCACCTGGGCGCACCTGTACGGCGCGACCTGGGTGGCAGGGATCGGATTCACGATGTCGCTCTTCATCGCCAACCTCGCATTTGGCGAGGAAGCCCTGCTCCAGGCGGCGAAGATGGGGATCCTGATCGCCTCGCCGTTCTGCGGGGTGGTGGGGTACCTCCTCCTCGGCCGCATCGGGCGCAGGCGTCCCGCGACGGGGGTGGCCGCCCCTGCCTGAGCAGAGGGACCATGCCGCCGATCGCGGGGCGCACCGCGGAGATCGCGCGGCTCTTCCTGCGCGTGCTGGGCCTGACGCGCGGCCATCGCCCGGCGCTCGCTTTCGCGATCATCTGCGGGCTCCTGTACACGCTGCTGACGCTCGTCCCGCCGCTCGTCGTCCGCGAGATCGTGCGGACCCTCATCGGCGGCGAGGGCGGTGCCGAGATGCTCCTGTGGCTAGCGGCGGTTCTTTTCGTCGCGCCGGTCCTTCGCGGCGTGAGCCGCTACGGGAAGGCGGTCGTCTCACACATTGTGGCGTACCGCATCCTCCACGAACTGACCGGGCGCGTCTTCGCGCACGTCTAGCGACTGCCCCAGCGGTTCTTCTCCGAGCGCCGCTCGGCCGACCTGGCAACACGCGCGGTGCTGGATGCGACCGAGATCGAGGTGTTCATCGCCCACGCGCTCAGTCAGGCGACCCAGGCGCTGCTCGTGCCGGCGACGATGGTCGCGATTCTGTTCTGGATCGACTGGCGCCTGGCGATCGTCGCGCTCCTCCCGCTGCCGCTGGCCGTGTGGCTGGCAGTGGGCTACCGGCCCCGGTTCCAGCGACGATGGCGTCGCGTGCGCGCGCAGCTGGGCGAACTGAACGCGACGGTGCAGGAGAGCCTGGCCGGCATCGCCGTGATCAAGGTGTTCGGTGCAGAGCGCGCTCGCCACCATCTCGTCGTGCAGCGGAGCCGTCAGTTCCGCGATGAGATCATCGAGGCGAACCGCTACACGCTGGTGCCGACCTCCTCGCTGGAGGTTCTGGCTGGTGTGGGCGCGGCGTTGGTGATCTGGCAGGGGAGCGCGCGCGTTCGGCGGCGACCTGGGCGCGGCGGACCTGCTCGTGTTCGTCTTCTACCTCGGGCAGATCTACCTGCCGCTGCTCCAGTTGACCGCACTGGGCGAGGCGATCAACACCGCGGCCGCGGCGACCGACCGCGTCTTCACTCTCCTCGACGCCGAGCCGGATCTGCCGGAGCGCCCCGGCGCACGGGCTCCGGCGACGATAGCCTGGTCGGTCGCCTTCGACGACGTGACGTTCGCCTACGACCCTGGCCACCCGGTGTTGCGCGATCTCTCGTTCTGGGTGGAGCCGGGCGAGACGGTCGCGCTTGTGGGCATGACCGGGGCGGGAAAGACGACCACGATCAACCTCATCCCACGCCTCTACGACGTGCAGGCGGGTGCGGTGCGTCTGCGCGGCCACGACGTGCGGGACCTGCCGCTGGAGTTCGTACGCCGGGGCGTGGCGATGGTGCTCCAGGACGTGTTCCTCTTCCACGGAACGATCCGCGAGAACCTGTTGTTCGCCCGACCGGAGGCGAGTGCGGCCGAACTGATCGCGGCGGCGCGCGCGGCGAACGCGCACGAGTTCATCGAGGAGTTGCCGGGTGGCTACGATGCGCTCGTCGGCGAGCGGGGCGTACGTCTGTCGGGCGGGCAGAAGCAGCGGCTGTCGATCGCGCGGGCGCTTTTGCGCGACGCGCCGATCCTGGTGCTGGACGAGGCGACCTCGTCGGTGGATGCCGAGACCGAGCACGTGATCCAGGAGGCGCTCGGCCGTCTGACCCGCGGCCGCACGACGATCGTCATCGCGCACCGCCTCTCGCCGATTCGGAACGCCGATCGGATCGTCGTGCTGGATCGCGGTCGGGCGATCGAAATCGGTACCCACGATGCACTGCTTGCGCGCGAGGGGGCGTACGCGGCGATGTACCGCGCCCACCAGGCGAGTCGCGCGTGGATGCTGGGTCGGGAGGGCGCACTCGCCGGGGAATGAGAACCCGTGCCCGCCGGCCCGCCGAACTGCCGGCGCGGCCGATGATGGCCGGTTTGCCCTTATCCCGGTAGCGGAAGGCCATCCGCGGAGCACCCCGCATGTTTGGGCCACGTTCTCCACTGCCATTTCGCCCATCTACATCGGCGCCGGCCGAACACCCGGCACCGCGGAGCCGTGCGCGGCGATGACCTTCGCCATGTCGCCGACGACAAAGGTCTCCGGATGACCGGCCATGGCGAGATCGGGGCCGTTAGGGACGCGGCCGCCCGATTCGAACGCGCTCAGGATGAGCCGTCGAACCTCAAGCGCATCATCCCGCGTCGACAATGAGATCGTCGTATTGCGATCGTGCCCACACTGGCCAAAGCGACTCACCGCTCGCGGAGATCCACCGCGGTCACGCGATCGAGCCTCACCCGGACGGCGACGTCGCTGCGCAGGATATGGCAGATCGGCGCCGGGATGTCCCCCGGTGAGAGTGCAGCCGTGGCCACCTGGTAGAGGAGCGGCTGAAACAGGTGGTAGTTGTGCTGATCCAAGAGCGTGATGCGCACGGGCTCGCGGGCCAGACGGCGCGCCGCCGCCAGGCCGCCGAAGCTACCATCGACGATCACGATATGGGGCGCGGTCATGATTGTCCTGGTATCGGCGTCGGTAACGCTGTAGCGCAAGCTTCTTGCCCCGCCATCGCCCCACACCACGATCGAGAAGCGGCCGCCGCCGGCTGCCAGATCGCGAGCGCGCGACGGCTCAGGTCGGTTCCGCACCTGGGACGGCCGGTGCGATCTCCTCCATCTCGAGGAGGCGCAAGATAGTCGTCTGGACCAGTTCCCGCGCCTGGCGCACCCACTCCGGCAGTTCCTCCGATCGCACCAACACGGCCACATGCTCGGCCGCGCGCTGCGCGGCGCGCCGAGACATGTCTGCCAGTGCGTGCTTGCGGAGTCCTTCCGGCGCACCCACGAGCGCGAGCATCATTTCGAACGGTCCGATCTCCCGGATGATCCGTTCCATCACCCATCGCGGGAACGCGGTCAGTTGCTCGAATCCCTAGCGCGCCCGGCGCATCTGATCGAGGAACGCCGGATCGACGTTCGCGATGATGTCGGTGAGTCCTCGCGCCTGGCGTCGGTCGATCCCATCGAGGAGGGCGTTGAGGCGTGCGAACTCGTCAGCTGTCGGCTCCGCCATCGGCGGCTCGGAGTCAACGTATCGGCGCACCAGCGTGGCTTCATAGCCTCGATCTCCTCGCCTATCCGCACGAGTTGCCCAGCGGGCAGGCGTCGCAGCCCCTCATAGGTCAGCTTCTGGTCGACCTGGAACATCCACGACGTGCTATCCGTGGTCGGTGTTGCGCCATGCTCCGCGGCCATCCGTCCGATCAGCGAGGGAGCGGGAGCGCGACCGGCCGGCGCTCCAGGGCGGACATCTCCGCGGCGAACATCAACTCGTGCGTCTTGACCGCGTCGCCGATGTCCACGATCGGCGTCGAGCCATCACGAATGCAGTCGACGAGATGATCCAGTTCATCCTGAAACGGATGATGCGCGACATCGGGCGTATCCGGCGTGATGGTGGGGAAGTGGGCATAGTCGGTCTGCCCGGGCAGGTAATGCGAGAGGTACCGGTCGTTGACGAGCGTGCCCTTTGAGCCGTGCAGGCGCACGTTGAACTGGTATTTGAGGTTCCCTTCCAGGCTGCAGCCGACCTTGCCGATCGCGCCGTTGGCGAAGCGGGCGAGGAGGACGATCGTGGCGTCCCATTCCATCACCCTCGTGAAGTTGCCGCTGTAGGCGAAGACCTCGACCGGATCGGCAGCGACGAACTGCCGTAGCGCATCCACGGAGTGGCACCCGGTTGCGGCGAAGGCGGAGCCTCCCTGAGCGCGCGTCTTTACCCACTGGTACCCCTGGTACCACTTGTCCTGGTTCCCGGAGAAGTAGTCGCACTCCGCGTAATGGATCGGGCCGAAGAAGTCGGCCTCGATCATCCGGCGGATCGACCGGAAGTAGGGGCTCCAGTGCAGTTCGAACCCGACCAGGCTCTTGACGCCGGCGGTGCGGATCGCAGCCTCGAGCGCCCGGAGACCCGCCAGATCGTTGGAGGCTGGCTTCTCGATGAGCAGATGCTTCCCTGCCTGGGCGCCGGCAATGCCCTGTTCGACGTGGAGGTGGTTCATCGAGCAGACGTCCACGATATCGATGCGCGGATCGCGGATGAGGTCGGTCCAGTCGTTGTAGATGCTCGCGTCCGGCAGGCCGTGACGCGCCCGCGTTGCCTCGGCGTTGGCGCGGCTGGCGCTCGCGAGAGCGACCACCTCGACGTGGCGATTCTTCTTCCAGGCGGCCAAATGCTCGCCAGCGACCCAGCCGAGCCCGATGACGCCCACGCCGTACTTCCGTTCGCTCATCGCTGTTCCACCCTCCGCGCGGCGAAGAATAGCCGCCGTGTATGCGGGCCGCGCGGCGATCCGCGGAGTATGCTGCCCCGGTCACCCGGAGGGTTCGCCGTGCCGTTCGTCCAGGCCGGATCGGTTCGCCTCGAGTATCACCAGACTGGCTCCGGCGACCGAGTCGTTGTTCTCGTTCACGGACTCACCGCATCGCATCGCGCCTGGCACGTCGTGCAGGATCAGCTGGGCGACCTTGGCTTTCGCACCATCGCGATCGCGAACCGAGGTGCCGCGGGCTCGGACCGCACACCCGAGGTCGAGGATTACACGCCGAGCCAGGGCGCGCGCGATCTGGCCGCGGTGATGGAGAGTCTCGGCGTCCCGCGCGCGGCACTTGTCGGCGCGTCCCTCGGCGCCAGAACCGTCACCCGCGTCGTGCAGTGGATTCTCGAGAAGGTCGCCTGCCTGGCGCTCGCGGCTGGTGGCAGCCTCGACGCGCGGCGCCCGCTGACCGAGGAGGCACGGGCCGCCCTCGAGCAGCGTGCGGCAACTTGGCCCGCCGCCACCAGTCGCGAAGCTTTGGCGGCGCACATCCGGAGATCCCTCCGGATGTGCGCGAGGCTTTCATCGACGACGTCCTCACCCTGGAACCAAAACGGCTTCTGGCGCCGCACCGCGATGGAGAGTCGCTCCGGCCGGTCCTGCGGGAGATGCCCGTGGCCACACTCGTGCTGTTCGGCGACCGGGATGAGGCGATGGATCCCGGCGATTGCGCGCGCGCCTGTCTCGATCTCCCTCCGGAGCGCCGCCATCTCCACGTCTTCCACGACGTCGGTCATTCGGTGAACGCGGAGGTCCCGAAAGCGCTCGCCCGGACGCTTCGCCGGTTCATTGACCGGGTCTATCCGGCGCCGTGAAGAGCGCGTCTCCGCTCCACGGCATCATCCCTATCGTCTACACGCCGTTCGATGAGGACGATCGGATCGACGCCGGCGACCTTCATCGCCTGGTCGATCACCTGATCGCGGCAGGAGCGCATGGTCTTGCTGCTGTGGGCAGCGCCAGCGAGTGTCATCGCCTGACCCACGACGAACGACGCTGGCTCGCCGAGGAGACGATGCGCGCCGCGGCGGGGCGCGCCCCCGTGATTGTCGGGGTCTCGGCGACGAACCGCGTCGATTCGATCGCGCTGGCCCGTCACGTCGCGGAGAGTGGCGCCCGGGCGATATTCAGTTCGCCGCCGCTGCAGGGCCCGACCGACGCACTGGCGCTCCGCTCGTACTACATCGCTCTTGCCGACGCGGTCGACCTGCCTGTCATCGTGCAGGATGCCATCATCCCCCTGCCGCTCAGCCTCTTCGCCGACCTCACCATGGCGCGGCCGAACCTCTCCTGCGTCAAAGAGGAGGTGCCGGGCGAGACGGGGCATCGCATCAGCGCCCTGCGCTCACTCTGCCCGACGCTGTCGATCCTCTCCGGCGGCGTGTACCTGATCGACGAACTGGCGCGCGGTGCCACCGGTGCCACTCCCGGCAGCATAGGCACGGCCGATCTCGTCGCGGCACACGAGCGCTTTCGGGCCGGCGATGTCGCGGGCGCTCGCGCGCGCTTCGAGCACTTCACGCCCCTCTCGTTCTGGCGCCGGCAGTTCCCGCTTCTCGGCGCCAAGGAGGTGCTGCGGCGTATGGGCGTATTCACCGGGGCACGCCTGCGCGCCCCCGCCGGCGAGCATCTCGACGAGCAGGATCATCGCGAACTGACCGCGCTCACGGAGCGAATGGGACCGCCGTTCTGACGCGGCAGTCGCCGATGCGTACACTGGCGGAATGCTGGTCGCGCTGCTAAGCGACTTCGGTCTGCGCGATGCCTACGTCGGCGTGATGAAAGCGATCATCCACGCCCGCGCGCCGGGCGTGCCCATCGTCGACCTGAGCCACGACGTGCCTCCGGGCGCGGTCGAGGTGGGCGCGCTGCTGCTCGAAGAGGCGCTGCCTTACCTGCCGGTACCTTCGGTCGTCGTAGGGGTGGTCGATCCCGGGGTGGGGTCCGACCGAGCTCCGTTGGCCGTGCGCGCGGATGGCCGGTACTTCGTCGGCCCCGATAACGGCCTTCTCTCGTGGGCTCTGGGCGATGAGGCGCAGGCGCGGTGCATCGATCCCCACCTGTACCTCACGCCGCGCAGCGATACGTTCCACGGGCGCGACGTGTTCGCGCCGGCCGGGGCCGCCCTCGCGCGCGGCGTCCCCTTCGCAGAGATCGGCGCGGCGCTTCCCTCGTGGGAACGATTGCCTCGGCCGCGTCCGCGTCGGCTCGCCGACGGCGCGCTCGAGGCACGGGTGATCCGCGTCGATCGGTTCGGCAACCTGATCCTGGACGCCCGCGCGGTCGACCTCCCGCGCTCCCCCCGCTTCCTTGTCGCGGGGCGCGCGATCGCCGGCGTCCATCGCGCCTACTTCGAAAGGAGTGACCTCATCGCTCTGATCGGATCATCTGGACGGGTGGAGATCGCGTTGCCAAACGGCAGCGCCGCCGACGCGCTGGGCGTGGGCCGCGGAACCCTGGTGCGCGTCGAAGCCGGATAGCATCGTCCCGATCGCCCTGCGACCGGCTGCTCAGCCACCGCGCGCATCGCCGTCGAAGCGGTCGTGCAGCACCACAGGCTTGCGCCGCCGGTAACGCAGGTTCAGCAACTCGACCAGTAGCGCGAACGCCATCGCCCCGTAGATATATCCTTTGCCGATCTTCTCGCCAGCACCCTCGGCCACGAGCATCACCCCGATGAGGAGGAGGAACGAGAGGGCCAGGATCTTCACGCTCGGATGACGGGAGACGAAGTCGCTCACCGGCCCCGCCGAGATGAGCATCACGCCGACCGCCAGCACCATCGCCACAACCATGATCGGGATCTGATTGACCATACCGACCGCGGTGATCACCGAATCGAGCGAGAAGACGATGTCCATCAGGATGATCTGCACCAGGACCAAGGCGAAGGTGGAGGCAACACCCACCCTGGTCTCGGTGTGGACGGCCTCGAGCTTGTCGTAGATCTCCCAGGTCGCTTTGCCAACAAGGAGAAGCCCGCCACCCAGGAGGATGAGATCTCGGCCGGAGAATCCACGCCCCATCAGTTCGAACAGCGGCGCGGTCAACCCCATCACCCAGGTGATGGTGAACAACAGGCCCAGGCGCATCAGGAGGGCAAGCGTGAGGCCAAGACGCCGTGCAAGCACCCGCTGGGACCGGGGAAGGCGGTCGGCGAGGATGGAGATGAAGACGATGTTGTCGATTCCGAGGACGATTTCCATCGCCGTGAGCGTTGCAAGGGCGATCAGCGCGTCGACGGTAAAGAATTGCTCCACGCGGCCCTCCGGAAGAGTCCGTCGATTATGCCGCTCTCTCTCTTCCGCTCACCATTGGCCGAATGGCGGATACGGGTGGATCAGTTCCGCTGGCGCGGCGGCGGCGATCCCGCGTGGCGCGGCCCCGTTTTCAGGCTGGCAGCGCCGATTGTCTCATCCCACCAAAGGGGAAGACGGGGGATCGGGATAGGTGGGGACACCCACACCCCGGCAGCGGCGGGTCGCTGCACCACGTCCGTGCCAACGCTCGTATCCTGGCAGCGTCACACCGCTGCGCACCAACCGCGACGTGCGGTCGCGGGTCAGGCCTCGGCTATCACCGGGTTGCGCAGGACGCCAAGACCCTCGATCTCCACCTCCACCGTATCGCCCGGTGCGATCGGGCCGACCCCGCTCGGCGTTCCGGTCCAGATCGTGTCGCCGGGCTCGAACGTGAACGCCTTGGAGAGCTCCGAAACGAGGTGGGGCACATCGAACAGGAGGTCGGAGGTACGCGAGTCCTGCTTCGTCTGCCCGTTCACGCGCAACTGAATGCGGAGGTCCGAAGTGTCGATTTCGGTATCCACCGCCGGGCCCATGGGGCCGAAGGTGTCCATCCCCTTACCCCAGAGGATGAATCCATTGGCCATCTCCTTACGCTGCCAGTCGCGGGCGGAGATATCGTTTCCGATGGTGTAGCCCAGAATGTGCTCGGCGACCTTCTCACGGGGGATCCAGCGCCCCTTCTTCCCGATCACGACGACGAGTTCGGCCTCATAGTGCACGTTCTGGCTGATCTTCGGGTACACGATCGGCGCGCCGTGCCCGATCAGGGCGGTACGCGGCTTCATGAACAACATGGGAAACTCGGGCCGTTTCGCGTTGCTCTCCTCGATGTGCTTGATGTAGTTGAGGCCAACGCAGATGGTCTTGCCGCTATCGAACGGGGCGAGGAGGGTCAGCCCCGCGATCGGACCTACGCTGGCCCCGAGCGCGGGGAGATCGAAGGGAGAACCCGCTAGCACTCGGACCGAGCCATCTTTCTGAAGAGCGCCATACGCCGGCCCCGTGCTCGCCTGGTAGCGCACGATCTTCATCGATCCGTTCCTCCTATTCCCTCGCGGCGGCGCATTCTACGACAGCCGTCGGCCGGGCGCCGCCGTGGCCGAGCAGGGCACGACTCAGAAGCCGCCTCGGCGATTCTCCCCGGCGATTACGGGACCAGCGAACGGCGAACGGGTCAGGTCGCGGTGGATGTCGTCGGCGTAGAGGATCTCCGAATCGTCCTCCGGCGCGTAGCCGATGACGCGGCGGGCGTTCGCAATGCTCCAGAACGAGCGGGTATTGCCCGAGATGCCGTAGAACACCTGCCAGGGCACGCCCCACTCGTTGGCGATGCCCTCCGCCTCGATGGACCTGACGAACAGTTGCGTGAGGTCACGGGGTGAGATATAGGCGCCGAGATCGCGCGTATAAGCAACAGGGTCGTTGCGCCCGCCGGAGAAGAAACGCGACGCGTCAATGGGCCGCGGCGCGCCGATGCGGATCTGGACATTCTCGACGATGGGCCGACCGCCGCCACCGGAGGCGAAGACGAAGCCGAGGTGTTCGTAAGCCTCCTTGGCCCAGCCGTAGAAGTTGTCGGAGAGGGGCCGCGGGCTCTCGGGCGAGATCTGATCGATGCGCCGTTCCCAGATCGGGTACTCCCAGAAGTCGGCGGCGTGATTGGAACTGGCCATCACCACGCGGCGGCCCCCGGCGCGCTGGGTCAACTTGAAGACGTTGTACGCCATGTCGACGTTGACCCTCTCGTCGAAATAGTCGCGGTCCGGGTCACGGGAGCGGCGGTTGTAGGCGAGATGGACGACCGTATCGACGCCCTCGAAGAGCGCGGCGTTCCCGCTCAGGTCCCCATTCGCCAGGTCGGCGATCCGCACCCGGCCAGCGACTGGTGAACTCGGATCGGCCGCCCGCACATCGCAGAGAACGAGGTCGTAGCGCTCGGCGAACGTCGGCAGAATCTGGCTGGCAATGTAGCCGGTCGCACCGGTGACGAGGACACGTCGGGACATGAATCACCTCCCGACTCGAAGCATACGTGAGAACTCCGGGCCCACCGGTACTCACGTCATCGAGACCGATGACATGAAAGGGGTCGATCAGGCGGCCTCGGACGTGCCTCCAATCCGGCCGCTGCGCCATCAGCGCCACCAGATCCTCGAAGTCGTCGACGGTGAAGGCGATGGCAACGCAGTCTTGGCCACTCCCGAGGTAGCGGGTCGACTCAACGTTGCCGACACTCGCCGGGTTGGTCGGTGCGCCGACTCAGACGGAGGCGCGTCGCTTCGCAGCGAGGAGGCGCGCGGCGGTGCTGGTGGGCGCGGCACCGCCGGAAGTCACCGGCGCGGACGGCGGATCGCGACGGGGTGGTGCGGCGGCCGGCCCCGCCGCGATTCGACCGGTGGGCCGGCGCGGTATCGCCCGTGCGGACGCATCCTGCGCGATCGGTGGGGCGGTTCGCGTCTCCGCCCGTCGATCTCGCCGTGCCCCGGCCAGGTGGCTGGCCAGCCGCGTGCCAGCGGGGCTCTTGGCTCCGCGCGTTCGGGAGGCGAGGAGTCCGGCCAGTTTCGACTGCGCCAGAGGAACCGGGACGCGCGCGGTCGGCAGCACACGAATCCGCGCCAGTACGCGCTCGACGGCACCGAACGAGACGCGCAGGCGTCGCACCGCGACATCGGCCAGAAAGACGGGTATCGCCAGGGCAAGGAGCCACGGCCGAAGATCGAGTCCGGCGCCAGGCGCGACCAGATCGTGCCGGAAAGCCTCGACCGGGGCGGTCAGTAGTCGACCTCCCGTCTGCGCCGAGAGTGCGGCGAGAGACGCGGGGTTGGGCCGCAACTGCGCGTACTCTGCGGCCGCCCCCCGTGTGAAGCCCGTTGTGGGGGCGGCAACCAGATTGCCCGCCGCGTCGTAGGCAGCCACCTGAATGAGGTGGGGCACATCCAGGGCGATTGGCGCCGGCGCCTCGTACCGGCCGGGTCCGACCTGGGCGAGTTGGATCTGGTGCGGAGACCCCGTCACGGGAACGAGCGATGCCCTGACGGTGAGGTCGTTTCGGAAGCTCCGATCGTCGTGGAGCGCGTCCACCTCGATTCGTGCCCCGGCGCCCGCGAACGCGACACTCGCCTGCACGTTGTGGTCGATCCGCGCCGGCACCGCACGCTTGACGACCTGACTCCAGAAACGGCTGAACTCAGACCATTCGATCCAGTCGGCCGCCCAGCGGTTCTGGACATCCGATGTCCAGGCTATGACCTGCCCGAGCCCATACTGCCACTCCGCGAGGATGGCATCACCCTGCCGACTGCCCAGGACGACCAGACTGGCAGGCTTTGGCGTCACCGCCACGTAGCCGCGGAGATCGGGCAGCGAGGCGGGGGCGAATCCATCGAGGATGGGGCTGGAGCCGACGATGATCGGTTGGAACGGCTCCTCGACGATCGCGGTCCGCGCCACCTCGAGCGTCTCCTTGACGAGGATCTGCGGAAGTTCCATTGCGTCGCTTCCCTCATAGAAGCGGCCGTTACCACGCGCAGCGAGATCGCGCAGGAAGGTGACATCGGCGTCGTTCCCGATCCCGATCGTCGAGAGCGTGATCGCGTCGCGGCGCAGGCGCTCCGCCAGACCCTCGTAGTCGCCGGCTGGGGAAATGCCGTCGGTCAGGAGCACGATGTGACGTACGCGGGAATCCGAGCTCTGCAACTGCTCATGGGCGACGGCCAGAGCCGGGTAGATCGCCGTCCCGCCGCCGGTCGCCATGGTGCGGATCTCCCGGATCGCACCCTCCGGATCGAGCAGTTCGCTCAGTTGGCGGAGGATCCGCGGCTGTTCATCGAACACCACGATCCCCAGCCGATCCGACTGCGTGATCAGTTCGAGGGTGCTGGAGGCGGCCTCCTTCGCCAGGTCGAGCTTGGACATTCCCCCGACCGACTCACCCATCGAGCCCGAAACGTCGATCGCGAGGACCATCGCCACACTCGAGGTCGCGCGCGTGCCGCGCCGCTGCATGGAGAGGGGGGAGATCTCTTCGAGTGGGGTGCGCTGGTAGCCGCCCAGAGCAAGACTGCGATCGCCGCCGACGATCACTAGGCCGCCACCCAGCGTCTGCACGTAGTTCTTCAGCGCGGCGATCTGCGGCGCGCTGAAGTCGCTAGCCGGGAGGTTGACCAGAACCACGGCGTCGTTCTCGCGGAGCGTCGCCAGGTCGGAAGGCAGCGCGTTCGGCGCCACGACGAGCGTCTCGATCCCTCCCGCCTGAAGGGCGTCGCGCAGGAACGCCGCCTGACCAGGAACGGACTCCACCAGGAGGACGCGCGCGCGCCCGGAGACGATCGTGAAAGCGGTCGCGTCGTTGTTCTCAGCCACCGTGTCCAGCACGGGTTCGATCTGCACGCGGAAGGTGTGAAACCCGGGTGGGAGTGGATCGTGCGGGATGACGATGCCGTTGGCGCCCACCTGGAGGGGTATGGGCGCTGTGAGTCCGGCCGCGCCCTCGTCGACGCGGCCATCGGTGATCAGTGTCACCCTTGCGCTGGTCGCCACCGTCGCATCGATGTTGAGGCGCAGCGCGAAGGTGTCTCCCCCACGGAGCGCGCCGGGCGCTTCCACGCTCCGGAGGGCAACCTCCACGCCGCGCTCCTCGCCCAATACCACGTGATCGATCGGCACGCGGAGACTCGCCGGAACCCGCGCCTCCTCACGGGCCTGCCCGAGGTTCTCGTTGCCGTCGGAGAGCACCACCAGCCGTCGCGCGCCGTCGGTCGGGAGGACGCCAAGACCCACCCGAAGGGCCGCGGCGAGATCCGTCGCCGATCGATCGGGCACAGACGCGAACTCCGTGATGTCACGAGCCTCCGACGATGCCCGCTCGACGAGCGGCTCCCTCCCAAACGTCACGATGGCGGCGCGATCGCCTCCGGGCATAGTCCCGATCGCATCGGCCACGAAGCGCAGCGCCCGGTCCTCCGCGGCCCCACCGACGCTGTCGGAAAGGTCGACGAGGAACGCGACCGAAAGTCGGTCGGCCGCTCCGCGCAGGCGAGGTTCGGCCAGAGCCATCGCGAGGAGCATCACCAGCAGGATGCGAATGCCGAGCGCCGTGTACATGCGTCGTGCTCGCATCGCGCGGTGGCTGCGCAACGTCAGGTAGAGCAGCGCCGGAACCATCAGGAGGAGTAGGAGACCAGCAGGCTGCGCGAAGGTAAGCATCATGCCCGGCGGTGGAACCACCACCATTCGAGGAGCAGAAGCCCGCACACCGCAACGATCGCGGCGAAGGTCAGTTCGAACGATGCCGGAGGCAGGTCGGGGCGCTGTCCGGCGCTTTCCAGCGTGCCGGCCCGGGGCCGGGGATCGGACTCCTCGGGATCGGCGAGATTCACCGCCAGAGCATCCACGCCGAGAACCCGCGTTCCCGCGGCCTGCACGAGTTGATACAGGCCAACGCGGCTGGGCGCATTGATCGTCTCTTTCAGACCTCGCGGCGATCCGCTCCAGACGACGCCGGACCCACTCTCGATGCGTATCGCCTGCGTCTCCGAACGAAGCGCCACGTCGATCGCCTGACCCGGTCGCACGAGTGGCGCCGCGATGGTGGCGGGGGGTTCGAGATAGCCGACCACGTTCGACATCAGGATCGGGAACGAGGCGGCCAGGGGGAGGGTGGAATTCCGCACGTCGAAGAGGAACACCACGGTCCGCCGCCCTTCGTACTCACCCGCGAGGATCGCGGGTGAGCCTTCGGCTGTAGCGACAACACGCGCCCACGGCGGCGGCGTCACCCGCGCCACGCGCGAGACCCGCACGTCGCGCAGATCCACAAACCGCAGCAGGGGATCCTCGCCCTGGCCGACAAGGCCGGCTGGCCGAGGGTCATAGCCGCTGATGGAGAGAAAGACACCGTCTTGCGGATTGACGATGAACAGGGGGCGACGAGGCAGAACGTCCGGAGTCGTTCCATCGTAGGCGATGATGTCGTAGGCGTCGATATCGATCGAGCCAAGGCGGCGCGGCAATACCCGGTACGACTCGGCGCCCGGAAGCAAGCCCAGGATCTTCTCGAGGAAGACGTTACCGGCGGTGACGAGGAGGATCTGGGTTGGTTCGCGGCGGTCGATGGCGATCCAGGCGCGGTCGTCGCTGGCAAGGACGTCGCCATCCAGGAGGCGCGCCTCGAAGATCGTGGCCTCGGGCGGAAGATCGGTGAATGTGGCCGTCGCATCCGCCTCGGGGTCCAGCAGCAGGGTCCGGGAGTCGAGGATCTGCTCGCCGGTGCGGAGCGCGACGATCGCGCGGGCAGGTCCGGCGTCGTAGTTGCGCACGCGCACGAACAGTTGGATCCTGCGCTGGTTCGAGGGCTCGGCGCGCGCATCGATCGCGACGATGCCGCGATTCGTGGCGCGCCCGCCGACCGACGTGGAGCGGACAGGCACGGCGCCGGTCTCGATGGCAGGCGGAGCGTACGCTCCGTCGCTGAAGACGTGGACGGTTCCGGCGGAATGACCGCGCGCAAGCGCCACCGCCATCCTCAACGCGGCCGCCATGTCGCCGGATCCGTCCGTACCGTCGGCGGACGCCAGGGCCTCGAGGACCGCTGCGCGGTCATCGGTCTCGGCGACCAAAACTCGCGGCGCCGTTCCGGCCAGGATAACGGTAAAGCGCGACCCATCGGAGAGTTCGCGGACGCGATCGCGGGCGAGATCGCGCGCCGCGGCGAAACGATCCGGTGCCACGTCCGCGGCCCGCATACTGGCTGAACTGTCGAGGACGAGGACGGCGAACTCCGGCGGAGTCCCGGCCGAGAGGAGGGCAGGGCGCGCCAGGCCGAGGGCCAGCAGGACAAGAATCGCCGCCTGGATGAGCAGGAGAAGGGAGAACCGAGGCCGCTGCCACGGCTCGTGGACAGCCAGATCGCGCCGGACCTGCTGCCACAGATAGATGGAGCCGACGACCTGATCGCGAAACCGGGCCTTCAGGAGATAGAGCAAGAGTAGACCGCCGAGAGCGATCAAACCGATCAGTCCAAGGGGAGCGACGAGCGTCACCGTATCGCGATCCTGCTATCGCGCCACGCGTTTAGCCGACATTTGGAGCCACCGTGAAGCGCTCTCCACAGCACCCGTACTGCACCACGACAGTGCAGTACGGTGCGTCGCGCGGTGTATTACGGATACGCGCAGATGGTGTATTGTTACGCCAAATTTGGCCTGCGGCATCGGGCCGAATCATTTTGAGGGGGTTGTGGTATGTCTCGCCATTTCTCTCGTCGGCGTGCACTACTTGGATTGCTGGGGATTGCCGCCGTGCCGGTACTGGCCGCCTGTGGAGGGGCGGCACCCACGGCGACGCCGGCACCGGCGAAGCCTGCCCCGGCGGCACCCGCAGCCCCGGCGGCCCCCGCTC
>Ga0194131_10001844_pt1 | contig 35554 bp, 29 predicted proteins | sample TA2KigO120mmetaG_FD_148631 | JGI IMG/M metagenome (GOLD analysis project Ga0194131, IMG submission 148631) | Freshwater microbial communities from Lake Tanganyika, Tanzania - TA2015053 Kigoma Offshore 120m | ecosystem: Environmental > Aquatic > Freshwater > Lake | place: Tanzania: Lake...
ATGATGCTCCCAACGGTGCCAGCACGCAAGAATAAGGTAGCCTTCCTGTCGGAACGCGAAACACGCAATCGTGAGAAAACCCTTTCAGAACGCGCTTCTCATCAGAGTTATATAGCTTTATTTATGCTCTTCTGTGTAGCGGGCAACCGGACCAAAGGCAAATGCCTTTTCGGCGGCGTTCGGGGCATCCACAAGTTGGCGGTGGCCTGTGGCGCGGATTCTCAATCTGCTGTATCGCAGGATTGCATCCTGTGGGACGCCGGTTGACTGGGCGCGTTGAGAGTTGCCGACGCGCCGCCGATTGCAAATCGGCGATACGGCAGAGTGCAACTCTGCGCTACGAGGACAGAATCATGTCACTGATAAACTTGTGGATGCACTGGGCAACGGGCGACGCCTGGGCTCTGGTCTGTCCAGTTTTCGGATTTCTCGATGGGAAGACTTGAGCTTCTTGTGAACTTCCTTGATGTCTTCCGCGGGCGGCAGCTCTCTCTGGCAGTTTGATCTCAAGGCCTGGATCGACCCAGCTCCGACAGGTATCGCACCAGATCGCGGAATTCCGCGCGCGTCAATGTCTCCGCCAGACCGGCCGGCATCACGGAGCCGGTTTGACGCCTTTCCCGGATCGTGTCGCGGCGCAAGCGGACTTCTCGATTCTGGAGCACATCGCGCAGAACGATTTCCTCTGAACTCTCACGCACCAGGTACCCCTGGTAATCCTCCCCGTCTTTCGCGGCAATGGAGGTCGAAATGTAGCCTTCTTTGATCTCCTTCTGCGGATCGAGAATGGCGCCGACAATAAACTCGATCGGCTGTGCGCTGCCTAACGTGCTGAGATTCGGGCCAATGATTCCGCCTTCGCCATTCACGGCGTGACAGGCCAGGCAGCCGAGTTCAGCGCGCCGGAAAATTTCCGCGCCGCGACCGGCATCGCCCTGCGTGCGAACTTCACCGGCGAACGCAGCGGTTTCTTCAGGTGACATCGGGGTGTTCGCCTTTTGCAATCCGGCCGCATTGGCGAGGACGGCCGCAAGTTGCTCATCGCGGCGGCCACTCGCGCTCAGGATGGCGAGCCCGGCTTCGGCGGCTGGCTTCGGCGGTGGTTTCGCGGACAGCGCACTGGCCAGAGCGGCCGCTCCCCGCTGGCGTTGGAGGAACGCGGAAAAGACTTCGGCAAGCTCCGCGTTGATACGTTCTGGTTGACCCCTCACCCCGCTGAGGGGCGAGGGAGAACTAGCACCGGCTTGCTCAAACCACTCTGCCGCCTTCGGTGCGGCCGCCGTCACATCAAATCCAGCCAGGGCCGCGATGGCGGCGCTTTGCACGGACGCCGCAGGTTCGCCAGCCAGACGCGACAAAGCTTGCTGACTGGCGTCGCCGCCGAGGGAGGCCAAAGCGTCGATCGCGGCGCGGCGGTTCTGGAGTTCCGTTCGCGCGTCAAACGCGAGCGTTTCCGCCGTCGCGCGAAACGATTCGAGTTTCCAAACACCGGCCAGCTTGAGCGCTTCGGATCGCAGGCGAACGTCTGTACTTTCGATCAGCGGGCGGAGGGCCGCGGTGAGGTCGCCCAAAGGGCGCAGCTTGCGGACTCGTGAAGCCGTGGCCAACGCGGGCAGAAGGCGCGACTGGAGCGCGGCGTCGGAGAGTTTCAGAATCGCGGCCAGATCTTCGGACGTTCCGGCGTCAACGAGAATGGTCAGAAACGTTTCGCGCGACGCGGCATCCAGGCGTGAGGAACGCAGAAGCTCGCGGACGGTTTGCACTGTGTCGGCCGTCGCGTCGGCGCGGACCAGGAAACTGAGGCGATCGGGTTTGTTTTCGAGACTTAACTGGCCGGTCTTGAACGCCGGGAGCCAGTGCGGTTTCAGCGCGAAAACGGCCTGGTTCAACGCGTAGTTCAAGAACTTGTCCATAGGGAAATCAGCCGCCACCGCGGCGACTTCCATCGCTTCTGGTTTCGGCACATAACTGCACGCCACAACGGCCTGAAGGCGCACGCGAGGATGTTCGTCGGCCACGAGCGGCCGCAGCAACGCGAGTGGGTCCGGCAAGCGATCCGCCCAGGCGCCTACGACGCCGGCTGCGTAAGCTCGCGCGCCGGCTTCTTTCGCGCGACAGAGGCGCGCCAGGAGACCCGGCTCGACGGCTTCATGGCTTTGATAGACACCCAGCGCCTCCGTCAACGCGTGCTCGGTCAAGCCGGGCTGCGCCGTCCATTTCCGGAGCGCGGCTACGGCTTGATCCTCTGGCCGATCCGCCAGCACGCGTTTGGCGAAATGCCGCGTCCAGCGGTCGGGCGACTTCAGATGTTCCAGGAGTTGCGAAATGGGCGCGTCCGCGAGCTGCGGCGGCTGGGCGAGCGGACGCCCTTTGGCGGTGACGCGCCAGATGCGGCCATGGGTCTTGTCGCGATTCGGATCACGGAAGCTGGCCTGGTAATGGCCGATGACCGGATTGTACCAGTCGCATAGATACAAAGCGCCTTCCGGCCCGAACTTCACATCGACCGGGCGGAAGCTGCGGCTCGTCGATCGGATAAGCGGCGGCAAATCTTCGAGCAGGAAACCGGCGCCGTCGTCGCTGATTTTCAGCGTCCACACCGCGTTGTTGATGTAGCCACCCACGATGAGCGCGCCTTGCCACGCGTCGGGAAAATGAGCGGTGCCGACGATGTCGCCGCCGCTGACCTTGCGGCCATTGCCGTTTTTCCAAATGAGCGCGGGGGCGTCGTCGCGGTGATTCAGCACGAGGCCGGGCACAGGATAAATCGGCGAGCTGTTGTTGCCGGCGAGCACGAGGGGCTCGCCCCAGTCCGTGAACACGAAGCCCCAAGGGTTTTGCGGCTCATGTTCCGAGCCATAGAAGCCTTCCAGCTTCAAGCGGCGCGGCCAGAGACGCCAGAGGCCCGCCTGGTGGAGCCGCGCAATTCCCCAGGGCGTTTCGACGCGCGAGAAAATGTGGAGGCCTTGCGACATCCATAATTCGCCGCCGGGGCCCCAGCGAAACGAATTGATGTTTTGGTGATTGTCACCGGTGCCGAAGCCGCGGAGCAGCACGCGCCGCTCGTCTGCTTTGCCGTCGCCGTCGGTGTCCTTGAAAAACAGCAGCTCGGTGCCGTGGCCCAGATAGACGCCGCCATCGCCGAGTTCGATCCCCGTAGGGATCATCAGGCCGTCGGCGAAAACCGTCGTCTTGTCGCAGCGCCCGTCGCGGTCCGTGTCTTCCAGAATGAGGATTTTGTCGTTGGGAATTTGGCCGGGCTCAATTTGTGGATAAACTGTGCTGCCGATGACCCAGAGCCGGCCACGCGCGTCGAACCGCATTTGAATCGGCTTCACGACGCCGTCTTTTTCCGAGGCGAACAAATTCACTTCAAAGCCGTCGGCGATTTGGAAGGAGGCGAGTTCGGCCGATGGGTCGTCAGATTCGGCGGCGAAACTTCTGAACAATGGCGGGGTGAAACTCAGAACGGCGACCAGAGCGCACACCGTCTCGACGCTCTTTATGAGTCGATTCAAATGGGGAGCGCACGCGCCTCGCGTGCCGATTGCGGCGCCTCGCCGCAAACCCGAACCAACGGTCTGTCTCATTCCTCTGCGGGCCCGGATGCCGAGTCCGTCGGCGAGGCGCCGACGGAGACACGCGAGGGCGCGTGTGCTCCCCAATCGCGATGCTTTCAAACCTGAAATTCGCCGACTCATTTCCAATCGATGGTTTGCGCGAGAGCCTTGATGCGGTGCTCTGCCTTCTCTATCAACGGCACGAACTTCTCCATCTCCGCCGGGAACCAGCGAATGGCCGGGTTGCGATGGTCCCGGCTGCTGGGCACCTGGACCCGGTCGCCGCCCAGAAAAGCCCAATTCTGCGGGCGCCAGTAATTGAACCAGAGGCGATTCTTCTCCATGACAACCCGGCGCAGCCGTTCGAAAGTGGCGTTCGGCCAGGCGCCGGTCGCGTCCGGCTCGCCCGCGGCCTCCGCGACATCGCCGAAGCCGAGTTGACGCGCGAAGGCGCGCGCCACAAGCGCCTGGCCGCGCGGCGTGAGTTGCAGGCCGTTGTCTGTCAACCTCGGTTCGCGATGCGACGCCCCGCCCAGTTCCGCAAACAAATCCACCAGCGGCAAGCCGCGCTGACGCGCCAATTCGCGGATGGTGTTGGCAAACGCGGCGAGGTCGGCGTTGCGCGAGGAAAGGTCGGGCAACGGCTCGCCGGCTTTCTCGAACGGAGGCGGAGTGGCCAGGACGAGCCGGGGTGTTTGATTCGCGCAGCCGTCGAGTAATTTTCCGTAGGCTTCGGCGAAGCGCGAAAGCGCGTCGCGCCCGCTCAACGCTTCCGTTCGGCCATACTGAAGCACAATGACGGAAACGCCTGCGCGCTGGAGATGCGCTTTCAGCGGTGGAAACCCTACATCGCGCGGTTGCGCAAAAACCGTGTCGCCTTCCCAGCCGAAGTTGCGGAAGCTCACCCCAAGGCCGCGATACTTCACGGCCAGCAAAGCTTCCAGGTGGCCGGTGAATTGCGCCGCCGCGACGTCCGCGCCGCCGAGAAACGCGAGCACGTCGCCGCGTTCGAGGTGGAAACGGCCCTCGGGAAACGGTTCGCGTCCGGGCGAAGCGTTGGTGGCGCTTGAGACGGGCTGGCCGGCCAAGGAGGGCGGATCGGCGGCCGAGGAAGGAAATGTGAGCAGGGCGCAAAGAAGGACGATCCACGAACCCACGCCGCACCCTTCCCAGGAGGGGAGCTCCCTTTGAAGAGCCGTTAGCCAGCGCCCCTCCTTGGAGAGGTGAAAGGGTGGGTTCGTCGGAAGTGATTTTGGTCTGATGACCATGCTCTCGCCCCATGAACATGGTAGGGCGAGTCCGTCCTGGCGAGCCGATCCACGGGCGTGGAACACGTCCGACTCGGCTCGCTGGGGACAGGCTCGCCCTACCGATTGGTTCCTGAGAAGCATGCGGCGAATTGTATCGTCGTTCGCCGACGCGAAAAGCATTTTGACTGCGCGATCCAAAACGGTTCGTTACGATTCGGATCGTGAAATCCATTCCTGTTCTTCCAACAGTTCTGCTGCTCACTTTCGCGAGTTGCGTCACCCCACACCGCGACGATCGCTTCACCGGGTTGTGGAACGTTGCGACGCTCAAGATTCCTCCACACGCGACGTGGCGCCAACGCACAGGTTTCGTCCAGCAAGTCTGGTATGAAGGAGAGCCGTTCCGCGGCAAATCGACCCGCGTTTTCGGCTACGTGGGAAGGCCCGCAACCGGCGCCGGCCCTTTTCCCGCGATTCTGCTCGTGCACGGCGGCGGTGGCAAAGCGTTCGCCGAATGGTCCACGCTCTGGGCCGAGCGCGGTTATGTGGCGCTCGCGATGGATTTGTCCGGGCGCGGACCGGACGGCCAGCGTTCGCCCGACAGTGGGCCGGACCAGGATGACGGGAGCAAGTTCCGAGATTTCAACGACGGTGACGCGCGAGACATGTGGACCTACCACGCGGTGGCGGCAGTCTTGCGCGGGCACTCGCTTCTGGCGGCGCAAAAAGAAGTTGATGCGACCCGCATCGGTATCACCGGGATCAGTTGGGGCGGTTATCTGACGTGCATCATCGCCGGGATTGACGACCGGCTCAAAGTGGCGGTGCCGGTTTATGGCTGCGGGTTCATCCACGAAAACAGCGCTTGGGTGGATTCCCGATTCGCGAAGATGAGCCCGGAACGACGCGACCGCTGGGTGAAATATTTCGAGCCTTCAAGACATCTGCCTGAGGTGCGTTGCCCGATCCTTTTTGTGAATGGCACGACCGATTTCGCCTACCCGCTCGACAGCTATCAGAAATCGTATCGGCTGGTGCCGCGCGGGGCGGATTTGTGCGTGAAAGTCGGGATGAAACACGGCCACAAAGAAGGCTGGTCGATTCCGGAGATTGATTGGTTTGTGGATTCTGTCCTCAAACAAGGAACGCCTTTGCCCAGGGTTGGCCGAATGGAATGCTCGGCAGGCGAAGCGCGCGTAACGTTCCGTTCCGAATTGCCGATGACCAAAGCGGAACTGCACTACACCACTGACTCCGGTCCCTGGCAGAAGAGAAACTGGCAGAGCCGGGACGCTGAATTACGCGGCCGCACTGCGCGAGCAAACATCCCACCGGAGCGACCACTGGTCGTCTTCATGACCGTGACAGACCAGCGGGGCGCCGTGGCGAGCACGGAGCACATGGAGCTAAAGTAGGGCAGGCATCTTGCCTGCCTCCTCAACAATGACGATTTAATGATCGCGCGCGATTTCAGCTCGGTAAATCCGACAAAAGCACTTCGGCCCGAAACACACCGAACCCACGAAACAAACAACAACTGAACGTGTTCGCCAGAGACGGAACAGCCGTCTTTCATTTCCGCTTTGGCTGCATCTTGGCCCATTCCTCCGCAGAAGGGGGCGTGAAGGTGGGATTTGCCGGTTTTGTCGAAGCCAGCGGGGCAGTGTCGCCGAGTTTCTTCTGCCATTCTCCAAGAACCGCCATCAAGTGATCGATCCGCTTCGCCTGGCCGGGGTCGTTTGCCAGGTTGTGGATTTCATCCGGATCGCGCCTTAGATCGAAGAGCTGCGTCTGGTTGATTTGCGGGTAGCGAATCAACTTCCAGCGCGCGTCGCGAACGGCGCGCTGCACGTCGCGATACGACAGGAACAGCGTTTCTCGCACGCCCCGCGCTTTCCCGTCCAGAATCGGCCTGAGGCTCTGGCCGTCCAGTCCGGACGGAATCGGCGCGCCGACCAGGTCACAGACCGTTGGAAAGATATCCAGCAAATAGACCAGAGCGTCCGAGCGGCCTTTGCGGATGCCGGGGCCAGTGAAAATCAGCGGCGCTTTCATTCCGGCTTCGTAAACGTTCTGCTTGCCCATCAAGCCATGACTCCCGATAGCCAGGCCGTGGTCGGAGGAAAAAGCAATGATCGTGTTCTCGTGCTGGCCAAGCTCTTTGAGGCACTGGAGCAGCCGGCCAATATGATAGTCCAATCCGGAGATGACGGCGTAGTATTCGTGCAAGTGGCGGCGAATTTCATCGGGTGTGCGCGGCCACGGCGCGAGCATTTCGTCACGGATCACCTGCTCGCCATTGTTGAAGGGGTGTTGTGGCAAGTAGTTTTTGGGCAGCGGGATTTTCGCGCGGTCGTAGAGGTCCAGGTATTCCTTCGCGGCGACACGCGGATCGTGCGGCGCTTCAAACGCGAGATACATGAAGAACGGGCGCGCATCGTTCTTGGTTCGCAGGAATTCGATGGCAGCATCGACAATGGCTTTGCCCGGCTGTCCGCTCACGCGCTCTTTGCCTTCGTTGAGGTAATGGTTGTGCTCGAATTTCGCCTGAATCTCCAGAGCCGTGTTCCCGCGCTTGCCGTGGTGATACGTCACGTAGCCGGCCTGGTTCATCGACACGGGAAAATTGGGATCGTTGCCGGAGGCGAGATTGCCTTTCCAGCGGAAGTAAGCGCGCCCGCTCAGGAGCATGTTCCGGCTGGGCGTGCAGACCGCGCCGATGTTCCCGCCCAGGCAATAAGCATTGCGAAAGACAAAGCCGGATTTCACCAGCGAATCGAGGTTGGGAGTCTTGATGTGAGAATTGCCCAGCGCGTGGATCGTGTCGGCGCGCTGGTCATCTGTGAAAAGAAACAGGACGTTGGGCCGGGCTGACCCTTGCTTTTCCGCCGCTTCCGATGATTCGATCCCGACGCCCAGCAGTGAAGATCCGAACAGCGCCAGCCAGGTGAGTTTTCTCATGCACATGGGTCCTTTCCTGACCAATGTTGAATTAGAGGACCAGTCTCTCCGTAGAGCGGATCGGTTCCCGGCAAAGAAACACAGGCAATGGCCTCATCTGCCTGCGGCCGTTCGCCGGGTTTGCCGTAGCACATGTCCACCTGTTGGCCCGGTGGATACGCGCCGACCACGCCGAGATCCGGACTGCATCGGAGATTTTTGTGTCCCACGCCCGCCGGGATGACGATGGCGTCGCCGGCACTGGCAGTCAGAGTGATGCCGCTCTCGCCGCCGAATTGCACGGCTGCCGAGCCGCGGTAAATGCCCAGGACTTCGTGCGCTGTGCTGTGATAGTGGTGGAAGCTGTAGATGCCGTTCCGCCAGCTTCCCGTCCAGCCGTTCGACGCGAACAGCCGCTCGAAAATCGTCGCCGGATCACCGCCCGACAACTCCACCGCACCGGGGTAAACCAGAAGCGGCAGTTTGGGGTTATTCGGAATTGCGCCGTCGTCTGGCAAAAGATAATGAGCGACCCGCGGCGGGTTGGCGATTGCCGCGGGCTGCGAGCCGTTGCTGGAACGAGAAGTGCGGGTTTGCATTGCGTGATTCTGTCGAGATATTGGGATTTTGAAAGCTTCCCTTTGAAGCACGTCGAGGCCGTCAAATGGGATCGCAAGGCCGCAAGAGCAAGGGATGCCAGCGCGCAGAACAGCGAGAATGAAGCTGACGCCGGAAGCGGCTTGGAAGTTGAGCCGCAGGCTCAATTGGATTTTGCCACCGCCGCGCTTTTCCGCTTTTCCTGTTTTCATCTTCGCCCGTTTGTTTCATTTTTACCTTCAGCAATTCGTATGGCTGAAAGCACGAAACACGTTTACGACGAAAGCAAGATCAAGACGCTCTCCTCGCTGGAGCACATCCGATTGCGCACCGGCATGTATATCGGACGCATCGGCAACGGCTCGCACCCGGACGACGGCTGTTACATCTTGCTCAAGGAGGTCATCGACAACGCGATCGATGAGTACATCATGGGCCACGGCAAGGAGGTCCACATCCACATCGAGGGCGCCAAAGTCTCGGTGCGCGATTTCGGGCGCGGCATCCCGCTCGGCAAGGTCGTGGACTGCGTCTCGAAGATCAACACCGGCGCCAAATACAACGACGACGTGTTCCAGTTCAGCGTCGGTCTGAACGGCGTGGGCACCAAAGCGGTCAACGCGCTCTCCAAAGAATTTCTCGTTCGCAGCCATCGCGAGGGAGAATTTGTGGAAGCGTCATTCAAACAAGGCCGGCTCAAGAACCAAAAAACCGGCAAAGGCTCCAAAGAGCCCGACGGCACGTTCATCCGCTTCGAGCCCGACCCCGCGATTTTCAAGGAAACGGAATTCAAGCCGGAGCACGTCGAGCGGCGTTTGCGCCACTACTCTTACCTGAACACGGGCCTCAAACTGATCTTCAACGACAAGGTCTTTCAATCGCGGAACGGCTTGCTCGATCTGGTGATGGAGGATTTGTCGCGCGACAACAGCGAACCGATTTATCCGCCGCTGCACTATGCGAGCAAGATGCTGGAGTTCTGCTTCACGCACAGCAACAGCCGCTACGGCGAGACGTTCTTCTCCTTTGTCAATGGCCAGTACACCAGCGACGGCGGCACGCACCTGAGCGCTTTCCGCGAAGGCTTGCTCAAGGCGGTCAATGAATACTCCAAGAGCAGTTACGAAGGCGATGACGTGCGCGAGGCCATGGTCGGCGCGGTCTCCATTCGCCTGAAAGACCCCGTCTTCGAGTCCCAGACCAAAAACAAACTGGGCAACACTGAAATCCGCTCCGACCTCGTCAACAAGGTCCGCGAGGAGCTGCTGCACTTTTTCCACCGCAACAAAGAAATCGCCGAGAAAATCGTCGCGAAAGTCGAAGACAGCCGCCAGTTGCGCAAGGAACTGCAGGAGGTCAAGAAGCTGGCCCGCGAACGCGCCAAGGCGATTACGATCCGCATCCCGCAGCTCAAAGACTGCAAAATCCACTTTGACAAGAAAAAGGACAAAGGCCGCGGCTCGATGGTGTTCATCACCGAGGGGCAGAGCGCGGCCGGCTCCATTGTGAGCTGCCGCGACGTAAACACGCAGGCCATTTTCGTGCTCAAAGGCAAGCCACTGAACGTTTGGGATCTCAAGCGCGACATCGTGTACAAGAACGACGAGATGTATAATTTGATGCGCTCGCTCGACATCGAGGACAACATCGAAGGGTTGCGCTACGAAAAAGTTGTCCTGGCCACGGACGCGGACGTGGACGGCCTGCACATCCGCAACTTGATGATCACTTACTTCTTCCGCTTCTTCGATCAACTCGTTCATGACGGGCATCTTTACGTGCTCGAAACACCCCTCTTCCGCGTGCGCAACAAGGAGAAAACCACTTACTGCTACTCCGAAGCCGAGCGCGACGCCGCGGCTGCGGCCATGGGCAAGAGCGCCGAGATCACGCGCTTCAAAGGACTGGGCGAGATCAGTCCGAACGAATTCAAACAATTCATCGGCCCGGAGATGCGGCTCAGTCAGGTGGAATACGCGCCAAAACCGGACGCCTCAACCATCTTGGGATTCTACATGGGCAAGAACACGCCCGAACGGAAGGATTACATCATGGCCAACCTGGTCGTGCCGGTGGAAGAATGAGATACGACGGACAACTATGAAAGCAACGTCACGCAGAAATTTTCTGAAGAGTTCTATCGTGGCAGGAGTCGCTCTGCGGTTCGCCGAGATTAGCGCTCGGCGCCGAACGCCAGTCCGCCAATGAAACCGTCCGCCTCGCCATGATCGGCCTCGGTGGAACTACCACCATCGGCGGCGTGGGCGGCCGGGGGCACCAACTCATCGCCCCAATACAGAAACTCCCTGAAGCGAAGATCACCGCGCTCTGCGACGTGGACCAGAGCGCACCTGGATCGCGAAGTCCAGCCGTTCAAAAAACGCGGCGAAACCGTCGTGGCTCACCGGGATCTCCGGCGCGTCTTCGACGACAAATCCATCGACGCCGTGGTCATCGCCTTGCCCAATCATTGGCACGCGCTGGCCACCGTCTGGGCGTGTCAGGCGGGCAAGGATGTCTATGTCGAAAAGCCCTTTTCCTACGACCTCTGGGAAGGCCGCCAAATGGTCGCGGCGGCGCGGAAATATGGCCGGATGGTGCAGGTCGGCACGCAGAACCGTTCCAGCGGCTTGCTTCGACGGACCTTCGAGTATTTGCGCGGCGGCGAGTTCGGTCCCATTCGCTTTGCCCACTGTCTGGTTTACCGAGCGCGCGATGGCATCGGCAATGTCACGGCGCCGACGCCTGTGCCGCCAACGGTCGATTACGATCTTTGGTGCGGACCGGCGCCCAAAGGGCCGCTCATGCGAAAGCAATTGCATTACGGATGGCACTGGTTCTGGGAAACGGGCAACGGCATTCATGTGATGGACCTTTGCCGGTGGGCTTTGGGCCAAAACCAGGCGCCGCCGCGAGCCATGAGCATCGGCGGACGATTCGCCTTCAACGATTGCGGGGAAACGGCCAACACGCACATTGCGCTGCTGGATTATCAACCTGCCCCGATGATCTGCGAAGTCCGCAACGTGCGCCTCGGCAAAGGCCCGGACGCCATGGGCAAGTTCCGGGGGCGCAGCGGCGGCTTGATCATTGACTGCGCGGGCGGCTACTTCGCGGGGGCCTCGTCCGGCGGATCGCTGTTCGACAAAGAGGGCAAAAAGATCAAAGAGCTTCCGGCCGACGACGGATCAAGAGGATTGGGAGGCTCGCATCTGTCCAACTTCACTGCCGCCATGCGCAGCCGGAAAGGCAGCGACCTCGCTGCGGAAGCGTTGGACGGACATCTGTCAGCGGCGTGCTGTCATTTGCCGAACATATCCCATCGGCTCGGCCAACAGACTTCCCCCGAAGCGATCCGGGAAAGAATTCGCTCCAGGCCGGAGCTGCTGGACGCCTTCGAGCGCTGCGGCGAGTATCTGCGCGAGAACGGAGTTGAGCTTGGGACCACGCCCGCCGTGCTCGGCCCGTGGGTAACTTTCGATCCGAAGCAAGAACGGTTCGTCGGCGATTTCGCGGACCAGGCGAACAAACTTGTTCAACGCGAATACCGCCCGCCGTTCGCTGTGCCAAAGATCGCATAACCGCTCACGAGAGGGCAGATTGATGCTGAATTCGGATTTTGACTGAGGCCAATGTAAGGGTTGTGGCGCCTGAATTCGATTTGGTTTTCGAGTGGGACGCGTCTAAAGCGGCGGCGAATCTCCGCAAGCATGGCGTTAGTTTTGAGCAGGCAGCAACAATGCTCTAAGATCCAGAGGCTCTTTCTCTTTACGACCGATTTACGATCTGACTTCCGGTGATCAAAAGCATTCCAGCAGTCTGGGACGAAACCCGTGTGCTGCCTGACTCGCGCATCGGTGAACTCTCTATCTTCGCTCGTCGCAAAGGCACTAGGTGGATGCTGGCCGTGATGAGCGCCGGCGGGTCGAAGTCAATCCAGGTGCCGCTGGCCTTTCTCGGCGACGGCACTTACCAGGCGTCGTTGGTCCGCGACCACAAGGACAATGACGCCGCCGTCGTGGTCGAGAATTCCACGGCACGCTGCGGCGACACGTTGCCCGTCGAACTGCGCGGCGGCGGCGGCTTTGTTGGGCGGTTCATCAAGCCGTAGATTTAAGAACACCGCAGAAGCTGTAGTCAGCGCCGCGCGATCCTTCTCGATTCTTCGATCAGCGTGTCCGCGTTGCTTGCCGTGATCAACACGAAGCACTGATTAAACTCGGCGTGGTAATCGCGATGGATCGGGGTTGATTCCGGCGGCGCGCTTGGTTTTTCCAAAACCACCGCCGCCAGCTTGCCGCTGCGAAAAGCTTCTTTCACATCGGCGGCGTCGCCGATCATGCGGAGGTCCGGCAGCAACAGTGCGAAACGCGGCTTCGATTGCCGCCAGATTTCCAGGCGGTGCAACGTAGCCGGCAAACCGATCAAGCTGACCACCACCTCCGTGTCCGGGTATCTCCGCAGCAAATTGTCCCAGGCGCCGTCCGTCGTCATGAAACTGAGCGGCGTGGTCGTCTGCGGATCAATCCGGCCGTGCGAGGGATTCTTGGCGAGAGCCGGGTCCAGTTCCGGAAAACCGATTCCTTGAAGCTGGATTCGGTTCGCCCAGCCTTTCTTCAGCCCGCGCAGGCCAGCCTCTTCGAATTCCGCCACCTCGCTGCTTTGGGTTTTTCGTTGAGTGAAAGGATTGGAAACGACCAGGACTTTCTGACCCGTGAACTCGCGGGCCACGAACTCCGCCAGAACGCGCAGCGCAATTTCACGGCGAACCAGCGCGGTTCGCTTCATCGATCTGTCGCTGGCCAGCGGGAGATACCGGAGCGTCGAAAAGACCGCGCCGGCGAGCAGCAACAATGCGAAGAGGATTTTCGCCGCGGACTTCATCTTCAGTGTCAGTGCGGCACTTTCGGGAAATGAAACGGCAGTGAGGTGGCAGACTCGAGTTTCACGAATTTCCACGAATTGCCGTTATGAGTTGGAGGCATTCCCGTGACGGTTGTTTTCCTGTTCAAGTTTCACGAACTCGTGACTGACCACTGATTACTGATTACTGTTGACTGATTACTGACCCCCGCTCCCTTGGAGCCGATTCGGCGGGAAGGCCTATTCCTTCCCTTCCGGCGGTGGGATCAGGCTCACGCGGAAGAAGGCTGGCTGAGGATCGGGCGTCCTAATCGTAACCGTATGCATCGTTGTCGGACGCGTAATCGGCTTGAAATCTAGCGTGGCGAGCGACGTCGCTTGCTCGGTCACATACCAGTGCAACTTCGTGGTTGTGCCACTGGACACATCGAACAATTCGGCGTCCGGCCCGTGCCACTGAATCGTCATATAGCCGTCCCCCTGTCTCACGTCCGTGATTTTCGGACGCGGATGGTAACTGATCACGCCGCGCAACGGCGCGATCTGGTGCCACATCGTCCCTTGCTTCCAGGGGGTCAAGAGCGTATCCCCGCTCGCGAAACCGCTGCGATACCGCACGTATTGGGCGCCGTCCGTGCCGATGACGTAGCCGTACGCCAGGATGGCGTGGATCAGAGGATTGGCGCGCTCCATCCCCGACATCACGCGCGATTTTCTCGAAGCGTCCTGCAAGAAAAACAACACCGGATACCCGGCATCGATCTCGGCGGTCAAATCCTGAAACGTGAAACCTTTGCCGCTCGGCACTTCCGGATTGATCTCCGCCAGTTGCGTGAAGACATCGGCGTGGAACCCCCGGTACTGAGTCCAGGCCCTCAACCCGGATTGGATATCGACCGCGGGCAAGCCGGCTTCCGAACTCGGCGTGAAATTGATTCGCCGTTCGCCGGAGCTGTCCCAATAGGCGAACGCATATCCGTCGATGTTGCCGTCGCATTCGCCGTTGAGATTCTTCCATTTGTTCTGGCTCAGGCCGATGAAATCTCCCAGGCAATCTGCTTCGTGCTCCGCCCGGCCTTGAAGCACGTGGGGGTCGAATTCCGTGCTCGCGTACGAGACATAGTAATCGTCCAGGTGGCCCGGTCTATCGGCGGGACGGCCATCCACGCCTGCCTCGCTCGCCCACAACGAATGAATTCCAATATTGGCGCCGAAGTCGTTGAGCGGCGCCACACCGTAAGCCGTCGGTCCGGTATAGAAATCCGGAAAGCTGTGGCGGTCCCAAAATCCCATGAGGTTGCCCGTGGCCGTTCCAAAACATCCCGCATGCCAGGAATAATCCGGCACTTCCGTCAGGTACACGTTCGCGGCCGCGTACGCGGAAACCGAGGACAACATCTGAGCGCCCGTCCAACTCAAAATCCAGAGCCGCTTCCAGTGAATCCCTTTCGATTGACCCGCGAGTTTCAGTTTTGTCATCATAATCTCTACACCTGCAAAATTCAGCCCTGGTGGGACCTGATCGTTCGGCTTTCCGCCGACGTGTTCCGGAGACTTCTCCCCGGGTTCCTCTTCTGAGTTGTCCCTCTGGACGCAACCCTCGATCGTTTGGTTTCACTTCATTTCCCGAGTTCGCAAATCCCGTTTCCGCTCGAACCGGTCGTGTGAATCTAACCTGCATGCCTGCTTGTTTGCTGACGCAAATTTGTCAAACCCTGCGCAAAAATTGCGGGATCGATTCTCGGCCTCATTGCAAACTACCCAATCCACGACGTTGTTCTTGATGCACGATTTATGCCAAGCCATGACGCACCGCGGTTTGGTGTCCTCATCTCGAGATTGCGATGCCGACTGTGTCCGAAGGGCCAGTCGCAGCCGCGGCGGTCGGTCTGCGACACAGCCACACCCTGCCAAGATTAGGATTGATCGTGAAAAGATATGGGTGAAACACCGCTGCGTCTTTGGGGTGATGACCCCATGCTGTCGCGAGAGCGGGTGAAGGCGTGGGTTCGTGGGGAGAATTCTCCGAACCGCTTCGCACCTTGAAACCCCGAACCGATTTCTTGACCACGGCTTTCACGGATTTCGCGGATGCGGAAGCGGTCTTATCCGTGTGATCCGTGCAATCCGTGGTTGAATCAGGTTCGAATTGCGGCTTGCCGGTAACCGGGGTTTGGGATTTGTCGTCTGTTTGAATCTGACACTCAAACCGAACGCAGGAGCAATCATGCCAACCATCACCGAGCTTCGGGTCAATGGAAACACACATTCCCTCAACGCCGACGCGGATCGCACTTTGCTGGAAGTGCTACGCGAAGATCTCGATTTGACCGGCGCCAAGTACGGCTGCGGCGCAGGCGACTGCAGCGCTTGCACCGTCCTTGTGAACGGTGTGGCCACGCGTTCGTGCCTCACTTCGGTGGGCGATGTGGCCGGAAAAGAAATTACGACGATCGAAGGCCTGGCGAAGAACGGCGCGCTGCACCCGGTTCAGGAAGCCTTTCTGAAGGAGGATGCGTTCCAATGCGGCTACTGCATTCCCGGAATGATCATGGGGCTGGCCGGGCTCCTGGCCAAACGGCCCGTTCCCTCCGATCAGGAAATCCTGTCCCGCATGGAACGGCATCTCTGCCGGTGCTGCGGATATCCCAGCTTGGTCAAAGCTATCCGCCGCGCCGCGGCCCAAGCACGGAGTTGAGTTATGGAAGAGAATTCGATCCCTTGCCCACCCGATTTCCTCGAAGACGATCAATTGATCGAACCGGTGGAATTTGACTTTGGACTTAACCGCCGCGTCTTCGTGCAACTGCTCGGCGCGGGAGTCTTGATCACGACCGCCGCGAGGCCTGCGCTTGCGCAACGGAGTGGTCGCGGCGGCGGGCGCCCGGTCAAACTCTCGGCGCGAATCCATGTCGGCGCTGACGGCATCATTAAGGTCATGACCGGCAAGGTCGAAGTTGGCCAGGGCGCCCGCGCGGAACTCACTCAAGGCGCGGCCGAGGAACTTCGCGTGCCCGTGAGCCAGGTGCAACTCCTCATGGCGGACACGAGCCTCGTCCCCGACGACGGCAACACGGCCGGAAGCCGGTCCACTCCGGCCACGTTGCCCGCCGTGCGGCAGGCCGCCGCCGCTGCGAGAAATCTGCTCGTGACGGTCACGGCGCAGCGTTGGAACGTCGAGCGTGACACGCTTGAAGTTCGCGACGGGAAAGTCACGCACCCCTCGACGCGACGAACGCTTTCCTACGCCGAGCTTGCGCAAAGCGATGAAATGGCCAAGTTGTTCGATCAACCGGCACCCTCTGACTCAGGCGTCACTCCGCTGGAAGACTGGAAAATCCTGGGCACCTCCGTGCCGCGTCCAAACGGGCGCGACCTCGTGACCGGCTCGCACCGTTTTTCTTCCGACGTGAAGCGCCCCGGCATGCTGCGCGGCAAAATACTGCGCGCGCCGTCGTATGGCGCCAAACTGATTTCCATCGACCTCGCCCCGGCCCGTGCCATGAAGGACGTCATCGCCGTCCAGGACGGCCCGTTCGCCGGAGTCGCCGCTCCGACGACAACGCTGGCCGAGAAGGCCCTGGAAGCCATTGCGAAAACGGCGAAATGGGAATCGGCGCCTCATCCGTCGAGCGGGGAGCTTTTCGATTATCTCCGGGAACAGGTCGAAGGCGGTGTTCCGAAGAATCCTTTTGCCGAGGACGTGGCGGCGGCGCACAAAGCCCTGCGCGCAACCTACCACGCCGCGTATGTCCAGCATGCGCCCATGGAAACGCGATCCGCGGTCGCGGAATGGAACGACGGAAAACTCACCGTTTGGACCGGCACGCAGAATCCCTTCGGTTACCTGGGTGAATTGACGCGCGCGTTCCGGCTTTCGGCGGATAAGGTGCGCGTCATCGTGCCGGATACAGGCGGCGGCTTTGGAGGCAAGCATTCCGGCGAGGCGGCCATCGAAGCCGCTCGCCTGGCTCAAGCCGCGAACCGGCCCGTGTCTTTGAAGTGGACCCGCGAAGAGGAATTCACCTGGGCTTACTTTCGCCCGGCCGCGCTCATCGAAGCCGAGGCCACGCTCGACGCCAAAGGCGCGCTGACCTCCTGGCACTTTGTGAACGTCAACTCCGGCCAATCCGCCATCAACACGCCGTATCGCGCGGGCAAGGCGCGCAGCCAATCCGCCTCGCCACGAGCTCCGCTGCGCCATGGGTCGTACCGCGCGCTCGCGTCCACCGCGAATAATTTCGCCCGCGAATGTTTCATGGATGAGTTGGCCGCCGCGGCCGGCGCGGATCCGCTGGATTTCCGCCTTGCGCACCTGGAGAACGCCCGCCTTCGCGCCGTTCTCAAAGAAGCCGCGAAGCGCTTCAACTGGCGCGAACGGAGCAAGCAGAAACAGCCCGATGTCGGCGTGGGCCTAGCCTGCGGCACCGAGAAAGGCTCTTACGTCGCCGCCTGCGCCGAGATCGCCTTCGGCCGGAAGCAGAACAGGATTAACGTGCGCCATGTGTGCGAGGTGTTCGAGTGTGGCGCCATCATCAATCCCCAAAACCTGCTCGCTCAGGTCGAGGGCTGCATCATCATGGGACTCGGCCCGGCCTTGTGGGAAGCCATGCGGTTTGCTCGCGGCAAGATTCAGAATGACAACTTTGGGCAATACCGCGTGCCGCGGTTCAGTGACGTTCCGGAGTTCGACATTCATCTGCTAAACCGGCCCGATCTTCCGTCCGTTGGCGCCGGGGAAACGCCGATCATCGCCGTCGCGCCCGCCATCGGGAACGCCTTCTTTGCCGCCACTGGAATCCGCTTGCGTGCGATGCCCTTGGTCCCGCCGGCGGTGAAGGCTTAGCCGGTCCCAGAAGTAACCTGTTGAAGGGGTTGCGCGTCTTGTGTTTCGATCTAGCCATGAGCCGCCAAAGACGACCGTCAAACCGCGCCGACCGCAGATGCAGGGGAGCTTTAGGCGGCTGGACTGCACTCCTGTTGCTGGCGCACGCATCGGCTGCCGCTGAGAACCCCGCCATCGTAAGCTTCCGCAAGGACATTCAACCCATCCTCACGGAGTATTGCTACGACTGCCACGCCGACGGCACGAAGAAAGGGGAAATCGCGTTCGACGAACTGAAGTCCGACAACGAGCTGCTCAATCGCGATCTCTGGTGGAAAGTTTTGAAAAACGTGCGCGCCGGCATCATGCCGCCGGAAAAGAAGCCTCGCCCCTCCTTCGAACAACGGCAAGTTCTGGAAACCTGGATCAAACACCAGGCTTTCGGCATCGATCCCCAGGATCCCGATCCGGGCCGCGTCACCATCCGCCGGCTCAACCGCGTCGAGTACCGCAACACGATCCGTGATCTGATGGGTTTCGACTTCAAAGTGGAAGAGGAATTCCCGCCGGACGACACCGGGTACGGCTTCGACAACATCGGGGACGTGCTGACCGTTTCGCCGTTGCTCATCGAAAAATACATGGATGCAGCCAAGACGATTGTGGCGGGCGCGGTGCCGAAAGTTTCCCGGGTGATCCAGGAGAACAGAGTTTTGGGCGCCGACTTCCTGAAGGGCGAGGGCACCAACAGCGCCCGGATGAATCTTTACAAGGAATGGAATCTCGCGCGCTCGGTGAGCGTGGAAAAACCTGGAACTTATCGCCTGGTCCTGGAAGTGATCGCCAGCGGCTCTTTCGACTTCGATCCGGGCCGCGCCAAAATGACTTTCAAAGTCAACGACCGCGAACTGCTGCAACAGGAGTTCGGTTGGGAGGAAAACAAAAAGTTCCGGTTCGATTTCCAGGAGAAATGGGAGCCCGGTGAATACCGGCTTGGCATTGACCTTCATCCGCTGGCTCAGCCGGAGAAGAAAGCTGCGACGGGCTTTCCGCGAAACCTGTCCGTGGATTTGCGGGTCGCCGCGGTCACCGTCCAGGGGCCGTTGGAAAAGGAATTGTGGGGCCGCCCGAAAAGCTTCGAACTTTTCTTCAGCCAGGACGATCCAGTGACGCTCGCGGGGCGACGCCAGTACGCCCGTGAGGTCCTGGCTCGATTCACACGGCGCGCGTATCGAAGGCCCGCGGAGGATCGCACGATCGAACGGCTGGTCGCACTGGCCGAGGAGGTCTATAGCCAGCCGGGCAAGACCGTGGAGGAAGGAATCGGCCAGGCCATGATCGCCGTGCTCGCTTCGCCGCGCTTTATCTTCCGCGTGGAGGAAAGCGAGCCGTTGCCAGCACGTCCGAGCGGCAGAGCTTCTCGATCTTCGTCACTCAGTTCCCCCTCACCCCGGCCCTCTCCCTCAGGGAGAGGGGGTATTCTTTCCGCTGCGGTAGCTGATTCGGAAACTCCGGATGATTTAGAGCGCAGGCCTGGTGGCTCCCTCTCCCCAGGGGAGAGGGCCGGGGTGAGGGGAAAGGGCGCGCAAGAATCCCACGCGGCCCAGGCGACAGCGAAGGCCGCCTTTATCGACGAATACTCCCTGGCCTCCCGGCTCTCCTACTTCCTTTGGTCCACCATGCCGGACGACCAACTCTTCCAATTGGCCGAGCGCAGCGCCCTGCGGAAGAACCTCACCACGCAGGTCAAGCAGATGCTCAACGATCCGCGCTCGGAAGCTTTCATGCAGAATTTCACCGGCCAGTGGCTCCAGGCGCGCGACATGGACACCATCGACATCAACGCCCGCGCCGTCCTGGCGAAGGACGACAGCGCCGGCCCGACCGAGACCAATCAGGTCGCGGGTGGCGGTCGGCGATTCGGCTTCGGTTTTCGCGCGCCCAAGTTCGAGCTGGATCGCGAGACGCGGCAAGCGATGCGGCGCGAGACCGAGATGTTTTTCGCCAGCGTTGTGCGCGAAGACCGCAGCGTGACGGACCTGATCGACAGCGATTACACCTTCCTGAACGAAAAGCTCGCCCGCCATTACGGCCTCACCAATTTGAACGTGACCGGCTCCGAGATGCGGCGCGTCGCGCTGCCCAAAGACCATCCGCGCGGCGGCGTCTTGACGCAGGGGACCGTTCTGACCGTGACCTCGAATCCCACGCGAACGTCGCCCGTGAAGCGGGGCTTGTTCGTGCTGGACAACATTCTCGGCACGCCGGCGCCGCCTCCGCCGGGTGATGTGCCGCTCCTGGAAGAGGCCGAGAAAGAATTCAAAGACCGCGAGCCGACGTTGCGCGAGGTCCTCGAATTGCACCGCAGCAAACCGCTCTGCAGCGCCTGTCATTCCCGGATGGACCCGCTCGGCCTTGCCTTGGAGAGCTTCAATGCGCTCGGTCTCTGGCGTGAGAAGGAACGCGGACAACCGATCGATCCCGCCGGCAAGTTGATCACCGGCGAAACCTTCACCGGCATCCGCGAATTGAAGCGCATCCTGGCCAACGACCATCGAACGGATTTTTACCGCTGTTTGACGGAAAAACTTCTGACTTACGCCCTGGGCCGCGGCCTGGAATACTACGATGTGGAAGCTGTCGACCAAATCATCGAGCGGCTCGAACGGGCCGACGGGCGCTTCTCGGCGCTCCTCGCCGGAGTCATCGAGTCCGCGCCGTTCCAGAAACGCCGGACGGTGGTGGCCGCGGCTGCAGCGCATGAAATTGAGAAGCACGGTGAGCGTGGTGCGGCTGACCGCAGACAAAGTAATCAGTATTCAGTGATCCGTGATCAATCCATCTCCACCCGGCTGGAGCCATCCGGCGATTTTAAGCCGTAATTAACAGACTCCGTCAGTACTATGAAAAAGCTTCCTAACCTTAACTCCGACCTCGCTGCCCAACGTTACGCCAGCTTGAGCCGCCGCCAGTTCCTGCGCGGCCTCGGCACTTGCCTAGCGCTGCCGGCCTTCGAGTCGTTTCGCCCGTTCGCCGTTCGCGCGCAGGACTTGAAAGCAGCCGCGCACCTCGGCGCTTCGTCAACGGACGCGCCCGTCCGGATGGCCTTCGTGTACTTTCCGAACGGCGCGATCCAGGATGCGTGGTGGCCCACCGGGGAAGGCAAGGAATTCGAGATCAACAAAACCATGCAGCCGCTCGCGAGTGTCAAAGACCACTTGCAGATTCTCTCAGGCCTCGACTGCAAAGGCGCCACACCCGGCCCGGATGGTCCTGGCGACCACGCGCGCGCCAGCGGCAGTTTTCTCACCGGCGTCCGCGTCAAGAAGACGGCCGGCGCGGACATTCACGCGAACATTTCCATTGACCAAGTCGCAGCCAATCAGATTGGTCACCTGACGCGCTTTCCGTCGCTGGAACTGAGCTGCGATTACGTGCGCAAGTCCGGGAGTTGCGACTCCGGTTATTCCTGCGCTTACCAATACAACCTGGCGTGGCGCTCCGCCACTCAGCCCCTCGCGCCCGAACCGAATCCTCGCCTGCTTTTCGAGCGGCTCTTCGGCGCCGGTTCCCACGGCGAGCGCGCCGAAAGCCTCAAGCGCCGCCAGCAGCAGCAACGCTCCATCCTGGATTTCGTTCTCGACGACGCCCGGGCGCTTCAGCGGCAGCTCGCGGCCCGCGACAAACAAAAGCTCGACGACTATCTCACGAGCGTGCGCGAGATCGAGCAACGCATCCAGAAGTCGGAACGGTTCGGAGCCGTTCCGGACCCGGCGATTGATACGCCCGCGGGAATTCCCGGTTCATTCGAGGATTACATCCAGATCATGTACGACATGATGATTCTGGCGTTCCAGACCGATTCCACGCGCATCGCCACGTTCCTGCTCGCTTATGAAGGCAGCAATCGCACGTTCAAGGACGAACTGGGCCTTGCCGAAGGCCATCATTACCTCACCCATCATCAGCGCCGGCAGGAAATGATCGACAAGGTCAAAGAAATCGATCTCTGGTACGTAAAGCAATTCGCCCGGTTCCTGGAGAAACTGGAACAGACAAGAGACGTCGATGGCCGTTCGCTGCTCCACAACTCGATGATCGTCTATGGCAGCGGCAACGCCGACGGCAACCGCCACACGCACGTCAACCTGCCCATCATCCTGGCCGGCGCCGGCGGCGGCACGATCGCGCCCGGCCGCTTCACCAAGATGGGCAGCGTGCCGATCACGAATCTTTACCTGAGCATGATCGACCGGCTCGGCGTCCAGGGAGTCGAGAAGCACGGCGATTCGACCGGCCGCGTCGAGGGGATTTAAGCTTGCGGCGCTGACCGCGGATTTACGGATGGGCACGGATGATCGTCGCGGGCCCCGTTGCTTTGGGAATTCTGCAGCCTTCTCTCAATCCGGCGTGCGGGTTCTGAAACGGGAGGGCAAACCTGCCGGTTTGCCGCGGCAGCGCTTCCATGCCCTCTGGTTTTTTTTGGCAAACAGTTTAACGGCGGAGAAAGGACTCAATCATGAACATCACTCGATACACCGCCTCGCGCGCTCCTCGCCGCTGGCCAGAATCCCTCCTGGCAAAGTGTATTCTATCCCACGGTCTGATCAGTAAGCTTGGGCTTATCTGCGTTTATCCGCGTTCATCTGCGGTTTTGAGGTTTCAACCGATTCAACTCTTTTAACCTTTTTAAGGTTTAACGAGTTTTCCCCCCATTCCATGTTCCTCGCCTAAATCTTCAAAACCATCCTTGCGATGCGGCCAGTTCGGGGCGTGCCAACGTCGCGGTTCAATAGATTTCGTATTGAATCGCGTCTATCGAAAATGCCACGCCCACCGGCTCAAGACTCGTTTTCAAAATCCTTAGGCGAGGATTTGGGCCATTGCTACTCTCTTGCCGTCCCGCTAGTCTCAGGCCCCATGGCCTTCGACTCCTTCAAGCAGTTCATCGATCAACTCGACCGCGCCGGCGAACTCATCCGCATCGCTCCGCCCGTCGCGACCGAACTCGAAATCACGGAACTCGCCGATCGCCGGATGAAGTCGCCCGGCGGCGGCAAAGCCCTGTTGATTGAGAAGCCCACGGTGAATGGCCAGGTGTCGCCCTTTCCTCTGGCGATCAATACGATGGGCTCCTGGAAGCGGATGGCGTTGAGCCTGGGTGCAAATTCCGTGGATGAAGTCGCCGCCGAACTCGGCTCGCTCATGAAGGCCAGGCCGCCAACTTCATTCCGGGAAGCGTTGAAGTTGTTGAGCACGGCGATGGATCTGCGCCACGCCAGGCCCAAAGTGGTCAAGGATGGCCCGTGCCGAGAAGTGATTCACAGATTCGACCCGCCACCTACTCGCGAAGAGCCGTGGCCGCCTGCGCCAAAAGTCCCCTTCTCCCGTCCTCCGGACACCTTCTCCCCCTCGGTGGGGGAGAGGGATGGGGTGAGGGGGCTGGTTCGTGGGGAGGGTCGAAGTGAGCGCGTTCAACTCGAAACCCGAAACCCGAAACTCCAAACCCTGTTGAATCTCCCGATTCAAAAATGCTGGCCGTTGGATGGCGGCCGCTTCATCACGTTGCCTTGTGTCGTGACGCGCGACCCCGACACCGGCGAGCGCAATGTCGGCATGTATCGGATGCAGATTTATGACGAGCGCACTACCGGCATGCACTGGCAGCTTCAGAAAGTCGGCGCGCGACACGGCCGTCGCTATTACGAAACCGGCACGCGCATGCCCGTGGCGGTATTTCTTGGCGGCGATCCTGTGTTCGCCTTCGCCGCCACCGCGCCGTTGCCGGATGGCCTGGACGAATTCCTCCTTGCCGGTTACCTCCGCAAAAAATCCGTGGAGCTGATCAAGTGTGAGACCAACGACCTTGAAGTCCCCGCCAACGCCGACTTCGTGATCGAAGGCTACGTTGACCCGCGCGAGCCGTTGCGCGAGGAAGGCCCGTTCGGCGACCACACCGGTTATTACACCTTGCCCGAGCCGTATCCCGTCTTCCACGTCACCGCCATCACGCACCGCAAGGACGCCGTGTACCCGGCGACCATCGTGGGCATGCCGCCAATGGAAGATTTCTACATCGGCAGCGCGTCCGTGAAACTTTTCCTGCCCATCTTCAAAATGAATTTCCCGGAGATCGTGGACATCGCTTTGCCGGCGGAAGGCGTTTTCCACAACCTCGTCTTCGTGAGCATCAAGAAGACCTACCCGATGCAAGCCTACAAAATCATGCACGGCCTCTGGGGCATGGGCCAGATGATGTTCACCAAATACATCGTCGTGGTCGATGACGACGTGGACGTGCACAACACCAGCGAGGTGCTCTTCCGTCTCTGCGCCAACACCGACCCGCAACGCGACAGCATCTTCACCAAAGGCCCTGCGGACGTGCTGGATCATGCTACGTCTGAAATCGCGGTCGGCTCGAAGTTGGGGATAGACGCAACGAAGAAACTGCCGGGGGAGGGATTCAAGAGAGCATGGCCGCCGCTCATCAAGATGGATGACACGGTGAAGGCCAAGGTGGAGAAACTGTTCGGCGTGAATCCGTGAACACCTTTTCCCATGCGGCCTTTTGAGAATCGCACGGCCATCGTGACTGGAGGAGCCGCGGGCATCGGACGCGCGTTATGCGAACGCCTCGCTGAATCCGGATCGCGTGTCGTGGTGGCTGATATCAACGACGGTGGCGCGGAGGAAGTAGCTGCACTCCTCCGAGAGCGAGGCGCTCGGGCCGAAGCGGTGCGGGCAGATGTTTCCGACGCGGCGGAAGTCGAGGCCCTTGTCGATGACACCGCGGCGCGGCATGGCCGTCTCGATTTCATGTTCAATAACGCAGCCATCGCGGCTGTCGGCGAACTGCGCGATGGAAACATCGCGGATTTCCGCCGGGTCGTGGACGTCAATCTGTTTGGCGTCGTTCATGGCACGATGGCGGCCCATAGCGTGATGTTGCGCCAGGGCTTTGGACACATACTGAATGTGGCCCAGGTCACCGGCTTGATGCCGACGCCGATCCTCTCGGCTTACAGCACGACGAAGTGGGCCATCGTCGGGTTCTCGACCGCGGTGCGTGCAGAAGCTGCCGGTCTGGGGGTAAAAATCAGTGTGGCGTGTCCGGGCCTGGTTCAGACCGACATTGCCGAGCGGAATGCCTACTGGAACGTGCGCAAAGAGGATTACTGTGCAGACCGTGGGATTGACGACAGATCGACCGGAGAACCGTAGCGCAGATTTTCAATCTGCGGTATCGCCGATTTCCAATCGGCAGGGCGCCGGCAAAGTCCCAGCGGGCTCGGACTGGGAGACGCCCCGCAGAATACAATTCTGCGATACGGCAGAGTGCCACTCTGCGCTACGAGCGTGATCTTGTCGGCCAGTATTACCCAGCCAACCGCATCCCGGTGAAGACGCAATACCTCGTCCAAGGACTGTTCGAGGAGGGCAAGATATGAGACCGAAGACCCTTGCCGAAGTGGCCGCCCTCGCCGCGGCGGGCGATTCGTTCGACCGTTGCCTGGCGAACTTCCTCGACGAATTCTACGCTGCGCCAGGTGCCGCCGCGCTCACCGATGCGCCCGTGTTCCTCGCGCCGCAATTCGGCGAGACCGGTCGCGTGCAAGACGCCTATCTTGCGGCCACGGCGGAAGAACTCGCGCGCCGCTTCAACTTCCTTTCCCCAGCCTGGGCCGCCAGCGCCGAACGAGCCTTGCACAAGCCCTGGTTCGCCACGCCCCTGGCCGCGCTGCGGGCGGTTCTCCTGTTGGAAAGTCCGCCCGCGTTCCGCGCTCGCAATCTGTTCGTAAGCGAAAACGCCCTCTCTCTCGCGTGAGATGAAGGCGAGCAAATTCGGCATTGCCCCGACAAAGAACTCCCCGCGAAGGTTTCAAGCGCCCCGCTCATCAAGATGGATGAAAGCGTTAAGGCGAAAGTCAATGCCGGAGGCGCGGTTCAGGAACGCCCCTTGAAATGGCCCGCTCGTCATGAGAATATGGGTAGCCATATCATGAAGACCACCATTGAAATTGCCGATGACCTGTTCGAACGCGCCCAGCGGCTGGCCCGAAGACAGAAAACGACGTTTCGTTCGTTGACGGAGCAAGGGCTGCGGCTCGTTTTGAACGAAAGTCAAATCAAACCCAAGAAACTTCCTCCACTCGTCACTGTCCCGGGCGCATTGACTGATGAATTCAAAAACGCCCCATGGGAGAAGATTCGCGACGAAATCTACAAGGGACGCGGCGCATGATCGCGGTTGACTCCAACCTGCTGATCTACGCGCATAAGCAGGGCAGCCCGTTCCATGCGGCGGCCGCTGAAGCGGTTGATTCACTGCGGCATCAGGCTGCACCCTGGGCCATCCCATGGCCGTGCATACACGAATTCATCGGCATCGTGACGCATCCGGGCATCTACAAGCCGGCGTCCACGTTGCTGCAAGCCTTGAGTTTCGTGGACTCGCTGCTCGCGTCGCCGCACCTGCATCTGCTGGCGGAAAGCCCAGGCTATTTCGACAAGCTACGTGAAATCGCCTCAGCCGCGCGGCTGAAAGGCCCGCGCATTCATGATGCGCGCGTCGCCGCGCTCTGTTTGCACCACGGCGTGCGTGAACTGTGGTCCGCAGACCGCGACTTTTCCGGGTTCTTGCAACTCAAGGTGCGCAACCCCCTGATGGAATGAACGTGGCCGAAAAGCTCGACCACGCCACCAGCAAAACTCAGCTTTGACGCAACGAAGAAACTCCCCGGCGAAGGTTTCCAACGCCCCCGCTCATCAAGAAATCGCAGAAGACGCCGCAGGAGGATTTGGAACTGGCGAAAGCCCGCCTGCGCCTGCTACAGTAGCGCCATCAAACAAGAGCACGTCGGTTCTGAGTTCGATGCTTACCTTAAGCAGGAGAATCTGCTTGCCGAGTGCGAAGCGGGCGCGCTCAAGCGCGTCGTCGCCTGGCAAATTGAGCGCGAGATGAAGCGCCGCAAGATTTCTCGCGCCAGGCTCGCCAGCCGCATGAAAACAAGCCGCGCGACGCTCGACCGCTTGTTTGCCCAAAACGAATCTGCGGTGACACTTCAGCTTTTGGAACGAGCCGCCCTCGCGCTTGGACGCAAGCTCAAGGTGGAACTGGCGTGAGACTGGCGCTGCGGCCACGAACAATCAGAGCCTGCGCGGTATCGGACAATCCCAAAGGGATTGTGTCCTCCAGCCCAAGGTTGCGAGGCACGAGCTACCTTGGGTCAACGTCCAGCAGACATTCCCAACCGCAACGCGGTTGTGGCTCAAGGCGTCCAGAACATGAATCCACGTTCGCCAGGATGCGCGGCCTTGTCGTTATGTCGCCATTCGATTTCGGCTTTCACCGGGACTTTCAAATGAATAGCCAGCCGCAACGCATACTCCCACGCGTGACCGGCGTCCACGCCCTGAATTGAAACCCCGATTTCCGGAACGAACCGATAGCCTCGTTACCTCGGCTGCTACGGCAAAATGGGTATTTTCAAAACGCGCTCTAATCCCGTCGGAAAACGCGCTGTGCTTGAGCCCCGATTGCACAACAGAGGCGTCGCATCCAGCGCGATTTGACCAGAAGATCTGAAGTCGGCGCAGTTGAGTTCAGTACCCGACGCGGCCAGAGAATTTCTTCCGAGTGGCAGCGCGAAATCTTTTCAATGCTCCATCGACATTCTTCACCAGTTCGTCTGTGGATTGCCCCGCGGCCGCCCGCCCGGCCGAAATCAGCGTGTCACACTCGTTGTTGTCCATGAAGCGAAGCGCGTCGAGCAAGCGGGCCTGGTCCTCGTCCGGGATGACGAGAAACCCGTGCTGATCAGCGTGAATGAGATTCCCCGGTTCAATTCGCCGGCCGAAAACTTCGACCGTACAATTCCAGCGCGCCGGACAGACCTTGGCGTGGCCGACGCACAGCCGGCGCGCCAGCGCTTTGAAGCCTGCGTTCGTCATCCATTCGACGTCCCGGATGGCGCCGTCGGTAATCGTGCCGACGCAGCCGAGCGCCTTGTGCAAATTGGCCATGACTTCGCCCCAGCCTGCGCCAAAGGTGTTGGGCTTCTCCAAATCCTGCACGACCACAATTTGAGGCGGAGGCACGGAGGCGGCGTAGCGGAAATATTCGACGAACGCGTTCGGGTTGGATTCGCGATGGCGGGGGTTGCTCGGCTCGATGACCAGCGTGATCGCGTAACCGACCATTGGCCCCATCTGCGGCATGAAATCGCGCGTCTCTTCGAGGTTGAAGCAATCACGCGAACTGTCGCGCCGGGTGATTTGTTCCCAGCCGTTATAGACGGTGGGCGTGTTCCAGCGTTTCATCTGCAACAACTGGCCATGGGTGAGAATTCTCTTCGGGGTCGTTCGTTCGCTCATAGCTTCTTCGGAAAGTAGCCAGACTGTGAAGGAGAGGGACGGAAATTCACAGAAGAAAGCGATTTCTTCGATTTCTATTTGCGTCCGCGTTCTCCGCCGTTACGCTGCCGCCGAATGGATTGCGGGGAACACATCGCCTCGGGGCCAGGCCCGCACGGGACCGCTCGAACCAGCCGGCGCGAAACAAGTCCACGTCCGCCTCAACTCTCCAGATCTGCTCTGGGCCGCAAGCTCGACCAACTCATGGTCGAGCCGGGAACTCCAGGCCCGCCGGTTGCCGTCGCCGCTTCCCCAGCAACAACGAGCGAGTCAGGAGCGCAGATTGGTCCGGGGTTGAACTCCTTGCTGCAGGGGAGCAAGACGCTGGAGATTCGCGTTCCGGCGACCGCTCCGGAAGCAGCGGACGGTTCGAGACTGATCCGAGGCCCGGTCGTCATTGGATCGCTCGCGGCTGCGGACCTGTTGTTGGTCGCCCAGGCAGTGTGGGTGGCCTTTGGGAAGCCAGAGCCAGTTTCCTTCGCCGCATGGATGCTCGTTTTCGCGAGCATTGCCCTGGGCGCGTGGCTGGGGTCGCTGGCAATTCTGATCGGGAGTCGCGCCGCCGCGCCACGCTCAGAACGAACGGCATCGAACGTCAAACGCTGACGCAGAATTTTGAACTGGGAGAAGATCAACAATTCAAAGTTCCAGCTTCGCCGCCAGCTCATCCGTCATTGCTCCTTCGCCTTTGGAAAAGCAGTATCGCTACGCCAATGAGGCACGCGGCCACAAGATAGATGATGCTTCCAAACGCAATCGCGTCGCTCATGTTCTCGACTTCGGTCGATTTCTTCCCGTATTTGGAGGCCAGCCCATGAAATGCCAGAGTTTGGAGCACCAGCCGGTCGTCACCGTCACAAAGCTCCAGAACAAACAACCGCCCAGAATGAGGTCCTTGCGCCGGAACCGATCCACAATAAGCCCGGCCAACAACGCGCCTCCGGCATAGACCCACATGAAAGCCGGCCCGATCCAGCCGAGCTGCTCCTTATCAAAACCAAATTCCTCTTTGAGCTTGGGGAAAACCGCGAAAATCGCCTGGCGATCTGCTTTTCCCGGCAGACGCAAGCTTGCCGTCCAGAACCCAACCTGCCGGACGCCTCGAACATTCTCGTTGAGATTCAATCTCAATTCACGTATGACCGTGGGGCATGAACTCGTCTCCGAGAACAGAACGCGAGGTCGCGCCGAACAAACGGCGGGCCGAGGCTGATTTTTCGGAGGCTCGCGCGTGGCGGGACGTGGGCGGCGGCTGGCAGCCTTTGTTTGGCAGATTTCGCGGAGCCGGCTTCAGCATTGAGTGGCACGATTTTTACGCCAAACACGAACTAGACTGGGCCGCAAGTTTTCATCCCGATTGCGTGGAGCTGTGCCTGAATTTGGACGGGCGAGGTTTTGTGGAGGGTGGCGGCCAGCGCATGGAATTCCAGCCTGACACGGCCGGTTTTTATCATCGCAAGGATGAGCCGCTAATGGCCAAGCGGTTTGCGAACCAGCAACACCGGTTTCTAACCGTCGAATTCTCTCGCCCTTTTCTGGCGAAACACCTCGCCTGCATGGAGCCGATGTTGCACCCCATCGTCTGCGCCGCAGTGAAGAATTGCCCTTGCCATCTCGTGTCCGGATCGACGGTGCGGCTTACCGCGAGCCAGCAGCAAATCATCGCCACCTTGCGGCATCCGCCCGTTTATGCCCAGGCCCAGCCGCTTTGGTATCAGTGCAAAGCGCTGGAGCTGGCGATGACTTTTCTGCTGCAGCCACCGCCCGAACAAGAGCTGTTCTGCACGCGGCAGCAGCGCCTGGCGCAGGAGCGTGTCGAACAGGTTGTCTTCTTGCTGAAGCAGAATCTTGCTGACCCGCCGGGGTTGGAAGAACTCGGTCGGAAGGTCGGGTGCAGCCATTTTTACTTGAGCCGGATTTTTTCCGCCCGAATCGGAAAAACCATCCCGCAATACCTGCGCCAGCTTCGCATGGAGAAGGCTGCGGAGTTGCTGAGGAGCGGCGAATACAACGTGACCGAAGTCGCGCTGGAACTGGGCTACAACAGCCTCAGCCATTTCAGCGCGGCCTTCCACGAGACATTCGGCTGCTGTCCCGGTCTCTATCCGCTCAAAACGCCCACGCAGCGCCGGACGCCGTAAACTTCGACAACAGGAGAATACGGAGGCAACGGAGGTGAGCGATCTGGAATTCAAATACATGGCCGCTGGCACAGGCGTGCAGCACAGTGAATTCAATCCCTCCCAGGATGAAGCGGTGCATTTGCTTCAAGTCTGGATTCTGCCCGAACGCAAAGGGCTGAAGCCGGGTTCCGCGGAGAAATCCTTCAAGGACGCCGCTCCTGGGACGCTCCATCTCGTCACGAGCAAATCGGGACGGGACGATTCCATCGCCATCAACCAGGATGCCGATCTCTGGCTGGCGAAACTCGACATGGGCGATCGTGTGACTCACAACCTTGCGACGGGGCGCCATGCCTGGATTCACCTGGCCGACGGCGACGTGTCGATCAACGGGCAGACGCTCAACGGCGGCGACGCGGCGGCCATCAGTCAAGAGCGCTCGCTGGAACTGAGCGCAGCGAAACCGTCGCAAGTTCTCTTGTTCGACCTGAATTAACTCAATCCACTCACGAATCATGAATACAACCATCCAACGCGAAACCCTGCTTCACCAACTCAACTGGCGTTACGCCACCAAACAGTTTGATCCACAGCGCAAAATCAGTCCCGGGGACTGGGCCACGCTCGAAGAAGCGCTCGTCTTGACTCCTTCGTCCTTCGGCCTGCAACCGTGGAAATTCATCGTCATCACTGATCCCGCGATTCGGGAAAGGCTGCTGCCGGTGTCCTGGGGCCAGCGGCAAGTCGTCGATGCCTCGCACCTCGTCGTTTTCGCGATCAAGAAAACGCTCAGCGAACAGGACATCGATCATTACCTGGGCCGAATCGCGGAGGTCAGGAACGTTCCGCTTGAATCGCTGGCCGGGCTTCGGGACATGCTGATTGGCTCGATCATCAAGGGAATGGACGCCCAGGCGCGAAAGGCATGGGCGGCGCGCCAGGTTTACATCGCGCTGGGCAATTTCCTGAACAGCGCTGCGTTGCTGGGCATTGACGCCGGGCCCATGGAAGGCTTCCAACCGGATCAATACGACGAAATTCTCGGCCTCGACCAACAGGGCTTAAGCGCAGTCGTCATTGCCGCGGCGGGGTACCGAGCCTCAGACGATAAATACGCTGCGCTTCCCAAAGTGCGCTTCCCTCGCGGCCAAGTCATCGCGCACATTTGAAGCTCTGCCTCATTTCGCCGCGCGCGCTGGCAGCGGCCGCGCGCTGACCTCCTTGAACCACACGACGTCGCCGGGGTCGTGGTTCTGCAAGCCAATGTAGCCTGCCTCCGGGCGCTTGGGCTCGCGCTTCGGCTCGTGCCATTGCTTCCGTGGAGGCAAACCAGGGCTTGTGGTGTCCAGGGTTGTGATGCGCTGGCCATCGAGATCGACCAGGATTCGGGTTCCCGCGAGCGTGATGATCATGGTCTTCCATTCGTCGGGCGCTTTCATCGAAATCGCAGACGACGGCGCTAGCGAATAAATGGAGCCGGTCCGATGCCACGCATCGCCCGCATCGGCAATCTGGACTTCGTAACCGTGATGGACCGCGTACCACGGCCCTTCTTCGCGTTCCGCCGAGGCTTTCACTCTCTCCATCGACGCAGGAGAAATCGTTCCGGCGGCGTCACGATCAAACGCGGCGCCTGGCTTCCCGACCAAGTCCAGGATTCCGTCCGCAAGCCGCACGTACACGCCGGCGTTCGATTTTGCGTCCTTGGTTTTGAAGACGACGCGAATCTGGCAATTGCCAAAACGCTCCTTCTTGAAGACCAGCAATCCGAGCCCTCTCGGATCGCACTCTGTCCGCAGCGCGCCTTCGTCCACCGAGAAACCGCCCCAGCCCACGTGGATCCAGTTCGGGTCCACTTTGCCGTTTGTGATCAGCGGTAAGGATCGCCAGGCCGGCTCCGATGTGGATTCCGCGCCGCGCAAGACTGGAGGGGTCCACGCGACAACGGCGGCGAGGACAATCATTGACGTAACGTTGCATCGAGATGTGCCGCGCGAGGAGAAGAATCGGTTGGAATGGGATTTCATGCGCCGAGGCTGACATGACGGTCGTCCGGCGTCAAAAAATGTTTCGCTTGGTCCGAGTCAACGCAACCCAACTGTCAGGTTCATGGGAAGCTCCCTTGGTTTCAAAACCGTGCACTCGGCCCAGGAACCGCATCGCCGGTAGGGCGAGTCCGTCCCGGCGAGCCGCTCCACGCGCTTGGAACACGTCCGACCTCGGCTCGCTGGGGACAGGCTCGCCCTACCGTCCGGTTCATGGGAAGTTTACTTGGCCAAGAAGCCATGCCCTTGGCCCATGAACCGAAAACTGCGCGGACCGCAGCCTTCAGGCTGCTTCCGTGCACTCTCGGAGTCGAGCGTTGAAGCGGCCTGAAGGCCGCGGTCCGGAGAGCCGGTTCATGGGAAGGTAAGGTTCGCACACGCCATCGAGGACACCGTCAAGCGAGTTCCTTTTCCGCGAAGATCTTGATCCCCGCGGCCATGAATTCGGGCAGCCGCGGATCGTACGCTTCGTAAGCCTTGCGCAAATCCGTCTCCACGATGAACTGGCCGTGGCCGGCGTAAGATTCGCGGTCCGGCGTCCAGAATTGCTTCAACCACTCGAAGTGACGGCGAACAATGGCCTGCACCTCGCGTGATTCCACTGGCCGGCCCTGCCCCATCTTTTCGACCAGATCTTTGCAGATCGCGTCGAAGCCCGCGCCAGCCTTCGCCCATTGATCCTTCTTCCAGTCTTTCACACGCGCTTTGGATTGCGCGATGCTTTCCTTCATGCAATCGCCGTAGCGGTCGATCAGAGATTGCTCGTGCTTCGCTTGCTGTTCCGGATCGAAGCCCACGAACAGGTCCTTGCCTTTCATCTTTTTGGTTCCTTTCAAGTGTTCGATGGTTTTGTCGATGGTCCCAATCAGTCTCCGGGTGTCCGCGAGGGTCTTTCGCAGAACTTGGCAGTGCGATTCCAGCGCCGCGATTTTGTCGAAATCGGGCCGGCCCAGAATCCGTTTGATCTGCTTCAGCTCGAAACCCAGCTTCCGGTAAAACAGGATTTGCTGGAGCGTCAGGAGCTGCGCCTCTTCGTAGAAGCGATACCCGTTGGCGCCGACATACGCGGGCTTCAACAGGCCCACCTCATCGTAGAAATGAAGCGTGCGCACGCTGACGCGCGACATCCCGGCCAGTTGTTTGACTGTGTAAGCCATCGTCGTTTCTCCGCCGGCACCGTCATGATACCGGCGGCTGGCCACACTGTCAGGGCTAACGCAACGTGAGGGTCAAAGGATTTTTGGGGAACTCGTAACCCCCCAAGTGAAGGTGGGGCGAGGACTCCTGCCGAACCAATGCCATCGAAGAAAAGCTCCGCAGGAGCGTCGCTCCACCGTCGTTAACTGAGGGGTTAAGGGAACTCACAATTCTTCCGTCTTCTTGAACGGCAAACCGCGCTCGCCGTTGAACAGTTTGCGCAGGCGTTTGTCGCTGGAACTGGATGGGCGTCGGATGATCTCCGGCGCGACGCGATTGCCGGTTTCGCGGCGGGCGCGCCGGCCCTTGAGCCAGTCTTCCCAGCTAATCGGGCGGCCTTTCGGGATGATAGGGACTGGGTTTTCCGAGTTCATGCGCGACTTCGCCAACGATGTTCTGCAATACGGGAAGGATACGATACTCAGGCCGGGCAGCAAGTCTGGCGGCCTCCGGCCAATCCATCTCGACCTGGCCGGAAAGCGCGACCGCAATGAGCTTCCGGGCGCAAGCGGCCGCGGCCTCGTCCGGCTGCGGGTACACGGAAATCAAGACTCGCTCCACGAGCAAATCTTCCGGACTGACCAGACGCACCGGGCCGTAAGGGGCTTGCAGTTCGTCGAATGGCGTCCGGGCGAGCGTCTCGACCTCGCCAAGAATATCGACGTAATGTCCCGCAACTTGCCAGTTGCGCGGACCGCCGCGAGCGCCGAGCTGGCCCATCAATTCCTGCCGTGTGCGCACGTCGAGTCGCGACGGCGAAACGAGGCACATATCAAGATCTCCGGAGACATAAGCGCCTTCAGTGTAGAACTCAATGGCCGAGCCGCCCACCACGACGAGTTCGACGCCGCGCGCGCGGAAAACCGTGGAGACAAGACTGGCGAGCTTCAGATGTTTGAGGGTGGGATCGTGCTCGGCCGTAATATCAGCAAGGGCACGCTGGATCTCGTCCGCAGTCATCGGAGCAAGAGTGGCTGAATCGCGAGTGACTTGCGAGCCTTTCGCTCGGTCGAATTCGCTGAGCTCAATGCGAACTCTGGCTTCAGATCACAGAAGATAACAAAGGGAACGAAGGCGCGGTGATTTGTGCATCGCGGTTCCATTGTTTCCTTCTGCGAAAGTTCGATTTTCGATGGCGGTGTCAAAATTGTTTGACGCGCACTCGGGTCGGCCTAAAGTTCGCCGCCGATGAGCGCGCCGCTAATCCTTCTCCCCCACCGATTGTGCCACACCATTGAAGCAGCCCTCGCGAGCCGCCGACGCACGTAATTCACCACCCGATCGCCGCGATTCAGCTTCGTATGCCACCCCGCTCCGCGTCCGCCAACACTGTGCCCCGCGCCGCGGCCATTACGGTCCACATTCCCGGACCGCTGCGCGATTGCTGCGCCGGCGCTTCGCAGCTTGCGATCTCAGCGCCCACCGTGCGCGACATGCTACACAGAAGCGCATAAATAAAGCTATATAACTCTGATGAGAAGCGCGTTCTGAAAGGGTTTTCTCACGATTGCGTGTTTCGCGTTCCGACAGGAAGGCTACCTTATTCTTGCGTGCTGGCACCGTTGGGAGCATCATCCGCGCATTCGTAATGCGATATATACGGATATGACTCCCAAGCCCGAACCCGCCGTCACATCCTGACTCTGCGCCAGGAAGCCCAAAGCGACAAGGCTCCCCGCGTGGCCCTGCGTCTGCAGGCCATTCTGCTCAGTCTGGACGGCCACACCGCGCCCGAAAT
>Ga0194131_10001845_pt1 | contig 35554 bp, 45 predicted proteins | sample TA2KigO120mmetaG_FD_148631 | JGI IMG/M metagenome (GOLD analysis project Ga0194131, IMG submission 148631) | Freshwater microbial communities from Lake Tanganyika, Tanzania - TA2015053 Kigoma Offshore 120m | ecosystem: Environmental > Aquatic > Freshwater > Lake | place: Tanzania: Lake...
CAACAGGAATATTCGTTTCTAATGATATCTATGGTATTGATAATCCTTTTAGCGAAGGAAGAACTAAAGAAACTGTTCAACAAGATATTGCTAGAAAGTCGAAAAGAACTTCTGGTAACTATGATGGTATGTTGGGTATAGTTTCAAATTTTAATTGGGCTTTTAACCAAGATGGAGGCTATGACTGTACTTTAAGGCTAATTGGTCTTGGAGCTATTATGGATTCAGTCAGGATCAATCAATCCTACACCCTTCCTGATGGGACTATAAAAAAATTTAAAGAGCAACAAACTGTTTTAGCGGATATACAAAGAAGATTAACAGTAGTAGAAGCGCAAACACCAGCTGATACTGAAAGTGGGTTTAATTTAGAGCCGCTACCTAAAAATCCTGCTGAACTTTTTGCACTAGTAGCAAAATATAAAGGTCCGCAAAGTCTGACCTACGCACAGTTTATTCAAGATAATTTAGCAATAAGTATAGATAACTTTGAAACTGGTAGATATTCTAATTCGCAATTTGTTATTTTTGATAAGTCAAGTACCAATAAAGATCAACAAACCTTACAGGCTGCTAATGAAAAGTTTGGAGGTTTATGGATATTAAAAGGTAACGTATACTATAATATAAATCCAGCAACATCTACGACTGTAACTTTGAACGTTAAAGGAAATGCTGCTATTCCTTCCCCTGATTCGATAAACAGCTTTATAGATGAATCCATTAGTGGCCTTGTCCAACTTGTAATTGACGGAGAAGAACCGGTTGTATCTTATGAATCTCTTGCCCTACTCTTCCAATTAAGAACCAGGAATTACACATTAGGAGCTGGCGGACAGGTAGTAACCGTTCCCGTTCCATTAGAAAGTATTCTCGTAAGTGCAGTATCTAACCGTTTTGGTTTTGGATCTGATAAAGTAGACAATCAAGGGGCTTTTAAACAAAGAAACAGTATAAGACTAGTGGCTCCTGCAAACAGAGATAAAGAAATTTATTTCAATTTGCAAGGCGTAGTCGATAGCCCCGATCCAAATCGTCCGGTAACCAGAAAAATTACGATAGAAGCTTTAGATAAGTGGATAACTAGCGACGGTACAGCTGTAGTATATGAAGTCGAGGCTCCTGAAGGAGAGTTGGTCAAAATAAAAGGTAACTTTCAGACCCCAGTAACAGTACTGAATACTACTAAGGTAATTAATTGGTATTTTGAAACTAACAATCCAGGTTTTATACTATCTTCAGCCGAAGCACAAGCACCCCAACCGGCTATAACTCAACCAGCACAGGAACCTAATTCTGGTGATACTGCTGGGCAAGTTAATCAACCTGATACAGAGCAGATAGACTCTGCTGAAGGATTTCAATCAGCTTTACATGCTATGCTTGCGATAGTGCAGTCAGAGAGTCAAGTTAGTGCTGCTGGTGAAAAGCTCGAAAAACCTGTTATACAAGCCAATATAGAGAAAATTACGCGAGAATTTTATAAAGCCGGAATATTTGATAAAGTTTTTGATACATCAGTCAATAAGATAATACCAGGCAGCAGATTTGATATTACTCAATACGCAAAGAGAGGCTTTAATAGTGATTTGTTGGCATATCCTGACGACAAAGTGGTTGAAGGTGGATTTTTAAATGGATTAACTATTATTCCAGTCGTCGACTTCAAAGCTCTCAGCAAAGCTTACGTAGTTAGATATCCAAAACAGGCACCGGACGGTAGTTTAGATACCGTACGCTTACCTGTATATCTGCAATTTGGATACTTACTTGCCTTCCTAAATAATATGTGTTTGATATACGATTCAAATCAACAAACATCTACTTCGCAAGAAGAAGCAGGAACCGAAAAGCGACCATACATTTATATTGATTTTAATCCTGAAACGAATTTTTGTTTAAGTTCTCCACAGCAGATGTCGATCGATCCTAACATTTGCTTGATACCTTTTAATTCATCTGACACCGATTATAAATCACTTTTTGGAGAAGGAATAGAAACTAACGGTTTTTTTAATCCCGAAAACCAGAATATAATTACTGCAGCCTTAAATGGCTATAAACTATTTTATAAATCTTTATCTAATCCCTACCAAGGTAAAATAATGAATATTCTTTTAAACGTTGATTATTTATTGAGACTTGTTAGAGAATATGCCGGAGCAGATAAAGAACATGCAGTAAACTTACAGCCTTTTCTTGAGAGAATAGTTGCTGATGTTAATAAATCATTAGGTAATATAAATACCTTAAGGGTTGCTTATAGGGACGATGCTAACGTAGTTCAAATAGTAGATGATCAATGGGTACCTAACTTTCAAGGAGAAAAGTCCCTCATAGATAGAAAAAAATATTTAGATACTCTTAACCAAGCTAAAGATCCTATTTTATCCGGACAGTTACCGGTATTTGAGGCACCAAGTCTTGGACTTGATCAACCTAATGGAACTTTCAGTTTAGCTAGAGATTTTCAATTCAGGACAACTATGTCTACTAAGCTAGCTAGTATGATAGCAATATCTGCTCAAGCTGCTACCGGATCGATTAATGCAAAAGATCATTCTTCTTTAAGCTATTTAAATAGGAATTTTCAAGACAGATATAAGCCGTATATTCAAGACCCTTCTAATAAAAATAAAGGAACTAACAATAATAGCACTAGTAAAGTAAACCAAGCATCTAACGATCAAAAAGCAGCCGATACTTTCAATGCCCATGTCGCTAGTATTTATTCTAACGCTCAGCTTGCTGAAGATAGAATCGAGATGGCAATGAACTATTATATCGAAAGAATGTCTAAAGTTAAGTCTTCAGATATTACAACTACAGCAGCACCGTTTATTCCCGCCGATCTCGAAATTGAAATAGATGGTATAAGCGGGATAATAATGTATAATGCTTTTACCATACCGGAAAGTAGATTGCCTTTATCTTTGAGAGCTGAAGACGGATATACAAAAGTAGGATTTATAGTTACCGGACTTACACATACCATCGACAATAATCAATGGCTAACAAAGATTAAAGGTCAGATGATTAAATTGAGAGAAGATTCCCTTTTACGTAACAGTACTTTCACACTCAAAAAAACTCAAAGCGAATTCGCAGCACCTGCTTCTGCCGGAAATAGTGTACTTGATATAATTAGAAATAAGCCATGGAGTGCTGGATTTATAAGCTATGTTATGAAGCAAGCAGGAGTATCATTTCCTTTTAACGCACAACATACGGTTTATGCACAATCGTTAAGAAGCAGTAACAGAGGCTTTCAGATTTTAGATCCAGCAACCAATATAGTAAAAGCAGGTGATATAATAGTACAAAACCGAGAGAATTTTCTTACGTTTGATACAAATCCATGGTCAGGAACTTCCCACGGGGATATAGTAGTTAGCGTAAGCAGCAATAGCGCTAGCGGTGTGGGAGGTAATTTAAGTGAAACGGTAAGCAAATATTCTATTCCGCTTATAGATGAAAAACTTCAGATCGGTACTGCTCAAAATCCTAAGTTTTTTGTCATTTTAAGACCCCCTGCTAGTTTCGTACAGGCGATAATAAGTAAAGCAAATGAGGAATATAAGCTATGGAGTGATAATAAGTGGAAAGAAACTACCGCTAGCGCTATTCCAAGACTTAGACAATACTACGGAACTATAGGAATAACGATTTAAATATGCCACTAAGATATTATCCATTAGCAGCAATTCAGCAAAATAAATACACTAGAGGTAATCAATTTTTGCTTCCTGATAAAACTCCGTATACAGGGAGATATTATACACTGTATAACGGTAGATCTTTTACAGGAATAAATCCAGTACTAGGTGCAAACTTACCTCTAACACCTATCAATGAACCCGAACTAACTGATGCATCTTTACTAGCCTCTCAAAGATCCCTTTTATCAGGACAGAATCTCGAAATATCAGGGCCTTATGCAGCGTCAAGAATACAGAATAGCCAAGGAGGTAGTTTAGTACTTACTGAGCTTACATCTTATTTTCCTGATCCGCAAGCTGATGATTATGCACGTGGTTATTTTACACGGTATTTTGCAAAGACAGTTAGTGGTCCTGGGTATGTTTTTGAAATATCAAAAATCAATTGGACAAAAATACAAAACGGTGATATTGCTGTTGAAAATATTTTAGGTTATGAAAGTATAGATATGCTGTGGCAATTAACCGGTCCGCTAAAAGATACAAGAGTATCTCAGTATCAAATTAAGGGCGGAGTATATAATACTAATAAACGGGTTACTGAAGCAAAAAATAAAGTCTTTAACGGATTGCTTGAATTTATAGGAGAAGATTACACGAAGTTTGCAAAAATAACTCCTTAAAAGTTGAATTAGACCTTGTTTTCATTTACCTTTAATAAAGGTTATAAATAAATGTTATGTACTATATAGTCGAAACTATAGAACAATTAAAACATCTTCCAAAAACAAATCAATGTTTTATAGATCTAGTTTCACTTTCCGAAGAAACCCACCCACTACTAACATCTCCATGCGTCCTGTATTATAACGATTTTAAAAAAGGATACATTTTTCCTATAAACCATTCTGAAGGGTTTTCCTTAAGTCTTGACGATATACAAAATTTAATTTTTGATATTAAAAAAGTATATTTACTAGATAAAAAATGGCATTCTTATTTTTTTCATATTCCGCAAGGAATAGATCTGTATTTTAATATCCTAGATAAAGCAGGAGAAATAAAAGATCTCCAATTTAATACACCCGTACATCTTGACTTTTATAATAAGTTTAAATATAAAGAGCAAGTAAATACTCTTATACCTATTTCAAAGCATTATGAAAAGAGTGAATCTATATTTGAAACAGTTAAGAGCTATGTAGGATCTGAAAACGATCAGAAATGGCAAAATGAGTATGTTGAAGCCTATAAATGGGTAGAAGAACAAGGTATAACAGTAAATGAACGGGTATTTGATAAGTTTTTTGAACCTACATGGAAGGCTAGATCTTTTAAAGATAATAGAATCTATACAAGCTACAACCTTTATAATATTACTTCTAGACCTACTAATGCTTTTAATGGAATTAATTTTCTTGCTTTCAATAAAGAAAATGGTTCTAGAGCAGCTTTTATACCTCAAAATGATATCTTAATTGAATTTGATTTTGATGGTTATCACATAAGGTTAATAGCTAACATGTTAAACGTACCGCTTCCCTCTGACGAATCTATACATGTAATACTAGGTAAGCAATACTTCGGAAAGCAAGAACTATCTCCTGAAGAGTACCAAGAATCTAAGAAAATAACCTTCAGGCAACTCTATAACGGAATCGAAGAGAAATATAAACATATAGAGTTGTTTTTTAAGGTTGATCAGTTACTAGAAGCAGTATGGGTAAAATATAAAAGAAATAGTTTTTTAGAACTACCAAATAAAAGAAAATTAAAGATAGAGAATGCTAACCCGCAAAAACTTTTTAATTACTATGTTCAATGCCTAGAAACTGTTAATAACGTAAAAAAGCTAAATGATTTACGTATATTATTCAAAGGTAAAAAAAGCAAAGTAATTTTGATAGTTTACGACTCAATTCTTGTTGACTATTCAACTGAGGACGGAAAAGGATTTCTAAAGCAAATAAAAGAAGTGCTAGAACAAGATGGATATAGGGTTAAAGCACAAAAAGGATACAACTATAACTTTTAGAAGTAATTATAGATATTTATTATGGCATACATTGAATTAACGCAGGAACAATTGAAAAATAAGTTATTTTGTACGTTTTCTCCTAAAAACAAGCTAGAAGATACATTAGCTATAATCCAGAAAGAGTACTCAATAATGTACGGTAAGATCTTTGTGCTTGAATCTTATGATTCTGAAGAGCTTCTCTGTACTTATAATATTGAAGTTGAAAATTCCACTACAAAAGTTTTACCTAATACAATTCTTTTGCATCGAAAGAAAGAGACAAATACGTTATATACTATCAACAGTCTTAATCTTCTTATAAAATCACTTAACGAAGGCGTACTTGATATATCATTTAGAATAAACTGGAATGATTTCAGAAATACTGTCCTCCTTTCTCAAGGCGACGAACTTAAAAAGCTTTCCACAAAGATTCACAAAATAATCAATCTATAAGTTGTTAGTTTGAGGACCTTTTCTTATATTCTCATTTAAACCTATTTTTAATTAAAACTATAAGTTATGGGTATGGATTTAGGCGCAATTAAGTCTAAACTAACCGCCTTGCAAAATCAAAGGCAAAGCGGTCAAAAGAGAGATATGTCTCTTATTTTATGGAAACCGTCAATAGGTAAGCATGTTGTCCGTATTGTTCCGGCTTTATGGGATAAATCAAATCCTTTTAAAGAGGTAATGTTCCATTACGGTATTGGAAACAAGGTAATGCTAGCATTAACTAACTACGGGGAAAAGGATCCTATTGTAGAGTTCTCTAAACAGCTTGCTTCTAGCGGCGATAAAGAGAACTGGATTATGTCTCGTAAATTAGAACCAAAGATGCGTGTATTTACTCCTGTTATCGTACGCGGTGAAGAAGAAAAAGGTGTACGCCTTTGGGAATTCGGCAAGCAAATTTATGCTGAATTATTAAGTCTAGCTGATGATCCTGATATCGGAGACTTTACTGACATTATTCAAGGCCGCGATATAACTATCGAAACCACCGGGCCTGAAACTAACGGTACTTCTTTCAACCAATCGAAAGTACGAGTACGTACAAAAACAACACCACTATCTCAAGATTCAAAGGAGGTAGAGAAGTGGCTAGCAAATCAACCAGACTTATTAAGCAGTTTTAGGAAGTATAGCTACGAAGATATGAAAGAAGCCCTGCTTGGATGGTTGAATCCAGAAGAAACCTCTGAAGAGCTTCCTCCTACCGCTAAACAGGAAGCTACACCTCCTGCAAAACCAAGCTCTCTTTCTCTAAATACTCCAAAGGCTAAACCTAGCATTGACGAAGAATTCGATGATCTATTTAAGTAAATATTTATGGTTAAACTAGCTAAAGCCTCGTTAAACGAAAGTATAGCAGGAGCTGTTAAAGGTACTTTTAATTTAGAAAAGTTTATTCAATCTAAAAATCTTTCAAGTACCTCAATAAAAATGAAAGAGCAAACTTGGATTCCTTTATCAAAGGCTTTTCAAGACTGTCTTTCTATCCCCGGTATTCCGGTTGGGCATATCTCGTTGCTACGTGGACATTCAGATACTGGTAAGACTACTGCTCTTTTAGAAGCTGCAGTTAGCGCTCAAAAGATTGGTATCTTACCTGTATTTATTATTACTGAGATGAAATGGAATTGGGATCATGCTAAGCAAATGGGACTTGTATTCGAAGAAGTTCCTAACGAGGAAGGTGAGGTTGCTGATTACAAAGGGTTTTTTATTTATATAGATAGAGAAAGACTAAATACTATCGAAGATGTAGCAGCATTCATTGCAGATCTTCTTGATGAACAAAAGAAAGGTAATCTACCCTACAACTTACTGTTCCTTTGGGATTCAGTAGGATCTATTCCTTGCCGTTTATCAGTCGAGTCTAATAAAAATAATAATGAGTGGAATGCAGGTTCTATGTCACAGCAGTTTGGTAATTTTATCAATCAAAAGATTGTTTTATCACGCAAGCAAAGCCAACCTTATACTAATACTATGCTTGCGGTTAATAAAATCTGGGTTGCTAAAGCAGAGAATATTATGGCCCAGCCTAAGATGAAAAATAAAGGCGGTGACACAATGTATTTTGATGCTTCTCTAATTATTACTTTCGGTAATGTAACTAATTCAGGGACTAATAAGATTAAAGCAACTAAGAACGGAAAGGACGTTGAATTTGCTAAACGTACTAAAATAAGTTGCGATAAGAATCACGTAAATGATGTTACATCTACTGGACGGGTAATTATGACTGCTCATGGCTTTATTGATGATACAAAACAGGCAATTGATGCTTATAAGAAGCAATATTCAAAAGATTGGCTTAAAACTCTTGGCTCTAAAGATTTCGATGTAATTATTGAAACTGATGAAGATAACAAAGACGTGTTTGATCCTACTGAAGAATAGCCTATATTCGGTTTGAATTAAAGTTGTGACAAGAATAAACTTAGGTATACCACCTAAAGAACTGACAAATAAGCATCTTATTGCTGAACATAGAGAGTTAAAACGTATACCGAACGTTGTAGCTAAAGGTAGATTTAATTTTAGTAGTATACCTCAAGAATTTAGCTTAGGAAAAGGTCATGTATCTTTTTTCTACGATAAATTAGGGCATTTAAAAGAGAGGTATATTGAATTATACAACGAATGCATATCAAGAGGATTTAATGTTCAGAATTATTTAAAGTCATGGGACTGTATACCTCAGGAGTTAATGAACGGTTATACGCCTACCGAAAAAGATATTCATATAATACGTGAAAGGATTGCGGACAGGCTTGCAAATCCAATCGCAAAACAAAAAAAAATGGACTACAGGAAAATCTTTGAACAGATGGAGAAGCAAGAGCCGGTAGAGTTACATAAGAATAGCAGAGTACTTATTGTTGATTCTTTAAATACTTTCCTTCGTAGCTTTACAGCTATTAGTCATATCAATCTAAGCGGGGCACATATCGGAGGCTTAGGGGGATTTTTAAAATCTATAGGCTCTCTGATAAAACAATTGCATCCGACAAGAGTTATTTTAGTGTTTGACGGACAAGGGGGGACTACTAACAAGAGATATCTTTATCCAGAGTATAAAGCTAATAGACATATTACAAAAATTTCTAATTGGGATGCTTTTGACGACCAAGAAGAGGAGTCAGAATCGATAACTGCTCAAATAGTACGTCTAATTGATTATCTCAAATGTCTCCCTGTTGATCTCGTAGTCGTAGATAAAATTGAAGCTGACGATGTAATAGGCTTCTTAACAGGGAAATTAAAAGATAAAGTATTTATTATATCGACTGATCAAGATTACCTCCAATTGGTAAAGAAAGATGTTACTGTTTTCAGTCCAGTAAAGAAAATTATTTACAACCCATATCAAGTCCTGACCGATTACGGTATACCGCCCCATAACTTTTTAACCCATAAAATTATAGTAGGAGATAAAGGAGATAACGTACCTGGGGTAAGAGGTATTGCAGCTAAAACCCTTATAAAATTATTTCCTGCGATTGCAACTGAAGATAGATTTACTATAGAGGAACTGATAAAGGAGTGCGAAGGAAAAGATAAGAAGTATGCTAACATTTATAACTTCAGAAATCAACTTCTTATAAATAAACAGTTAATGGACTTAGAGAATCCAAATATTCCCGATTCCGATAAGTTAGCTCTAGAAAATATTGTTGCAAATCCTAAAAATAATTTCGACCCTAATTGTTTTGTAAGATTATACAAAGAAGATCAGTTAGGAAAAACATTGCTGAATCCTCAATTATGGCTTAATGAAACTTTTGCAAAATTAATTCAATATAAGTTAAAAGATCAATAAAAGATTGTTATATTAGAATATGAGTGTTTTAAATCAGCTGAACCAGTACGGCGTAAGCTTTCAAATAAAAGTCCTATCTAGTCTTCTTAAGCATAGAGAATTTCTGCTTAGTATATTCGATATTCTTGAAGAAGACTATTTCGATAATCCAGCTCATAAATGGATTGTAGAGGAAATTTTAAAATACCATTATAAATTTCATACTACACCAACACTAGATGTATTAACTGTAGAAATAAAAAAAATTGAAAATGAAATACTGAAAGTATCTGTAATTGAGCAATTAAAAGAGGCTTATAAAGCATCAAACGAAGATAGAGATTTTGTTGAGCAAGAATTTTCCAACTTCTGCAAAAATCAGCAGTTAAAAAAAGCATTACTATCATCTGTTGAATTACTCGAAAAAGGTCAATATGATGATATTCGTTACCTTATTGATACTGCGCTTAAGGCGGGTCAAGATAAAAATATCGGCCACGAGTATGAAAAAGATGCTGAGACTCGTTATAGAACGGAAGAGAGAAGCCCTCAACCTACTCCATGGGAGCATATAAACGGGCTACTACAGGGCGGATTAGGTTCAGGGGATTTAGGTATTATATTCGGCAATCCCGGAGGGGGTAAGAGTTGGATGCTCGTAGCTTTAGGAGCAATGATAGTTTCAAGCGGAGGTACTGTAGCTCACTATACTCTCGAACTTTCAGAAACATATATGGGTAAAAGATATGACTCTATATTTACTGGTATAAGAATTCAGGATCTTTACTTACATAGAAAAGAAGTAGATGAAGCAGTTGGCAAACTGCCCGGTAAACTTATTATCAAGGAATTTACTATGGGTAAAGCATCTATATCTACTATTGAGAGTCATATTCAGAAACTTACTGATCTAGGAAACAGACCTAATCTCATTATTATTGACTATGTTGATCTTTTGAAATCAAAAAGAAAATCAGTTGAGAGAAAAGACGAAATAGACGATATTTATGTTTCAACTAAAGCCTTGGCTAGAGATTTAAAGATTCCTGTTTGGACCGTATCTCAAGTAAATCGGGCTGGCGCAAAAGATGATGTAATAGAAGGAGATAAGGCTGCTGGTAGTTATAATAAAATAATGATTGCAGACTTTGCGATGTCCTTGTCTAGGAAGAGGTTAGATAAAGTTAACGGTACAGGTAGAGCACATATTATGAAAAATCGTTATGGGGGGGACGGTATGACATATCCTGTAAAAATTAATACTGAAAATGGGAATATCGAAATACAATCACGTGAGATGGGCGAAGAAGAGTTTGTTCAGGAAGGTGCTGCAGTACCTATGAAGCCTGTTACTAGATTTAGTGCAGAAGAACGAAATTTTTTACAGCAAAGGTTTTTTGAATTAGGGAAATAAGCTATTTATTATTACAAAAGTTATTACTATGAATATTGCTGAATTATACGTTGAAAAGAGAACTCCCCTAGCACCTCCTGCTAATCAGACAACTTATGAGCAGTTTGTATTTAACATGGAAAGAAACGGTACTAACGACCTAGTAGAAAGAGATAAGGTCGATCCTACCTTTCGTCCTCCGCAAGCTTCTGATAGCTATCAAGCTCAAAGATTTCAAAAAGGACTTAATTCCAATTTGAGCTAGTATTAATGATCACAGTTACGATTTTGACGGTATCGTAAGATAACCGATAGAATTACTTATCTTTAAAATTATAAAAAAAAGAGTAAAAAATGGATGTTTCCCGGAGTATCTTAAGTGACATTACCGTGTATATGAAATACGCGAAATTCAATCAAGAGCTAAAAAAAAGAGAGACCTGGCGTGATTTAGTTGATAGAAATAAGCAAATGCACTTAAAAAAATTTCCTAAGTTAAAAAAGGAAATTGAAGATGCTTACATTTTTGTTTATAATAAAAAGGCTTTACCTTCAATGCGCTCTATGCAGTTTGCTGGCAAGCCTATTGAAATTAGCCCTAATCGTATATATAATTGTGCTTACTTACCTATAGATGATTGGCGTGCTTTTGGCGAAACGATGTTCTTACTTCTTGGCGGTACTGGAGTAGGCTACTCTGTACAAAAACATCACGTCGATAAACTACCTGAGATTAGAAAACCTGACCCTAAAAAACATCGCCGTTTTTTAATCGGCGATAGTATTGAAGGTTGGGCTGATGCTGTTAAGGTATTAGTGCGAACTTACTTCGAAGGCGGATCCACACCGGTATTTGATTTTTCTGATATAAGACCTAAAGGCACACTATTAATTACATCTGGCGGTAAAGCGCCTGGCCCTCAACCTCTAAAAGAATGTTTACTTAAGATTCAAGGAGTTTTAGATAGCAAGGAGGATAACGAAAAATTAAATCCTATCGAGGTTCACGATATTGTATGTCATATAGCAGATGCAGTACTAACAGGGGGTATCCGTAGGGCTGCTTTAATTAGCCTTTTTAGCGCCGATGATGAAGATATGATAGCTGCCAAGTCTGGTGCATGGTGGGAACGCCATCCTCAAAGAGGTCGCGCTAATAATTCTGCTGTACTTTTACGTAGCAAGGCTACTGAAGAGTTTTTTGCAGCACTATGGGATAAAATTAAAGCATCGGGAGCTGGCGAGCCCGGGATTTATTTTAGCAACGATAAAGATTGGGGAACTAACCCGTGCTGTGAAATCGCTCTACGTCCTTATCAGTTTTGTAACTTATGCGAAGTAAACGTTTCTGACGTTAATGATCAAGAAGATCTAAACCAAAGAGTTAAAGCAGCAGCATTTATAGGTACCCTGCAGACTTCTTACACCAATTTTCACTACTTACGTCCAGTATGGCAGCGTACGACTGAAAAAGACGCTTTAATTGGAGTAGGTATGACGGGGATAGGTTCGAGTGCGGTACTGAAATTAGACCTCAAACAAGCTGCTCAGGTCGTAAAAGAAGAAAATGAAAGAGCTGCTAAGCTGATCGGTATTAATCCTGCTGCAAGATGTACTACTATTAAACCCTCAGGTACCTCTTCCTTAACCCTAGGGACATCAAGCGGTATTCATGCATGGCACAATGATTACTATATTCGCAGGGTTCGTGTAGGTAAGAATGAAGCTATTTACAAATACCTTTCAATTTATCATCCAGAGCTTGTTGAAGACGAGTATTTTCGTCCTCACGATACAGCAGTAATTTCTGTTCCTCAAAAAGCACCTGAAGGATCTATCTTACGTCATGAATCGGCTTTGCAATTGCTAGAAAGAGTTAAATTTTTCTATCAACACTGGATAAAACCCGGTCATAGAACTGGACAGAATACTCATAATATCTCAGCAACAGTTTCAATTAAGGATAACGAATGGGATGAAGTAGGCAAGTGGATGTGGCAAAATCGCAAATTTTACAACGGATTATCAGTACTTCCATTTTCAGATCATACCTACAAACAAGCACCTTTTCAAGATTGTACAAAAGAAGAATACGATGAACTTATAAAGAGTTTGAATGATATTGACTTAACAAAGGTAGTAGAATTTTTTGATACTACAAATCTCATGGGGGAGTTAGCATGCGCAGGAGGGGCTTGTGAAATCGTATAATAATTTTGTACACTATATATGGGTTGGCGATAAAGATATTCCTGAACGTTTTATTAAGAATTATAATAGAGCTAAGGAATTGAATACAGGATACAATTTCGAAATCTGGACTGAGGATAAGTTAATCCCGATTCTTGGAGAGTTTAGCAATTTATTTTTATCCTCTACGGTTTTCCATAAGCTACAGATTGCAAAGTATTTAGTATTAAATTATAAAGGGGGTATCTGCTGTGATTTTGATATAGAATGGAAAGCGAATTTCGATTATGTTTATAGTCTTTTTGATAATTGTAATTTAATTTTCGTCCGAAGGAATAGCTACTATTCTTACACCTCTCCTAAAAAGATATATCTTTTAGATGATTATGTTATCTTAGCTAGACCTGGATTAACTAAAAAATATATAGAGTATTGTTTAGCTCGTACTAATTTAAGAGAAGATCAGGCTGAACCATTCAGCGTATACGCACTTACGGAGTGGTGTTTGAATAGAGATGATGTTAAATTTTTTGATAGCAGTCAGATCTACGATGATCCAACCTGTAGTCTCGCTTATCACTATAACCAGAGAACATGGGTTAAGTAAGCTTAGAGTCAGTTTTCTCGCTATTTATTAACATGAATCTCCTTGATTTATTCAGAAAAAGTAGGTTAAAGATTAATACCCCTGACGGTAACAGACCTACCCCATATCAAGATGGAATATTAAAATTAAGGAATATAAAATTCCCAGCAAATATTTCACCAGGCACAAACTTTGATCAATATATAAGGTACGAAGAGACAGGCGCTGTAGCTGGGTCACCAGCTCCTGTAGAGGTTACCTACTATATGGTTACGGAGATAGATGAATTTTTAATGACCGAAAATGACGATAATTTAATAACAGGTACTAATATAGAATAGTATAAGTTAAACAAATAGCTAAAAATGGCAAACGTAAGAATATCCCAACTTCCTGCAGTTACTTCGGTAACAAGTACTGATGTGTTCCCTGTAGTAGCTACAGCTACAACTTCGAAATTATCTATAAAGAATCTAGCAAATTCATTAACACAGGTAACATCATCACTAAGTAGCTCACTCGCCGTATCTTCTTCTTATGCGTTAAGTAGCTCACTCGCCGTATCTTCTTCTTATGCGTTAAGTAGCTCACTCGCCGTATCAGCTTCTTATGCACCAGGAGCTTCACCTATATCTGTAATTGGCACTACTATTTATTCTAACGACCCTTCAGCAGGCGGTAATTTTAGTACTAATCAAATCCTTTTAGGATCTAATGCAGGAAGTGGTTCATCAAGTGCTAATGATTTAAATTCTTTTGGATTCTATGCAGGGTTTAATGCTATTAATGCTAGCTATTCTAACTTTATAGGCCGTCAATCTGGCTATGACGCACAAAATGCTAATAATTCTAACTTTATAGGTCAAGCTGCAGGATTTGCTGCGATCTCAGCTAATAACTCTAACTTTATAGGCGAGTATGCAGGATTTGATGCGACCTCAGCAAATCACTCGAACTTCTTAGGCGAGTTTGCAGGATCCGGCTCTACTAATGCTAATAATTCTAACTTCATAGGACAAAAAGCAGGAGTTAATGCGTTAAATGCATCATATTCTAGTTACATTGGCTTTGCGGCAGGAAGAGCAGTACTCAACGGTCCCGGTAGCAATAACATCGTTATTGGTACTAATATTACGTTACCCGACAGTACTGTTGACTCAATCAATTTAGGAGGTGTAATCTTTGCAACCGGATCATATTCCGATACAACTAGTGCAGTATTTGCCGGAGCAATGACTGATGCAAGAGTAGGTATCAATAAAGTAAGTCCCGAGTACACACTAGACGTAAGCGGAAGCGGTAACTATGCAAATGGACTAACAGTAACCGGCTCGATAATAGGCACTGATTACATTCAAGGCAATTCAGTAGTAGGAACTAACTGGGTAAGTATTAAGTTTGGCGGAACACAAGTACCTGCTTTCGGTACTATTCTCCGCGGAGACGTTTATCTTAGTACTGCAAGCACGCTAGGATATACTTTTTATTATAACGATACTAATATAGGACACGCAGTACCAAATGCTGCAGGAAATATCCCCGCCGGTGCAATTAAACTCGTAAGGCAACAAGCAGATACTCTAATTGGAGGACCTTTTGGAGCTGGCGAAGGAAAAATTCCGATCTATACTATCATAAGTAACAACTTTTCTCTCGAAGACGGCAGTACCAACTACACTTATTCACAACAAAATGGAAGAGACCACGTATTAACAGTTTCAGGAAGCATTCTATCTAAAAACGCGGTATCGTTAGGTACTAGCCTCACAGATAGCCATATAATTAGCGGATCCGTAGGTATAGTTGGCGGCCCTCTAACAGTAACCGGTTCTTTCATCGTGACTGGTAGCTTTAGAGTACCTGCTCAAGAAGATTTAAATCCAGCTACAGGTAGTATGTATGTTAAACCTGCAACTAACGAGCTATGGATCTATACAGGAAACAGTGTAACCGGATGGGTAACAGCAAGCCTTGGAATCTAAACAGAGTAAACGGTTTTGAAAAAGAAGTATAAAGAAGGTATACATTATTATACAGAAGGAGAAAGAGTCGTGTTTACGGCTCTTTTTCATATTAAAAGAGGTCAATGTTGTGGGTCCGGGTGCAGACATTGTCCCTATGAACCTAAGCATAAAAAAGGTGGCGCTTTAGTAGTCAAAAAATTTGCTAAGAAGAAAAAAAGTTCTTAAATTATTATAAATAATCTAGAAAAACTAATGAAAAAACAGTACATTAGTCGTAAAGGTAATTTTGATTCAGGACATAGGGTTATGAATGAACGAATGAAATGTTTTAATATTCATGGACATACTTATCTTTATGAATTAACGTTTGAGTTCAATGAAATGGAAGATATTGGTTATGCTATTGATTTTAAGGAAATTAAGCGTGTTGGGTGCCAATGGATAGATGATATTCTAGATCATGGAATGATATTAAATCCACAAGACTACCAATTAATAGATGTTACTAAAAAATACGGTAGTAAACTATGGTTAATGAGTTTAAATGGCCAAGCACAATATTGTAATCCATCAGTAGAAAATATTGCTAAGGAAATATTCTTAGCTATGGAAGTACTGTTTGCAGGATATGAGGATTTAAATATCCATAAAGTAACAATTTACGAAACACCAAACTGCTGGACTGAATGTATTAAAGAATCAATTGCTGGATCTGAAAGAGTGAATTGGAATGAAGCTAGATTTAGTGAAGTAAACAAATATGCTTTAGATAAGGGAGTATTAGAATACGACGACCGTAAAATTATAAATTAATATATGCCTAAGTTTCAATCAACAAAATTATTCGACGGATTCAGCTGTGTATTCCGTCAATGGAAAGCAGAAGGAACACATTGCCGTTTCCTTCATGGCTATGGAGTATCATTTAGAGTATGGTTTGAGGGTGAATTAGATGAACGTAATTGGGTTTGGGATTTTGGAGGTATGAAACGTGCTAAAGGTAATATTGATGGTATGAAGCCTAAAGAATGGATGGATTATATGTTTGATCATACAACTGTTATAGCTGAAGATGATCCATATCGTTCTTATTTTCATAATATGGATAAAGAGGGGATCATCCAACTAAGGATACTTCCAGCAGTCGGCGCCGAACAGTTTGCGAAATTTATTTTCGAGAGGGTTAATAGATTTGTTCAAGAAGAATCTAGCGGTAGAGTTAGAGTAGTAAAAGTGGAATTTATGGAGAACAATAAAAATTCAGCATCCTATTTCGAATAAACTAGCTATATGCCTATAAAAAAATCTAAAAAAGCTGAAGGTAAGGAACTTATGGTACAGCAACCTCCTCCGTGCAGTGAAGGAAATTTGGAAGAAGTTATGTTAGAAAATAACTATTACTACTATAATGATATTAAGAATAAAGCTAATACGCCTATCTTGCGTAAGATAGTAGAGTGGGAAAAAAAATACAAAAATGCTTCTAGTAATATGGGAAAATGGTATTGTCAAATTATGATCAATAGATTGAAAATGAAACTACAATCTTATAAATAAAAAAATGTTTGAATCAGTTATACACTCCCTCGGTCTTTGCGGAGAACAGCATCCAACTATTTTAGGTATTTTTTTGGAATATCCGCAGATTAATCATATATTTAATTACATTAAAACATGGAGGTTAAAACCTATGAAGTGCATTAAAAATATCAATACTGGTGATATCCAACGAGTAGACGATCGTCAAGCCGATGCTAAGGTCGGTAGTATTTGGAAGTTTATTCCTAAGTCTGAATGGAAAGCTGTTAGCCGTAAAACGGAAAAATATGAGGTAGAGATGGAAAAAAAAGGGCAGACTATTAGCGAGAAGGCTCTTAAGCGCAAAAAGCTTAAAGCGAAGCAACGTCAATAATGTTTGATAAATTAATATCCCTTATACAGCAGTTCATATACGAACTGTGGCCTGTATTCATTATTGATGAATGGGAGGAGGCTATTGTATTACGTAATGGAAAATATATTAAAACAGTCAAACCAGGACTATATTTTAAAATGCCATTCTTTGATTCTGTTTGGAAACATGCAACAATTACACAGTCAATCGATATACCTCCTCAATCGATAACTACTGCCGATAACAAAAATGTAGTAGTAAAAGGTATTATTCGATTTACAATAGTTGACATAAAAACTTTTCTGCTAACTATAACCCAGCCCCAAGACGTCCTTACTGATACTACCGGGGGAATGATTCGAGATATCATAGAAGATACGGAATGGGTTAATATTATTGAAATTGATAAAAAGTTAACCTTTGAGGTAGGAAAGTTTGTAAAAAAATGGGGAATCAAAGTAGAAAAAGTTACATTAACTGATCTACAAATTGCCAGTTCTATACGTATAATTCAAGATGCAACACACCAGTCCAAAATAATTCCAGTAAACGAAAGCGTATGAGCAAAATCGATCCGCATAAACTATTAATTTCTAGTGACTTTTACTCTATCCAAGGTGAAGGTATATCATCAGGTGTACCTTCATACTTTGTCCGTTTAGGTATATGTAATCTAACCTGCGGCATGAGTAGAGCATTTGCTAATAATTTAGCTAAAGAAGCATCGTTAGAAGACGGAGAAATATTTGTTGGTGATTTACACGCCGAAGGCAAAGCAACTTGGACTTGTGATTCTACAAGCCAGTGGTTATGGAGAGGAGAAGAAAAAGAGTTCCAGTATTTAATTAATAGATGGAAAGGACAAGGCGTATATGACGATATTAAAAACGGTAATATACATATCATTTGGACTGGTGGTGAGCCTACAATTAAAGGTCATCAGGAAGCTATAACTAACTTCTTTAAGTATTGGAGTACTATAGAAAACTTTGAAAACTACAAAGTCTTTAATGAAGTTGAAACAAATGGCACTGTAGTTATTGAAGAAGATTTCTTTAATATTTTAGATCAAATTAACTGCTCACCTAAACTAGCTAATTCAGGTATGACTAAAAAGCAACGTTTTGTTGAAGCTGGTCTTAGACGTATTATGGAACATAGTAATTACCAGTTTAAATTTGTTATCAGTACTGAAAATGATGTTATAGAAATATTTGAAGATTTTGTTAAACCGTTAGATATACCACTTAAAAACGTTGTTTGTATGCCTGGTTTAGATGATGTTAAGGATTTTGAAGAGCGTACTCAATTCTGTTTAGAGATGGCAAAGAAATATAGATTTAGAGGATTAACACGTTTACATATTGCTGCTTGGAATAAAACTTTGAATGTATAATATGAATCATCTATACGATCTTCGTTATGAAAAAGCAAAAATACAATCTGCTTATGTAAATTTAATGCAAAGTAGATTAGATTGGTGTGTTGAAACTGAAAGATATGAAATGGCTGCTCGATTGAGAGATTTAATTGAGTATGAGACTACAGAAGATAAAAATATTAAAACACAGTATTATCTTAATCTTGCTAAGAGATATGCTCCCGACTTCTATGAAGTAATAAAGCATAAGTACGAAAATAAAACATTAAACGTATAATATGAAAAATTTGATAATAAAATATGATAGTAGTAATAATTGTTACGCTTATAGTAGTTATACCTATAGCCATAATGTGGGCTAATGGAATTGATAATATGAAAAAAAATTATCCTGACTATAAAGGGGAAGATTTTTTAAATTGGGATGATAATAAAATACATTCAGAAGGAGATTTTTAAACTAAATAACATGAAATTAATTAAATGGCTTACAGCTAATCAAAAACAAATAGCAAGTGGAGCTGCTTTATTTTTACTTGTAATTTGTTATTTTCAACAAAAGGAATTAGCAAAACTGCAAAGTGAAAATAATATTGAAGTATTGGGTGGTGGTAATATAGCAAAAGTTCAAACAATTGATTCTTTACAAAATTTAGTAGATTCATTAGATGCTGAAAATTACCCCTGTCAAATAGAATTAAATAGACATAGGATAGCTTATGAAATATTTATGAAAAGAAATCCTAATGCAGCTAAACAATATGGTACAATTATCTCGGAAGAAACTGAATAACAAAATTTTTTATAATTATAATACTATCCTACCTTACATTAATAACAATAGAAGATATTAATAACTCTATAAAAAAATAAAACATGAAAAAATTCAGCACTAGTGAACTTCTTATTCTTATAGTAACTATAGCTTGTATTTTCGTTAGTGAATATATTTACTTAGTTCAAAATGAACCACTCAAAGCAATATTTATTGGTTTATGGCCCCCAACAATGTTAAGCTTAATAAATTTTATTAATAGTAAAAAACAATAAATGGATGATATTATATTTTTAATTTTTATTATTGGAATATCTGCTCTTATGATTTATATGATCGTAGATGTTTTCAATCAAACTAAGGATTTATGAAAGAGTTAGATCTTCATGGTATATCCCATTATGATTTACAAGATTTAGTTGAAAATTTTATTTTAATAAATAATACTCCGTTTAGAATAATAACAGGATATTCAGAAAGAATGAGAAATCTAACTATAAATATATTAGATAAACATAAATTTAAATATCACACTCCAGCTCATAATCCCGGAGAAATAATTGTAATAAATTAAAAATTTTACGAAATGGAAATTAAAGACAAAAAACAACATATTGAATTTTTACTTGCTGAGATACAAGTATTAAGATCAAGATTTGAACCTACTGATACAGGTCATCTTCGCACTACAGTCAATGTATTAGAAGAGAGAATTAAAGAAATTTTAAATTCTTTATAATATGGGACAACAACACGTACCTCTTAAAATTGATGATAAAGGCTATGTAATAGCTGTAGGATCAGTTAACGATGATAACTATGATGAGTGTTTGATATGTGGTAAAAAGACACCTTATACAAGATCAACACATATTGATCTAAGGTATGGATATGTAGAAGGAGCAGGACAAGGTTGCTATCAACCCCAAGTTTGCAATAAGTTAATAGAACCTATTGATCCACCAAATGATCACTTAGAACATTTTTTAGTATCATTTCATACAGTTAAATCTACACCTAATGATCAAGAGTTAGGAGCAAAGGTTAGAAAATTATTTTGGGATACTTTTAATTAAAATGATAGCTACACAACCAACTCTAGATGCTAACTTTATGTATAATATGAAAAAGACAACAGCTGAAAGTTTTTACGAAGCAATTAAGCACGTCGGTGCCGGTAGCCTATACTATCTGACTTATAAAAATGATGTAGAATCTGAGTTTGTTTTCGAACCCTTAGTCATAGACACTAAGGACAGAGATCTTACAATAAAGATTTTAAAGAGAGTTATGGAGCGTCCCGATTTTATAGCCTTTCCTGGAACGCCTGAAGCTTACGAATTTATGCGTGGAGATTTTGAAGACTCAGTAGAAAATTAGTATATTAAAAGATGACAATAACTTTAACAAAAGAAACAATTTATATAGGTATAATAGTACTTTTAATTGTTTTACAAGTAATTCAATGGGTAGCAATTAAAAAACTGCAGAACGAATGTGACAGGATTTGGGAGCAATTAGGTACCTTAGTATCTGGTGTTACCAATCAAATAATTTCTATTCAGAAAGATCTCGGTAGTAAAGAAGATAAAAAAGCCGGTTAAGGAGCTAATCGGATAATAAAATAATACGCTCTTTATTTAAATTTTTAACAGATGAAAAAACAAGTTGTGCTTTCACTTAGTGGCGGGATGGATTCTTCGTCATTACTTCTTCATTTATTAGCTAACGGTTACGAAGTAACAGCGTTATCTTTTGACTACGGCCAAAAGCACAAAGTTGAACTTGAACGAGCAACATTATTAGTAAAGTACTTAAATAGCTGCTCTCAAAAAGCAGAACAAGATCAATTAGGAACAATTACAGTAACTGGGGAAAATTTTCCATTAGTAAAACACCAAATTATTAAATTAAAAGGATTACAAGAACTACTTAATTCAGCATTAGTTGAAGGCGGACAAGATGTACCGGAGGGCCACTATCAACAAGAGAATATGAAAGAGACAGTAGTTCCTAACCGGAATAAGATCTTTAGTTCAATTATACAGGCAGTAGCTTTATCTATCGCTACCAGGCCAATAACTGATGATTGCACTATAGGACAGAATGTTATGATTGCATTAGGTGTGCATGCGGGCGATCATGACATCTATCCGGATTGCCGTCAAGAATTTAGAGACGCTGATATGGAAGCATTTAGAATCGGCAATTGGAATTCAGAGTTAGTCAGCGTCTACACTCCCTATCTTGAAATGAATAAGTACGATATCCTGGTAGATGGTGAAGACTGCTGTGAAGAATTAGGCTTAGACTTTAACGAAGTATACAAGCGTACTAATACTTCATATAAACCAATTAAGCATTATTACCGTCCAGAGACCTACGCATTTAAATGGTACTCAGATTATAAATCAGCTGCATCAGTAGAACGTATTGAAGCATTTATTAAACTAGATCGTCCCGATCCTGTAGAATATGCTGATGAAACCGGGCCTGTAAGTTGGGAAGTAGCTAGAGCACATGTTGAGCAAGTATTATTAGAACATAAAAAAGCAAACATATGACAAAAATAAGTCACGAAATACCTAAACAGTTGTTTCCTTATCATGACCTAATCAGTGACTACCCTTATGTACTAGGGCATTTACTAAACAACGATAGAGGTTATACTGAGTTTTATAAAGAGAAGCTTAAAGAAGCCTCTTATTCTATTCTCGATAATTCTGCATTTGAATTAGGTCAATCAATATCCGGGGAAGAGTTGTACGAACTAGGAGAAGAATTTAGACCTAGCCACCTTGTATTACCTGATAAGGTTAACGACTACAGGCAAACTATTGCAAATGCAGTAGAGTACTTAGGTAAATATAAATCCGATAATTTAAAGTATATCGGGGTATGTCAAGGAGATACTTTTGAGCAAATTGCTGATTGTATCGATTTTTATGTTGAAAAAGATATTGATATTATTGCCTTGCCTTTCGATCTAGTACCTGATTCTGATCATGTAACTGTACGGTTTAGGTTTTTGAATTGGTGGTATGCCAGTAGGTATAAGTTTTTTGGAGGTTCCTATAGGTTTCATCTTTTAGGATGTCAAAACCCTGTAGAGTTTCAACTCTATAGGTATAATCAAAGTCATTTGCAACGCTACATTTATTCTCTTGATACTAGCTCACCAATCGTCAACGGCTGGTCCGGTAATAGATTAGGACCTAACGGACTTACATCCTCTAAACCAAAAGATAAATTAGCTGATAATTTAGATATTAATCTAAAAGAAGAACAAATAAATTTAATTTTCGAAAACGTAAAAACCTTCCGCTCCTATGTTAAGTAATATGACCGATGTAGCCTCTAAAACCCTTGGTTCGGCTAATTCCTATGCTGTTTATACAGATACATTTGATCCTTCACAGTTAAATCCTATGCCACGTATTCTTGCACGTCAAGATTGGGGTATTAAAGGAGATGAATTTCTAGGCTTTGATACTTGGCATTGCCATGAAGCTACTTTTCTACTTAGCAATGGACTTCCAGTAGCAGGTACCTTAAAAGTTATCTGCCCCGCAAATTCAGAATTCATGGTAGAATCTAAATCTTTTAAACTCTATTTGAATACCTTTGATATGTGTAAGATGGGAGATACTTTAGAAGAAGCTATCGACAATTACGAAAAACAGGTAAAAAAAGATATCAGTAAAGCAATTGGAGCTGAAGTAAGAGTAGGCTTCTTTAGATCAGGAGACGATACTAGATTGAATCAAGATCCAGGCCGTGGATATAGCGACTTGTTTACTGAAATCAATTCCCAAGAATTAGAGTCTATGGAAATTGCTGATTATAAAGGACAAGGAAAGTATAATGTAGTAACTAAAGAAGGTAGTGGTCCTAATATGTATATGTACTTTACTAATATTCTAAGATCTAGATGTCGACATACAAAGCAAAAAGATACTGGAGCTGCTTACTTTGCTATTAAAACTAAGCAAGGTGTTGTAAATAAATTAGAACTGCTAAAGCTTGTTATTTCCTTACGCGAGGTAAACGAATTTCATGAATTCTGTGCCGAGAAGTTATTTACTGAAATTATGTCGAACCCTAACGTAGAAGACTGTAGCGTAATGTTATTATATGCCCGTAGAGGTTCTTTAGATATCTGTCCAGTACGTGTTTCAAACGAAAGACTTCTTAATAGCGTTTTAAATAACGTTAGAATGTTTAGTACAAAAGCAATGGGGCAATGATAAAAGTTCAAGAAAACTGGGGAATACTAATATCTCAGACCGGATCCGAGATTATTGCTATAGCTAAAGAAACCGGGTTTCTCCCTAGTCTCCTTGTTACTAATAGATTAAGTAAGATATCTGATGATAACCTGAGATTCTTTGGAGAAAATAGTGTAACAATAAAGACAATACCGTTTAAGCCTGTATTAAAAGATTATCTTTTTCCTGAACTACTTGAAAAAAAGCTAATTACTTTACATGGATTTTTGAGAATATTACCTACTGGGTTTTTTAGTGAATACAAAGGCAAAATTTATAACGGTCATCCTGCACTCATTACTCGCTATCCTGAATTAAAAGGCTTTAATAAACAAGAAGATATTGTTAAAAATCATGAAAAGTACCCCGTTTGCGGCTCAGTAATTCACGAAGTAATTCCGGAATTAGATTCAGGGGAAGTTATAATAACAGCTAGTATCGAAAATACCGCAAAAACTGTAGACGAAGCATATTCTATTTTACGGACTACGTCTCTTCTCACTTGGGTAGAATTTTTTAAGAATACCTGGACCTTTCAGTAAATATTCATATATTATATAAAATATTTAAATGAAAATATTACTCGGATCTCACGGGACCGGAAAAACTACCTTACTTAAAGAGGTTGCTACTAATTATCCCGGGTATTATGTTACTGATGGTTTCTCAAGACCTGTTATTAAGATAGGTAAGCAGCTGGAATTATCAGGTTATGAAAAGCAATACGTAATAAATGAACTATCTGCTTGGGCTTATCAAAATTACTTAACACATAAAAATGTAATTAGTACTCGAAGTATTGTTGATTGTATTATTTACTCCCAAATTTTAGCCCCTAATCTTGATATTAAAAACCTTATTACTCTATTTGAAGAAACTAAAGATCAAGTAGAACGTTTTTTTTATATACCTGTTGAGTTTGATTTTGAAGCCGATCCTGATCGCTTAAGTCAAGAATTGCAATTAAAAATAGATCAAGTTATAAGAGAATTTATGATAAATTATATTCCTAAAGAAAAAGTAGTTATATTAAAAGGTACAGTAGAAGAACGTTTAAAATCGATATCCTTATATCTTTGAATTATGAGTAGAGATAAACATATTAAAATTGAAAAACTAGAGCTTGCACAAGCTGGCCATGCTAACGGTATTAGTACTTTTTTGCGAGACGCAATTAAAGAAGGAAGAAATTGTTTAACTGAAGGTGAAAAGAAGCTTATTATTGAAGCTGCTTCTTTACATTACGGCAATTTTCTAACTGCTTTAGGAGTTGACTGGGAAAACGACCCTAATAGCTCGAATACTCCTATGAGAGTGGCTAAGGCCTACGTAAACGACTTATGGAAAGGTAGATATGAGCAGCTAGATTCTGTGACTAGCTTTCCGGCTGACGGTTATGACGGAGTAGTATTTGAAGGAGGTATCCCTATTACGAGTATGTGTAGTCACCATCATCAGACTATTAACGGCCTGTGTCATATCGCTTACGTGCCGACCCTTAAAAGTAGGGTAGTAGGTCTAAGTAAACTTAACCGAATTGTAGAGCATTTTAGTAGAAGAGGTTCAATTCAAGAACAATTAACTGTAGCTATTCATAATGCTGTAGATAAAATTTGCGAAGATAATATTGGTGTTGCAGTAATGATTGAAGCAACTCATAACTGTGTAAGCTGTAGAGGTGTAAAGCATCAAGGTGCTAATATGAAGACCTCTAAGCTATCAGGATGCTTTTTAGTAGAAGATGCTGCACGAGCTGAATTTTATGAGTTTATTAAAGGTTACCCTAGGAAATAATTTACAAAAATGTTAAATGCACAACAAATCCTCGAAGAAGGATTACTTAAGTTAGATAATACTAAAGGTAAAGTAGCTCAAGTTGGTTATGATATAACCCTTAAAGAGGTAAATAGAGTAGGTGATCCAAACGGAATCGACGAAAAACTTGTATATAGAAAATTCAAGATAGGTAAAGTTTTAAAGAATAAAACTGAATTAACTACTTATACTCCAGTTGAAACTATTCGTCTTGAAGAAGTTCAAGGATGGCTTTTGCATCCAGGTACATATGATATTGCATTTTGGGAAGGCTGTAGAATTCCAGATAATCGTGTAGCTTTTATTAAACAACGATCATCATTATGGCGTAACGGTACTTTAATTAATTCGCCCGTATTTGATCCTGGTTTTGAGACTGAAAATATAGGAACAATTATGTTAGTAACTCAAACGATTTTTATCGAAAAAGACGCTCGTGTAGCTCAAATATATTTTCACGAATGCACTCCAGCTGAAGAATATAACGGTCAGTGGCAAAACGATAAGCAGCGATCTTCCCTGTAAAGTATATATTTATATTTGTAAAAACATTTTTAAACACTTTAAGAAACAGGTCTATTCATTAAAAAATCAAACTAGTAGCGTTCAGATAAATTTTAAATCTCTACTGCAGTGGTTACGAACGGATTATTAGTAAATTTAGACAGCAGTAACCCTTGATATGGAAAATTTTGATCCAAATAAAGAATCTGAAGGTCTTGGCGACACCATTGCTAAGGTTACTAATTTTCTAGGTATAGATAAAGTAGCTGAAGGTTTAGCTAAATTAGCGGGGGCTAAAGATTGTGGTTGTAGTAGACGTAAGGATCTACTTAACGAATTATTTCCATATAATCACTCCGTCAGAGAATTTAAAGTCTTAAAAGATTTTAAGCACGATAGTACTCTATTTAAGCAAGGTACAACTATACACGTAGCTAAAACAAGTAAAATTCGTAATAATATATTAAATTTAGTAAGGGACGGAATATTAGAAGAAGTATAAAATATGATAATAGTAAATATAAATGGCTCAGTTGAACATGCTTTGAAGCAATATAAAAATAAACATAATAAAATAGGAATAATAAAAGAATTAAGAGATAGAAAGACCTTTATTAAACCTTCAGTTAAACGTAGAACTGAAATTTTAAAGGCTCGATACGTAGAGTCTAAAAAAATAAAATGAAGATAGATAAATATAATAAGCTAAGAGTAAAGCTTGAGGTGCATAAGCTTGAGCAAAACTATTTTACTTTAGATAGAATACTCTACTACTTTTCTTTTCTTGGTAATATATTCCTTATTTACTTTGGATACTTTTTTGTAAAGTCAATTACTGATAATATCCCTCCTTTATTTCCTTTTCAGGATACTTTTTTTGCTATTTTTGTAGCACTTTTCCTTACTGGCTATGAACTAACTAAAAGGTTTGTCTTAGAACAATTGTCAATTAGCATTTTGCAAATAAAAAAATTTACTTATTCTATAGCTGTAGGATCAGTTATTTTTATGGGATTAATGGCAGGAAGCTTCTACCTATCAATAAAAGGAGCTCATAGATTAATTGATGATTCAGAGACTATTCAAACCACTCTTGAAACTAGTATTTCATTGAAAGCCGATTCTATTGCGAAATATTACGATAAAGAGATTAATTATTACAGAACCCAGCCTTCTAAGTCAAGGGCAGATAGACAATATAGGGATTCAATAGTTGCTTCCCTGCAAAAAAGTAAAGAGACGAAATTAAACGAAATAGAGGATAAGTCTAAAGAAAAAACGGCTAGCAAGCTGGACGTAAGTAGCGAGAATTCAACAGCATTTTTCTTTATAACTGTATTTTTGGAATTATTAATCTTAGTAGGCGTAGGTTTTAACGCATACTATACTATAGGGAGTTACGACGAAACTAAGAAACTCCTACAAACTCCCAAATTCAAGCAGTTGGAGCTTAACTTAAAACTTCTTAAATTGTACTATCAAAACGGTAAGAAGTTAGCTGGTGACCCTACTCTATCTTTCAGCAAATTTCAATCTCTTGTACAGACTGCAGGCTTATACTGCCTTCAGAAAGACCTAAAAGCGTTTACTACTTTATGTCAAGAGCTCGAAATCGCTAGAGAGTCTAGGGGTAGAAAAAAAGAGTTAACTATGTCTTACGATCAAGCAAAAAAATTGATAGAAAATCAAGAAGGTTTTTAATGCAGCAAAAAAGTTATGTTATAGTAAATAATAAAGAAACGTTAAAAGAGTTAGTTCAGCATATAGCAACTAGCGAGTACGTAGCGTTAGATACTGAAACCGATAGTTTGAATCCTAGAAAGGGTCGAATTATCGGCTTTTCTATTTCTGGTGAAGTAGGTAAAGGTTACTATATGCCTATAATGGTATGGAATACTGATAGACTTGAAGAAGTAGTTATTGAAGGAAAAAACGCTAACGTTTTAGCTAAATATGTTATTAAGCAATTAATAGGGAAGAAAGTTATTTGTCATAACGCTTCTTTCGACTTACGTTATATAGAGAATTTTTACGGAATTAACTTGTTAAATTATTTGCATGCTGATACTTCTCTACTTGTGCATACAGTAAAAGAAGAAGGAGCATTTGGATACGGTAATCCTTTTGGATTAAAAAGTATTGCTATAATGGTTCAAAAGGAAATCGGTTTAGATGTAGAAACTGAAGCTAATGAAGAACAAATAGCTCTTAAAGAGAGTATAAAAGCAAATGGCGGTTCAACTTCTAAGGAGAATTATGAGATATACAAAGCTGATTTAGTGGTACTATCAAAGTATGCAGCAGCCGATACCGACTTGACGCTACGTATCTATCATCACTTTTACAAAATATTAGTAGAGGAAGGTCTTGAAAAGTTTTTCTTTGAAGACGAGGTGATGCCTGTTTATAGAGAGGTTACTATACCGATGGAGAAACACGGTATTAGATTAGATATCTCTCTTATTAAAGAAACTAAAGATAGAATAACTAAAGACCTCGAAGTGCAGGCAACAGCAGTACTCAAAGAGTTATTAAAAGAGCCTAAAGTACGCAAATGGATTATTGATCAAGCGGTAGAAGCGTATCCTCCAAAAAGCAAAGGTATATTTGCCCAACGTCTACTCGAGCAAAATAATATCGATCTACCTAAATCAAATAAGACAGGTAAATTTACTATAAATAAAGCGGCTATATTAGCTCTATCTCCTTCTACTATAAAGGATTACTTGATGACTGGTGATATAGAAAATCTCACTAAAGATCAAATTGTTAAAGTTAGTTTATCTTTATGGAAAGAGGATAATGACGGCCAGTTCTTTAATATACAGTCTAAAGATCAAATGGGTAAGATAGCTTTTGATGTATTAGGCGAGAAATCAATTTCAACAACTACTAAAGGAAAGGCTCAATTTGACGAAGATATGATCCAATCCATAAAGGACAAATATTTATGGGCAAATCATTTACGCTTATACAATAAACTTACTAAAATTAAAACTGCATACGTAGATCGATTTTTTGATTCAGCTGAGGATGGTAGATTTTATCCTTATTTCAAGCAGAACGGTACTGTATCAGGAAGATACGGATCAGATATGCAGCAGTTGCCTAAGCCACTAGAGCCAGGTCAAGAGGAAGATTTAATTATTGGATATACAAACCTTATAAGAGCTTTCTTTATTGCTGACGAAGGCACTAAGATACTTGATACTGATTATGCATCTCTGGAACCTCGGGTATTTGCTACAGTAGCAGGTGATCAAGGTCTGAAAGATATTTTTAATAATGATTTAGATTTTTATTCTCATATTGCTATAAAAACCGAAAAGCTTGAAGGAGTAAGCGCCCATACCAAAGCTCCTAATTTTCTTAAAAAAATAGATCCCGTCAAAAGACAGACTGCAAAAGGTTATGCGTTAGGTGTACCGTACGGAATGTCCGGATATGCCCTAGCAATGTCGTTAGGAGTAGATAGGAAAGAAGGAGAAAGACTTGTAGAAGGTTACTTAGATGGATTTCCTGAATTAAGAAAGTGGAGAGAGAATTCTAGAAAGTTTGTTAAAGAGAACGGCTATATTAAGAATAAGGTAGGAAGAATCAGGCATTTGCCACAGGCTAAGGAAATCTATTCTGCTCTAGGGGATAGGCTTATTGAAGACTGGAGGTTTAGAAAAGATTTGGAGAGAGAGTATGGAGTAGAGTATACAACTGGTTTGTATAGAGATTATAAAAATGCACTTAACAACTGTTTAAACTTTCAAATTCAGAGTTATTCAGCAAGCATAGTAAACCGTGCAGCCCTACAAATCAATAGGAGATTCAAGGGAGAAGGCATTAGAGGGCAGGTAATTTGTCAAATTCATGACCAACTAGTATGCCAAGTTAAAGAAGAAGACGTAAAACGTGCATGCGAAATAGTACAAGACTGTATGGAGAATACAACTAAGCTAGAAGGTGTGCAACTTATTGCCGATCCGGAAGTTTCGGTTAATTTTCGTGATGGACACTAGTTTTCTTTAAACAGATATATTTATTATAAATAAATAAGGTACTTAGTAGGCCTTAAGTTTTGAAACATTTATTAATCGTTCACCGTAAGGGAACACAAATTTAAAACTATGACAGCACTTTTTCGTGCGTTCGAGCTCGATCCGTTTGACTTGCTATGGAAAGACCTAAAAGAAGCACAAGCACATTTTTCTGCAATTACGCAGAGAGTAACCCATCCTGTTGATATTTTCGAAACTAAAAGCGGTATTCGTTTTGAAATAGCCGCAGTAGGCCTTAGTGTCGAGGATATTCTTATTTCTGTTGAGAATGATTCTCTTAGAATTTGTTACGATAAACCTGCACAACAGGAAGAAAATCATCCAATTTATAGGGGTATTAAGAGATCAAGTTTTGATCTTACTTGGAAAATTTCAACTAAGTTCGACTTAAGTAACCTTGAAGCATCTCTCGATAAAGGTCTTTTGACTTTAAATATACCAATTGCTGAAGGTAAAGCTACTCGAAAAATTTCTATCACTACACCTAAAGCTTTTCTTGAGAATTAAATAAGTAGCCTACTAAGTACCAGTTATGTTTACACTTACTAAGCAGTTTATTCCATTTAATGGCAAACTCTTTTTAATTAAAAAAATTATTAAGGAAGATGATTTTCCCGTAATAGAAGTCTGGAAAGAGTATCTTCAGGCCGATACAATATTAAAGAAAGAAGGATTACTTTATTTTTTAGTAACAGTTGAAGATTTGGAGATTATTTCTTAAATTAAATTAAAATAAAAAGTATGTCGAAGTTACAACCGTTAAATGGGTATTTAATTTTAAGACCTATAGAAGAAGAGGAACAAATGTATGGTAATATTGTTATTCCAGATTTAGGAAAAGAGAGGCCTGAGATGGGAGAAGTGATTGCTGTCTCTGCTACGTATAATTTTAATTCTGATAAACTAGTACTTTCAAATCTTGAATTAGGAGACAAAGTTCTTATCCCTAAACTAGGTTCTCTAAGAATCACTGTAGAAAGCGAAGAATATTTTATTTGCAAAGAGCAAGACGTCTACGCAAAATTAAGCGGACAATTAAGTGTTTTATCAGTTCTTAAAGAGACGGTAGTTGATCCTGATTTTGAAAAATACAACAACAGTAAAGTATCATAAAATGACAACAACAGTATTTGGAATTGAATTAAAAAATAAGTTACTTGCGGGTATTAAAAAATTAAATGAATCAGTAACTTCCACTTTAGGGCCAGGAGGCCGTACAGTGTTAATTAAAGAAAAATCTGGCGAGGTAAAAGTAACTAAAGACGGAGTTACAGTAGCTCGTTCCTTTCACGAACTTGAAGACCAGGTTGAAGACCTTGGTGCCCAGCTAGTAAAGCAGGTATCCATAAAGTCTGCTAATGAAGCAGGAGACGGAACTACTACCTCTACTCTTCTTGCTACAACAATGGTTGAAGAAGGATTAAAGCTTATTAATCAAGGATCTAACCCAGTAGAAGTTAAGAAAGCTATTGAGGTTTACGTAAAAGAAGTTATCGATAACTTAAAAAAAATATCGAAAGATATTTCCTCTCAAGATCAAATTCGTCAAGTAGCAGCTATCTCTGCAAATAACGATATTGAGATAGGCAATCTAATATCAGCTGCTATTGAAAAAGTAGGAAGAGAAGGTATTGTTACTATTGAAGAATCTAAAACAGGTGAAACTGCTTTGGAGATAGTAGAAGGTATGCAGTTTGATAGAGGATACAAATCCCCATACTTCGTTACTAATAATACTACAATGCATGCAGTCTTGAATGAACCTTATATTCTTATTTACGATGGCCGTATCACTAAAGCTGCTGATATTTTAAATTCGTTAACTAAAGCCAACTCCGATCAAAAAGCTTTACTAATAGTAGCTGAAGATATAGAAGACGAAGCGCTTGCTACTTTGATAGTAAATAAAATGCGCGGTATAGTTTATGTAGCAGGAGTAAAAGCTCCTGACTTTGGGGAACGCCGTACTTTAATCTTAGAAGATCTAGCTATTTTAACCGGGGGACAGGTAATTTCTAAAAATAAAGGACATAAACTAGAGAAAATAACCCCGTTACAGTTAACGGAACTTTTCGGAGTCGCAAGAACTGTTACGGTATCTAAAGAAACCACTACTATAGTTGATGGCAAAGGTAATATAGATGCTATAAGCTTAAGAGCTGAAGAGATAAAAGATCAAATTGAAAAAGCTACATCATTTTATGAGAAAGAAAAGCTTCAGGAGAGGCTTGGTAAATTAGTTGGCGGAGTAGCTATTATTTCAGTAGGAGGAAATTCCGATATTGAGATTAAAGAAAAGAAAGATAGGGTAGAAGATGCTTTGTTTGCTACTAAAGCAGCTCTAGTAGAAGGCGTAGTTCCTGGTGGAGGACTTGCATTAATTACAGCATTCGAAAATATTAAATTACCTTTAACATCAAGCGATGAGCAAAAAGGTTGGAATATAGTTAAAAGAGCTTGTCATGCTCCTTTCAAAGTAATTTTAACAAACTGTGGTATTGAAGATCACTACCGTATTTTAAGTGAAATTAAGAATTATGAAACTCAAGAATCAGCTCACACTTATGATGCTAAAAATCAAAAAGTAGTAGAGGCAACTGAAGCAGGTCTTCTTGATCCGACTAAAGTCACACGTACTGCTCTTGAAAATGCTGCCTCCGTAGCAGGTACTATACTAACAACAGAATCAGTAATTTTCGAAAAAAAAGACAATAAGAAAAAAGATGAAGAAATTTAAAAAATATACTAATAGCTTCTGATTTAACTAGAATTCCTATTTATTTATGGATGTTTATATTAAGTTTTTAATAATTTAAATTTAAGGTATGAGAGTAGTTCTTATAAGTGATACTCATACTAGACATAAGTATTTAACTTCGAAGGGAATGGGAAACATTCTCAAAGAAGGCGACTTGTTAATACATGCAGGAGATTTTTCTAGTGTTGGTCAAAAAGGAGAAGTTCAAAATTTTATTAAATGGTTAGACCAGCAATCAAAAAACTATACATACGGAGCTATTTTTATAGCTGGAAATCATGATAGGAGTTTTGATCCAAAATATTTTAGAGAGTATGAAGATAACGATTTATGGGGCGATTTTTCGCACCTTAAAAAGCCCGAGTGGGTTTGTAATATTTTATCTGATCTTAAATCTAGCAGTTCTAGCGTTACTTATTTGGAAAACCAGGACGTAACTGTAAATAAACTTAAGATATGGGGATCTCCTGTAACGCCTTGGTTTTTTGGAGAAAAGTGGGCTTTCAATAAACAAAGAGGAGCTGAAATAAAAGAGGTTTGGAATAAAATTCCAGTAGATACTGATATTATTATAACCCACTCTCCTGTTATAGGTCGTTTAGATTATGTTCCATCTACTAAAGAATATGCAGGATGTGAAGAATTAAGAAATAAGATTGAAGAAATAAAACCAGTACTACATGTATGTGGACATATACACGAAGGGTATGGAGAAAGTATAGTTAACGGTACAGTATATGTAAACGCTAGCATATGCGATCGATTTTATGACCCTGTAAATAAACCTATTGTAATTGATATTGATATTAAAAATAAAAATGTAATTTATTAATAATGGAAAATAAAACTTTTGATTTTGCAAAGTATCAAGGAGTCTTGTTAAAACTCACTAAAACAGAAGATAGAAGATTTTCTGATAATCACCCTAATGGCGTTGAGGTCGGACGTGTAGAAAAAGGACTTCTTCATTTAGAGAATTCCAACAAGTACCAATGCGTGTTTATTCTAGACGGACCTGACCGCTACTTTCATACATCACAGGTTTTGGAAATTTGGGAACATGAAGGATATGATTTAGTGAAAACTCTTAACTCTACTTATAAAATTGAACCACAAATAGTATCGATTCCAGGTGAACAGCAAAAACATTCGGTAGATATTGTTTCATCAGAGAAAAATTCTTAATTTTACAAAAAAGAAGTATGGTATATTATTTTACTGCAGCCTGGTGTGGACCTTGTAAAATGTTTAAGCCAATAGTCCAAGAAGTAAGCTCGGAACTTGAAATCGGCATAGTTTATGTAGACGTAGATCAGCAGAGAGATATGGCGATGAAGTACGGTGTAACAAGTGTTCCAACTATAATGATTGAAAACAACGGAAGTGTTTTATATAGAAATTCCGGCGTTATATCAAAATCGCAATTAAAACAAGCTTTATCACAATTCAGGTAAATTATATCGTAAACTCTAGCAACCATCTATATTCTTGTAATACCTTGACACCTTACAAGCCTTATCTTTACTTTTTAGTCTAATTTTATATATTTATAACTAATAATTACACATGCTTTATAGTTAGTTCTTTATAATATGGGGGAGTCCAGGTATTGCTCCGTAATGTGAAGGTAATACTACATGCAGGCGTTTGGATATGTCGCCTTTAAACAAATTTTCAAACAATAAATGACGAAATGTCAACAATGACCTATGATGACCTAGTGGCATTTGTAGGTGCCGAAGAGTACGCATACGCGGCTTAGTAAGCTTGGGGCAGCTGATAGCCTCGCAACAGAACAGCAGCGAGTCGTACGCTATAGAGACGGCATCCGGACGCATATTGCGAGCCGTGAGTTTCCTAGTTTAGAGTAAAATTAGGTGGTGGAAGGCACGCTAACCAAAACTAGTGGCCCCAATTACTGATCAGCTTGCAGATCTAAGCATGTGATACGCTGGTGTTATTGTTCCTTATGGATACACGGGTTCGATTCCCGTCTCCTCCACTATTTATAGATGTAAAAGAGTATGAAAACGTTACTTACATCTATATCTTTTTCATTAAGCACCTTTATAGTAGTACAGCCTACTAGTGTATATACAGGAAATTTTTCAAATAAATTAAAGACCGGGCCTATAAAAGGTAACAAAAAAGATACATAGTTAAATAAAGTATTATGAAAAAATTTATTTTATTTGTTTTTTTAATATTCTTATTACAATTTTCAACTTTTTCTCAAACTGAAAAAGACCAGAAATTATCAATTCGTAATAATATTTCTTCACAATCAACCACTTCTACATCACGAATCACAACTACCGAAAGTTTTGATAAACAAGAAATAAAAAGAGAACAATATAGACCCAAACAAAACACTTTTAAACCACCTTCTCCACCGATGTGGGGCGGGGTTGGTGGATGGAATCAATGGCGTAGATGGGGAGCTCCATATTTCTTCAATAATGTCTATGATTGGAATGTATATGACAG
>Ga0194131_10001848_pt1 | contig 35525 bp, 31 predicted proteins | sample TA2KigO120mmetaG_FD_148631 | JGI IMG/M metagenome (GOLD analysis project Ga0194131, IMG submission 148631) | Freshwater microbial communities from Lake Tanganyika, Tanzania - TA2015053 Kigoma Offshore 120m | ecosystem: Environmental > Aquatic > Freshwater > Lake | place: Tanzania: Lake...
CATCGGCCAGGCCATCTGCGGGAACCCGGGCACGAACCAGTGCTCGCGCACCGTGAACCCGGGGACGCGGTTCAACGGGTTCGGGATGATCTCGGCACCCACCGGAAACTCACCCATCTCCAGGCGCTTGGGCGTGATCTCGGCGCCGAAGCGGCCGCGGATCTCGCGCTCGGCCTCCGGGTGCAGCGCGAGGGGCACGCCCAGCGCCGCCGCGGCGCACTGCCGGGTATGGTCATCCGGCGTGGCGCCGATGCCGCCGAAGCTGAACACGATGTCGCCGGAGGCGAACGAACGCTTCAGCGCCGCGGTCAGCCGCTCCGGATCGTCGCCCAGGTACTCGCAGTGCGCGAGGCGCAGGCCGCGCTTGGCCAGCGCCTGGATCAGGAAAGCCATGTGCTTGTCCTGGCGCTTGCCCACCAGGAGCTCGTCGCCGATGACGAACGCGCCGAAGCGTTGCCGCATCGGTGCAGTTTACCGCGCGCTCAGCCCTGGTTGCGCCAGGTCTGGCTCCTTATATTGATAAAAACGATAGATGACGGACCATGCGGGAGAAGCCTCATTGAAGGCCAATACTTCTTCGCCATCCATGATATAGTCCAAGCCTATGACACTGACCGAACTCAAGTACATCGTCGCGGTCGCCGAGGAGCGCCACTTCGGCCGCGCCGCCGAGCGCTCCTTCGTCTCCCAGCCCAGCCTCTCGGCCTCGGTGAAGAACCTCGAGGAGGAGCTGGGCGTGACCTTGTTCGAGCGTGGCAAGCGCGGCGTGTTCCTCACCGAGGCGGGCGGGCGCATCGTGGAGCAGGCGCGGCGCGCGCTGGCGGAGGCCGAGCGCGTCAAGCTGGTGGCGCGCCAGGGAAGGGATCCCCTCAAGGGCATCCTGCGCCTGGGCATCATCCACACCATCGCCCCGTACCTGCTGCCGGGCCTGGTGGCCGCGCTGCGGCGCGCGGCGCCCGAGATGCCGCTGGATGTCGAGGAGAACATCACCGCGACCCTTGAGCGCATGCTGCGCGCCGGCGAGCTGGACGCCGTGGTCCTCGCCCTGCCCTACGAGGCCCCTGGCGTGGACGTGCTGCCCCTGTACGAGGAAAACTTCAAGGTGGTGGTGCCGGCCAGGCACGCCATGGCGAAGCGCAAGTCCGTCGCGGTCGAGGACCTGGACGCCGGCGAGCTGCTGCTGCTGCCGGTGGGCCACTGCTTCCGCGACCAGGTGCTGGATGCCTGCACCGAGTTTTCGCGCCCCCCGGAACCCGGCCGCCAGGGCAATTCGCTGGAGACCCTGCGCAGCATGGTGGCCTCGGGGCTGGGGGTGACCGTGCTGCCGGCCACCGCGCTCACGGCGCGCCATGGCAGCGCGCTGGTGAAGGCGGTGCCCTTCGCCGCCCCGCAGCCGTCGCGGCGCGTCGTCCTCGCCTCGCGCCACGGCTTTCACCGCGCCTCCGCGCTGGCAAAGCTCGCCGAGGCGGTGCGGGGCCTGGACCTGCCGGTCACCCGACTGTCGTAGCCTTGCCCTCGATCGGCGCCGCGCGCAGCGCTGCCAGCTTGCCCAGCAGGTAGTCGATGAAGGCAAGGCCCACGATCACCGGGGCGAACAGGCCCACCACGGGGACGTAGGCGAGCAGCGCCAGCGCGAAGCCCAGGCCGTAGAGCGCGCCGCGATGGGCGCGGAACAGGACGCGCATCTCGCCGGGGTCAGCGTGCTCGGCGAGCGCGTCGTAGCGCAGCACCTGCTGGTTCACCCAGCCCAGGATCGCCACCGGGATCAACGGCCACAGCGGCGGCAGCAGCCACAGCGGCACCGAGGCCAGGCCCAGCGCAACCATGCCCAGCAGCGCGAGCACGCTGTTCCACACCCCGCCGGCGAGGCTTCCGCCCCGGCGCCGCGCCAGCGCCGGGTAACTGCGGCCGGCGACATGCGCCACCATCACCGGCATGCCGAACGCCCCGAGGATCAGCAGCGCGGTGAGCACCACCGCCGGGACGAAGAACAGCACCAGCAGCGCGTGGGCGATGAGGCTCGCCGCATCCGCGTAGTTCAGGGTCACCGCGAGCAACGAGGACTCGATCCAGCCGCGCAGGTGCCCCGCGATCCACGACGCCACGCGCATCCAGAACACCAGCGCCACCGTGCCCCACACCAGCAGCGCGGCGAGCATCGGCCAGACCATCAGCCACAGCATGCGCGGGTGCAAAGCGTTCATCAGGGCGTACATCAGGGAGCGGGTCATGGGATTGGAGCTTACCTCTTCAGCCTCTGCCACAGCTTGGCCAGGCGCTTGGGTGAGACCGGCACCGGGGTCTTCAGTTCCTGCGCGAACAGCGAGACCCGCAGTTCCTCCAGCAGCCAGCCGAACTGCTCCAGTTCCGCGGCCAGTGCGCCGTGGCGCGCCTGGGCGGCCAGTTCGCGGCGATACGCAGTCTCCAGCGGCGCCAGCTCGCGCGCGCGCGCCGCATCGCGGGCCGGATCCGCGCGCAGCTTCTCCAGCCTGAGCCCAGCGGCCTTCAGGTAGCGCGGCAGGTGCCGCAGCCGCTCCCAGGGCGTGCGGGCGATGAAGCCCGGCGCCAGCAGGCGCGCCAGCTGCTCGCGCACCTCCCCGGCCGCCTGTGGCCAGGCCTTCTGCGAGGCGGCGATGCGCCTGTCCGCCTGCGCGCGCTCGGCGAGGATGGCCGCCGCCAGGCGCTGCAGTTCCTGTGCGATCAGGTTGAGGCGGCTGCGGCCCTCGGCCAGGCGCCGCGCGAAGTCCTGCGGCTGCATCGGCAGGCCGCCGGCGAGGAAGGTGCGCTCGAGCGCCGCGGCCACCAGGTCATCCTTCAACGCGGCGAGCGACATGTCCTTCGCCAGCGCCTTCTCCAGCTCGCGCACGCGCTCGCGGAACGCGATGCGCAGCAGGCGCAGCACGCCGCCGCGGTGGGTTTCGCGAGCCCTCTCCGGGGAATCCAGGACCTGCAGGGTCACGGCGTCCCCGGCGTCCGCCAGCGCCGGGTAGCCCACCAGCACCTGCCCGCCTCGCTTCAGCTCCATCAGCTCGGGCAGCTCGCCCATGGTCCAGCCGGTATGGCGCTCACTGTCATCCACCGCCGCCTCCGCGCCCAGCTCGGCCTGCGCCTGCGGCGCGAACCCGCGCTTGAGCGCCGCGAGGTCCCGCCCCATGCCCAGTTGCCGGCCGTGCTCGTCCACGACGCGAAAATTCATGTGCAGGTGCGGCGGCGCGGAATCCGGGCCGAAGGCGTCGGCGGGCACCTCGATGCCGATGGCGGAGCGGATGTGACGCGCGAGCGCGGCTGCAAGCGGCACATCCGCCGGCGGGTTGGCCGCGGCGAACCCCTGCGCGAACTCCGCCAGCGGCCCCAGCTTGTGCCGCAGGCGCTGGGGCATGCCCTTGGCGAGGGCCTGCACCTTTTCCTTGAGCAACCCCGGCACCAGCCATTCGCAGCGCGCCGCCGGCACCTGGTTGAGCAGCGCCACCGGGACCGTGAGCGTGACGCCATCCTTGGGCGAGCGCGGCTCGAAGTGATACTCGAGCGCGAGCTTGTTGGGGCCGACCGCGAACGCGTGCGGGAAGTTGTCGGTGGTGATGCCGGCCGCCTCGTGCCGCATCAGGTCCTCGCGCGCGAGCTGCAGCAGCCTCGGGTTGGCGCGGGAAGCTTCCTTCAGCCACTTCTCGAAGTCCGCCCCGTTGGTGATCCCCTCGGGCACCCGCGCCTCGTAGAAAGCGAGCATCAGCGCCTCGTCCACCAGAATGTCCGCGCGGCGCGACTTGTGCTCCAGGCGCTCGATGTCGCGCGCCAGGCGCTGGTTGTGGGCGAGGAACGGCGCGCGCGTCTCGTACTCGCCCTCGAGCAGCGCGCAGCGCAGGAAGATGTCGCGCGAGAGCTTCGGGTCGACCGGCCCGTAGTGCACGCGCCGGTCGGTGTACACCGGCAGGCCGTAGAGCGTGCCGCGCTCCAGCGCCACCACCTGCGCGCGCGCCTTCTCCCAGTGCGGGCGCTCGGCGTGGCGCTTGAGCACGTGGGCACCCACCTGCTCGATCCACTTCGGGTCGATGGTGGCCACGGTGCGCGCGTAGAGGCGCGTGGTCTGCACCAGTTGCGCAGCCAGGATCCACTTGCCCGGCTTCTTGGTGCCCGAGCCCGGGTGCACCCAGAACTTGGTGCCGCGCGCGCCGGTGTAGTTGTTGTCGGCTTCGTCCTTCATGCCCACGTTGCCGAGAAGCCCAGCCAGCAGGGCGCGATGGATGGCGCGGTAGGCGTCGGGCTTCTCGAGATTCACGTTTGAGAGCTCCCAGCCCAGCTCTGCCACGGACTGCGCCAGCTGCCGATGGGTGTCGCGCCACTCGCGCATGCGCGGGTAGGACAGGAAATGCGCCCGCGCCTGCTTGCGGGACGGGCCCTCGGGAAACGCGCGCCACAGCTTGAGGAAGCCGAGAAAGTCGGAACGCTCGTCGGCGAAACTGGCATGCTGCTGGTCGGCGGCGGCGGCCCTGTCCAGCGGCCGGTCGCGCGGGTCCTGCACCGACAGCGCGGCGGCGATCACCAGCATCTGCGCCAGGCACCCTTCCTCGCGCGCCGCCACCAGCATGCGGCCGATGCGCGGGTCCAGGGGCAGGCGCGCGAGTTCCCGGCCCACCTTCGTCAGCGCATTGGCCTCGCCCACTGCGCCCAGCTCCGCCAGCAGCGCGTAGCCGTCGGCGATGGCCCGCGGGCTGGGCGGGTCGAGGAACGGGAAGTCCTCCACCTTGCCCAGGTTCAGGCTCAGCGCGCGCAGGATCACCGCCGCCAGCGAGGAGCGCAGCAGCTCCGGGTCGGTGAACGCCGGCCGGCGGGCGTACTCCTCCTCGCCGTAGAGCCGGAAGCAGATGCCGTCGGATACGCGGCCGCAACGGCCTGAGCGCTGCTTGGCCGCGGCCTGCGAGATGTTCTCCACCTGCAGCTGCTCCACCTTGTTGCGGTAGCTGTAGCGCTTGACGCGCGCCAGGCCCGTGTCCACCACGTAGCGGATGCGCGGCACCGTGAGCGAGGTCTCGGCGAGGTTGGTCGCGAGCACGATGCGGCGCAGCGATCCGGGCCTGAACACCCGGTCCTGCTCGGCGTTGGACAGGCGGGAAAAGAGCGGCAGGATCTCGGTGTCCCGGAGCTTCCTGTTGCCGATCGCGGCCGCCGCGTCTCGGATCTCGCGCTCTCCGGGCAGGAAGACCAGCACGTCGCCGGGGCCGTGGCGGCAGGCTTGCTCCACCGCCTCGGCCAGCGCGTCCTCCTCCTCGTCGCGCGTGGTGTCCTCCTGGTCGCCTTCGACTTCGCGGTAGCGCAATTCCACCGGGTACAGGCGCCCGGAGACTTCGATCACCGGTGCGCCGCCGAAGTGCGTGGAGAATTTCTCCGCGTCGATGGTGGCAGAGGTGACCACGACCTTCAGGTCGGGACGCTGCGGCAGCAGTTGCTTCAGGTACCCGAGCAGGAAATCGATGTTGAGGCTGCGCTCGTGCGCCTCGTCGATGACGATGGTGTCGTAGGCGGCAAGCTTCGGGTCGCCCTGCGTCTCCGCCAGCAGGATGCCGTCGGTCATGAGCTTCAGCGCGGTATGCCGGCCGACGCGGTCGTGGAAGCGCACCTTGAAGCCCACCGCGCCGCCCAGCTCCACCTTCAGTTCCTCGGCGATGCGCGCCGCCACCGCGCGCGCGGCGATGCGGCGGGGCTGGGTGTGGCCGATCATCTTGCCGGCGCCGCGCCCCATCTCCAGCAGGATCTTGGGGATCTGCGTGGTCTTGCCCGAGCCGGTCTCGCCGCAGACGATGACGACCGGATGAGCGTTGATGGAACGGGCTATCTCGGCGCGTTTGCCGACAACCGGAAGCGCGGGATCGAAAGAGGGCCGCCAGCGCCGTTGGTTCACGCGAGCGGCGGGTTGAGCACCTTCAACTCGGCAGAGCGCCGGGAATCCCGATCGGCTCTGCAGAGTTCGCGCACGCCGTGCTGCATGCAGATCGCGGCGAGGCGCGCCTCATGGACCTGCGGACCGGCAACCCGTCCAGCCCGCAGGCTGGCCGCCAGGCAGCGCTCAGCCGCGACCGCGCAGCCGCTCGACATAGCGCGCCAGCAGATCCACTTCCAGGTTGACCCTCGCCCCGGCCGCCAGCCGCCCCAGCGTGGTCACCGCCAGCGTGTGCGGGATCAGGTTCACCTCGAACCTTCGCCCGCGCACCGCGTTCACCGTCAGGCTGACCCCGTCCACGGTCACCGAGCCCTTCCTCGCGACGTAGCGCGACAATGCCGCGGGGGCGTGGAACGCGTACACCCCGCCCTTCACGGACGCGCACGCGCCGACCCCGTCCACGTGGCCCGTGACCAGGTGCCCGCCCAGCCGGTCGCCCAGCGCGAGCGACTTCTCCAGGTTCACCGCGCCGGGACGCGCAAGGCCCGCGGTGACGCGCAGCGTCTCGGGGGAGACATCGAACCAGAGCCGGCGCCCGGCCCTGTTCGTCACCGTCAGGCAGCAGCCCTGCACGCAGATGGAATCGCCGATGCGCACCCCGGCAAGCGGCAGCTTGCCGGCGTCGATCACCAAGGGTTTCGTGGAAACGATGCGGCCGACGGCCTGCACGATGCCGGTGAACATGTCAGCGCCTGGCGAGAATGCGCAGTTCGTTGCCGAGGCGCGCGATGGCGTGCAGGCGCAGCCGCGGCCGCGCCTCGAGCGCATCGACCGCCGGCAGGTCCACCATGCCCTGCGCGCTGTCGCCGAGCAAGCTGGGGTTGAGGTAGACCAGGAACTCGTCGACGCAGCCCTCGCGCACCAGCGACCCGTTCAACCGGAACCCGGCCTCGACGTGCAGCTCGTTGACGCCGCGGCGCGCCAGCTCGGCCAGCATCGCCGGCAGCTCAACCTTGCCGTTGGCGTTGGGCAGCGCCACCATCTCCGCGTTCTTCGGCGTGCGCCCTTCCCGGCCGGCGAAGACCAGCACGCGTTCGCCCTCCAGGATCCGCGCGCCGTCGGCGATCTCCAGCCGGCTGTCCACCACCACGCGCAGCGGCTGGCGCGGCGTCGCCACCTCGCGCACCGTCAGGCGCGGGTTGTCGGCCTTCACCGTGCCGATGCCGGTGAGGATGGCGCAGGCGCGCGCGCGCCAGTGATGGCCGTCGGCGCGCGCCTCCGGCCCGGTGATCCACCGGCTGCGGCCGTCCCGCAGCGCGGTGCGCCCGTCCAGGGTGGCCGCGATCTTCATGCGCACCCAGGGCCGGCTGCGCGTCATGCGTGAGAAAAAGCCGATGTTGAGCTCGCGCGCCTCGTCCTCCATCAGCCCTATGTCGAGGCGGATGCCGGCAGCCTCGAGCGTCTCGGCGCCCAGCTGCGCCTTGGGGTTCGGATCGCGCACCGCGGCCACCACGCGCGCGACGCCGGCCCGGATCAGCGCCTGCGCGCAGGGCGGCGTGCGGCCCTGGTGGTTGCAGGGTTCCAGCGTGACGTAGGCGGTGGCGCCCTTCGCCGCACCGCCGGCGGCGGCGAGGGCGTTGGCCTCGGCGTGCGGGGCGCCGGCCTTCTCGTGCCAGCCTTCGCCGACCACGGCGCCGTCCTTCGCCAGCACGCAGCCCACGCGCGGGTTGGGCGTCGCGGTGTAGAGGCCTTTGCCGGCCAGCGCGAGCGCGCGCGCCATCATGGCGCGGTCGAGCTCGGAAAAGGAATTCACTTCCTGCGCCGGCGCGGGGACTTGATCTCCTGCACCGCCTCGCGGAAGTCATCCGGGGTCTCGAAGCTGCGGTAGACGGAGGCAAAGCGAATATAGGCGATCTTGTCCAGCCTTGCCAGCTCGCGCATCACCAGGTCGCCGACGCGGCTGGTGGGGACTTCGCGCTCGCCCAGCGAGCGCAGCCGCTCCTCGATGCGGTCCACCGCGGCGTCGATGGCCTCGGTGGCCACCGGGCGCTTCCTCAGCGCGAGCATCATGCTGCCCACCAGCTTGTCGCGGTCGAAGTCGCTGCGGCTGCCGTCCTTCTTCACCAGGCGCGGCATGCGCAGCTCGACGCGCTCGTAGGTGGTGAAGCGCTTGTCGCACTTGGGGCAGCGCCGGCGGCGGCGGATGACGTTGGTGCCCGGGTTGGAGCGCGTGTCCAGCACGTTGGTGTCCTCGTGGGCGCAGAAGGGACAACGCACGGCGGTGTCTCCGGCGTGCTAGCCGAGGTAGACCGGGAAGCGCGCGCACATCGCCTTGACCTCGCCGGCGACGCGCGCGCGGGTGGCCTCGCCGTGCGGGTCCTCGAGCACCTCGGCCATCAGCTGCGCCAGCGTTTCCGCCTCGGCGGCGCCGAAGCCGCGGGTGGTCATCGCCGGCGAGCCGATGCGGATGCCGGAAGTGACCGTGGGCTTCCGCGGGTCATTCGGGATCGCGTTCTTGTTGACCGTGAGGTGGGCGCGGCCGAGCGCGTCCTCGGCGTCCTGGCCGCTGAGGTTCTTCGCGCGCAGGTCGACGAGGAACAGGTGGCTGTCGGTGCCGCCGGAGACCACGCGCAGGCCGCGCCGCTGCAGGGTCGAGGCCATGACGCGGGCGTTCTCCAGCACCTTCAGCTGATAATCCCTGAACTCGGGCCGCAGCGCCTCGCCCAGCGCCACCGCCTTGGCGGCGATGACGTGCATCAGCGGGCCGCCCTGGATGCCGGGGAAGATGGCCGAGTTGACCGCCTTCTCCTGTTGGGCGCGGCCGAGGATCAGGCCGCCGCGCGGGCCGCGCAGCGTCTTGTGCGTGGTGGTGGTGGTGAAATCCGCGATCGCGACCGGCGAGGGATACAGGCCCGCCGCGACCAGGCCGGCGTAGTGCGCCATGTCGGCCATGAGCAGCGCCCCGACCTTGTCGGCGATCCCGCGAAAGCGCTGCCAGTCGATGGCGCGCGAATACGCGGAAGCCCCGGTGACGATCATCTTCGGCCGGTGCTCCAGCGCGAGGCGCTCGGCCTGGGCGTAGTCGATGCGCTCCTCGGCATCCAGCCCGTAGGACAGCGCCTTGTAGAGCTTGCCCGAGAGGTTCACCGGCGAGCCGTGCGTCAGGTGCCCGCCGTGCGCGAGCGACATGCCCAGAATCGTGTCGCCCGACTTCAGCGCCGCGGTGTACACCGCCTGGTTGGCCTGCGATCCGGAATGCGGCTGGACATTGGCCCAGGGCGCGCCGAACAGGCGCTTGGCGCGCTCGATGGCGACGGCCTCGGCCATGTCCACGTACTGGCAGCCGCCGTAATAGCGCCTGCCCGGGTAGCCCTCGGCGTACTTGTTGGCAAGCGCCGAACCCTGCGCCGCCAGCACCGCGCGGCTGGCGTAGTTCTCCGAGGCGATCAGCTCGACGTGGTCTTCCTGCCGGCGCGCTTCCTTGCGGATGACGCTGCAGATTTCGGGATCGGACTGCTCGAGGGAGGCATTCATCATGGGGTGGCGGATTTTACGCGATGACCGGGGGCGGGAGGTCCGAGGGCCGGTCGATGTCCCGCACCACGCCCGGGTCGCCCACCGGCACCTTCACCAGCGACTTCTCCTGCTCGCTGAGCAGCTTGCGCGCGCCCTCCTCGCCGCAGGCCGATTCCAGGTGGCCGCGGAAGCGCCGGCCGATGCCCACCGGATGCCCGCGCCGGGCCCGGAAATACGGCGCGGCGAGGTCCGCCCCGTTCGCCAGCGCGTCGCGCACCGCGGCGATGCTGGTGGGACGAACGAAGGGCATGTCGGCCAGTGCCACCAGCCAGCCCTCCGCCCCGGGGGTGGCCTTCACCGCGCAGGCGAGGCTCGCGCCCATGCCTTCGGCGGCGTTGCGGCAGAAGTGGATCTCGCAGCCGGCATCGGCCAGCGGGTGCGCGGTGTCGTCGGCGCCGGGCCGCAGCACCGCGATCACCCGCGGCAGGACCGACTTGAGGTTGCGCGCCGCCTGCACCGACATGGACACCCCGTGCGGCAGCGCGTGCAGCAGCTTGTTGGAGCCGAAGCGGGAGCCGGTTCCCGCGGCGAGCAGGATGCCGACGATATTCAAGGCTTCAGAGAAGCGGAGGCGGCCTGTCCGGGCACCTCGCAAGCCGACGGATCGAAGCGGCTGGCCTTCTTCGCCGCCCAGCTCGGGTCGGTGACGCCGTGGCGCACTGCGGTCATCTCGGCGAGGATCGCCACCGCGATCTCGGGCGGGGTCTTGGAGCCGATGTACAGGCCCACTGGTCCGCGCAGTCGGTCGATCTGGGCCTGCGCGAGGTCGAATTCCAGCAGGCGTGCGCGGCGCGCGTCGTTGTTCTTCTTCGAGCCGATGGCGCCGACGTAGAACGCCGCCGACTTGAGCGCCTCCATGAGCGCGAGGTCGTCCAGCTTGGGATCATGCGTCAGCGCCACCACCGCGCTGTGGCCGTCCAGGTTCATCTCGCGCACCACGTCATCGGGCATGCCGCGGTTGAGCGGCACCCCGGCCACGTCCCAGCCGGCGGCGTATTCCTCGCGCGGGTCCACCACCGTGACGTGATAGTCCAGCATGTGCGCCATCTCTGCGAGGTACTGCGTGAGCTGCCCGGCGCCCACCAGCACCAGGCGCCAGCGCGGGCCGTGCACCGTGCTGAGCACCTTGCCGTCGAACTCCAGGGCGTCCTGCCAGCTGCCGTGCTGTTGCGTGACCTCTCCGGTGGCCATGTCCAGGCGCCGGCGCACCAGCTGCTGCTGGCCGATGGTGGCGAGCAGCGGCTCGATACCGCTTTGCTGCGTCACCGGCTCCAGCACCAGTTGCAGGGTACCCCCGCAGGGCAGGCCCCAGCGCGTGGCCTGCTCGTTGGTCACCCCGTAGGTCACCAGTTGCGGCAGGTCGGCGGGCTTGGCCTTCACCTTTTCGATGAGGTCGTCCTCGACGCAGCCGCCGGAGACCGAGCCCACCACCTGGCCGTCGTCGCGGATCGCCACCAGCGCGCCCACCGGCCGGGGCGCCGAGCCCCAGGTCCTGATGATGGTGCCGAGGGTGACGCGATGGCCGGCCTTGCGCCAGGCCTCGGCGCTGCGCAGCACCTCGATGTCGACGCTGTCCATGCCGCGTATCTTACCGCCGGAGCCCCGTTTGCGGCGCCGCAGCATTGCTCTGGTGTTTCCGCTTCGCTACGATTACCCTCCCCCGGAATCCCGAACCTTCCAGAACCCACCCCGCAAGGAGGCGACATGGCGGTCAAAATTTCCATGAAGGTGAACGGCAAGGCGGTAGCAGCGGAAGTCGAGGACCGCACGCTGCTGGTCACCTTCATCCGCGAGCACCTGCGGCTCACCGGCACCCACGTCGGCTGCGACACCGCGCAATGCGGCGCCTGCACCGTGGACATGGACGGCAGGGCGGTGAAGGCCTGCGCCTTGCTGGCGATGCAGGCCGAGGGCGCCAGCATCACCACCATCGAGGGCGTGGCCAAGCCCGACGGCACGCTGCACCCGATGCAGGCGGCGTTCAAGGAGAACCACGGCCTGCAGTGCGGCTTCTGCACCCCGGGCATGGTGATGAACGCCATCGACTTCGCCAGGAGCCACCCGAATCCCAGCGAGCAGGAGATCCGCGAGGCGCTGGAGGGGAACCTGTGCCGCTGCACCGGCTACCACAACATCGTGAAGTCCATCGCCGCCGGCGCCAAAGCCATGGCGGCGGGAAAGTGAGGATGACATGAACGCCCCGCTCATCGGCGCGCGCATCGAGAGGAAAGAGGACTACCGCTTCCTCACCGGCGCGGGCCAGTACACCGACGATGTCACGCTTGCCAACCAGAGCTACGCCGCGTTCGTGCGCTCGCCGCACGCCCACGCCAAGATCAAGTCGGTCAGGCCGGACCGGGCGAAGAAGGCCCCCGGCGTGCTCGCCATCTACACCGGCCAGGACCTCTCCAAGCTGGGCGGCCTGCCCTGCGGCTGGCTGATCACCGACCTCAACGGCCAGCCGATGAAGGAGCCGCCGCACCCCAGCCTGGCGCAGGGCAAGGTGCGCTACGTCGGGGACCAGGTGGCGATCGTGATTGCCGAGACCGAAGCCCAGGCACGCGACGCCGCGGAGCTGGTGGAGGTGGACTACGAGGTGCTGCCCGCGGTGGTGGACGGCGCCAAGGCGCGCGCGAAAGGCGCCCCGCAGCTGCACGACATCGCGCCGGACAACACCTGTTACGTCTGGGCGCTGGGCGACAAGGCCGCCTGCGACGCCGCGTTCGCCAAGGCGGCGCACGTCACGAAGCTGGAGTTCATCAACAACCGCCTGATCCCCAACGCCATGGAGCCGCGGGTCGCGAACGGCTCGTATTCGCGCGCCGACGACGCCTACACGCTCTACGTCGCCAACCAGAACCCGCACGTCGAGCGCCTGCTCATGACCGCCTTCGTCATGGGCCTGCCCGAGCACAAGGTGCGCGTGGTGGCGGGCGATGTCGGCGGCGGCTTCGGCTCCAAGATCTACCTGTACGCGGAGGATGTCGCCGTCACCTGGGCTTCGCGCCAGCTGGGCCGCCCGGTGAAGTGGACTTCCGACCGCTCGGAGGCGTTCCTGTCGGATGCCCACGGCCGCGACCACCACACCGTCGCGGAGCTGGCGTTGGACAAGGACGGCAAGTTCCTCGGCATGCGGGTGAAGACCACCGCCAACGTGGGCGCCTACCTGTCCACCTTCGCCTCCTGCGTGCCGACCATCCTGTACGCCACGCTGCTCGCCGGCCAGTATAAGACCCCGGTGATCCACTGCGAGGTCACCGCGGTGTTCACCAACACGGTGCCGGTGGACGCGTACCGCGGCGCCGGCAGGCCGGAGGCCGCCTACGTGGTCGAGCGCCTGGTGGAGACCGCGGCGCGCGAGATGAAGCTGGACCCGGCCGAGATCCGCCGCCGCAACTTCATCACCGAATTCCCCTACCAGACCCCGGTGGCGCTGCAATACGACACCGGCAACTACAGCGCCACGCTGGAGGCGGCGCGCAAGCTGGCCGACGTCGCCGGCTTTGCGGCGCGCCGCAAGGCCTCCGAGGCCAAGGGCAGGCTGCGCGGCCTGGGCTACGCGGCCTACATCGAGGCCTGCGGCATCGCGCCTTCCGCGGTCGCCGGGTCGCTGGGGGCGAGGGCGGGCCTGTTCGAGGCGGGCGAGGTGCGCGTGCACCCCACCGGCAGCGTGACGGTGTTCACCGGCTCGCATTCGCACGGCCAGGGCCACGAGACCACCTTCGCGCAGCTCGTCGCCGACCGCCTGGGCATGCCGATCGAGAACGTGGACATCGTGCACGGCGATACCTCGAAGATCCTGTTCGGCATGGGCACCTACGGCTCGCGCTCCATTGCCGTGGGCGGCACCGCCATCGTCAAGGCGCTGGACAAGATCGTCGCCAAGGGCAAGAAGATCGCCGCGCACCTGATGGAGGCCGCCGAGGCCGACATCGAGTTCGACCGCGGCGTCTACCAGGTGAAAGGCACCGACAAGAAGAAGCTGTTCGGCGAGGTGGCGTTCGCGGCCTACGTGCCGCACAACTACCCGCACGACAAGCTGGAACCGGGGCTCAACGAGAACGCGTTCTACGACCCGTCCAACTTCACCTTCCCCGCCGGCACCTACGTCTGCGAGGTCGAGGTGGATCCGGAGACCGGCAAGGTGGCGATCGACAAGTTCACCGCCGTGGACGACTTCGGCAAGATCATCAACCCGATGATCGTCGAGGGCCAGGTGCACGGCGGGCTGACCCAGGGCATCGGCCAGGCCCTCACCGAAGGGGCGCGCTACAGCGACGAGGGCCAGCTGATGACCGGCTCGTTCATGGACTACTGCCTGCCGCGGGCGGACGACGTGCCCTCCTACCAGGTGGACACGCGCGAGACCCCCTGCACCCACAACCCCCTCGGGGTGAAGGGCTGCGGCGAAGCCGGCGCCATCGGCGCCCCGGCCGCGCTCATCAACGCCATTACCGACGCCCTGGGCGTGAAGGACATCCCGATGCCCGCCACGCCGCAGGTGGTGTGGAACGCCCTGCGCAAGAACTGAGGAGACCCGGACATGCACGCATTCAAGTACCACCGCGCCGCCAGCCTGAGCGAGGCGGCAACCCTCGCCGGCAAGGGCGAGGCCAAACTGCTGGCCGGCGGCCAGTCGCTGGTGCAGGCGATGAAGCTGCGCCTTGCCTCGCCCTCGGACCTGGTGGACCTGGGCACGCTGAAGGAGCTGCAGGGCATCAAGTCCGACGGCAGGACGGTCACCGTGGGCGCCATGACACGCCATGCCGAGGTGGAGCGCTCGGCCGAGGTGAAGAAGGCGATCCCGGCGCTCGCGGCCCTGGCCGGCATGATCGGCGACCGCCAGGTGCGCGCCATGGGCACCTGCGGCGGCTCCATCGCCAACAGCGACCCGGCAGCGGACTACCCGGCGGCCGTGCTGGCGTTGAACGCCACCATCACCACCAACAAGGGCAGATACGAGGCCGACAAGTTCTTCACCGGCCTGTACGAGACCGCATTGAAGCCGGGCGAGATCATCACCTCGGTCTCGTTCCAGGTTCCCAAGCGCGCCGCCTACATGAAGTTCAAGAACCCGGCCTCGCGCTTCGCCATCGTCGGGGTCTTCGTCGCCGACTTCGGCGGCTCGGTGCGGGTGGCGGTCACCGGCGCCGGCCCCTGCGTGTTCCGCCAGGCGGACATGGAGAAGGCGCTGGCGGCGAAGTTCGCGCCGGAGTCCGCCGCGGGTGTGAAGCAGAAGAAGGAAGGCCTGAACACCGATCTGCACGCTTCGGCCGAATACCGCGCCCACCTCGTCAGCGTGATGGCGAAGCGGGCGGTGGAGGCGGCGCTGAAGTAACCGGTTCTGCGGAGGAGAGGGGGAAAGCCCGGGCTCTGCCCGGGTTTTTTTTGCCCTAAAATGATCGTTTCCGCACTGCGCAAAGCCTCGCCCCATGCCCCGAGCGCTCCCGAACTGCATCGACCAGACCCACGAGCTGCTGAAGACGGCCGACTACGTCGCCGACCGCAGCCTCGCCACCGCGCTCTACCTGTCCCTCACCATGCAGCGGCCGCTGTTCCTGGAGGGCGAGGCGGGCGTGGGCAAGACCGAGATCGCCAAGGTGATCGCGCAGACCCTGGGCCGCGAGCTGATCCGGCTGCAGTGCTACGAGGGCCTGGACATCGCGCAGGCGGCCTACGAGTGGAACTACTCGCGCCAGATGATCGAGATCCGCCTCGCGGAAGCCGCCGGGGAGAAGTCGCGCGACCAGCTGTCGCAGGACATCTTTTCCGAAAAGTTCCTCGTCAAGCGCCCGCTCGCGCGCGCGCTGGAGGGCGCCAGGGGCGCCGCGCCGGTGCTGCTGATCGACGAGCTGGACCGGACCGATGAGCCCTTCGAGGCCTACCTGCTGGAGGTGCTGTCGGACTGGCAGATCACGATCCCGGAGACCGGCACGCTGAAGGCGGCCGAGCCGCCGATCGTGGTGGTCACCTCCAACCGCACGCGCGAGATCCACGACGCGGTGAAGCGCCGCTGCTTCTACTACTGGGTGGACTATCCGGATGCGGCGCGCGAGCTGGAGATCCTGCGGCGCAAGGCGCCCAAGGCCGCGGCCGCGCTGTCGAGGGAAGTAGTGGCCTTCGTGCAGCGCCTGCGCGGCGTGGACCTGTTCAAGCTGCCCGGGGTGGCCGAGACCATCGACTGGGCCAACTGCCTGGTGGCGCTGGACCGGGTGACGCTGGACCCGGAGACGGTGAACAACACCCTGGGCGTGCTGCTCAAGTACCAGGACGACATCGAGCGCATCGCCGGCGAGGAAGCCACCCGGCTGGTGGGCGAGGCGAAATCGGCGGCGGTCGCCGCCTGAGATGTTCCCCGAGCTGGACTCCGCCGCTCCCGGCGGCCGCCTCGCCGAGAACGTGATGCACTTCGCGCGCCTGCTGCGCGCCGCGGGCCTCAGGATCGGCCCGGACCGCGTCATCGACTGCACCCGCGCGCTGGAGCTCGCGGACTGCAACCGGCGCGAGGACTGGTACTGGACCATGTCCGCGGTGCTGATCTCGCGCGAGGAGCAGCGCCCGATCTTCGACCAGGCCTTCCGCATCTTCTGGCGCGACCCCAAGCTCACCGAGAAGATGATGGCGGCGCTGCTGCCCAGGGCCCACGGGCGCGCCGCCAAGCCCGAGCAGCAGCAGAGCCAGCGCCTGTCGGACGCCCTGTTCAACCAGAAGAAGCCAGAGGAACAGCAGGAGCAACAGGTGGAGCTGGACGCGCGCCTCAGCTTCTCCACGCGCGAGGTGCTGCAGCGCATGGACTTCGACACCATGTCGGCGGCGGAACTGGCCCAGGCGAAGAAGATGCTGGCGCAGCTGCGCCTGCCGCTGCCGCTGGTGCGCACGCGGCGCCTGGAAGCCGCGCCGCGAGGCGCGCGCATGGACCTGCGCGCCACGCTGCGCCAGAGCCTGCGCGAGGGCGGCGGCCTGATCCCGCTGGTGCGGGCGGCGCCCTCGGAGATCCACCCGCCGCTGGTGGTGCTGTGCGACATCTCGGGCTCGATGAACCCCTACGCGCGCATGTTCCTGCACTTCCTGCACGCCCTCACCAACGACCGCGACCGGGTGTCGGTGTTCGTGTTCGGCACCCGCCTCACCAACATCACGCGCCAGCTGCGCCACCGCGACGTCGACATCGCCATGGCGCGCGTGGCCGACGCCATCAAGGATTGGTCCGGCGGCACCCGCATCGGCGCCTGCCTGCGCGAGTTCAACTGGCGCTGGGGCCGGCGCGTGCTGGGGCAGAACGCGTGCCTGCTGCTGGTCTCCGACGGCCTGGACCGCGAGGCGGGCGAGGGCCTGGGCGAGGAAATGCAGCGCATGCACAAGTCGTGCAACCAGCTCATCTGGCTCAATCCCCTGCTGCGCTACGACCAGTTCGAGGCCCGGCCCGCGGGCGTGCGCGCCATGCTGCCGCACGTGGATCGCTTCCTGCCGGTGCATAATCTGAAGAGCCTCATCGACCTGGCGCACGCATTGGCCAGGCCGGAGCCGCGGCACCTGGAAAAACGCGCATGGAGTTGACCGCATGGAAATGACGGGCGAACAGCTGATCCCGGCCTCCCAGCAGCAGACCTGGGAGGCGCTGAACGACACCGGGATCCTCAAGGCCTGCATCGCCGGCTGCGAATCCATCGAGCCCGCGGGCGAGAACGCCTACACCGTGCTGATGACCGCGCGCGTCGGCCCGGTGAGCGCCAAGTTCAAGGGCAAGCTGGCACTGAACGACATCAACCCGCCCAACTCGTATTCGATCGCGTTCGAGGGCCAGGGCGGGGTGGCGGGATTCGCCAAGGGCGGCGCGCAGGTGCAGCTGGCGCCGGCCGAGGGCGGCGCCAGCACCAAGCTCACCTACACCGCCAAGGCCAATGTCGGCGGCAAGCTGGCGCAGATCGGCTCGCGCCTGGTGGATGCCGCGGCACAGAAAGTGGCCAACGATTTCTTCACCGCCTTCAACGCCAGGCTGGCGGCCGAGCACCAGGCCGGCCAGGGCGACCACCACGGGCACGCAGACCAGGACGAGCATCATCCGGAACCGATCCCGCGCGATCCCGCGCTGCCCGACGTGACGACCGGCACGCTCGTCTTCTTCGCCGCCGGCGCCCTGATCGTCGTGGCGGTGGCGCTGCTGACCCTGCTTTGATGACGCAATTGCTGTTCCGGGAAGACGCCTACCTGCGCGCCTGCGAGGCGACGGTGGTGGCGGTGCATGACAATGCCGTGGAGCTGGACCGCACCGTGTTTTACCCTCTCGGTGGCGGTCAACCGGGCGATACCGGAACCGTTTCGGGGCTTCGGGTCGTTGATGCCCGCAAGGCAGAGGGCGATGCGGTCCTGCACGTTCTCGAACCCGGTTCCGCGCCCCTAGCCATCGGCACGAAGGTCGGGGCCGCGATCGACTGGGAGCGACGCCACCGCCTGATGCGCTACCACACCGCCCTGCACCTGGTGGGCGCGGTAGTGAGGGCACCGGTGACCGGCGGTCGCATCGGCGAGGACAAGTCGCACCTGGACTTCGACATCGAGATGGACAAGCTCTTAAAGCAGGCCATCGAGGAGGGCGTCAACGCGCTGGTGCGCGCCGGCCACGGCACCCGGGCGAGCTGGATCACGGACGCCGAACTGGAGGCGCGGCCGGACCTGGTGCGCACCATGTCGGTCGCCCCGCCGCGGGGATCGGGCCGCATCCGGCTGCTCGAGATCCCGGGGGTGGACCTGCAGGCCTGCGGCGGCACTCACGTCGCCAATACTGCGGAAATCGGCCGGATCGCGGTGACGCGGATCCGCTCCGAGGGCAAGCGCAACAAGCGGGTCACGATTGCCTTTGCCGAAACGTGAACTAGTTCCCCCTTGCAGTTTCTCGCAATCCGTACCCCGATTGCCCAATCCCGGCACTACGGCCCCCGGTGGCCCATGTCGAACTGCTGCGACACAACGCGCATGCCCTTCTTCTTGATGCGCTCCGGATCGATGTCGCTGCCGACCAGTCAGTTGCCCGCGATGGTCATGTTGTCGATCAGGATCGAGCCGCAGCGGTAGGCGCCGCGCACCACCTGGTCGCTGCCGACGGCGGCGATGCCGAGGAACATGTCCTTCAGGTTCCCGGCGATGGTGATCTCCTCCACCGGGTAGGCGATCTCGCCGCCTTCGACCCAGTAGCCGGCGGCGCCGCGCGAATAATCGCCGGTCACCAGGTTGACCCCCTGGCCGAGCAGCTCGGTCACCAGCAGGCCGCGGCGCAGCTTGGCCAGCAGGCCGCGGAAATCCGGCCCGTTGGCGGCCACCACCAGGTTGTGGGCGCCACCGGCGCTGCCGGTGCTCTTCATGCCGAGCTTGCGCGCCGAGTAGGTGCCGAGGAAGTAGCCCGTCAGCTGGCCCTTGTCCACCACGCTGCGGCTGCGCGTCGCCACGCCTTCCTCGTCGAAGGCGGCGCTCGCCAGCGCGCGCGGCTCGTGCGGCCGCTCCTCGATGCTCACCCCGGCGGAGAACACCTGGCGGCCCAGCGCATCGAGCAGGAAGGAGGACTTGCGGTACAGGTTGCCGCCGCTCGCGGCGTTGACGAAGGAGCCGACCAGGCCTGCGGCCACCGGCGCCTCCAGCAGCACCGGCGCCTGGCAGGTCGGGATCTTGCGCGAGCGCAGGCGCGCCAGTGCGCGCGCCCCCGCGTAGCGCCCGAGCGCCTCGGGGTCGGCCAGGAGCCCCGGGACGCGCGCCGAGCTGTACCAGTCGTCGCGCTGCATCAGGCCCTTCTCCTCGGCGATCACCGACAACGACAGCATGTGCCGCGAGGTGGGGTAGCCCTGCATGAAGCCCAGGCTGTTGGCGAGCACGAACTGGCCGTGCTGCGCCGAGACCACGGCCCCCTCGGAATTGCGGATCTTCGGCGACAGCGCGAAGGCGGCGCGCTCGAGGCGCCTGGCGAGCGCGATCGCCTCCCCGGTGCCCAGGGCCCAGGGATGGTAGAGGTCGAGCTCGCGCGGCACGCGCGCCAGTTCCGCGGCCTCGGGCGGGCCGGCGCACTCGTCCACAGCCGTGCGACGCGCGATCGCCAGCGCCGCCTCCACCGTCTGCGCCAGCGCCGCCGCAGACAGGTCCGAGGTGCTGGCGTGGCCACGGCGCGCGGCCGGGCGCTCGCCCGCGTAGACGGTGACGCCGATCGCCTTGTCGCGGTTGTGCTCGATGGTCTCGACCACGCCCATGCGCACGGTGACCGACAGGCCGTTGCCTTCTGACACCTCGCACTCGCAGGCCGAGGCGCCGGCGCGGCGCGCGAGTTCCAGCACCTGCTGCGCGAAGCCGCGCAACTGCTCGGGCGTGTAGGTGAAGCGCACGCCGGTCTTGCTCGTCTGTTGCGTGGAGGTTGCGGGCAGCACGGCGTTCACGGCGCGCTATCATAGCAGCGCAATGCAGGACGACCTCGCCGAGGGCAACGCGCCGGAACCCATCAGCAAGTCGCAGCACAAGCGCGACATGGCCGCGCTGCGCGACCTGGGCGCCTCCCTGCTCGAGCTGCCGCAGGCGCAGGTGGAGGCGATCGCGCTGCCCGAGAAGCTCGCTGCCGCGTTGCGCGAGGCGCGGCGCATCACCAGCCACGAGGCGCGCCGGCGCCAGGTCCAGTACATCGGCAGGCTGATGCGCGAAACCGACCCGGAACCGATCCGCGCCGCACTCGCCGCCGCCACCGGCCGCTCGGCGATGGCGCGCGCGCAGCAGCGGCAGCTCGAGCTCTGGCGCGAGCGCCTGATCCGGGACGATGCTGCGCTCACAGAGTTCGCCGCCGCTGCGCCCGCGGCCGACCTTCAGGTGCTGCGCTCCCTGATCCGCAACGCGCGCAGGGAGATCGCCGGCGCGCGCCCGCCGCGCTCGCAGCGCGAGCTGTTCCGCCTGGTCCGCGACCTGCTGGGCGCCACCGCGGAGGCGCCATGATCCAGACCGAGTTCCTGTGCCCGATTCAGGTCACCCTGGAGCCGGGGCGCACCGCGCCGCGGCGGTCGAACTGGAGTTCTACGCCGTCAAATGAGTGAGCAACTGCTTGTAGGGCTGGTGTCCATCAGCGACCGCGCCTCCGGCGGGGTCTACAAGGACGAGGGGCTTCCGGCACTGAAGGATTGGCTGGGAAAGGCCGTGACCTCACCCGCGATCCGCTACGAGGAACGGCTGATCCCGGACGAGCAGCCGCTGATCGAGGCGACCCTCAAGGAGCTGGTGGACCGGGCCGGATGCCACCTGGTGTTCACCACCGGCGGCACCGGGCCGGCGAAGCGCGACGTCACGCCCGAGGCGACGCTTGCGGTCGCCGACAAGGTGATGCCCGGTTTCGGCGAGCAGATGCGCGCGGTGAGCCTGAAGTACGTGCCGACCGCGATCCTGTCGCGGCAGCTCGCCGTGGTCAGAAAACAGGCGCTCGTCATCAACCTGCCGGGCCAGCCCAAGGCGATCAAGGAAACGCTGGATGGCGTGTTCGCGGCCGTGCCCTACTGCATCGACCTCATCGGCGGCCCCTACATCGAGACCGACGAGGCGTTGGTGAAGGCCTTCCGGCCCAAGAGCGCGATTCGCCCGAAGACATGAACCGCGAGCCGCTCGAGCCGGCCGCCGGTAAAATCCCGGCCATGAGCCAAGTCCTTGACGCAATTGAGATAGAAACCGCGCCCCGGCCCGACGCCGCGGTCATGTGGCTGCACGGCCTGGGCGCCGACGGCCGGGATTTCGAGCCCATCGTGCCGCAGTTGCGGCTGCCGCAGTCGCTGCGCGTCCGCTTCGTCTTCCCCCATGCGCCGCTGCGCCCGGTCACCATCAACGGCGGCATGCGCATGCCGGCGTGGTACGACATCCTGCAGCTGGGCGGCGGGGAAGAGGACGAGGCCGGCATCCGCGCCTCGCAGGCGCAGCTGGAGCAGCTGATGGCGCGTGAGCGCGGGCGCGGCGTGCCCGCCGCGCGCATCGTCCTGGCCGGTTTTTCCCAGGGCGGCGCCATCGTGCTGCAGACCGGATTGCGCCAGGCCGAGCCCGTGGCCGGCATCATGGCCTTGTCGAGCTACCTGCCGCTGGCGCACAAGCTGGCCGCCGAACGCAGCGCCGCCAGCGCCGGCGTGCCCGTCTTCATGGCGCACGGCCGCCACGACCCGATGATCCAGATGGCGCGCGCCCTCGCCTCGCGCGCGGCGCTGGAGCAGCTGGGCTACAGGGTGCAGTGGCGCGAGTACGCCATGCCGCACTCGGTCTGCGCCGAGGAAATCGCCGACATGGCCGCGTTCCTGGCCAGGGTTCTCTGACCAGGGTGCCCACGCGCAGCCAGCAGCAAGCCCCAGAGGGGGTTCTCCTGGAAGCGCAAGCGCGCAACGCTTGCAGAGCGCGCGCGAACTTTTCGCTACCATCCCGATATGACCTCGAACCTCCGGCTGAACCCCGGCGAGCAGCAGTACCTTGATCTCCTGGGCGAGCTGCTGGAAAGGGGCGCGCGCAAGACCGACCGCACCGGCACCGGCACGCTGTCGGTGTTCGGCCGGCAGATGCGCTTCAGCCTGGAGGACAGCTTCCCGCTGCTCACCACCAAGAAGCTGCACCTGAAGTCCATCATCCTGGAACTGCTTTGGTTTCTGCGCGGCGACACCAACGTCAAGTGGCTGCAGGAGCGCGGCGTCAGCATCTGGGACGAATGGGCCGACCCCCAGGGCGAGCTGGGGCCGGTCTACGGCTACCAGTGGCGGCACTGGCGCACCCCGGAGGGGCGCGAAATCGACCAGATCCGGAACGTTCTGGAGCAGCTGCGCGCAAAGCCGGACTCCAGGCGCCACATTGTCTCGGCGTGGAACCCGGCGGACGTGGACCGGATGGCGCTGCCGCCCTGCCACGCGCTGTTCCAGTTCTACGTCGCCGACGGCCGGCTGTCCTGCCAGATGTACCAGAGAAGCGCGGACCTGTTCCTCGGGGTGCCCTTCAACATCGCCTCATACGCGCTGCTGACGCTGATGACGGCGCAGGTGGCCAGCCTCAGGCCCGGGGAGTTCGTGCTCACGCTCGGGGACGCCCACCTGTACCTGAACCACCTCGAGCAGGCGCGCACGCAGCTCGGGCGCGCGCCGCGCCCGTTCCCGGGGATGAAGCTGAACCCGGCGGTGCGGGACCTGTTCGCCTTCGCCTACGAGGACTTCACCCTCGAGGGCTACGATCCGCACCCGGCGATCAAGGCACCGATCGCCATCTAGCGGCTGGAAGCTTCTCTTCAGCGCCAGCCGCACGACGTACCAGGGGCCCGCAGCCGCGGCCATCCGGGCGAACAGCTCGGGGAAGCGGCCACGCCATCGGCCGCCGGCGCCTCGAGCGCGCAAAGGGGGGCGCTTTGCATGCGCCTATAATCGGCGCAAAGAACCGTAACGACGCAGACCCATGTCACGCATTGGTGCGGCGCCCCCGCTGCCCGTCGCGCCCGATGAACCCCGGATCTACCTGGTCGCGGCGGTGGCCGCCAACGGCGTCATCGGCGCCAGCGGCGGCATGCCGTGGCATCTACCCGAGGACCTGCGCCACTTCAAGGCGCTGACGCTGGGCCACCCGGTGATCATGGGCCGGCGCACCTGGGAATCGATCGGCAGGCCGTTGCCCGGGCGCGAGAACATCGTCGTCTCCCGGCGCGCGGGCTTCACTGCCCCCGGAGCCAGCGTGGCCCGGTCGCTGGGCGCGGCGCTCGCGCTGTGCGCGGGCGAAGCCACGGTGTTCGTGATCGGCGGCGGCGAGCTCTACCGCGAGGCGCTGCCGCTGGCGCACGGCCTGGTGCTCACGGAAATCCGGCGCGAGTTCGAGGGCGACACCCGCTTCCCGGACTGGGACCGCAGCTGCTGGCGCGAGACGCAGCGCAAGCCGCAGACCGCCGCCGACGGCCTGCGCTTTGACTTCGTGCTCTACGAACGCAGGCCCTAGCCGCCTGGCTCGGAGTCGAAGACCCGCACCTCGGGCAGGGGAAAGCCGTTGAACTGGCTCGCGTAAGCGGTGGTGTAGGCGCCGGCATTGCGGATGTAGATGAAATCGCCTTCCTGCAGGTCCGAAGGCAGCGGCTCGTCGCGCAGGATCACGTCCACCGAGTCGCAGGTCGGCCCGGCCACGTGCCAGGGCAGGTCCGGACCGGAGCGGTCGCTGCGGATCCTGTACTTCAGGCCCTCGGTGGTCTCGATGAGGCCGCCGAACAGGCCCGCGTCCCAGTGCATCCAGCGCTTGCCGCCGCGCGTGGCGGTGCCGATCACGCGGCAGACGAAATAGCCGGCGTCCGAGGTCATGTAGCGGCCCGGCTCGGCGATGATGCGCACCTCCTCCGGAAACGCCTGCAGCTGCTCGTTGACCACCTCGCCGATCAGCTCGATGGAGGGAATCGGCTTCACGTGCCGCACCGGGAAGCCGCCGCCAATGTCCAGCAGGCGCGGCCTGAGGCCCTCCTTGGCCATGGCGTCGAACAGGGTGCGCGCCTTCTGGATGCCGGCACGCCAGTTCTGCGGATTGCGGCACTGCGAGCCGGCGTGGAAGGTGATGCCGGCGAGGTCGGCGCCGCGCCTGGCCGCGGCGGCGATGATCTCGCGGGTCTCGTTGGCGCCGGCGCCGAACTTGCCCGACAGCGGCCAGTCGCTGCCGATGTTGGGCGTGGACACACGCAGGTACATCCTGGCGTCGGCGCGCACCTGGTGCACGCGCCGCAGCTCATCGACGCTGTCGATCACGAACCACGCCACGCCCCTGGCCGCGGCGTAGGCGATGGCGTCGCACGACTTCATCGGGTTGGAATAGAACACCTCGGCGGCCGGCACCCCGAGCGCGAGCAGCATGTCCAGCTCGGCAACGGAGGCGATCTCGAAGCCGCAGCCCTCCTGCGCCAGCACCTGCAGCACGCGGCGGTCGGGATTGGCCTTGACGGCGTAGTGCGGCCGCACGCGCGGCATGGCGGCGCGGAAGCGGCGCGCCTTCCGGCGCACGATGGCGCTGTCCAGGATCAGGAACGGGCGCGTGTACTTCTGCCGGGCGGCCTGGCGCACGATCTCGAAATCGAGGCTCGATTCCGGGTGGGTGTCGAACAACTGCTCCTGCGCCTGCGAATTCTGCTTGCTGCCGCGTCCGAAGCTGCTGCCGGGGCGCACGGCCATCTTGGCGAACTCCTTCCTGGCTCGTTCCGTCCACGACGAGAACGTGCGGCGATTATAGGTAGTAGCCCCCGACTGTCAAGGGTGCAGCTGCCGCCGCCCCGGCGCGGCGATCTTGAGGACCCCCTACAGTTGGGGGCCGTAACCCGTCCCACACACTGCCGCTAGGGGGTCAGATCCGGGGCGGCGTGACGCCGGTCTGGCCCTGGTACTTGCCGCCGCGATCCTTGTAGGAGGTCTCGCAGGTCTGGTCGGACTCCAGGAAGATCACCTGCGCCACGCCCTCGTTGGCGTAGATCTTCGCCGGCAGCGGCGTGGTGTTGGAAAACTCCAGCGTCACATGGCCCTGCCACTCGGGCTCGAGCGGCGTGACGTTGACGATGATGCCGCAGCGCGCGTAGGTGGACTTGCCCAGGCACACCGTCAACACGCTGCGCGGGATGCAGAAGTACTCGACCGTGCGCGCCAGGGCGAAGGAGTTGGGCGGAATGATGCACACCGGGCCGCTGAAGTCGACCAAGGACTTCTCGTCGAAGGCCTTGGGATCGACGATGGTCGAGTTGATGTTGGTGAAGATCTTGAATTCGGTCGAGCAGCGGATGTCGTAGCCGTAGCTGGAGGTGCCGTAGGACACGATCCGCCGGCCGTCGACTTCCTTGACCTGCCCGGGCTCGAAAGGCTCGATCATTCCCTGCGCCGCCATGCGGCGGATCCACCGGTCGGACTTGATGCTCATGTGTTCTGCACCACGATGTTGGGGAACTTCGCAGTCATGTCCTTCTGCGACTCGGCGATGCGCACCGCGCAACGGCGCGCGATCGCCTTGTAGGCGGCCGACACCGGGCCGTCCGGATCCGACACCAGCGTCGGCTTGCCCGAATCGGCCTGCTCGCGGATCGCGGCATCCAGCGGCAGGTGCCCCAGTAGCTCGGTGCCGTAGTCCTGGCACATGCGCGCGCCGCCGCCCTCGCCGAAGATGTGGCTCTGGTGGCCGCACTTGGGGCAGATGTGGATCGACATGTTCTCCACCACGCCCAGAATCGGAATGCCGACCTTCTCGAACATCTTGAGGCCCTTGCGGGCGTCGATGAGCGCGATGTCCTGAGGCGTGGTGACGATCACCGCGCCGGTGACGGGCACCTTCTGGGCGAGGGTCAGCTGGATGTCGCCGGTGCCCGGCGGCAGGTCCACCACCAGGTAGTCCAGGTCCCGCCAGCGCGTGTCCTTCAGCAGCTGCTCCAGCGCCTGCGTCACCATCGGGCCGCGCCACACCATGGGCGTGTCGACGTCGATCAGGAAACCGATCGAGATCGCCTGCAGGCCGTGCGCTTCCATCGGCTCCAGGCTCTTGCCGTCCTTGGATTCCGGCCGGCCGGAGATGCCCAGCATCATGGGCTGCGACGGGCCGTAGATGTCCGCATCGAGGATGCCCACCGAGGCGCCTTCGGCGGCAAGCGCCAGCGCGAGGTTCACGGCGGTCGTGGACTTGCCCACGCCGCCCTTGCCGGAGGCCACGGCGATGATGTTCTTGATCCCGGCAATGAGCTTCACGCCGCGCTGCACCGCGTGCGGCACCACCTTCGAGCGCACGGTGACGGTCGCACCCGAGGCGCCCGCGGCCTTCAGCGCGTCGATCACCTGGCGCCGGATGGTCTCGAACTGGCTCCTGCCCGGGTAGCCCAACTCGATCTCGAGCGCCACCGCATCTCCGGCGAGCTTCAGGCCCTTCACCGAGCGCGTGGCGACGAAGTCCTTGCCGGTGTTCGGATCGACGAGTTTGGCGAGTGCGACCTGGGCGGCGGCTTCGGTGATGGGCATGGGGATTTCCGTCGGCAATGCAGTCGGGAATGGCGCGTAAGTGTAAGCTATAATCGCCGCCTCCCCGGCGTGCCGATGCAACCCCGCAAGCTTTTCGTCACCACCGCCCTGCCCTACGCCAACGGCGCGTTCCACATCGGGCACATCATGGAGTACATCCAGGCCGACATCTGGGTGCGTTTCCAGCGCATGCAGGGGCACGAGGTGCATTTCGTCGGCGCCGACGACGCCCACGGCGCGCCGATCATGCTGGCGGCGCAGAAGGCGGGCGCCACCCCGGAGGGCTTCGTCGAGGGCATCGCGCGCGGCCGCCAGCGGTACCTGGACGGTTTCCATATCGAGTACGACAACTGGCATTCGACGCATTCGCCCGAGAACACCGCGCTGTCGCAGGACATCTTCCGCCGCCTGAAGGCGAACAACCTGGTCTACAGCAAGCCGGTGGAGCAGTTCTACGACCCGGTGAAGGGCATGTACCTCGCCGACCGCTATCTCAAGGGCGAATGCCCGAGCTGCGGCGCCAAGGACCAGTACGGCGATGCCTGCGAGAACTGCAGTTCGGTGTACCCGGCCACTGCCCTGAAAAACCCGTACTCCACCCTGTCGGGCGCGAAGCCGGTGCTCAGGACCTCGGAGCACTACTTCTTCCGGCTCTCGGACCCGGACTGCGTGGCGTTCCTGCGCGAGTGGCTGCAGTTGCCCGGCCGGCTTCAACCGCAGGTGCTGAACAAGGCCTGGGAATGGCTCGACGGCGAGGGTGGCAAGGCCCTGGGCGACTGGGACATTTCCCGCGACCCGCCCTACTTCGGCATCCGCGTGCCGGACATCGCGGAGGAAAAGTACCTCTACGTCTGGCTGGACGCGCCCATCGGCTACCTCGCCAGCCTGAAGAACTATTGCGCCAAGAAGGGCATTGACTTCGAGGCGCTGCTGCAGGACCCGCAGCTGGAGCAGGTGCACTTCATCGGCAAGGACATCATCTACTTCCACACCCTGTTCTGGCCCGCGATGCTGAAGTTCGCCGGCGCGCCCTACAAGGTGCCGGAGCACGTCTACGTGCACGGCTTCATCGGTGTCTCGGGCGAGAAGATGTCCAAATCGCGGGGCACCGGGATCGACCCGCTGCGCTACCTGGACCTGGGCATGAACCCGGAGTGGCTGCGCTACTACATCGCCGCCAAGCTGAACGCCGCGGTGGAGGACATCGACTTCAACCCGGAGGATTTCGTCGCGCGGGTCAACAGCGACCTGGTTGGCAAGTACGTCAACATCGCCAGCCGCTGCGCCGGGTTCCTCGCCAAGCGCTTCGGCGGCAAGCTGGCCGCGCCGCATGCCGCCAACGCGATCATCGGCGGCATCCAGGGCGAGGCGGCGGCGATCGGCGAGCTCTACGATTCGCGCGAGTTCGGCAAGGCGCTGCGCTCGGTGATGCACTGGGCGGACCAGGCCAACGCCTTCGTCGACCAGGCCAAGCCCTGGGACCTGGCGAAGAAGCCCGGCGCCGAGGCCGCCTTGCACCAGGCCTGCTCGGACGCGATCCAGATGTTCCGCCTGCTCACCCTGTATCTGAAGCCGGTGATGCCGTCGCTGGCCAAGCAGGTCGAGCGGTTCCTCGGCGTGCCGCCGCTCGCCTGGCGCGACGCGGCGAGGCTGCTGCCGGCCGGGCACGCCATCGGCCAGTACCGCCACCTGCTGAGGCGGGTGGACGACAAGCAGCTGGACGCCCTGTTCAACATCGAATCCGTGCCGCAGGTCACCGCCCCGCAGCGGCACGCCGAGAAGCCGCAGCACGCCGCGCAAGCGCATTCCAAGGAGCCCGCTGTGAACGAGGTCACCACCATTTCCATCGACGACTTCGGCAAGCTCGACCTGCGCATCGCGAAGGTCGCCAAGGCCGAGCAGGTCGAAGGCGCGGACAAGCTGCTCGAGCTGACACTGGAGCTCGGCGGCGCGCAGCGCACGGTGTTCGCCGGCATCAAGTCGGCCTACGACCCGGCGACGCTGGTAGGCAAGCTGGTGGTGGTGGTGGCCAACCTCGCCCCGCGCAGAATGAAATTCGGGGTTTCGGAGGGCATGATCCTTGCCGCCTCAGGCGAGGGCCCCGGCATTTTCTTGGTGTCGCCCGACACCGGGGCGCAGCCCGGCATGAAGGTGAAGTAGAAAAGCCCCGGCGTGATCACCTTCGTCCAGAGGCACAAGGGCGACCTCTTCGGCGGGCTCACCGCCGCCATCGTCGCCCTGCCCCTGGCTCTCGCCTTCGGCGTCGCCTCCGGCGCGGGTGCGCTCGCCGGCCTGTGGGGCGCGATCCTGGTGGGCTTGTTCGCCGCGCTCCTCGGCGGCACCCGGCACCAGGTCTCGGGCCCCACCGGCCCGATGACGGTGGTGATGGCGCTCATCATCACCCAGCTCGGCGGCAACCTCGCGGCGGCGTTCACCGTGGTCGTGCTGGCCGGCGGCATCCAGATTCTCTTCGGCATGCTGGGCATCGGCCGCTATGTGAAGCTCGTGCCCCAGCCCGTGGTGTCGGGCTTCATGAGCGGCATCGGCTTCATCATCATCATCCTGCAGCTCGCCCACGCCCTCGGCCACGCACCGCCGCCGGGCGAGATCGTCGAGAAGCTCGCGGCGCTGCCGGCGCTGGCCGCGAGCCCGAACCTCCAGGCGCTCGCCCTGTGCGCGATCTGCCTGGGCATCATGAGCTTCACGCCGAAGAAGATCGCCGCCCGGGTCCCGCCCCCGCTGATCGCGATCCTCGCCGGCACCCTCGCCGGGGTCCTGGTGTTCCCGGCGGCGCCGGTGATCGGCGACATCCCGACCGGGCTGCCGGCGCCGACCATGCCGAGCATCGCCCTCGCCGAGCTGCCGGCGATCCTGCGCTTTGCGCTGATCCTCGCCTTCCTCGGCTCGATCGACTCGCTGCTCACTTCACTGGTTGCCGACAGCGTGACCCGCACCCACCACGACTCCAACCGCGAGTTGATCGGCCAGGGCGTCGGCAACATCGCGGCGGGACTGTTCGGCGGCATCGCCGGCGCGGGCGCGACCATGCGCACGCTGGTCAACATCCGCGCCGGCGCGACCTCGCGGCTCTCAGGCGCGATCCATGCCGTGGTGCTGCTCGCGCTGGTATTGGGCTTCGGCGGCGCGGCGAGCCACATCCCGCTCGCGGTGCTGGCCGGGATCCTGCTCAAGGTCGGCTACGACATCATCGACTGGCCGTACCTGAAGCGCATCCTGGTGGTGCCGCGCGCAGGCGTGGTGATCATGCTCACCACGCTGCTCATGACGGTGTTCGTCGACCTGATGACCGCGGTCGCGGTGGGCATCGTGATGGCCTCGCTGCTGTTCGTGGCGCGCATGGCGGAGGCGCAGATGCAGACTGCGAAGATGGCGTTCAACTCGGAGCACGCGGCGGACCTCGCCCCCGAGGAGGCGGCGATCCTGGATGGCGCCGGGGGCCGCATCGTGCTGATGCACGTCGAGGGCCCGCTCTGCTTCGGCTCGGCGCGCGACATCTCGCGGCTGATGCAGGCCTCGGCCGAAAAGGACGCGCTGGTGGTGGATTTCTCGGACGTGCCGTTCGTCGACACCAGCGCCTCGATGGCGCTGGAGGAAACGATACTGGCGCTGCGCGAACTAGGCGACGCCGTGATCCTGTTCGGCGTGCGCGAGCGCGTGCGGGAAACGCTGGGCAAGGCCGGGGTGCTCAGGCACCTGGAAGGCAGGCAGGTCGCGGCGACGCGGCTCGAGGCGCTGCGCGCCGCCCGCGACCACATCAGCGGCGCGGCGGCGCGTTCCTGAACCCTCGGGCAATGCGCCTGCGGCCCGACGGGCGCAGGCCCCCGCGCCACTTGCCGCCGCGGGGCGCGGCCTGCGAAATCGCGCTGCCGCTGCCGCCGGAGCAGCTGGAACGCCTCCTGGACGCGCTGCGCGCTTGCCGCCGGCCGGCGCCTCGCCCTGCACGCGATCATCCGCCGGGGTTCAGCGCCTTTCCCGGCCGGGAAGCGCCGCGCCGACTCTTCGGGGCGGCTGCAGAAGGCGTGGTTGCCGAAGGCCTGCGCGATCCTGCGCGATGCGCGCTGCGAGTCGCGTGGGTCGGGGCCAGGCTGGCGGCCGACAGGGCCGCCGCCTCCGCGTTGGATCCGGCGACCAGCGCGCCCGCCTTGCGCAGGCAGGCGGCCTGCCGGCTGTAGGCCTGCGGATCGTCCTCGGTGCCGGTGACCGAGGCGATGACCACCGCCCGGGAGCGCCGCGCGCGCCGCATTTCCTCGGCGATCAGTCCCGCCGGGTCCGCGTGCGCGCCGTAGCCGATCACGACATCGAGCAGCACCACCCCGACGCGGGGATCCGCGAGCGCCTCGCCGAGCATTTGATTGCGCAATTCGGGGTCGATCATCGGGTGCGGCCGGCCCTGCGTGTGCTCGTCGTCGCCAAGGTCGAGCAGCACATGGCCGGCGGCCTTGCCCCCGGATGCCTTCGCCCCCGGCACTGGTGCATTCGAGCGCACCTCGAGTCCGGCCTCCTGCAGCACCAGCTGGGCCTCGGCGCACAGCGTGCCGCCGCAGAACAGCCCCCGGATCCAGCCCTTGCTCGGCGCCACCGCAGCGGTGCGGGGGGCGCGCAGGCGCCTGCCCGCCGCTTGCTCGGCGGCGGCAAGCAGCGTGGGCGCGAACCGGGCATTGCGCGGCAGCTTCGCGCCGCGCGCCCCGAGCAGACAGACGGTGGCCGGCTTGCGGCTGCGGCCGAGGCGCCCGAGGAGCTTCGCCGCCACCTTCGCCGAAGGCGGCTTGGAAATGATCACGATGTGACGCGTGGCCGGGTCCGCTTCCAGCGCATCCAGCGCCGCGAGCGACATCAGCCCACCCACCTCGTCCTTGAGGTCGCGGCCGCCGACGCCGATCGCCTGGGACACGCCGCGACCGGCGCGCGCGAGCAGCGAGGACACTTCCTGCAGGCCGGTGCCCGAGGCCGAAAGGATGCCGATGTCGCCGCGCGGCACCGCATTGGCGAAGGCAAGCGGCGCGCCGCCGATGATGCTGGTGCCGCAGTCCGGGCCCATCATCAGCAGGCCCTTCGAGAGCGCCAGGCGCTTCAGCGCCACTTCGTCCGCCAGCGGGACGTTGTCCGAAAACATCATGACGTGCAGGCCGGATTCGAGCGCGCGGCGCGCCTCGGCCGCGGCGAACGCGCCGGGCACCGAGATGAGGGCGAGGTTCGCCTCCGGCAGCGCCGCCGCGGCGGCGGCAAAGCCGCGCGCGCGGGGAAAACCGTCCGTCGCGCGCGACGGGCGCGCTTCCAGCAGGCGGCCCGCTTCCTCGAGCGCTGCGCTCGCGGCCGCCGCGGATTTCGCCCGCACCGCGATGACCAGGTCGTCGGGCCTGGCGCCCTCGCCCGCCTTCGCCAGCAGCCCGGATTCGCGCAGCAGCGACTTGTTGGACGGCGTGCCGATCATGAGCGAGGCGGCTTCCACGCCGGCCAGCGCCGCCACGCCGCGCGAGACGCGCATCAGCGCGACCGAATCCGCGTAGTGGCCGCGGCGGATGACATTGGCGACGGTGCTCATGCCTTCACTCCCAGCGTCGCGGCAAAGGCCCCGAGTGCTTGCTCGAAGCACGCCAGCGGCGCGCGCGCGATGCCCGCCCCCACCTGCCCCACGCCCGGCTTGCGGTGCGCGATGCCGGTGTTGATCGCCGGCTGCACCCCGCTTTCCACCACGCGGCGCACGTCGATCCCGGAGGGCACGCCTTGCATATCGAGCGCCGGGATCGCCCACTTGGCGTTGCGTCCGATGGCGATCTCCGCCATGGCCCGGGTGTAGGCCACCGCATCGCTCGCCGAGCCCGCGCCGACGAACCCGGCCACCGCCGGCGCCGCGGCCATGGCGAACGCGCCCAGGCCGACGGTTTCCATGATGGCCGAGTCGCCCATGTCCGGATTGGCGTCCTGCTGCGAGTAGCCGGGGAAATACAGGCCCTGCGGCATCTCCACCGGCGCGGTGAACCAGGCCTCGCCGGTGCCCGAGAGCCGCACGCCGAACTCGGTGCCATTACGGCACATCGCCGTCACCAGGCTGCAGGCCTCGACATCGCGCACCGGATCCATGACGCTCTTGCCCATCGCCATGCCGACGTTGAGGAAGAACTGCTCGTTGCCGCCAATGAAGGCAAAGGCGCGCGCCGCCGCCCCGGGCGCGCGGCAGGACATCGCCAGGTGCGGCGCCAGCGCGCGCAGCACGAGCGCCGAGCAGGCCACGTTCCTCTGGTGCATCTCGTCGCCCATGGCCAGACCGCGCGCGATCAGCGGCGAGAGTTCCAGCCCGCCCATGGCGCGCAGAGCCGCGCCCAGCGCCGGGCCGAACTCGTCGCGCAGCCAGCCGATGCGCTCCAGGACGGAGGCGTCGTTGGCCCCGAAGCGCATCACCTTGCCCAGGCCCTCGTTGATCGTGCAGTAGGCGCGGTTGCCCGCGCCGATGCCCTTGGCCCGGTTCTCCACCACCATCACCGGCATCGAGCGCGTGGTGATCCCGGTCATCGGGCCCACGGCGCCGAAATGGTGGTTGGGATGGAACTTCACCCCGCCGGAGGCGGCGAGCTTCGCCGCCGCGGCCAGGTCCTTCGCCCAGCCCTCGAACATGATCGCGCCCGCGACCGCACCCTGCATCGGGCCGCACATGCGCTGCCACGCGATCGGCGGACCGGAATGCAGCAGCACCCGGTCCTTCAATACCGGCATCTCCTTGCCTGCCGGGACGACGTCCAGCAGCACCGGTTCAGCGGCGAGCATCCGGCGCAGTCCTTCGGCGTTCGATCTTGCGATGCGCTTGTCGTGCGCCGCCAGGCGAGCGAGAAGGTCCGCCAGGTCCGGTCGGCCGCCGGCCGGCGGGCGCCAGTCCAGCTGCGAGACCGCGACGCCGCGCGCCGCGAGCTCGGTGGCGAAGCCTTCGAGGCCGATATTGAGCACCCGGGGCGCGCCCTCGAACAGGTTCGACTTGGTCATGGGGGCGCTATTATCGCAACATGAGCCAGCGCCTCGTCGTCGCGATCGGCGGCAATGCCACCCACCCGGAGAACATCCGCGGCACCACCGAGGAACAGGAAGAGCTCGCCGCGCGCAGCGCGCGCGCCCTGCGCCCGCTGGTGGAGCGCGGCGGGGAGCTCGTCATCACCCACGGCAACGGTCCGGTGGTCGGCAAGATCCTGCTGCGGCAGTACTACGCCCGGGAGCACATCGCGCCGATGCGGCTGGATGTCTGCGTCGCCCACAGCCAGGGCGGCATCGGCCACCTGCTGATGCAGGGGCTGGAGGACGAACTGGCCCGCGCGGAGATCGACCGGCAGGTGGCCTGCCTCATCACCCGGGTGGAAGTGGCCGAAGACGACCCCGCCTTCCACAAGCCCACCAAGCCCATCGGGCCGTTCTTCTCCGCCGAAGAGGCGCAGAACCTGCACCGGACCCTGGGCTGGAACATGATGGAGGACGCCGGCCGCGGCTGGCGCTACGTCGTGCCCTCGCCGCGGCCGAAGGCGATCCTGGAGCTCGGGCTCATCGCTTCGCTTGCGGCGCAGGGCGTGGTCGTCATCGCCGCAGGCGGCGGCGGCATCCCCATGGTCCACCGCGCCGACGGCTCCTACTCCGGCATCCCGGCGGTGGTGGACAAGGACCTTACCTCCGCGCTCCTCGGCAGCGCCCTGGGCGCCGACACCCTGCTCATCCTCACCGCGGTGTCCAAGGTCGCCATCGGCTTCGGCAAGACTGACGCCAAGTGGCTGGAGACCGTCACCGCCTCCGCATTGCACGCCTACGAGAAGGAAGGCCACTTCGCCGCCGGCAGCATGGCGCCCAAGGTCGAGGCGGCGCTGAAATTCATCGAGCACGGCGGCAAGCGCGCCATCATCGCCCACCTCGACCAAGCCCTCGCCGCCCTCGATGGCCAGACCGGCACCCAGGTCGTCCCGGGTTGAGTGGGTCATCGCCCTGCATGCCCTGGGCAGGAAGGCGGTAGCTCAACGGGTAGCCAGCTGGGCACTTGGGCTTGCAAGGACCCTCACCAACCGCATCTCCCGCGCCCACCTCGCCTGCGCCGCCGCCGGCCAGGGCCACGAAGCCCTTTCACCTGGCGCTGGCGGCGATCCTCGCCGGACGCAGCAGCCTGAGGAAGGAACTCTCCGCCCTGAGGCGCATCGGCCACAGTTCGGGCATGGACGCGCTCGGCGGCGCGCTGCTGACCCTTAAAGTAACCGATCCCCTCGGTTGCATACGGGCGGCCTAGGCCAGGTACTGTACCTGCACGTTCTCCGGCGCCAGCCACGCCGCCAGCGCCCCGATCAGGGCCGAATCGGGCTTCACCTTCCACTCCTGCCCCAGCACCACGTCGCAGCTCGCCGCGCCGTTCTGGTAGTGCACCAGCACCGGGCAGCCGCCGCGGCCGCCGGACTTGTAGGGCGAGAGCATCTCCATCAGGCGCTTGGCGTCGGCCTGCCCGTTGATGGCGATGCGCAGCGACGAGCCGTAGCGCGCGCGCAGCGAATCGAGGTCGAAGATCTCCTCGGCGGTGAGGCGCAGAGCGCCGATGAACGGGTCCATCTGCACCTTGCCGGCGACCACGACCAGCGCGTCCTCCTTTAGCTTGTCGCGGTGCGCCTCGAACAGTTCATTGAACACGCTGATCTCGACCTGGCCGGTGCCGTCCTCGACCACCACCGCGATCATCCGGCCGCGCCGCGTCATCTGCACCCGCGACAGGGTGACCACGCCGGCGATGCAGGCGCGGTCCGAGGCCGCGAGCTTGCCGAGCGGAGTGCGCGGAAAGCCCTTCAGCATCGGCTCGTAGACCGTGAACAGGTGCGCCGAGAGGCAGTAGCCGAGCGCCACCTTCTCCTCGGTGAGTTTCCTCTCCAAGCTCCAGGAAGGCGCCTGCACCAGCGCGAGCTGCGCGGCCTGCGCCGCGTCGGCCTCGCCGAACAGGCTCACCTGGGCGGCGTCCCGCTCGGTCTTCTCGGCGGCCTGCATCGCGCGCCCGACCGAGGCAAGGACGCGGGCGCGGTTGGGCTCGACGCCGTCGAAGGCCCCGGCGCGCACCAGCGCCTCGACCGCGCGCCGAT
>Ga0194131_10001849_pt1 | contig 35522 bp, 24 predicted proteins | sample TA2KigO120mmetaG_FD_148631 | JGI IMG/M metagenome (GOLD analysis project Ga0194131, IMG submission 148631) | Freshwater microbial communities from Lake Tanganyika, Tanzania - TA2015053 Kigoma Offshore 120m | ecosystem: Environmental > Aquatic > Freshwater > Lake | place: Tanzania: Lake...
CGAGCATCGCCCCTAAGCCCATCTGCTGGTGAGCACACCAACAGATCCTTAAGGTGAGCCCCTTTCCGGCCGTTCTGCAACTGCGACCTGAGTGCTTCCAGGGCGCCCCGTTGACAAAACTCATACCCTCGCAAAGACCACAAAGAGAGGACTTTGAGACAGGTACGCTTCTCATCGGACGGGTGAATCGTCGTTGCAGCCTCAAGTGTTTGTCTTGCTTTGCAATGCAATAGGTGAAAGTCCTGCATTTTTAAGAAGATTTTTTGGCTTGTGGTTTGAACAGAAGATCGCAAAGGACCCGAAGATCTGAGCATTCCCCAATCAAATTTCTTTGCGGGCTTCGCGATCTTTGTGTTAGCCGGGTTTTCAAGATGGGTTTGGTTGCGGCTTCGCCGCGCTGGGGACTTTGCGGCTAACCTGGTTTTTCCGGGGTCCCTTACCGAGGACTATGCAAAAGCGCGTTGCGATGCGGTTCATGATCCCGATTCCACATTCGCATGTCCTCCTCTTGCTTGCTGAAGAAAAGAGTGTGAATTCGAAGTGCCTCCACGTGGCCATCGCCGAAGGCAATATTCAATCGTCCCATGTGCCGCCGTGCTGCAATTCGGCGATCCAAATCCACGTTGTGGTGGGAAAAATGGAAGCTCTCCCGGCCGAGGGCACCTTCTGAGATATACGGGCTGAAGTTTGGGTAGCCGAAGCCGACGAACCCTCCCATCGCGATCATTCGGCTTGGGACCTTTACGTCGGACTCACGAACTGGCTCGAAGCCGGGAGTCTTGTGGCTAAACTTGCCACGTCCGCCTAACCCTAGTCCTTCCATAAAAGTCCCGTGAGCGGCAATCCCTAAACCATTGTATCCATAGCTTCCACCCATGTTAAAGAAGCGAAGTCTGTCCGACGGACAAAGAAAGATTCCACGCGGATGCGGGAAGAACGAAACGCGCTTTTCGGCCTCGTAACGCTCTCGTTCCTTCAGGCTTAAATACCACCAATGCGTCACCGGTTGATGAAGGTATTGGTTGATCCACAGAGCCCAACCCTTGACGCCGTCAAGAGTATTCGACGCTCCGCGCGGACTTCCCCAATGTGTCAGTGGATACTGCCATTTATCCTCCACGTACATCCACAGACCAAGGCTGAGCTGCCGCAGGTTGTTTTTGCATTTTACCGAGTAAGCGCGGGCCTTCGCCGCGGAGAGCGCCGGGAGCAACAGGCTGGCAAGAATTGCGATGATGGGAATGACGACTAACAGCTCGATCAACGTGATGGCGCGACGGCAGAAAGAGCCAGAAACATTGTTCATAGCTGGATTGGCCGGACTTTCGACCTTCCATACACCGTGCCGTCAATGCCCATTTCTCGTAACGCAGACTCCCAGTCTGCTGTATCGCCGACTTTTAGTCGGCACGGCGTCCGACAGATCGGGCGGTTTCGGGCAGCCTGGACGCTCCGCAGAATGGAATTCTGGGATACAGCAGAGTGAAACTCTGCGTTACGTCCGAGCGCCTGGACGAATCATTTCGCTAGTGCGGGTCCGAAGCACAACTTGTGTTTAGATCATCTCTTATGACACCAAAAAACTGTTTAATTCCGCGGCGGACGTTTCTGCGCGGCGCCAGTGTGATGCTTGGCCTTCCGCTCCTGCAAGCCATGGGCAAAGTGTTGCCGTCCGCTTCACCCGAAGCCGTCGCGCGGACAAGCGTTGCGCCAGCAGTGCAAGCGCCTGTTCGCATGGCTTGCCTGTACTTCCCGAATGGCGTGTGGGAGAAGAACTGGTTCCCACAGCAGGCGGGAGCGGATTACGAGCTGCCCTTCTCACTCGAACCGCTTGCCGAGCATAAGAAAGATATGCTGGTTTTCTCCGGGCTCGACAAGGCGCATAGCCACGGTGGCGATGGACATTACGCCAAGACTGCGAATTTCCTGACCGGGTTGCACGTCCGCAAAACGCCTGGAAAAGACATCAGCGTCGGCGGCGCGTCGATCGATCAACTTTGCGCGCAAAAGATCGGACGCTTCACGCCGTTGCCATCGCTCGAACTTGGGATTGATCCGGTCATCTCTGGCATCGATTCGGTGGTCGGTTACACGCGCCTGTATGGTTGTTACATTTCGTGGCGTTCACCCAGCACACCGGTCGCCAAAGAGATCAATCCGCGCTTGGCCTGCGAACGATTGTTTGGCGTGATCCGTGGCAACCACGCCTCCGCCAAGGACCGCCGCCAAACCGAGGACAATCGGGCGTTGCTCGACCTTGTCTTTGACGACGCCAAGCGTCTCCGGAACAAGCTCGGTCGGGACGATCAATACAAGCTCGACGAATATCTCGATTCCGTGCGCGACGTGGAACGCCGGCTGGAGTTTTTCTCGAAACCCGATCCGCGCGAGTGGCGTCCGGCCTCTCAAACCCGCGAGGATGTGGCCGCGCCGACGGGCACCCCTGGCGATCATCAGGAACACGCGCGGCTGATGCTCGACTTGATCGCCTTGGCATTTGAAACGGATTCGACGCGCATCGCTACCTTCATGTTCGCGAACGATGTTTCGCCGAAGAACTTTGGGAAATTGATTACGGGCACGGGCGGCTCGCATCACGAGTTCAGCCATCACCAGAACAAAGCCGAGAAGTATGAGCCGTACTCGAAGATCAACCGTTGGCACGCGGAGCAACTGGCCTATTTGCTGAACAAGTTGCGCAACGTCCGCGAGGGCGATCGCACGCTTCTCGACAATTCGATGGTCCTCTTCGGTTCGAGCATGTCCGATGGCAACCGGCATGATCCGAACAATCTGCCGATTATTTTAGCGGGGCGCGCCGGCGGGAAGATCAGCAGCGGCCGGCATATCGCCTCTCCGAAGAATACGCCGCTGTGCAACCTTTACGTTTCGATGCTCGACCGCATGGGCACACCAGTCGAAGCGTTTGGTGACAGCAAAGAAGCGTTAGAAATAGGATAGCTTCGCGCCTCGCCATTCCGTCGAAATCGAGCGGCACTTTGGGGTTGGCACGACTTTCTCTTTTCCGCTCGCTTTCAAGGAAGGCTCGAATTATGTTCCGGCCATGAAGCCTCCCGTTTCTTTACTCGATGGGTTCCTTGGCATGTCTTCTCATGGTAATTCGAATGCGCTCGTCAACAGGCGCGAATTCTTGCGGGCCGGCGCGCTGGGAGGAATCGGGTTAACGCTTCCGAAACTTCTGGCAGCTGGGCAGCCCGGCGGTTCTCCGCGCGCGGACGCTTGCATTGTTATTTTCCTGAACGGCGGGCCAAGCCACTTGGATATGTGGGACATGAAATATGATGCTCCCATCGAAATTCGCGGGCCGTTTCAATCGATCCCGACAACGGCGCCAGGCGTCCGTTTCTGCGAATATCTGCCGCGCCTGGCCAAGCAGATGCACCGATGCACGTTGGTGCGTTCGATGAATCACAGCGTGAATAATTCCCACGCTGCGGCAGTGTATGCGGCGCTGACAGGACATGATCGAGGCGAGAAAGGTGGAGGAGCCAAGCCCGAAGATCATCCGAATATCGGCTCGGTCCTGGCCAAGCTTCGGCCCGGATCACGCGATGCATTTCCATACGTCGCGCTTCCGTACAAGACACAAGAAGGGGCTGGCGGTCCGCTTCAGCCCGGTTTCCTCGGCGGAATCATCGGCGCGAATCACGATCCGTTCTGGGTTCTTGAAGATGCCAATTCACCGAGCTTTCGCGTGAAGAACTTGACCTTGCCGGAACAGGTTTCGAATGGCCGGATGTCGAATCGACGTGACCTGCTTTTCGCGTTGGAGAAGCCGTTCCTCAATCAGCAAAGTCAATCGGCTGCCGTCTACGATGTCATGAGCGATTTTCAGAGACGCGCCTTCGATATGCTCACGTCGGACGCGACACAGCGCGCGTTTCAGCTCGACCAAGAACCGACCAAAGTGCGCGAAGCGTACGGACGGAACATTTATGGTCAAAGTGTGTTGCTCGCGCGACGGCTTATCGAAGCTGGCACCCGCGTTGTAACGATGTCATGGGCGCCGAACGCGAATGCGACTTGGGACACGCACGGCGACAATTTTAATAAACTCAAGAATACGTTGCTGCCGCAGTTCGATGCCGCGGCCAGCAGTTTGCTCAGCGAACTGGCGGAACGCGGTATGTTGGAGCGAACAGTCGTTGCCGTGCTGGGAGATTTCGGACGAACGCCGCGCATCAACAATGCGGCTGGCCGCGACCACTGGAATTCGTGTTATTCCATTCTGCTCGCCGGAGGTGGCTTCAAAGAAGGTCTTGTTTACGGCGCAAGCGATCGCATGGGTTCCTGGCCCGCTGAAAACTCTGTCTCGCCCGGTGACATCATCGCGACGCTCTACCACCTCCTTGGCGTCAATCCCCAGACGAATATCTATGACGTGCTCGGACGGCCGCACCCGCTAGTGCCCCGGGGCCGCGTGATGGAAGAGTTAATTAGTTGATATCGTTCCATGAACCTGCGTCGCAGGATAGGCGTCCCGCCTGTCCTACATTCGCATACACCAAGAGCAAGACAGGCGGGACGCGCTGTCCCACACGTGTGCGCCGCATGTTCCAATTGTGAACACGTAGAAGCTTCCCGCGAAATTCCCGACGACCAAATCCAAATCGCCATCTCCGTCCCAATCGACCGCAACTGGACGGGTGCAGATGTTTTCGGTCTGATCCGTGCCGCCTAGGATAGGAATGATGAGTGGCTTGCGGTCCGTTCCATTCAGCACCGCCGACTGCTTAAAGCCTCCTACTGGTTGGCCCCAAAGGACCTGAAACAAGCCGGCCATCGGCTGTTCCATGCGGGAGTAGGAGCCAGAAAGAATATCGCGATGCCCATCATTGTTGAGATCCACAAACTGTGGAGTCGAGCTAGTGCATCACCAAACTCCCGGCACAGTGGCCACCTTTCCGTCCGCCTTCAACCATTCACCCGCCGCGAATTTGCCGTCGCCGAGGCCCTTGAACACGCGAATCTTTCCTTCCTTAAACTGTCCGACCAATAAATCTTTCTTGCCATCCGCATCGATATCCGCCCAGCAAGGCGCCGCGTAGCCTGGACTTTCGACTCGAACCATTTCGTTGCCTCCCTTGAGGCGAACCGGATTTTCAAATTCGACCGCCGCCGCGACGCTTGCGCCGCAAGCGAGGGTTGCGAGAATCGCGCTGTCTTCATTGGAGTTATTCTTTGGGTTGGAGATTAAACAATGCAGAGGATCTCCTTCATTTAGTTCAGCCCCGACCGCGCTCGCAAATTATTGGGTTAATGCGCTCATCACCATCTCATCTGACGGCATTACCAAAGGATACGTTCAGTTTTTCGCCGTAATGGTTCGGATTACGGTCTGCAATGGATCCGCGCGCTTGACCTCTCAATTCTTGGGACCTGCTTAGGTTTGCTCATCTTAAAGAATCGCGCCTCACTGGGAACGCAACGCGATGATCTGGTTAGTGACAGACGCTTGGTGTGATGTTGTCTTTCCGTCAGGCCAGCGAACATTGATTCGTGCGCTTGCTGAGGCGTGCGGAGCGGCGAAGAACAGCGCAGAACTGGATTGAGACAAATAACCGCCGCCCGCCCGAACTTCGGCAACGCGCCGGATGCCGTCGGCGAATGCCACCTCGACGCGCGCACCGATGCCAGTAGGGTTGCCCGCCGGTCCGCGCAACTGTACAGCTAACCATTTGGATTTCGTTCGGTTTCGATTTTCGACTGCGATCAACGGTCCATCGTTCGCGGCGGCCAAAAAATCGGGGACAAAATCCCGGTTGAAGTCAGTGACCGCAAGCGCTCGATGTTCTCCAGGCAGCAGGAGCCCGCTTTCGGCCGGAGCGATCGGTTTGAACTGAGCACCAGGTTCTCCTCGCAGGATCACGCCGAGACCGCCGTCCATCCGGCCGGTGTCGACCGGAGGACCGTAGAAGTTTTGCGCCAGCGCGATATCGGTGGTTCCGTCACCATCGAGATCCTCAGCGATTACGCCAAAGGCCGGCGCCAGTTGTGCCAAACGCGGCAGGGCGCGAAACGTGAAGTTCCCTTGACCGTTGTTGATCCAAACCGCCGATTCGAGGGTTGTGATCTCGAAGCGCTTGGCGTTAGACAAGTCGGATTCCTTTGCCAACTGGCGGATGGAAGCCTGAGCGTAGGACTGGCAGGTGGGGAATTGCGCGGCGAGGCTCGGCAGCGCGGCGACGAGCGTCTCGCGTCGTCGCATCGGCCACCACTCGCCATTTTCTTGGAAAGCTTCCAGCAGTTGTGTGGCGCCGGCAGCCGCAAATTCGCCTCGCCAAATGGCGACAGGATTTTCAGGCGATGCGCGGTAGCGCGTGTTCCAGCCGAAATTCGCGGCTGCCAGATCGATGTCCCCATCGCGATCTAAGTCGGCCGCCGTTAATCCTTGCCACAAACCAGTCCGCCCCGAAAAGCCGCCGGGTTCTGCGCTCGGGTCCAAATGGCCCGCTCGATTGAGAAAGAGTTTGAGGGGTCCCCATTCGCTGGCGGTGGCTAGGTCAAGCCAGCCGTCGCCATCAGCATCGAGCCAGACCGCACTTGTGACGAGACCGCTGAGACGCAGGTTTGTTGCATGGCTGTCAGTCGCATCGATAAAACGTCCGCCTTCATTCCTGAGGAGGCGGCTTTCCGGTGTTTGCAGATATCTTGACGGCACAACCCGACCACCGATGAACAAGTCGAGGTCGCCATCACGATCAAAGTCTCCGGCGCAAACAACGCTCCCGGACGCGCGATCGGCCGGCAGTGTTCCCGCAGCCGCTGAGCGAAACGAACCGCGACCATCGTTCAAATAAATCCGATCCTGCAATAATGCAGACGCTGGATCGCACTCGACTCCACCCGAGACGACATACAGGTCCAAGTCGCCGTCGCCATCGGCATCGAAGAAAAGCGATCCCATGTCTTCGCACGCGCGATCGCTTTCGAACGCCGGGATTGTCGCGGCGCGAAAACGGCCGTTCGCTTCGAGGATGCCGAGTTGGCCCGCTTGTCCCGCCGCGCCGCCAAGATAAACGTCGTCGTCTCCGTCGCCATCGACATCACCTATGGCCAGTCCAGGACCGAGTGCTGAGAGCTTCCAGGGAAGCAAAGGTTCGCGGGCAAAATCGTCGAACGTTCGCTCCTGGTGACGCAACTCCATCGATGCGCCGCTCGGTCGAAACCAGGTTTCCTTCGCCTCTTCAGCCGACGCAGGGACCGATGGCCCGGCGTTCTCAGTGATCGTGTAAAACTGGTCAGTGGCGAGATGTTGGAAGATTTGTCGAAGGCCACCGGGCCATGCCACTTCGAGTCGGCGGATCCGAGTGGCGCTTCCTAAACCAAAATGGACGAGCGGTTCGTTGGCGGACATGTAGCCGCTGGCGAGTTGAAGCGAACGGGTTTGCAGACCTCGATCCGTTTCAATCGTGATTGTCGCGCCGATGCCCCAGGAATTGCTGCGCGTGCCTTTCAACCTCAGCACAACTCGGTGGGCATTTGCCTCGCCGTTCCGGTAAAGCGATGGCAGTTCGCCGAAATTCATCACTGCGAGATCGAGGTCGCCATCGCGATCTAAGTCGGCGACGGAAGCGCCAAAGCCCGCCGAGAGCTTGTCAAGCCCCCAGCTCGATTCGCTGCGTTGGAATCGCAGATCGCCGAGGTTCCGAAAGGCCAGATTCCTTTCCAGCAAAGCGCGCTGGGTTCTCCAGGAAGGGGCGCCGGGTTGGCCCATTTGCGCCAGCAAGTCTTCGTGCACGTAATCGCGAGACATGCCATTGGCGATGAAAAGATCGACCCAGCCGTCGTTATCAAAGTCGGCAAACTTCGGCGACCATGTCCAATCTGTCGCCTCGAGGCCGGAGAGATAAGCGGCTTCGAGAACATGACCGCGTCCGGTTCCAAGGAAAAGCGCGTTGCGCGGGTATTGCTTTGGATTGGTGCGATCGATGAACCACTGATTCTTTGCGAAGTCTTGATGAATCACCATTCGTCGCGCGTGTGTGCTGCCGGCCATTTCCGTGGCGAGCAGATCGAGCAGGCCGTCATTGTTGATGTCAGCGACGTCGGTTCCCATCGAGGCGAGAGGAACATGGGGCAGAGCCGACGCCGTGACTTCAGAAAACGTGCCGTTTCGATTGTTGCGCCAGAGCCGGTCTGGTGTCTTGTGATCGTTCGCGACGTAAATGTCAGGCCAACTATCCGCGTCGTAATCCCACCAACTCACTCCGAGGCCGATGTCATGTCCTTGAATTCCCGCACGTGCGGTGACGTTGCTGAATGTGCCATTCGGTTCCTGGTGAAAGAGAAGATCAGGTTGGCCGGCAACGAGCAATTCCATGCGGCCGCCGCCTTTGTCTATGAGCGCGAACAAATCGCGAAACGGCGGCGCAACTTCTGGACGACCATTGGGACCTCGACGGACAAGGCCTCGATCGGTGGCGTTGCGCGTATTGGTGGGAAGTCGTTGCTCGGCGGCAGCGCCGTCGCGATGTGTCAGCAGGTAAACATCCAACCGTCCGTCTTTGTCATAATCGGCAAAAGCCGCCATGACGGATGCGCCCTTCCAAGCCAAACCAAAATCGCGCGCACGTTCCTTGAACTGTCCATTGCCCTGATTGACGAAGAGGAGATTGGGCGCATTAAAGCAGCAGACGTAAAGATCAAGATCTCCATCGTTATCCACATCGGCAAACGTCGCGCCGGCGGTCCATCGTCCGGCCGTGCTAACGCCTGCTCGTTCGGTGATCTCTTCAAAACGCCAGTCGCCAAGGTTTCGATAGAGCCGGCTGCCTTGATCGTAGTTGGTCACGAAGAGATCTGGCAAATTGTCGCCATCGATGTCACCCGCGCAAATGCCGCAGCCGGCCCCTTGTTCTTGCATGAGCGCCAGCGGAGCGTTCTTTGGAAATTGATGGATGATGTCTACTCGGGAATGACCAGAAGCAATCAATTCGAAGAGCGTTCCTGAAATGGCAGTGCGTTTGGCCAAGGGAACAGATTCGAGCGGCTCTGCAGCCGCTGCCGTCAACGCAAGAGCCAATAGAGAAACTAGGAGTGCTTTGAACATCTTGACGGGGCACATAATAAGGCCGGTCCTCCGATTGTTCAATGGACGTTGGTTCGGTTCCAACGAATTGAATTGAAATCCGCCTTTCAGTCAGATAACAACACATCGCGGGAACAGAATAGCTGATTCGGAGCTGAAGCCAGCCTATGCTCACTTTGCTCACAGATCATCGCTCGCGCGACTGTGCTGGTCTGACACGCCGGGACTTCATAAGAATTGGAACGCTTGGATGCGGGATGTTGGCTTTGCCAGCATTTCTCGCCGCGCGTGCCAACGCCGCGGCGACGAGGCAGTACGATTTTGCCAAAGATAAGTCAGTGGTTTTGCTTTTCCTGGCCGGTGGCGCCAGCCACATCGAGACATTCGATCCGCATATGGACGCGCCTTCGGAAATCCGCAGTGTCACCGGAGAAGTTCGCACAAGGCTCACGGGAGTAACCTTTGGCGGGACGTTTCCGAGACTGGCTAAGCTGGCTCATCGGATGGCAGTGGTCCGGTCTTTCAGTCATTCCATCACCGATCACGCCAAAGCGATCCAGCACGTTCTAACGGCAGGGCACGGTGCTCAAATCAGCATGGGCTCCATTTTCGCAAAGTTGCGTGGCACGACGCACGAACGATCGGGATTGCCGGCGTATGCGGCCCTAACCTCGCCCGAAGTTGACCCTCAGTATCGCACCGAACGAGAGCGAGTTCTGCGCGGCTCTTCAGGAGGATTGCTTGGTCCAAGCTTCTCACCCTTCGATCCCGACGGCGGCGCGCCTGCAATCAAGAACATGCAATTGAATATTGCTCGTAGCCAATTTGAGGATCGACGCGCACTCTTGGCTGCCCTCGACCAACTCAACCGGCGGATCGACGCGACCGGAGCGATTGCTGGCATGGATCAATACACGCAACAAGCTTACGACGTCATTCTGCGCGGCGCCGGCAGCGCTTTTGATCTGTCCGGCGAAGATCCCAAATTGGTCGAGCGCTACGACACAAGTCAATTTCAAGTGGGCAAAAAGCTCTTTCGACCCTCGACGCTCGGACGGCAAATGTTACTAGCGCGGCGTCTCTGTGAGGCGGGTTGTGGTTTTGTGACCGTTCAGAATGCGGGCTGGGATATGCATGCTGACGTCAATAATCCCGGCATGGCTGCTGGAATGGAAATGCTTGGGCCTCCGCTCGACCGGGCTGTATCCGCGTTTCTGGAGGATGTAGAAGCGCGCGGGTTGAGCGACAAGATTCTTCTTGTGATCACGGGCGATTTTGGCCGCACGCCGAAAATCAATGCGCGAGGGGGGCGGGATCATTGGGCGAATCTCGGGACGTTAGCCTTCGCGGGCGGCGGGTTGAGAATGGGGCAAGTGATCGGCCAGTCGAGTCGCAAGGCGGATGAACCAGATTCTGATCCGATCACGCCGCTTAATCTGATGGCCACAATCATGCATACGCTGTTCGACGTTGGCAAATTGCGTGTGCAGCGGGGTGTGCCCGGCGAGTTGCTTTCGTTTGTCGAAAGCGCTCCGCCAATTGCGGCACTGATTTGACAGAGTGAAGCAGCGCAGACTGCCCCAGTCTGTCTGAGCTGCGCTTTTACACAGGCCTCTCACTTGCGTTTCGTCTACGGTAAGGCAAGCTGCGAGCGTTGATGGCAAATTCTGTTCAGAAGGCGACTTGGATTCGCTATGCACTGGCAGTGGCGGCGGGATTGTTGCTGGCTGCATCATTTCCCAATCTCGGAATCGCAGGCCTCGCCTGGGTCGCCCCCGGATGCATATTGTTTGTTGCGTTCGGCTTTTCTGGCGGGCAGGCATTTCGCATCGGCTACGTCGCAGGGATGGCCCACTATCTCGCGTCGCTTCATTGGCTGCTTTTCATTCCTTTTCCGATAGGTGCAGCGGCAGGCTGGCTCGCGTTAAGCGCTTACCTCGCGCTTTATCCGGCACTGTGGGTTTGGCTTTGCTGGCGCTTGTTTCCAAATCAGATCGCGTCCAAACGCAATCACCTGGATGCGACCGGACGCATTGACCAATTCCTCGCGACTCCTGTGTTGCGGCGAATGGTTTGGTCGCTCGGATGCGCCGTTATCTGGGTCGCATTGGAAATGGTTGTCGTGCGATTCTTGACTGGCTTTCCGTGGAATCTGCTCGGCGCATCGCAGTATCAGATTCTACCCGTGATTCAAATTGCATCAATCACCGGGATCTACGGAGTCTCGCTGCTGCTTGTCTGGTTCTCTGTTTCGTTGGTGTCCGCTTTCTTGAATCTTGTCAATCAGCCCACCAGAACAAGAGGCTGGCCGGGAGATTTGATCGTGCCATTGCTCGCCGTCGCTGCTGCCGCTGCTTACGGTGTCCGGCGAACAACTCAGCCCAAGCCGTTCGAACGAACCGTGTCGGTTGCTCTGGTTCAACCGAGCATTCCTCAAACGCTGATCTGGGACCCGAACGAAAACACGAACCGATTTAACCAGCTTCTTGAATTGTCAGAGCGGGCGCTGGCCGCCAAACCGGACTTGCTGATTTGGCCCGAGGCCGCCGTGCCGAACATGTTGCGTTATGAACCCGACAATTATGAATCGATCACAAATCTGCTCGCGCGTCACAAGGTCTGGATGATTCTGGGCGCCGACGACGCCATGCCACGGCTGAGTGCGGCAGAGAAACGGGAATTTGATTACTACAACAGCAGCTTCTTAATCACTCCAGCGGGAGAGTTAGCGATGGTCTATCGCAAACGAAAGCTCGTGATATTTGGAGAGTACGTGCCACTGGCCCGATGGCTTCCTTTTCTGCGGCATCTCACTCCGATTGGCGGCGAATTCACGCCCGGAGACAAACCAACGCCATTCATCGTCCCCGAACTCGATGTAAAAACCTCAGTGCTCATCTGCTTTGAAGATACTTTCCCGCATCTCGCCCGTGAGTATGTCGAGCCTGACACCGACTTCTTGCTGAATCTGACCAATAACGGATGGTTCGGCGAGAGCGCGGCGCAATGGCAGCACGCGGCCAATGCTGTCTTTCGCGCGGTTGAAAACGGTTTGCCGCTGGTGCGCTGCGCTAATAATGGACTGACCTGCTGGGTCGATGCGCGCGGTGCGATGCATGAAGTCTATTACCCGGGAACGAAAGACATTTACGGGGCCGGTTTCAAAGTGGTGAAGGTGCCGTTGTTGGCCGCAGGGGAGACTCGTAACGCGACGGTCTATCGCCGCTATGGCGACTGGCTTGGCTGGACGTGCGTCGGCTTTACATTTGGCATGACGATGGGTTCGCTGAGGTTTGCGAAATCAAAACGCGATCCGGGTTCAAAAATGGCAGGTTTCACCTAAAACAAAGGCCCGTAACGCAGAGTTTCACTCTCCTGTATCGCGGATTGCAATCCGCAGAGCCTCCGCCAAACCGGACGCGCTGGATATGGCGAAACCGGCGCCGACTGCAAGTCGGCGATACGGCAGACGACAAGTCTGCGTTACAACGAAGGCAGCCCCGTCGCCGGAAAACAACCGTAGTGCCGATCAGATGCACCCGTTCAATCGATGGCCGACGAAAAATATCTAGGCAAAACGGCAATCTGCCGTAAATTTGCCTGGATTATGTTTGAAGCGATCAAAGATCAGTTGACTGGATTGAACGAGAAACTCGTCCATCTCTGGAGGTTTCTTTGACGTCTCCACGATCCAAAAGCGGCTCTCGGAACTGGACGCTTTGATGGCGGCGGAAAGCTTCTGGAATAATCGCGAGCAAGCGCAAAAACTGATCGATGAGGCCAATTCCCTCCGCAAGAAGACTGACCCTTTGCTCGGCGCGGAAAAGCAGTTGGACGATTTTCGGGTCATGGTCGAATTGAGTGAAGCCGAGCCGGAAGCGGGGCAAACCAAATTACAACACGACCTCGAATGCGACCTGGCAAAGTTTTCCAAGGAAATCGAGGCGATTGAACTCAAGGTTTTCCTGAACGGGCCGCACGACCGCAACAATTGTATTCTCAGCATCAATGCGGGCGCTGGAGGGACTGAATCGTGCGACTGGGCCGCGATGTTGCTTCGCATGTACCAGCGTTGGTGCGAAAGCCGAGGTTGGGAAGCCGAGATTACGGACGCGCTCGCCGGGGATGTGGCGGGCATCAAAAGCGGGACGCTTTTAATCAGCGGCGAAAATGCGTACGGCTTTTGCAAAGCGGAACGCGGCGTGCATCGGTTGGTGCGGATTTCGCCTTTCGACGCTAATAAGCGGCGACACACGAGCTTCGCCAGTGTGGATGTGATTGCTGAGATTCAAGAGGCAGAGGAGATCGCCATTCCTCCGAACGAATTTCAAATCGATACGTTTCGCTCCGGTGGCAAGGGCGGCCAAAACGTCAACAAAGTCGAGACCGCTGTGCGGATCACGCATATTCCAACAGGCTTGGTTGTCGCCTCGCAAAGTCAGCGTTCGCAACATCAGAACCGCGCGACGGCGATGAAGCTAATTCTGTCGAGAATTTACGCCCAGCGCATCGATGCCCAAAAGCAGGAGATGGAGCGGTTCTACGGCGAGAAAGGAAGTGTCTCATGGGGGAATCAGATTCGGAGTTATGTCTTTCAGCCGTACCGTATGGTCAAAGATCTGCGCACCGGAGTTCAGACCAGCAACGTGCAGGCGGTCATGGATGGCGATCTGGATCTGTTTGTGAATGGCTGGCTGCGCGCGGGTTGTCCGACAAAACGCATGGCTGCAGTGAAGGACGATGAAGAGAACGAGTAGTTGAAGTCTAATGACGAATGCGGAATGACTAATGACGAAGGAATGCCCGAATGTCTAATGAGGAATGGCGGACGCGGAATCGAGGCCCGCTGGATTTTCGGTTATTCGAGTTTAGACATTCTTTCGTCATTGGTCATTAGTCCTTCGTCACTTTCTCCATGACCATTCTTGATGCCATTGTTGAGCACAAGCGGACCGAGGTTGCCAATCTTCCTGTGGCGCCGCTGAGTGCTGATACGTTGCGGAGCGCCATAAAAGCCCGGAGTGACCGGCGCGATTTTGCGGTTGCCCTGGCGGCTCCGCGGCTCGGCGAGGTCGCGTTGATTGCTGAAGTAAAAAAGGCTTCGCCATCGGCGGGTGTGATTTGCGCGAATTTCGATCCGGTGCGGATCGCCAAAGAATACGAAGCGGCGGGCGCAAGCTGCTTGTCTGTGCTCACGGACGAGAAGTTTTTCCAAGGTTCGCTGAGCTACCTAAAGCAAATTCGAGAGGCTGTAAAACTGCCTCTGCTGCGCAAGGACTTTATCATCGATGAACGACAGATCCGCGAATCGATCGAAGCACGCGCGGATGCGATCCTTCTGATTGTTTCGATATTGAACGACAGCCAACTGCGGCATTTGCATTGTCTGGCGGTTGAAGCCGGCCTAGCTGTATTGGTTGAAGTTCACGACGAAGGGGAGCTGGACCGCGCATTGGCGGCCGACGCAAAGCTCATCGGCGTGAATAATCGCGACCTGAAAACGTTTAAGGTGGATTTGGCAACGACGGAACGGCTCGCGGACAAACTCGCGAAGTCGGAGCGCAGTCGAGAATTGCTGCTAGTCGCCGAGAGTGGAATTCATACGCGGGCTGACGTGGAGAGAGTGTCAAACGCCGGCGCGCGCGCTATCCTCGTGGGTGAGTCGCTGATGAAGCACCGCGATATCGGGATCAAAGTCGCCGAATTGTTGCGATGAATGGTAGGACAGTGCGCCTCGGCTGTCCGGTCTTATGCTTTTGCTCAAAGCTCTTTGCTGGACATGCGAGACGCGCTGTCCTGCTTCGGCAGGTTTTTCGTTTGAAGCACGACCTTTTCAAGTATTCGCCCCAAGGTCTCGGCGGCTCGTTGGATGCGTCGCTGGAAGCGAATTAACTGAATGATCTTTCCAGGCCGCTGCAAAAGCGCGCGCGCCAGTTTGAGCGAGTCGATTCGATCACCGGCAGTCATAAGCTGATTGAAATCGAGCGGCAGGTCTTCGTGAGCCGTATCGGAAATGACGCGGATTGTCGCGCTTGGAATACATTGTTCGCGGCATAATCTCCGGATGATAACTGACTCCATCTCGACGGCCTGGCATTGGGTGGATTTCCAGAGTTGACGCTTCGCGAGAGTCGTCGCCGCGACCGTGTCCGCGCAGTGGAACTTGATCGAGCGCGCACCCGTGGAGAGAAGCGCGGCAGAGCAGGGGACCGTCTCATCGGTTTCAAAAACGATGTCGCCCAGCTTCAATTCGGGATCGAGTGCTCCGGCAAATCCGCTTGTAATCACCAAATCGGGACGACCTTGCAGCAAGGCGCCGCCTAAAACTTTTTCTGCGTTGCGAGGGCCTATGCCAGTGACGATCGTTGTTAGGTTAGCGCGCTGTCCGATGCGCTTGAGAAAAGGCCGAGCTTCTTCTTTGACGGCAAAGCAGACCAAGATGCGTCGAGTCATGGTTCAGACGCGGACAAGGCTGTCCGCGCTCCCGTTGACTACCTCGAGGCAAGATACTGGACCTCGCCATTGACGTGACCGTTTTGCCGGATCTTGGCTTGAGCCAGGAGGTTTCGGTACGTCGCCAACGCGAGCAACGGCCAGCTATTTCGATACATGTCGTATTTCAGGTAAAAGACTCGCGGGAAACCTGTCCCCGTGGTCTCTTCTTCGCTCCAAGAGCCATCAGGATTTTGCGTTCGGAGCAGGTATTCGATTCCACGAATTAGGCTCGCGCGTTGCGGATCATCGAAAGTGCAAAGTCCCATTACGGCCCAAGCAGTTTGAGAGGCGGTGCTAGGGCCTTGCCCCTTAAAGACTGGGTCGTCATAGGTGTTGCAGCGTTCTCCCCAACCACCATCTTCGTGCTGGACACTCTCGAGCCAGTCGCGCGCCTTAAGCAACCAAGGCTGGTTCATATCGAGCGGCAAAGCGCGGACACCGCGCAGAACTTGCCAGGTGCCATAAATGTAATTCACTCCCCATCGGCCATACCACGAGCCGTCCTGTTCCTGGCGTTCGCGAAGGAATGCGAGCGCCTTCGTGATCTGCGGATCATCCACAGGATAATTCTCGTATCCAAGCAACTCGACAATTCGCGCGGTGATGTCGGCGCATTCCGGATCGAGCATGGCGTTGTGATCGGCAAATGGCACCTTCTCGAGGATGTTTTTTGTGCAATCTTTGTCGAACGCGCCCCAGCCGCCGTCTTTGCATTGGAAGGTCATCATCCAATTCAATCCGCGTTGAAAGCTCTCGTCGCGCAGCTTCGGGTTATCCGTAGGAATCTTCCGCAAAGCCAGCAGAACCATGGCTGTGTCATCCACATCTGGGTTCCACTTGTTCTCGTATTCGAAAACCCAGCCGCTTGCTTCAATGTTGGTCGGATTCTTGTACTGCCAATCGCCGCGGAATCGAATTTCCTTCCCGATCAGCCATTCGCAGCACTTCTTGAGTTGCGGATGATCACTCGAAACTCCGGACTCATGCAAAGCAATGGCCACAATCGCAGTATCCCAAACCGGCGAGAAACAGGGTTCAATCCAGATACGATCCTCATTTTCATGTTCGAGCTTCTTTAGCTCGCGCTCGGCGCGGCGCACCTGAAAATGATTGTCCGGATAGCCCAATGCTTTCAAAGCAATCAACGCATTGAGCATCGCGGGGAAAATTGCGGCCAAGCCATCGGTCCCTTCGAGCCTTTCGAGCATCCATTCCTCCGCCTTCTTCAGGGCGCGCTTGCGGAAGGGATGAACCTTATGATTGGCGAACCATTCGGCGAACTTGTGCAGCTTGTCAAGCCAGATGAAAAAGTTCCGCCAGGTGAACATCTGCGGATCGCGAGCCAGCTTCAGGTCGCGCTCGTGATAGCCTTCCGGATAAAGTTCATGAAGCGTGACGATGGGGGGACGCGTTGGCTTGAAATGATTGATGATGGACAACGGGACCAACATCGATCGGCTCCAGGAACTCATTTCGTAAAAGTTCACATGAAACCATTTGCCGATGAGAATAGTTTCGCACGGGATGGTCGGAACGTGCTTCCACGGGAAAAGTCCCAGCAGCGCTAGATACAGCTTGGAAAAGGTGTTCATCCGCGGGACGCCACCCAAGCTCAGCGCCATTTGACGCGCCCGCAACATTCGCGGATCAGTGACGGGCACGCCGGCGAGCTTTAAAGCCAGATACGCTTTGACTGTCGCGTTTACCTCGGACGGACCGCCGTAATAAATATTCCAACCGCCATCGGGCAGTTGCATGGAAAAGATATGGTTGACGGCTTTCCGCTGCCATTTCTTGTCCACTCGGCCGTTCCAGTGATGATAGGCAATCGTATCCGAAACGAGCGTCGAATCGACCATCAACTCACCTAGCCAATAGCCTTCGGGCTTCTGCTCGTTGAGCAAATAGGTTTGAGACCGCTGAATAGCGGCTTCAATTTCGGTGGGCGCTTGAGCCCCGATATTTCTACTTAAATGCTTCTCTACCAATGTCATACCACGAGATGAAAGTCCCGACACGCCCCATACTTTGCGAACTGAGGGAGTCTCTGTAAAGCTATTATTAAGCGGTGCGTATTATTGCAGTATTATTGCCTGCCTAGTCTAAGCCCAACTTCACGCGGCCCGTTGGTGAGATCAAAGAAGGATTCCACGGAGGGTCCCAGACAATCTCGACCATCGCGTCTTCCACGCCAGCCAGGCTAAGCAACTTCTGTTGCGCATCTCCGGCGATGGCTCCACCCATTCCGCAACCGGGCGCGGTTAATGTCATCTTGACCGCGACCTTGCTCTTGCCGGATGGCAGCGGCTCAATTCGCATGTCATACACCAGACCTAAGTCCACGATGTTGACCGGAATTTCTGGATCATAACAACTTCTCAGCGTCTCCCAAATCGCTTGCTCATCTACCGGCCCGGTCTTGCCGGTTGACGCACCTTCCGCAGCCACGCCCGCAGAGTCAGTTGATGGCAAGCCAAGCGCATCCGAATCTCGACCGGCAATCCGGAATAGTCCGCCCATCGCGAGGATGGTATAGCTGCCTCCGAGGCTCTGGGTAATTTCAACGGCGGTCCCTGCAGGCAAAACCACACTAGCGCCGCCCGGAATTTGGATTGCCTCGCAGTCGCGGGTCAACTCAACAGAAGTAACGTGTTGCATATCGAAAACCTAACGAATGTGCTTTATTAATCAACCATGACGAATTTCCCAAAGACGCTCCGACTATACTCTTGGGGTTTTCGTATAGGCAGAAGAAAGCCGCGGCGCTTCTGGCAAACCAGCACGTTTGCTCTACCTATCGGCCAACTTGTTTCCAGAAACCCCGCATAAACTATGCAAAGTGCTGCGTGGACGAAAGCTCTCGCCGCTTGCTCTGACCCGCACAGGGCGCAGGCATTTTTCGATCGGTTCAAATCCACTTCGGCTGCGTCATCTCTCAAACGGGCCTCAGCTGAGCAGGGGAGAATTCTTGCGGCGCTCTGGAGCGGATCACAGGCTTTGAGCCACTGGCTAATGGCGCATCCTGATTCGGTCAAAACTATTCTGGACGTCGACTTCTTGCAGAAGCCAAGGCAGAAGCAAGGATTGCAGCGCGAGGTTGGAACCTGGCTGCGTTCCAACCTGGAAAAGCGCGACTTCGAGGGCGGTTATCGGCGCTTGCGCGAGTTCAAACAACGAGAAATGCTGCGCATCGGAGCGCGTGATTTGGCGCGGCTGGGCAGCCTCGGCGAGATCATGGTGGAAATCTCCAACGTTGCTGATGTTTGCTTGGACGCTGTCTATCGGCTGTGCCATCAGCAACTCACCGAGCGTTTGGGGCATCCGTACCACGAGGACGTTGAAGGTCGCTGGCAAGCGACGGGTTTTTGTGTATTCGGATTGGGAAAACTGGGCGGGCAGGAATTGAATTACAGCTCGGACGTGGACGTTATTTTCGTTTATGGCGACGAGGGATCGCTTTTCAAAGAGCCTCCTCGCAAGGGCCAATTGACTGGCAAAGGTTTGACCAATCATCAGTTCTTCCTGCGGCTGGCGGAAGCTTTCATTGCTGAGGTTTCGCGGCTGACGCCGGAAGGTCATCTGTTCCGCATTGACCTGCGTCTGCGTCCAGAAGGCAAGGCAGGTCCCCTTGCCCGCTCGTTGGCCAGTTACGAAAATTACTATGCGCAATGGGGACAAACCTGGGAGCGGATGATGCTCATCAAAGCTCGCTTCATTTCCGGCGATATCGCTTTGGCATCAGAGTTTCAGGAAATGATCCAGCCGTTTCGGTATCCGCGTTCGAGCAGCGAGCGCATTGTCCAGGAAGTGGCGGCAATGAAACAGCGCATCGAGTCTGAGGTGGTGAAGGCCGGCGAGATCGATCGCAATGTTAAGCTCGGTCGCGGGGGCATTCGCGAAATCGAGTTCATCGCGCAAACGATGCATCTGCTGCACGGCGGACGCAGCCCATTCTTGCAGGACGCTCAAACACTTTCGACGATCCAGAAGCTCGTTCGCTACAAACTCCTGCCGCCCCACGAAGCCGAGGAACTTTCCGAGGCCTACTGCTTCATGCGAGACGTGGAACATCGCCTGCAAATGGAGGGCAATTTGCAAACGCACACGATTCCAACCGAACGGCGATTTCGCGAAAGACTGGCCAGCCTGATGGACTGCGAGTCATTGGCGGACTTCGAGGCGGCGCATTCTCACCATCAGCAAAATGTCCGCCGCATCTTCGACAGCTTAATCAAGATGGAGCCGCCGCCGAAATCGCTGCCTGATCTCGAAGGCCCGGAGGAGAATTGGAAGGAGCTGCTGCAAACTCATTCTTTTCATGATCCAAATCGCGGCTTGCAGCTCGTGCGCGCCTTCGTTCATGGCCCCGGGTACGTCCACGTTTCGCCTCGGACGTCGGAGCTCGCAGAGGGACTTCTGGCGCAGATGCTTGCCTTGTGTCCTGTGCAGCCTGGAGCCAGAGGCCAGAAATCAGAAATCAGAGACAGGAGTCTGGGGTCAGGAGACAGGAGAAAGGCAGCAGGTCAGGATCAGCGCTTGCCAGTTCTTTCTGATCCGGACCGTGTGCTGGCAAGGCTCGACACCTTTATCAACGCGTACGGGTCTCGCGCGTTGCTTTACGAGACATGGATGAGCAATCCGTCATTGTTTCAACTTCTGCTGTTGTTGTTCGATCGCTCGGAGTTTCTAGCTGAGATTGCCATTCGCACTCCGGATTTGGTCGATGAACTCGAATTGAGCGGCCGTTTGCGCCGTCGAAAAACAACCGAGGAAATCCTGGAGGACCTCCGCCATGGCAAGGACGATGACGATCAGCGGCTTTGGTTGCGCCGTTATCATCAAGCGGAGTTAATGCGCATTGGACTTCGAGATATCTTGGGCCTGGCCGATTTTGAACAGAACCTTGTAGAACTTTCGGCGCTCGCCAGCGCTTGTCTGCAGTACGCGCTCGAAGCGGTGCTCAGGCGAAAGAACATCACAAGTCCTCCATTCGCCATCATTGGGCTGGGCAAGCTCGGCGGCCAAGAGTTGAACTATGGTTCGGATTTGGACATTATTTTCGTTGCCGATGCCAAGCAAAAGAACATCGCACAGCTCCAACGCTGGGCGGCGGATGTGATGGATATGCTCTCGAGCCCAACTGAATTGGGCATAGCTTTCGAGACAGACGCGCGGTTGCGTCCCGATGGTGAAAAGGGACTTCTGGTCAACACGCTTGCTGCGCACGAGGAGTATTACCGGCATCGCGCGCAACTCTGGGAGATTCAATCTTTGTCGCGCGCCCGGTTCATCACCGGAAACGTCCGCACGGGCGAGCGCTTCGAGGCTCTTGCAGCCACGCTGTCCAATTTCAAGAACCGAACTGGGCCGCTGGCGGCTTACACGCGGAATTGGAAGCAGGAGATTACTAAGATGCGGCTCCGCATCGAAAAAGAACGCACGCCGGCCGGCAAAGACCACCTCGCTATTAAAACAGGAGCCGGCGGCCTGATGGACGTCGAGTTCATCGCACAAACCGCCTGCCTGGCGCACGGCTGGCACGAGCCGAACACATTGCGAACCCTGGAACGCATCCGCGAAGCGAATCTCTGGGATGCCCAAGAAACCGACACATTAATCGATCGCTACCGACAACTGAGACGGATCGAAGGAATTCTGCGTCGATGGAGCTTTGTGGGGGAAACATTGCTGCCAGACGATCCGGCGCCGCTGCATCGGGTGTCCGTTCGCTGCGGCTTCGGAGGCGCTGACGAACTGATGAACGCGGTCGGAGAGTATCGAAGTCAAATTCGAATCAGCTATTTCAAAGCGATGGCATAACGGTTAGTTAAAAGACCCGACGTTTCGGACCTTTCGATATGAATTCTTTCAATCACCGCGAGCTTCTCAATCAAGGGCTGGTTCATCATCGCGATAACCGTTATGCCGAGGCGGCGGCCCTTTACCAAAAGGTCCTCGATGAAAATCCGCGTCAGCACGACGCGCTCTATCTCATGGGCGTGGCCTTGCGGCAGCAAAATCAATTCGAACCGGCACTCGATGTATTGGAGCGAGCCCTTCAAGTGCGACCAGACTTAGCCAGAACACATCAAGAACTCGGTGTGGTCTTGTTCGCCTTGAAGCGCCTCGATGACTCAATCGCCTCCCTGAACCGAGCAATCCAAATGCAGCCTGAGGCTTCGGAAGCTCACGAATATCTGGGACACGTTTACCACGAATCCTGTTACTTTGAACAAGCCGTGGTCTGGTATCAAAAGGCGCTTGATCTCAATCCACAATCGGCCAGTGCCCGTGAAAACATTGGAATCATTCAAACACGCCAGCAAGCTCTGCGAGCTTTAGGCGATCAGTGCAAGTCTCTGAGCCAGGGACTCTCTGTTCCATTATCCACGGGTCCGAAGCTCGAAAGCCGCGATCTCTTACCACACTTTCTGAATGAGCTCGGCCTTTTGGGGAGCGGCGCCGAAATTGGCGTACAGCGCGGAGAATACTCCGAGCACCTGCTGCGCCATTGGAAAGGCCGTCTGCTTTATTCCATTGATCCCTGGCGTGAGCTTTTAACCGAACAATACGTCGATATAGCCAATGTCTCCCAAAGCCGTCATGACAAGCTCTACGCCGAGACGATTCGCAAACTGATGCGTTTTCAGCAACGCTCCGTCATCTGGCGGTTAACCTCGAAAGAGGCGGCGGATCTGGTGCCGGATGATTCACTCGACTTCTGTTAGATCGACGCCGATCATAGGTATGATGGCGTCCGTCAGGATATTCGCTTGTGGTATCGGAAAACTCGAACGGGAGGAATTATTGCCGGCCATGACTACATCCTCGATGGAATGTATTCGTTCGGTGAATTCGGAGTGCAAAAGGCAGTGCAGGAATTTGTGGAGGCGGAAAAACTCCATCTCTCCATTTCAGCCGAGCCCGCACCCATTATGGCCTCTTGGTTCGCCGTCAAGAAAAGGTAACGTCAACACATGCCAACTGCCGCCCAAGCTGGCCTCGCCAGAAAGCGCTGCTCACTCAGGCAATCAATTCCTTCACCACCTGCCCTTGCACGTCCGTTAAGCGAAAATCGCGGCCCGCGTGGCGGAAGGTTAATTTCTCATGATCGAACCCGAGCAGCGCCAAAATCGTGGCATGGAGGTCATGCACGTGGACCTTGTTCTCGACAGCCTGGAACCCAAACTCATCCGTCGCGCCATGCACGTAACCGCCTTTGACCCCGCCGCCGGCCAACCAAACGGTGAAGCCATAATGGTTATGGTCTCGCCCGTTGATCTTGCCCGCATTCGATCCCGGGGTTGGCAACTCGACAGTCGGCGTACGGCCGAACTCTCCACCCCAAATGACTAACGTGTCGTCGAGCATTCCGCGCTGCTTCAAATCTTTCAACAACGCGCCGATGGCTTGATCACACTGCTTCGCCAGCTTGCGGTGGTTAATCTCGATATCGTCGTGATTATCCCACGGCTGACCGGCCCCATGCCAGACCTGAACAAATCGAACGCCGCGTTCGAGTAACCGGCGCGCAATCAGAATCTGGCGCGCTTGCGTCCCTTCACCATACATATTGCGGATGTGCTCGGGCTCGCGGCTCACATCAAAGGCATCCGTCGCGTCCATCTGCATTCGGTAAGCCAATTCGAAAGATTGAATGCGGGCTTCGAGTTGACCGTCTTGAGCGCGGCTCTTGCGATGCCGTGCGTTGAGTTGCTGCAAGAGATCGAGCTGAGCCCGCTGCTCCGGAAGCGAACTGAAGTTGCTCTTAATATGCTCGATGAGCTTTTCGATCCGCGTGTGTTGCGTATCAATGTACGTTCCTTGATACACACCCGGCAGAAAACCGGATTGCCAATTCTGCGATTCCTGAATGGGGTAACCGCCGGGACACATGGCAATGAATCCCGGAAGGTTTTGGTTCTCACTGCCGAGACCATAAGTCACCCACGAGCCCAAGCTGGGGCGAATCAGGCGCGCTTCTCCGCAATTCATGAGCAAGAGCGACGGCTCATGATTCGGAACGTCGGCGTGCATCGATCGAATCACGGCGATATCATCGATGCTCCCAGCCACGTGCGGAAACAACTCGCTGACTTCAATCCCGCTTTGCCCGTGCTTCGCGAACTTAAATGGGGACGGAAAAGCGGCGCCAGTCTTCCGTTCCGTCGGAAGGTTCTCGCGCGGCAACGGCTTGCCGGCGTATTTTTCCAACGAAGGTTTGGGGTCGAACGTATCGACATGCGAGGGGCCGCCATTCATGAACAAATGAATGACTCGCTTCGCTTTGACTGTGAAATGGCCCGCTTTCGGCGTGAGTGGAGAAATCGATTGTTGGCTCGCGACGGCTTCGGGCCCAAACAAACCCATTGCATTCATGATGGAAGCCAAACTGAGCGCTCCCATGCCCATGCCGCAGCGGCAAAGAAATTCCCGGCGGGTCAGAAAACTGTCTTCGATTCGTGGCGCGTGATGGTTCATACCCAATATACCGATACCCCGAAACGTGCCAGCAAATGCGTTCCGTTTCAAGCCGCGTTTAACGACAGCGCCTCCCCACATCCTTAAATCACATCGACTTCCCAGTGCATCCCGAAGTTGTCGGTAGCGGCGGGCATCTTGCCTGCCGTAGAGGGCGCGCATCTTGCCGCCCGGAGCAACGCTTGAAACCAGGAGGCTGCGTTCTAGTTCGCACGCGTGGTCCGCCAAGCAGGATGCCTCGGCTCTACGGCGGGCAGGATGCCCGCCGCTACGATGTGCCGACAACTGCGGGATGCGCCGTCAACTTCCGTGCCGCTTTGCTGCTTCAACATGGTTGCCCTCCTAAAATGCATTGTGTATGTTGCCGCCTCTTGGATTAGGTTATAGGCATGAATAATGACGAGAATAAATCGGTTATGACGGAGAGCGATCCGTCCGGAAGCGTGGGTGATGCGGCGGAAAGCATCGTCCACGTCGATTTGACTCCGGAGCAGATTGACGACTTGAAGGAGAAAGCTGCCAAGGCGGACGAACATTGGGATCGGGTGCTTAGAGTCACGGCGGATTTTGACAATTACAAGAAACGGGCGGCACGCGAGCGGCAGGAAGCAATCCGGTTTGCCAACGAATCGCTGTTGGAGAAGGTCGTGCCAGTGCTCGACAATTTCGACATGGCTTTGCAAGCGACCGCACAACCGCAGGCCAGCACTGTCGAGTCGCTCAAGACCGGGGTGGAAATGATTTACAATCAACTGAAAAGCGTTTTGATAGAGTCGGGCCTGGAGGAAATCAACGCCGCCAACAAACCGTTTGATCCCAATTGGCATGAGGCCGTCTCACAGCAAGAGTCGCGCGATGTGCCCGAAGGACAAGTGGTGCAGCAGTTGCGAAAAGGTTATAAGCTGCGGGATCGTTTGCTTCGTCCTGCCACGGTCGTCGTCGCCAGGAGACCAGCGGCTTGATGCTTGGGGATATGGCGAAAAGAGACTATTACGAAGTCCTTGGCATCGATCGAAACACCAGCGCTGAGGAGTTAAAAAAGGCGTATCGCAAACTGGCCCTCAAGTATCATCCCGATAAAAATCCCGGCGACAAAACGGCCGAAGAAAAATTCAAAGAGATCGGCGAAGCCTACGAAGCCTTGAGCGACCCGCAACGGCGAGCTGCATACGATCAGTACGGGCATGCGGCGTTTGACCCAAGAATGCGCGGAGGCGGGCGAGGATTTCACGATCCCTTTGATATTTTCCGCGAGGTGTTCGGTGGTGGCGGTGGCGGCGGTGGCAGCATCTTCGACGATCTTTTCGGCGGCGGTCAACGTGATCCGACTGGGCCCCAACGCGGGTCGGACCTGCGTTATGACATGGAGATCACGTTCGAGGAAGCCGTCCTCGGATGTGAAAAGGAAGTGTCGCTCACCAAGATGGACCCTTGTGAAACGTGTCGCGGCTCAGGGGCGGAAGCCGGTTCGTCAACCAAGGTTTGCTCGGCTTGCGGCGGGCGCGGTCAAGTGATCACGTCGCGAGGAATCTTTAGCATCGCGCAAACTTGTCCGCGTTGTGAGGGCGCGGGCCGCGTTATTGAACGGCCGTGCCGCACTTGCCGTGGCGCGGGCCGGCGCGAGCGTGCGAGCAAAATCAAAATCAAAATACCAGCCGGCGTCGATACCGGCGCACGACTCCGCTCATCCAACAACGGCGAAGCTGGTGTCCGCGGTGGACCATCGGGAGACCTGTTCGTGGTGTTGCACGTCAAACCCCACGAAATTTTTCAACGCGAAGGCGATGATTTGGTTTGTGAGGTGCCCATCCGCTTTGTGGATGCTGCATTGGGCGGCGAAATTGAAGTTCCAACCTTAACCGGGAGAGCAGACGTCAGGATTCCGGCCGGAACTCAGAACGGAACACTCTTCCGTCTCAAAGGGAAGGGCGTGAAGAATCTTCAGGGTTACGGATATGGCGACCTGCACGTGCGCGTCACCGTGGAAGTGCCGACGCACCTCAACAACGCGCAACGCGCAAAATTGGAGGAGTTCTCTGAACTTTGCGATCCGAACGTCAACCCGATTAGCAAAGGCTTTCTTGAGCGAGCGAAGGATTTCTTCCGATAGCGCCTTCAAAGAGGATTAAGGGCAAGATTAGGATTAAGATGGGCGCCTGCTATTGCGGCCACTGTTGTTCCTAATCCTAATCGGTAATCTTAATCCTAATCCGGTTATTTAACTGACCGACGCACTAAACCATGTACCGTTTCTACGTGACTCCCGATCTAGCGCACGGACCCGTGCTGACACTGAGCGACCGTGAAGCGCATCACGCAATCCACGTGTTGCGAATCCGTGCAGGTGAACGTGTCGTTGTCCTCGACGGCAGAGGGCAAGAATTGCTTTGCGAAGTCGGTCGTGCAAACGGCCACGTTGTCGAATTGCGAGTCGTGCAAAAGCATGTCGTCGCTCCATTGCCCTACAAATTAACTTTGATCCAGGCCATCACGAAAGGGAAGACCATGGACCTGATTGTTCAAAAGGCTACCGAGTTAGGCGCCCATCGAATCGTGCCTGTCTTATCCGAACGCACGGTTTCCCATCTCGACGGCGAGTCTGGCGCTGCAAAAGGGGAGAAATGGAGGGCAACGGCGATTGAAGCGATCAAGCAGTGTGGTTCACCTTGGCTGCCTGAGATCGAATTGCCGCTTTCACCGCAAGCATTCCTGGCGAAAGGGGAAGCGTTCGACCTTTCCTTGGTCGCAACGCTGCAAACCACCGCCCGGCATCCGCGCGTCTATGTCCGGACTTTCATGAATGAACGTCAGCAGGCGCCGAAATCAGTGGCAGTTTGGGTAGGGCCCGAAGGCGATTTCACGCCCGCCGAGACTAACGCGGTGATTGCGGCGGGCGCGCTTCCCATCACTCTCGGCAAGCTCATTCTCCGCAGCGAAACCGCGGCCATCTACTGCATGGCAATGCTCAATTACGAACTGCAAGCGCCGGCGGAACTCTAGCGAGAAATCACTGGAGGAACCGCAACGCTCTGCCGCCTCGCGGACAATCGCTTCGGTTCCCGGGTTTCGTCGGCATGTTCGAATCGTTCGGAGGCAACCTTGCGGAACTGGCGCTGAAGTTTCTGCTTCGCCCAATTGATCAGAACCAAATCAATGAAAATATTCGGAATGCAAAAGAGAACTCCGTGCAGTAGCAAGCCGAATAGAAGCGTCTTGAAGAAGGCCAGGTTCGGTCCTTTTTGCGAAAGCCCCATCCACATACCGACCCAAAACAGTGCGATGACATCGGCCACAAAAGTAATCATCTCGAACACCGCCATGCCGCCTGTCGCAAAGAAGGAAATGTAGAGTTGCCCCGAGAGGGTGACGTGGTTGAGGCCTACGATAAAGATTAAAAATCTGAAAACGAGGATCGCCACGCTCGGGTAAAGAAAGAACCGAACCAACGCCAGCCACTGTCCGCGAATGAATTCATCGACCTTCAGCGGCGTGGCCAGCAGCAATTCCAACGCGCCGTTCTGCCGGGCTCTCGCGAGATTCATGGACGCTTGAGAAGCGACCGACACTTTCAACGCCAAAATCAGAATGAATAAGGCGACGGAGAAGATTCCCGAAACAACGGAAGGCGCACCCTGAAACACGAACCAAACACAAAATCCCACTGCGCCAACCAGAGCAACAAACAACCAAAGCAACACGCGATCGCCATCCGATCGCGCGACCAGCCAGAAGATGGGATTAATATCCAGAAGACGCGTTCGCAATGCCGTGCGATGAGCGGCAGCGCCAAAACGTCGGCGCAACTTCCGGCTGTCGCTCGCCGCATGAGTCTGGGCAAATCCTCGATCCTGCCAGCTTCGCGGCACGACCAAGCTGGCCAGAAGAAGGAATTCCCAGCTCGTCGCGTGAACGACGAACAACGCAAGCCAAAATCCTCGAGCATTCAGGCCATATATAGCATCGGTTGCCAGAGACCCGGCGTAAGCCGGGCTGACGGACATCAAGATGGCTGGAGCAGTTTTCCCGACCAGAGACAGCATTCCCTGCACGAGAAACGGCCCGGCCGTAATGAAACCGATCCAAAACAAAGTAGCGCCGAGCGCCTTGTGCGCTTCTCGGCTCATCGACGAAACACACAATCCTAGACAAAGCGAAAAAAACAGTGTGCCGATCAAGACCGCAGCAGACCGCCAAAATTCACCCGCGCTCACCCCTCCCAAAATCATCGCCACGGATAAAACGGGGAGGAACGCGAAGAGCCCCTGTAAGGAACGCACGGAGACGCCCGCCAGCTTTCCCAAAACGATATCGTAGGCCCGCAAATCGGTGAGAAAGAGCAAACCCAGCGTTCCGTCGCGCTTTTCCGCGCTTAAACAATCCGCTGCATGCCGGGCACCTTCGAGCAGACAATAAACAAACGCCAAGCTGGCGAGCGTTGAGAAGATAGCGCTGCCGTTCCGCGCCGAGGAAGCGGGAGCGACCACCAAGAGAATTCCTGCCGCCACCACGCTCGCGACAATCGCCACAAACATGCGCAATCGAAAGCTGCCGGCCCTTCGGGCGGCGACGCGCAATTCGCGCTCGACAATCGGGAGGAAAGTCACGTGCAAGGCAGGCGCCGATTGTTCTGCATTCGTTGTGCGCCCAAACGGACGTCCATCGTCGCACTCATACTTTCACACCACATCATTGCTTGACTTAATAGTGATCCAGCCTGACTGCGCGCATTTTAGCATTTGCCTGCCGGACGCGCTAAGCATTCACCGGCTCTCTAGGAGATTCGAGGTTCGTTTCCTTGAGTTTCCACCAACCGCTTCGAGGTTTTGTCTCGAACCGCTGTGCCACAACCATCCGAAACCCGTTGAGCAAATTACCGCGCGCCCAGCTGAAGAAAAACAGATCAGTCAATATGCTGATGGCAAACCAGGCGCCCAAAAGAAAATTCTGCGGTTCGGACCAGCGGCTCGAAAACACCATTACCGAAGTGAAGATCGTGAATATGATCCAAGGCAAAACGAGCACCCGCATCAGCGCGCCGCTTGACGCCCAAGTTGCCCTCTTCGCCGTTAATCCCAACCACATCCCGACCCACGCTATTGTGTAAAGATCCGCGAGAAACGTTAGAATCCCTGCGATGCAAAGCATCATCCAATCATGCGTGGAATCGACAAAACGATCATTCCTTCCGGCAATGAACATCACTAAGTCGATCAATAAAACAATCATCACCGGCCCTCCGAATTGCCGCTTCAGGGCGAGCATCTGGCCGCGCAGAATATCGGGCACCGTCAAGGGCGTGGACAAAAGTAATTCCAAAGTCCCACTGCGACGCTCTTCAGCCAACGGGCGACACGCTTCGGCGGCCACCCAAAACTTCAAGACCGTGTGCAAAATTAAAGCTGTCGGAATGTAGCTTTCTGAAGTGAGCAGGTCCTTGGAGTACTTGAAGAATAGCCAAAGCCAGCCAGCGGCGGCCGCGCCCAAAAACGCGCAGACATAAGCCGGCTTGAGCCGATCGCGGCCCGCCAGCCAAAAGAACGGATTGACTTCGAGCAAACGCGTGCGAAAGGCGTGGCGAACTGCAGTGGTTCCATACTTCCACAGCTGCAAACGTTCGCGCCACACTACTCGTTTGACTCCGGCAGGCTTGTCTTTCCATGAGTACGGAACGATCACGCTGGCCAAGCCGAGAAATATCCAGCCAATCGAATGTGTCATCGATACTGAAGACCAAAAATTGTTCGGGCCGGTTGCGAACTGTTTCTCGAAGGCCATCGAGAATGTGTAAGCCGCGCTCGGCAGTGCGTAGGCTGGGTTAAAGGGAGCGCCTTGACGCGATGAGATAATAAGTCCAAGCAACGGCGCGCCTCCGGTCAGCAAGAGAATCAAAAGCAACGTTCCCGCCATCGCCTTGCGTTCCTGGCGGCTTAAAGCAGACATTAGCATTCCCGCACTCAGCGAAAGGAACAGCGTGTTGCACAGGACCAACACAACCCGCCAGAATTCTCCGGGCGTCAGCCCGCCCAGCAACAACGGAATTGCCAGCACCGGAAAGATGGCCAAGAGTCTGTAAAACGAGTTGACCGATGTCGCCACCAGTTTTCCCAACACAACGTCATAGCCCTTGAGGTCGGTCAGAAACAAAAGCCCAAGTGTTCCTTCGCGCTTTTCGTCGCTGAGACAATCCGCGGTCACATGAATGCCGGCGAAAAGGCCATACGCAAAGGCGAACCATGAAATAGTTCCGAACAGCGCGCTCGAGAGTTGCGTGCTGGAAACGCTCTTTCCCATCGTCCACCACATCCAGGCGCAACCGGCGATGGCCAGCAAACCTGTGGCGCAACGCGTCCAGTACGTGCTTCGCCGGCGTGCCGCCACCCGTAACTCGCGTTCCACCACCGGAAGAAATGTCATCGGCGGAGAAAATTACGCATTTTGAATTTATTGCAAGCCACTCGTGCGAATTGGCCACCGCCCGGAGCGCGGACATTCTTGTCCGCAGCAGCTCTCGACTCCCACATCGCTAGAGAATGGCCGAACGTACTCCGATGCATTGACCTTGCTGCGGACAGGAATGTCCGCGCTCCGGCGATTGCATTATCGGACGACCGCGTCGGTTGCAATCCGCGACAATTTCGCGAGATCAACGTCCGTCACAAGGTCAATTGATACAGGTCCATCTGGATCCGCAATGATTCGTATCTCGCGTTTGCCATCGGGGTGCTTCCCAAGTTCGATGCGTATTCTCAGCGGCTCGACTGTTGCGACGGTGGGATCAACCAGCAGACACACGGCCAACGGGTCGTGAAGCATGACAGAGCCGTCGGTGTAGTAAGCCTCGACACCGAAGCTCTTCATGAATCCTCGCAAGCGAGGTTCCCACTCCGATGTTAGAGCCGTAATGGCCTGAGCGAGTCGCGATGAAGACTTTTCAATTAACTCGAAGTCGCGGAAGAAGAGCTTCGTCCTGAAAGTTACCTCAGCGGGCGCCAACGTGATCGGCACACCGCTTTTGAAAACAATCTCCGCAGCATCGACATCGTTGCGCAAGTTCGTTTCCCGCCGGGGCGGAATCGGTTTGCCCTGAATCAGCAAGGGCCGCACGCACCCACCCATGATGATCAAGCGCTCGATCCTCGCCCTTAGCGAAGGCATTGTTTCAAGAGCTGCTGCAACATTGGAAAGCCCACCCACCGATACAATCGTCACTTTACGATCCGACGCCAAAATGGTTTCGATCATGACATCCCGGGCCGGCTTGCTGGAAACTCCGTGCACTTCTTCATTGGTGGCCAATAGCCCCTTTCCTTCCCATCCGCCCCAGAACGAATCGTGCCCAGCGATGGCTTTGCTGGGTCCTGAGGCGACAGGCACCGAATCTTTTCCCATAAGGAGAAGAAGCTTCCGCGCAATTGCCGACCGCACTTCAACCTTGCCGTACAGTGTCGTGACCGCTTTCAACTCGAGTTGCGGACTGCGCGCGGCGAGCACGAGGGCGTAAGCATCATCCACGTCAGTGCCGATGTCCGTGTCGAAGATGATTGGGATTGGTTTCTCGGCCGCAAAACTTCCCATGCAAGCCAGAATAATCACGGTTACGAAAAAGGATCTCACAATGGTGCTACTTCAACAGACAGTTTGTCGGCGCATGTGTTCATGGGTTTGGGCCAAGCGCGCTCACGCTTTCAGCAAGTTAATTATCGCGTCCAGTTACTTTGTATGGCACTACCGGATCGCCATCACCGCCCTTCAGCGCATGGTACAGCTTAGTTCCCGTCTCAACCAGAGGGGTTAGGTCGTCATCATGCAACTCTCTGCCAGGACTGTAGTGACGAACACTCCGCCAAGGCAAGCTCTGCATCCGAGCCCGAAATAGGTCCAGGGCCAGCTTCTATTCCTGGTTAAGCTGAGCAACAAGTCGCGGGTCGCGGAGGGTGTCAAAGACATTCCAAAGCGCGAGGAACGCCGCCGAATCGCGAAACACGGTTGGCATCTTGGCTCGATAGAAGCCTCGTGAATTGGGTTCGATCAAGAAATGCAGCGGCAGACAAGGTGCAAGGAGTTCGGGCTTTTGTCCTGTTTTCGCCGGCACGCCCACCCAAATCGCAAAGCCGTGCTTCTCCTCTCTCAGATAAGGCGCCGACAGCCACGGGTCCCGGTTCCCCGCCTTGACCCAATCGCGCACCAACTTTAGGCGTGTCACCACATCCTTCTTCGTCTCAAGGCACCAAAGATAGGATTCCCCAAAGCGCCCTTCTAAACTGCGTTCCTCCCACTGCACAACCCGATTCATGATAAGCCACAAAATCAGACAACCGATGCTGACGGCGACGCTTCCGTAGAACAACGCCCACCCGATCCATATGCGAGCCATGTTGCTCCAATTCGAGCTAATTACCTGACCGCCGCGTTTACGAACCGCGCTTCTAACGCAGGCCAGTCGCAACTGACTCCGCGCGTTCAAATCGCGCGGTGAGATTAGCTGTGGCTTGGCCCAGCGTCAGTTCTAACTTCGGTTGCTCTTGGGCTGTGCTGCCGGTCCATCCGGCGAATCGGTAACCCGGCCTAGGCGTCGCTGTCGCCGCAACCGGATAATCGCGGAAATAAACGCCCGTCCAAACCGAATTCGTTAGCGCCAACGAATTGAGCTGAACTTCGCCCGAGCCGGGAGGAGTAATGTTTAGCGTTAGTTCGGCCATCCCACGGGGCAAGCCGAAATGGTTGGCGCAATCCTGTCGCAATTTAGCGGGACGTTTCTGCGCGAAGTCGATCAGGACCTGAATATTCTTCTCCCATGTTTCTTGAGTGAACGGTTCGTATTCGCGCTGATGCGGGCGATCAAACCCGCGCTGTTGCAAGCTCGCCCAGTTCCAGCGCTGGAGATGCCGGGGGATTTCTGGACGAATCACGGCCGCCATCTCCTGAATCGTTTGGACAACCCGTTCTTCCCGGAAAGGTCCATTCAATAGATCGGCGCATCGTTTGATAAAACGTTCCTTAAACGAATCGTTCAACAGCATCCGCCGAAGCAACAACGTCCGCCCCCCTTCGTTGGGCCAGCCCGTCCCCGTGCCAGAACCCGCCGTGTAAAACTTGAACATGTTGTCGTAGTCCGCGTAATCGCGCTTCATCGCGGGCAGATACACTTCGGGTTTCCAAAGATTGAACCCGTAATCCTGATCGTAAAGCATCCAGCGGAATAACCCTTTTGCAGTGCGGGGCCGCCATGATTTGATATTCCCGATGTCAAAATTCTGGAAATAGATTACCGCGAGGTGGTAATCGATGAAGTTATCAACGTCGATGTAATTCTCAGCCACAAAGGCGTAGTTGGTCGAAACCTTCAGATCCCGCGAAGCGAAGAACGTGCGCATGGCTTGATTGACCACGTTGTCGCCGGCCATCACCGAGCCGTAACCTTCGATAAGATCGATTTTCCCTTTATCGAGGCCATGGTTCGAGGCGACGTAATGTTCGTTCATCTTTTCACGAATGTTGTAGATGCCCCAGTAATCGCCGTTGATGTAGAGAACCGCTGGACGATAGGCCTGAGTATCAAGACCCGTTTCCTTCACGAGTCGTTGCATCATCGCGTCGCGCATTAGCGTGAAGCTGCTGTTGACAAAATAACTGCCGTAGGAGGGCGCGGCTCCAAAAGCGGTGATCGGCGGACGAGGCGCCGTTTGGTGCGTGCTTTGATTGTCGTTTCCCGAATTCCGCAGCACTAATGCTTCGAAATCTTCAATCGGCTTGTCGGGAAAGATGCGATAATTGATCTTGCCCGCGCCGTATTTCTGACGCGCAAAGAGCGCGAAGGATTTTTGTGAGTAGCCACGCGATCCCCAACCTCCAAAAATCTTCAGGCCAGCGCGCTGTTGAAAACCGAGCTGGCGGTTCGGTTCATAAAATTCGATGGACACCTCCGCTTCACGGTCGAGCCATGCGTTGGACCCAGAGAACGGAAAGTTTTGGAGGACTTGGCCAGTACTGCTGATAACTCGGCTGCTCATGCCGTACAAAAAGCCATTTCGAAATTCGAAGTGGCTCGGTTGCGTGGCGAGGGAGATGACCGGCAAATTATGGGTCGCTCCAAGGAAGAACGTGCGAACCGTTTCCGCGCTCGCGCGCTCGCCCTCAAACGCAACAGCACGGACAACGGTGGTCTTGTTCAGAATAATCGGACTGTTGTTGGTCTGAGATGTCGCAATGACTGGTGAACCGTCTGTCGTGTAGCGAATCGTTTGACCCGGAGCGGTTGGTTTCAATCTCAGGGTCAAGGTCGTGCCAGCGGGAAAGAATTGTTCGTTAATCGTAAAGTGGGGCGGGCGAATCACCGGGCCGAGCGAAACAATGAAGTTAGCCGCGCCCGGCGTCGCCATTTCTTTCCCATAGACACGCCATGGCTCACTTCCATCCGGGAAGCGGCCCGCGGACTGATCAGTCCCAAGAACCGGTATTTCAAACTTATCGACGATTCGCCCATCCGGAGCCGCCAAAAAAAACTGCTCGCCACGGGCATCCAGCCGGAAACTGGCGTGCAAATCTTTGCCAGCTTCGCTCAGGTTGAGGTTCGACGCGAAGACAAGAACAAAAGCGCCCGGTTGAATGAACATTTTCGGAAATCGCCATCGTCGCAGGCGCGTCACATCATCCGACAATCCGTAGCCATTCAGATCAACGGCGCTGTCGCCCGCATTGTAGATTTCGATCCAATCCCAATAACGCCCCTCGGAGTCAGCGATCTTGCTGTCGTTCCTCGTCATGACTTCGTTAATGTACAGAGGCGCCATTGGAATACTCTGGACGAGGACGCGGTAAAAATATGCGTTCCGCTCTGCGGCGACTGGAACGACAACATGATAGAGTCCTTGAATGATTTCGGAAATGCTGGCCTGCGTCTCGGTTCTCCACACCGCCGGCAGACCCAATTCGGTCGCCACCTGCACTTGAAAGTCAGCCGCCCCCCTTCCCACATCCGCCTCGAACTGAAATGCGATCTTTTGATCGGAACGTATCTGCACGGATGAACTCCGAATGACCGGCCCGTCGGCGGCGAAGATTGCACTGGTCCAGGCGCGCGGGAAACCTAGGGCTGCCATCAGCCCCGCCAATCTGAAAAAAGCACTACCAGTCATTCGTTGATTTCATCATTGTTCGTTAATCGTCAACAAGGCTGGAAAGCATCGGCGCGGTCGGCGCGGACGTCAAGAGTCCACAGCCACATCGGACCACATCGGTAGTGTCGCTAGCTCTAAAACAAGCGTACCGCGTTTCGGGTTGAGCGGCTGGTGGAAAAATGTTGAATATTGCGGCGCGAATTCTCGCGCTCCGAAGTCCCGTGCCCTCTCATTGGCGCCAGTTTGCCCCCTCCGCGGCGATTTGCGGCGACAACGTTCATTTTTGATCCGTTTTTCACTCTTGCCAGCGACACTTCTTCCACGTTCGGCATTTCTCAAAAACACTGGGCAGTCGTTACTCTACCCGGACCAACCGT
>Ga0194131_10001855_pt1 | contig 35475 bp, 30 predicted proteins | sample TA2KigO120mmetaG_FD_148631 | JGI IMG/M metagenome (GOLD analysis project Ga0194131, IMG submission 148631) | Freshwater microbial communities from Lake Tanganyika, Tanzania - TA2015053 Kigoma Offshore 120m | ecosystem: Environmental > Aquatic > Freshwater > Lake | place: Tanzania: Lake...
CGGGCCCTGCAAGATGATTGCCCCGGCGCTCGAGGAGATCGCGACCTCCCATGCCGGAAAGGTGACGATCGCCAAGATCAACATCGACGAGAATCCGTCGACGCCTCAGAAGTACGGCGTGCGCGGCATCCCGACTCTGATCCTGTTCAAGGGCGGCCAGCCCCATGCGACCAAGATCGGCGCGCTGCCGAAGAACAAGCTGGTAGAGTGGGTCGAATCGGTGATCTAGCGATCGTTTGATCGACGCCGCAGCGCCCCGCCCACGCGGGGCGTTTTCGTCTGGGTAGGTCTGTCGCATTGGTTCACGGTGCGTCGGCGGTGTAGGCTGCAACCATGAGCGCAGCCGCCCTCGCATTGCCGGATTTTCTGCCGGGTACGGTCTGGCTGGTCGGTGCCGGCCCCGGCGATCCGGGCCTGCTGACCTTGCTGGCGCGCCACGCGCTCGACCAAGCCGATGTCGTCGTCTACGACGCGCTGGTGGCACCCGACATCCTCAAGCTCGCCCGTCCGGGTGCCCGGCTCGATTATGCCGGCAAGCGCGGCGGCAAGCCGAGCCCGCGCCAACCCGACATCTCGCTCAAGCTGGTGCGCCTGGCGCGCGAAGGGCTGCGCGTGCTGCGCCTCAAGGGCGGTGATCCCATGGTGTTCGGACGCGGCGGCGAAGAAGCGCTGGCGCTCGCAGCCGCCGGCGTGCCGTACCGCATCGTGCCGGGCGTGACTGCCGGGATCGGCGGCCTCGCCTATGCCGGCATTCCCGTCACCCATCGCGATACCAATTCGGCAGTCACCTTCGTCACCGGCCACAATGCCTCGGGTGAAGTGCCCGACGGACTCGATTGGCCAGCCGTCGCCCGCGGCGCGCCGGTCCTCGTCTTCTACATGGCGCTGAAGCATCTGGCAGTCATCCGCCAGCGCCTGATCGGAGCCGGGCGCAGCCCGACGGAGCCGGCCGCCATCGTTTCTGCCGCCTGCACACCGGCACAGCAGGTGGTCGAGACCACCCTCGAGCGCTGCGTCGGCGATGCCGAGGACGCCAAGCTCGACCCGCCCGCGATTTTTGTCGTGGGCGAGGTCGTGCGTATGCGCGCGGCACTCGACTGGCTCGGCGGCAAGCCCGCGTTCAGCGGCGATCCGCTCGGCCGCCCACCACGCCAGCAAGCGGGCTAGGGACCATGTCCCAGACCGTCATCCGCCGCCTCCTGATGATCGCTTTCGCCGCGACCGCTTTTCTGCTGGCGGCGCTGGTCGGGCGGCTGTGGTTCGGCCCCGCCATGTTCGGCAATATCGAGGTGGGCACGCCGCTGGTCGGCGGTCCGTTCACGCTGACCGACCAAAGCGGCCGGACCGTGACCGACCAGACCTTCCGCGGCAAGTTCATGCTGATCTATTTCGGTTATACCTTCTGCCCGGATTTCTGCCCGACCAGCCTCCAGATCATGGCCGAGGCGCTGGAGCAGATCGGACCGGTCGCCGACCGCGTGCAGCCGATGCTCATCACCGTCGACCCCGCGCGCGATACGGTCGAGCAGCTCGCGAGCTACGTGCCGAGCTTCGGCGAGCGCATGATGGGGCTCACGGGCACTCCGGAGCAGATCGCTGCCGCCGCGCGGGCCTATCGCGTCTACTACAAGAAGGCACAGATTGAGGGGCTCGCCGACTACGGCATGGACCACTCATCGATCATCTACTTGATGGGCCCGGACGGACGCTATCTCACCCATTTCAGCCATCAAGCGACGCCGGAGCAGGTGGCGGCGGGCATTCGAAAGCATCTCTAGCTTCTGGACGATCGCCTGGTTTGCGCCGCTCAGGAGCCGTTCAACTCAAGTAAAATTTCTGGCCCTTTCAGGCCTTTTCCCGGGACCCGCATACCGGCGCAGGCGTTGGTGCGCGGGGTGACGCAATCCGAGACGTGCGGCTAACGACGTCCATGGGCGATCCCCTGCGACACGCGGATCAGGAAGCGGACCATGGCCAGCGTTACGCTGAACGGGCAAAATGCCGTCGTCGACCTCGTCAACGCGGTCAACGCCAGCGGCACCACGACAACCGGCAATGACACGATCAGCTCGACTGGCGCCAAGCTGGTCGGCTCGATCATCGACGCCAGCGCGGGCACCGACACCCTGCGCATCACCGGCGGCAGGACCGCCGTCATGGGCGCCGGTGTCACCAATGTCGAGCTCGTCGACCTCAACGCGGCGACCGACTTCACGGCGAACGCCACGGTCGGCCTCGAAATCAGCGGCAGCAATGGCGCCGACGTCATCACATTGGGCTCGGCCGGTCAGATTGTTCGTGCGCGCGGCGGTGACGATACGATCAGTGTCGACGCCGCGTCGATCGCCTCGGACCTCGACGGCGGCTCGGGGACTGACACGCTCAACGTCACCGGCGGCGGCACGGCGGTCATGGGCGCCGCCATCGGCGATATCGAGACAGTCACGCTTGCCGACGCGACGGTGTTCACGGCCAACGACACACAGGATCTTTGCATCACCGGCAGTGCCGGTGGCGACGCCATCGTGCTCGGCCATGGCGATCAATGCGCCGACGGCAGAGACGGCAATGACACGCTCATTGGCGGAGCGGGCGATGACGAGCTGACCGGCGGCGCAGGCAGCGACGTCTTCATCGCCGGCGACGACGACACGATCGTCGACTTCTCCGAGAACGATCTGGTCCGGGTCAACGGGACTTTTGCGCTCGGAGCCGTCTCGATCACGCTCGGCACGAATACCCAGCTCGACATCGATACCGACGGCAGCGGCAGCGCCGACACGACCATTACCTTGACCGGCCGCTTCGAGGGCAGGTTCTCTGCCTCGTCGAGCGGCGGGCTGACGTCGCTCGCCTATTCGACCGTCAGCGGCGGTGGCGGCGGCGGAAACGGTGGCGGTGGCGGCGGAAGCGACCATGGGTCCGGCGGCAGCGGCAATGGTGGCGGCGGCAACCATGACGGCGGAAACAGCGGGTGGGACGTTCTCGCCACCATGAGGTGGTACAGGGGCAGCGATGGCGTCGATAGCGTGACCGGCAACGACGCCGACGAATCGATCTCCGGCGGCGCCGGAGACGACTGGCTGTCAGGGGGCGGCGGTAGGGACTGGCTGGCCGGCGGCATCGGCGCCGACCATCTGTTCGGCAACAGTGGCAACGATGTCGCCATGGCCGGCGACGGCGATGACACGATTCTCGGTGGCGACGGCGACGACAGCGTCCACGGCCATGCGGGCAACGACGTGATCTACGGCAATGTCGATCACGACGCGTTGTGGGGTGACGAGAACAACGACACCATCTATGGCGGCAAGACCGGCGACATCATATACGGCAACACCGACCAGGACCTGGTCTATGGCAATTTCGGAGGCGACACGCTGTTCGGCGGCGCCGGATCCGATTCAATCCACGGCGGGCGCGACAATGATGTCGTGCATGGCGGCAAGGGCGACGACACGCTCAACGGCGGCCTGGGCAACGACCTGCTCTCCGGCGGCGCCGGCAACGATATCTTCGTGTTTCACGGCAACAGCGGCGCCGACCGGTTGGCGGACTTCCGACAGGATGGCGGCGATGTCATCCAACTGGCCGTCAATCTGAACGCGACTGGCATCGGCGACGGAGCCGCCCTGTTGGCCACGCGCGTCGGGTCGGATGCCTTCGGCAATGCGGTGATCGACCTCGGTAGCGGCAATTCGATCACGCTGCTGGGCGTGTCACGCAGCAGCCTGTCGGCAAGCGACTTCATCTTCCAGTAGGTGGAATCGATCAGCGTGCGGCAGCGCTCGCCGCTTGCTTGCTGCGCCAGGCCATCACCTGCCGCAGGATGGTCGGTATCGACAGGGCGAGGCCGATCAGCGTTGCCGTGCGGTTGGGCGAGATGACCAGCACGGACGCGATGCCGAGCATGAGCCGTTCCCAGTTCGGCAGCCGCGCGAGACCGTATCCCGTGAGCGCCACTGCAAGCATGACAATGCCGACCAGGCATCCGGCAGCGGTTTCGATGAACGCCGCCCAGGTGAACCCCTTGGTCACGATCAGCAGCGCGGGCGAGTAGACGAATACGAAAGGCACCAGCGCCTTGGCGAGGCCGAGCCGGAATGCGGTGTTGCCCGTCTTGAACGGATCTGCGCCGGCCATGCTGGCGCCGGCATAGGCCGCGAGCGCCACGGGCGGCGTGATGTCGGCGAGCACGCCATAATAGAAGACGAAGAAGTGCGAGACGATCGGCGCGACGCCCAGCTTGGCGAGCGCCGGCTGGGCGATCGTCACCATGATCAGATAGTTGGCTGTTGTCGGCACGCCGCAGCCGAGCAGGATGCACACGATCGCCGTCATCACCAGGGTGAAGAATAGGGTCAGCGCCGCACAGTCGAACAGGAATTCAGGCAGATAACCGCCATAGAACGCGGCCATATGCCCCGCGATCGTGGTGACGATGTCGGACAGCTTGAAGCCGACGCCGGTCAGGGTGACGACGCCGACGATGATGCCGACGGTCGCGGCTGCTGCGCCGACACTGATCGCGTATTTGGCGCCAACGACAAAGGCGTCGACCACGTCGATCAGGCGCTTGTGGCCGTCGATGTCGCGCCAGACGGACCAGCCGCTCACGGCGATGCAGGCGCCGATTAGCGGCAGGAGTCCTTCCCACTCGGTCAACACGCCGAGCCAGACCTCGGCCGCCAACGCCAGGAACATCCCCACGGCAATCACGGGATTGCGGCCGGTGAGGCCGACGACCATGCAGGCGGTAATGCCCCAGAACGCGGCGAGATAGGGGGTGAAGCCGCTGAACAGCACGGTGAGCAGCACGAAAAGCGGCATGGCGGTCGGCCAATCCCGCTTGATGACCTCGCGCGCCACCGGCAGATCTGCCCGGCTCATGCCGCGCATGCCAAGCTTCTTCGCCTCGAAGTGCACCTGACAGAACACGCCGAAGAAATGCATGAAGGCCGGCACCGTGGCGGCGATGATGATGGTCTGGTAGGGGGTATTGATATACTCGACCATCAGGAAGGCCGCCGCGCCCATGATCGGCGGCGTGATCTGACCGCCGGTCGCAGCCGTCGATTCGACGGCGCCCGCGAAGTGACGCGGATAGCCGAGCCGGATCATGGCCGGAATGGTCAGCGACCCCACCGTCACCGTGTTGGCGATTGAACTGCCGGATATCATGCCGAACAGGCCCGAGCCGAAGATCGACACCTTCGCCGGTCCGCCGGCGAAGCGGCCGGTCATGGCCATGGCAAGATCGATGAAGAATTTGCCTAGGCCGATGCGCGTCGCCAGAACACCGAACAGCACGTAGTGAAAGACATAGGTGGCGACCACGCCGAGCGCGATGCCGAAAATGCCCTGGCTCGTCAGGTAGAGGTGATTAACCGCGCTCTTCCAGGTATTGCCGGGATGGATGAACACGCCGGGAAAAGACTGGCCCCAGAGCGCATAGACGAGGAGAATCACCGCGATGATCGGCAGCGGCCAGCCGACGCTGCGCCGCGTCGCCTCGAGCAGCACGACGATCATGATCGTGCCCATCAGCCAGTCGATCAGCAGCGGGTTGCCGACGCGGAACTGCAGATCGTGGAAGACCCAGGGCACATAGAGGCTGGATAGGATGGCGAGGATCGACATCGCCCAGTCGTGCAGGCCGATGCCGAGCGGACGCAGCAGGCCGCGCCGTGGCGGCGCGAGATTGGCTTTCTTGCTCCAGGAGAAGACGAGGAAGATCAGGCCGAGAACGAAGGCGATGTGGATGCCGCGATGCGTCGTCTCGGGCAGGAGGCCGAAGCCGGCCGTGTAGTAGTGAAAGCAGGACAGCACGAAAAGAGCGCCGCCGACCAGCCAGCCCGCGGCCGGCAGCAGTGGCCGGAAGCGCATCTCGGGATCGAGTTCCGCCTCGAGCTTTTGCAGATCTTCCGGGTTCTTGCGCTCGGCCGAAGCGGCCATGGAACGACCCTCCCCCGCTCAATCTGTCGCGGCGGGTCTTCCCCTGCGCACGACAGCCAGACGAAAAGCGAGCCGCCCTGTCGAGCGGCTCGCCCTCGAAAATTCCAGAAACTGCCGGCGAATTACTTGATGATGCCGGCTTCCTTGTAGAACCGCTCGGCGCCGGGATGGAGCGGAATGCCGATGCCGGTGAGCGCGGTCGCCTTGACGATCGACTTGCCCTTGGCATGGCCGCCATCGAGCGCGGCGCGCGTCTTGTCGCTCCACAGTCCCTTGGTCACCTCGTAGACGAGGTTGGCGTCAATCTTGGCGGAGGTGACCCATTGGGCGCCGACTGAAATGGTCTTCACGCCCTTCACATCCTTGTAGACCCCGTCGGGAATTTCGTCGTCGGCGAAGAACGAGAACTTCTCCTGGAGCTTCTTGATCTCGGGGCCCGAAAGCTGCAGCAGGTCGAAGCCGTTGGTGGCGGCGAGCTCCGACAGAGTGCCCTGCGGATAGCCCGTGGTCTGGAAATAGGCGTCGAGCGAGCCGTCCTTGAGCTTCTCGGCGCATTGCTGCTGCTTGAGATATTCCGGGCGGATGTCGCGCTCGCTGAGGCCAAAGGCCGCAAGGATGGCGCGCGCATTGACCAGTGTGCCCGAGCCCGGCTCGTCGAGCGACACGCGCTTGCCCTTCAGGTCGGCGATCGTCTTGGCGCCGAGGCCCTTCTTGACGACGACATGCACGCTCTCGGGATAGAGATTGGCAATGGCGCGCAGCTCTTCGACCTTGGGCTTGCCCTCGTAAATGCCTGTGCCGGTGTAGGCCCAGTAGTTGACGTCGGCCTGCGAGAAGCCGGACTCCATCGAGCCGCCGACGATGCCGTTGACGTTGGCGACCGAGCCGTTGGTCGCGACCGCGCTGGCATTGAGCGTCGGCGTCGAGATCGCGTTGGCGATCAGACCACCGATCGGATAGTAGGTGCCGCCGGTGCCGCCCGTGCCGATGCGGAAGAATTTCTGCTGGGCGAGTGCAGATCCGGGAAGGCCCAGCACGCCGAGCGCGATGGCCGTCCGGCCGAGCTGCCGTCTCGTCAATTCATGAGTCATTCTGGTCTCCCCAATGGCTGCAGCCGTCGATGTCGGCTGGAACAGATGCGGTGCGGCTCGCATGAAGTGCCGCGCGATGTTTGGACGCGGCATCCTAGCCAATGCGCAGGGTCGGTCAAGCGCGCGAGAGGGAGCCATTTGACAGGGTTTGGCGGCCATTTATGGTGGCGCGGGCACAAGACCTCCCGCCCGCGCCGACGGTCAAGAAAGCTCCGGCGACATGACGGACAAAATCATCGACGCCGACGAGGGCTTGGCGCGCGCTGACGCGGCCGCGAGCGCCAATGCGGGGCGTCTGTCCATCGTGCTGTCGCTCGGCTTCTGTCATCTGCTGAACGACATGATGCAGTCGATGGTACCGGCTCTCTATCCGATTCTGAAGGACGGCTATCGCCTCGACTTCGCGCAGATCGGCCTGATCACGCTGACCTTCGAGGCGACGGCGTCGCTGCTGCAGCCGGCCATCGGCTACTGGGCCGACCGCCGACCCGCGGCCTATGCGCTGCCGATCGGCATGTCCTTCACCTTTGCCGGGCTGATCCTGCTGGCGACCGCGTCGAGCTATCCGATGATCCTGGCCGCCGCGGCGATGATCGGCGTCGGCTCCTCGGTGTTTCACCCCGAAGCGTCGCGCGTCGCGCGCATGGCCTCGGGCGGCAAGTACGGCCGCGCGCAATCGCTCTTCCAGCTCGGCGGCAATCTCGGTTCGGCGACTGGCCCGCTGCTCGCCGCCTTCGTCGTCGTGCCGCGCGGTCAGGCGAGCATTACCTGGTTTTCGATCGCGGCATTGGTCGCCATCGCCGTGCTGACCGCCGTCGGCAACTGGTATGTGCGCAACCGGCCGTCGCCGGCGGCGCGGCATTCGGGTCGGGCGGTCACGCTCAGCCTGTCGCGCAGGCGCATCACCTTCGCGCTGGCGATCATGCTGGCGCTGATCTTCTCCAAGACCTTCTACTGGGCGAGCCTCGGCTCGTACTACACCTTCTATCTGATGGCGAAGTTCGAGATCTCGGTTCAGCTCGCCCAGATGGCGCTGTTTGTGTTCCTCGCCGCCTATGTCGTCGGCACCCTGGCCGGCGGCTGGATCGCCGACAAGGTCGGCTATGTTCAGGTGATCTGGTTCTCGATCCTGGGTGCCTTGCCCTTCACGCTGGCCTTGCCCTATGCCGGGCTGACGCTGACGGTGGTGCTGTCCGTTGCGGTCGGACTAATCATGGCCTCGTCCTTCTCGGCGATGCTGGTCTATGCGCAGGAATTGCTGCCGGGCAGGGTCGGCATGGTCGCCGGCCTGTTCTTCGGATTGTCGTTCGGCCTCGGCGCGATCGGTGCCGCGGCGCTCGGCAAGCTCGCCGACCTCACGAGCATTGAGACGGTCTATGTCGTCTGCTCCTACCTGCCGGCAATCGGGTTGCTGGCGGTCTTCCTGCCGAGGACCGGCCGGGAGCGCAGCTAGCCAATGGATAGGTTGCGCATCCGGCAGGTCGAACCGCCAAGAGCCGCGCCACAGATTTGACACGCCGCGACCAGGCAAAGGGCTTGCCCAGACCGGATTTGCGGTAGCACTCAACGGTCGGTGATTCATCCGATCGCGACGGGTGCGGCGCGGTCGTCAGGCGCGGATTCGGTTGCGGCCGAGGCAAGCTGTCAAGGCGTCATAGCTTCGGGCATGCTGACAAATGTTCCTATCTTCTGACGCCATGTCTCCGGAATCGGCACCGACTTGCCGGACGCATTGTTGATGAAGCACGAGATCATGCGCACGCTGAATGCCTGGGCGCCGGTCATCCAGTGGTGCGCCACCACGCGCCATGTGACCGAAGCGGTGCCAAGTCGCTCGACCGACAGAGTCAACCGGACCGTATCGCCCTCGAGTAGCATCGAGGTGTAGTCGCAGCTCGAATGGACGACCGGCGCGCCCAAGCCAAGCTCCTGAATCAGCTGGCGATAATTGACGCCCAACTCGGTCCGAAAGAACGCCTCGACAATCTCTACCGCGAAGTCGAAGGCACGCGGCGAATTGATGCGCCCGGCCGGATCGGAATCGCCCCACTGAACGATCCGCTCGCTGCACATGGTCTTGCCTGACACGGGTTGCTCTCCTCGGCGGTTCGACCAGAACGTTCTTGCGACAATCGATTGACACATGTCGGCGGCGCTGAATAGTATCCTGACTGAGCGCTCGGTCAGGTGTCAACCGCAGGCGCCGGGCGGCGAGCAAGGCAGGCGACGCCTGCAAGCGGGGGCCAGCGGGCGTGAACGAGGCGGATTTCCTCGAGTACCACAATGGCGGTCTGGGCAAGCTGCTGGGCATCTCGTTCCTGGCCGCAACCAAGGACGAGGTGCGCGCCGAACTGCCGGTCGGCGCGACTCACATGACCGCCGACGATGTCGTGCATGGCGGCGTAATCATGGCGCTGGCCGATTGCACCGGCGCCTATGGCGCCGTGCTCAACATGCCCGCGGGCTGCACGACCGCGACCATAGAGTCCAAGACCAATTTCCTGCGCCGTGGTCGCGGCGGCCTCGTGCGCGCTGCGGCGAGCCCGCTCCATGTCGGACGCAAGCTCTCGGTCTGGCGCACCCGGGTCAGCCGAGGCGACGCCGTGATCGCGGAAGTGACGCAGACACAGATCTACATCGAAGCGCGCGACAAGGCGCGGTCGCCCGACCGCTCCGCCGCGCCGGCCACGGCGAGCGCGGACCGGACCGTGAGCGCCGCGCCGGTCGCCGGGGCCGCGCCCGCGCGCGCGACGCGCGGCACGGTCGCCGACGACCGCCGCCGGCACATCTTCGAGGCGGCCTGCCAGGTGCTGGCGAAGAAGGGCTTCGCCAATGCCAGCATCCGCGAAGTGGCGGCAGCGTCGGGCATGCCGGTGCCGACCATGTACCAGTACATTCAGAGCAAGGAAGACCTGCTGCTGCTGATCTACCAGCACTTCATGCGCGACGTCGGCCGGTCCATGCAGGCGGCGATTACCGCCGGCGCACCGGCGCACGAGAACCTCGAGCAGCTCGTACGCACCATGCTCGAGGTCTACAACGCCAACCAGAAGTACATCCGGCTGATGTTCCAGGAGACGAAGTCGCTGCCCCCGGAAATGCGACGAATCGTGTTCGACATCGACGGCCAGAACATCGCCATTGTGCGCAACCTGCTGGCGGAGTGCCGTGAGGCCGGTGTCGCCGAGTTCGACAACGACGAGATCGCCGCCAACCTGGTCTACTTCGTATGCACAATCTGGGCGCTTCGGCATTGGACGCTCGGCAAACACAGGCGCGCCGCGGTCGACCAAGCCGTCCTCGACTTCATCGAACGTGGCCTTGCCGTCCGGCAAGGGGGCGCCCGCCGGGCCGAGGCGGCGCGCCGGAACGGACGCAGCGCCCCGACGCGGCGGCGACATGGCTGACGGCGCGAACAAGCAGCGCGCGGCAGACCGCCAGGCGCCGGCGGACGCGCCGATCTGGGACGGGCTGTACGGCAGCGATGCCGACGGACCCTATATCGAGGGCGGCCGCTGCGCCGCGTGCGGCGGCATGGCGCTCGGCGTGCGCGAGATCTGCCCGCACTGCCATGCCGCCCAGCAGATGGCGCCGGTCAAGATTGGCCGGCGCGGCACGCTCTATACCGCCACGGTGATCCATCAGGGACCCGAAGGTTTCGCGGCGCCCTACCGGGTGGGATATGTCGACGTCGAAGGTGGCGTGCGTGTCTTCGCTCACATCGACAACGGCTCGGCCAAGCCCGCGCTCGGCCAGGGCGTGGTGCTCACCATCGCGAAACTACGCCAGCGCCAAGACGGCACGACGCTCAACGGACCGCTCTATGTTGCCACTCCGGGCGGGAGCTGAGGCCATGAAGCTGCGCAAGGTTGGCATCGTCGGCGTCGGCCTGACCCCGTTCGACAAGCACGAGGGCGTGCCGGTCGAGCGGTTGGTCCAGCAGGCGGCGCTGGCCGCGCTCGCCGACGGCGGCGTCAAGCTCGCCGAAGTCGGCGCGGTCTACGCCTCGCACCTCTATCAAGGCGAGGTGTTCGGCGAGCGCATGACGAGCGGGCTGCGGGCGCCGGAGATGGAGATCGCCAATTTCGAGAACGCCTGCGCCGGCGGCTCAACCGCGGTGCGCCAGGCCGCATTGGCGGTCGCCGCCGAGCAGCACGATCTGATCCTGGTGATCGGCGCAGAGAAGATGGACCGCGGCCTGATCAGCTTCGTCAGTGCCGATCGCGAGCTGACCATGGGCAGTATCGCGCCGGCCCAGTATGCGCTAGCCGGCCAGCGCCACATGCACGAGTTCGGCACCACGGCCGAGGACTTCGCGCGCGTCGCGGTCAAGAGCCGCCGCCACGGCGCGCTCAATCCGAATGCGCGCCTTCGCGAGGAGGTCACGCTCGACCAGGTCATGGCGTCGCGGCCGATTGCCGAGCCCTTGACCCTGCTGCAATGCTGCCGCAACGGCTCGGGAGCCGCCGCCATTCTGGTCGGCTCGGAGCGCTGGTGTCAGCGGCGTGGCGGCGCCAAGATTTGGATCGAAGGTAGCGGCCTGCGCGCCCAGACCGGCGACGCCAATGTGCGCGACCTGACCAATTTCGGTGCCACCCGGGCCGCCGCCAAGGCGGCCTATGAGGCGGCCGGCATCGGACCGGACGACGTCGACCTCGTCGAACTGCACGACGCCTTCACCATCGGCGAGCTGCTGCACTACGAGGGTTTGGGCCTGTGCGCCAAGGGCGAGGGCGCCAGACTGGTGCGCGACGGCGATATCGCGCTCGGCGGCCGCGTGCCGGTCAACGTCTCGGGCGGTCTGCTGTGCAAGAGCCACCCGGTCGGCGCCACCGGCTTGGCGCAGTTCGCCGAGCTGACCTGGCAGCTCCGGGGCGAAGCGGACGGCCGCCAAGTCGAAGGCGCGCGCGTTGCTGTCGCGCACTCCCAGGGCGGCACCGGGCTCGAGGCGCTGGCGACCTGCGTTACGGTGCTGGCGCGCGACGGGCGATGACGGGCGTAGCGGACACTCCAATGAATTCGGCGCGGCGACGCTGCGGCGGCGGCGCACAATGAGCGGAGGATTACGATGAAGTTCATGTTCATGTCGGAAGGCGAGACCGAGCCGGGATCGACTCACGAGATCCGCTACTGGGACCTGGTCGACGAGGTCATCCACGCCGAGCGCTGGGGCTTCGACGCCTTCGGCGTCAGCGAGCAGCATCTCGCCATCGGTGCGGCGACCACGGCGTCACCCGAGGTGCTGTTCGCCTATCTGTTCGCGCGCACCAGCCGGATCCGCTTCCGCCACGCGATCACGCTGCTGCCCAAGAACATCAACCATGCCCTCAAGGTCGCCTCGCGCACCGCCGTCGAGGACATCCTGTCGAACGGACGCATCGAGCTCGCCGTCGGTCGTGGCAACACCACGCTGGCACTGCGCGCCTTCGAGGTCGACCTGGACAAGAACCGCGCCGAGATGTCCGAAGGCATCCAGGTCATGCAGAAGGCGTTCACCGAAGACCCGTTCATGTTCCACGGCGAGCACTACAAGATCCCGCCGCGAAGCCTGGTGCCGAAGTCGATCCAGAAGCCCTACCCGCCTATGTTCATGGCGGCGACCAGCCCGGAGTCGCATGTCATGGCGGCCGAGCAGTTCGGCATCGGCATCCTCAGCTGGTCGAGCTTTTGCGGCTACGAAATGCTGGCCGAGGGGATCGGCCAGTTTCGCAAGGCGGCGGCCAGGCGCAAGCAAACGGGCGCATACGTCAACGACACGGTCGGCGTTCTGGTCCAGGGCTATTGCGCGGAAACCGACGAGCAGGCCGCCGAGGATGCCGGCGAGGCCAACCTCAAATGGCTCAAGCTGGCCATCGACGGTTATCCCCGGTTGGCCAAGCTGTCGAAGGACTATGCCTACATGGCCGACGTCAAGCGCTTCTCAGACCGCATGGCCGATCTCGACTATTTCGTGAACGCCTCGGGCGGCGCGATCTTCGGCTCGCCCGACAGCTGCATCAAGCAGATCGAAAAGTTCAAGGCGGCCGGCGCCGACGAGGTGCTGATCCGCATCGACAGCGTGCCGCATGCCAAGATCATGAAATCGATCGAGCTGTTCGGCCGCCACGTCATCCCGCACTTCAAGCGGCCGGGCAACATCGTGCGCTCGTCTGACGAGGTCATCGCCGACATCCGCCGCATGCGCGACAAGGCCAAGGCCGACGGCACCTATGTCGAACTCGAGGAAAAGGGCGTCGGCGGCAAGTCGGCGGCCCGCTCGGGCACGCGCGGCTGACGAAGATGGCCAAGATCGTCGAATTCCTGACCGTCAACGTCGCGGTCAAGGACCTGGACGGGGCGGTCAAGCGCTACGCCGACATGGGCCTGACGCCGCTCAGGCCCAACCGCATGCCTGATCCGCCGGCCCAGATCACCGACGTGACCGTGCCGCTCGGCGCCGCCGGCTCGATCTCGCTGATCTCGCCGACCGACGACAGGTCGCCAGTGGCGCCGTTTCTGGCCAAGCGCGGCGAGGGCATGTACTCGGTCGCCGTGCGCGTCGACGACCTCGCCGGCGCGATGCGCGAATGGACGCATCTGGATTGGGTGCTGCCCGAGCCGGCCGTGTTCCCCGAGGGCACACCGGCCTGCCACCTGCTGCCTGACCGGTTGCTCGCCAACTGGGTCAAGCCCAGGTCGCTCAACGGGGTCATGCTCGAAGTGTTCGAGCTGCAGGGTGAGATCAGGGAATTCAAATAGGGCACGGCCGGCCGGGGACGGTCTGCGGCGTCGAGGATTTGTCCTGGAAAGGGAGCGGAATGGCCGAGGTGTTCGACAAGTTCAAAGAGCTGACGATCGAGCGCAGGGACAACGGCGTGGTCCTGATCACGCTCGACCGTCCGAAGCAGCTCAACGCCATGACCTATGGCATGCACGGTGAGCTTGCCCGCATCTGGGACGCGGTGCAGCAAGACAAGTCGACCAAGGTCGCCGTGGTGACCGGCCGCGGCCGCGCCTTCTGCTCCGGCAACGATCTCAACAATCCCGATCCCGATTTCGACATGGTGCGCGAGATCATGGACGACGCCATTTCGATCGTGCGCGGCATGATCGAGTGCAACAAGCCGATCGTCTCGGCGATCAACGGCGTCGCGGTCGGCGCCGGCCTGGCGGTCGGCCTGCTGGCGGACATCTCGATTGCTGCCGCGGACGCCAAGCTGATCGACGGCCACACCCGCGTCGGCGTGGCGGCCGGCGACCATGCCTGCGTGATCTGGCCGCTGTTGTGCGGCATGGCTAAGGCCAAATACTACTTGTGGAACCTTGAGCCGCTGACCGGCGCAGAGGCGGAGCGCATCGGCATCGTCACCAAGGCTCTGCCGACCGACCAGGTGTTGCCGGAGGCGCTGCGGATCGCCGGCGCGCTTGCCGACATGTCGCAGACCGGCATCCGCGGTACCAAGCGTGCGCTTAACGGCTGGCTCAGGCAGGCGATGCCGATCTTCGAGCACTCCGCCGCACTCGAAATGGTCGACTTCTTCGGGCCGGACGTTCACGAGGCGCGCGCCGCGTTCCGCGCCAAGCGTCCGCCCAAGTTTCCGTCGGCCGGCTGACGCCGGGGGCGCGGCAGGCGACGAGGGGAGGGACGGGTGACGAGGTCGAGAGCGTGACCGAGGTGGTCAACCTGACTGAGTTCCGCGATCTCGCGGGCGTCGAGCGCTTCATCGCGTCGACCGCGCCGCGCTTGCTGCTCGCGCGCGCGCGCGCCACGCCCGACCGGATCGCCATGCGCGACAAGCACCTCGGCGTCTACCAAGGCTACACCTGGCGCGACTACCGCGACATCGTCGAGGAGGTGGCGCTGGGCCTCGCCGCGCTCGGCATGCGGCGCGGCGACCGCGTCGCGCTCATGGGTGACCCGTGCGTCGAGTGGGTGTTCGCCGATCTCGCCGTCATGGCGCTGGGCGGCATCACGGTGGGCGTCTATCCGACCAGCGCGCCGGTCGAGGTCGAGCACGTCGTCAAGGATTCCGGCGCCAGCATCTTCATCGCCGAGACCCAGGAGCATCTGGACAAGCTGCTCGGCGTGATCGACCGGCTGCCCGACATCGGCCACGTCATCGTCATCGACACGCGCTCGCTGTTCCTGTTCGAGCACCCGCTGCTGAGCTCCTTCGACGAGCTGAGACGGCGCGGGCGGACGCGCAAGGCCGAGCAGCCCACTTTCTTCGAGACGGCCGTCGCCGAAGGCAAGCCCGAGGATCCCGCAGCGATCGTCTACACCTCCGGCACGACCGGGCCGCCCAAGGGCGCGATCCTGTCCCACCGCAACATGCTGGCCGGCGTCGCCAGCTACATTCAGTGCCGCCCGGAGGTGCGTCACCGCCCGTTCCGCACGGTCGCGCACCTGCCGCTGTCACACATCGTGGCGCGTGTGATCAACGTGATGACGCCGCTCGCCACCCAACTCGTGCCGTTCTTCTGCGAGGAGATTGACGAGTTCACGGAGACCGTGCGAGAGGTCGCTCCCGACCTCGTCATCATGCCGCCGCGCTTCTACGAGAAGTTCGCCGCCCAGCTCCTGGTCGGCCTGGAGACCAGCACGCCTGTCAAGAAGCTCGCCTACCGGCTCGCCGAGCGGATCGGCAGGCGGGTCGTCGTGCTGCGCCGTGCCGGCAGGCCGGTGCCGCCGCCGACCGCGCTCGGCTTCTGGCTGGCGCGCCAGCTGGTGTTCCGCCATCTGCTCGAGAAGGTCGGCCTGCACAGGGTGCGGCTCGCCCACACCGGCTCGGCGCCGATGCCGCCGCAGGTGGTTCAGGTCTGGCAAACCTGGGGCGTCGACCTGCGCGACGTCTATGGCGTCACCGAGGCCTGCGGCATATCTGTCGGACAGTTCAAGCCGTTTTCGACGCCGGGCGACATCGGCCAGCCGCTGCCGCTGCCGGGCTACGAGATCAAGTTGTCGGACAAGAACGAGCTGCTGCTGCGCTCGCCCATGGTATTCCAGGGCTACTGGAACAACCCTGTGGCGACCGCCGAGGTGCTCGATGCCGAGGGCTGGTACCACACCGGCGACGTGGTCGAGCGCGTCGCCGACGGCGCGATCAAGCTGGTCGACCGCATGAAGGACATCATCGTGACGCTCGGCGGCAAGACGCTCAGCCCGCAGCAGATCGAGAAGGTGGTCAGAGGCAGCCCGTTTATCTCCGAGGCGGTCGTGTTCGGCGACGGCCGGCGCTACGTCACCGCACTGCTTGAGCTCGATTTCACTTCGGTGTCGGAATGGGCGCGCACCTACCGCATCCCCTACACCTCCTACACCAACCTGGTGACTCGGCCGGAGGTGGTCGAGCTGGTGCGCGGCGAGGTCAAGAAGGCTAACGAGTTCCTCGCGCGCGTCGAGCAGGTCAAGGAGTTCCGCATCATCCCGGTCGAGCTTGACCCCGAGGAGGGTGAGACGACGCCGACGCGCAAGATCAAGCGCGGCCTCATGTACCGCATGTTCAGGGATCTGGTCGAAGTGATGTACGCCGACCAGAGCGCCGCGCTGTTCGACAAGGACGTGCCCGCCAGGGGCGGCGCGGCCGCCATGGCGGGCGAATGATGGGACGGGACCGAGGGAGTTGCTCGGGGATACAGCCTGGTTTCGCGAATATGGAGACAACCAAGGGAGGGAACTATGTCCAGCATGCTAGGTAAGTTTACGTTGTCCGCGGGCGCGGCCGCGCTCGCGTGGTCGGCGATCGTCGGATCGACAGCGCTGGCGGCTGACAGCTACGTCGTCGGGCTGTCCGGCGACTTTTCCGGCCCGGCCGCCGGTACCTACAAGCCGCTCGCCGAGGGTGTGCGCATCTACGTCGAGCACCTGAACGCGGCCGGCGGAATCAAGGGCAAGAAGATTCAGCTGATCTCGCGCGACAGCCGGTCGGACCCGAACCAGGTGACCGCCGATCTCAATTACCTCGACAGTCAGAAGATACTGATCAACGTGTTCGCCTCGCCGTCGGGTACGCTCGGCGCCTATGCCCAGGCGAGCGCCAAGCTCGACATGCCGACGCTCTACACCAACGCGTGCTATCCGCCGTCGGCGCCGCCGAAGCCGGCGCGCAATTTCTTCTGTCCGGGCATCAACACGCTGACAGACAGCTACACCTCGGTCGACCTGATATTCCGGCTCTACAAGGGTGCCGGGCCGATGAAGCTGGCGTTCGTCACCACCGACATCCCCGGCGCGCGCGGCGCGGCGGAGAAGATCATGAAGCCCTATGCCGAGCAGAAGGGCGCGCAGGTCATCGATGTCGCGGTCATGCCGGTGGCGAGCTCGGATGCCACGCCGATCGCGCGCAGCTTCGTCGAGCGCGGCGTCGATGCCGTGATCAGCTATACCATTTCCAGCCACATGCTGGCCGGCGCCGACGCGCTCGCCAAGCTCAATTGGAAAGGCGTCTACCTGATGACGTCGAGCCTGCCTGGCGCGGCGGCCCAGATGGAGCAGCTCAAGACGCCCAACATCTACGGCTGGGACCAGTTCTCACTGCTCTCGGAGAACAAGCCGGTCCACCGGAAGATCGTCGACGCCGCCCAAAAGCATGGCTTCGACTTCCCGGTGATCGACGCCCGCTGGGGCTGGCGCAACGGCATGGTACTGGCGGCCGCACTCGAGGCGTGCGGCTGGCCGTGCGACCGTGAGAAGCTGGTCACCGCCATGAACAAACTCAAGGTCGACGGCACGGACATGATCGACCTGCAGGGCAGCCCGGTGATCTGGACGGAGACCGTACACACCAGCCCGGAAAAGGCGATCCGGGTCTACCACTGGGACGACCAGAAGAAGGCCATGTCGATGGCAATGGACTGGTATACGGTTCAGGAGCGCGAGTGGCGCTGAATCGGGACATCGTGATTCGTTGACGCCTGCATCACCCGCCAGGACGGCGCTTCCCCACAAGCGGGAAGCGCCGGCTGGCGGGAGTTTCAGCGTCGGCGGCAGCAAGCCCCGGCCCGCATCCCGCACAACCGACCGTCCATGATCGCTGCCATCCTTTCGCTGTCCGCCATCTACGTGATGCTGGCTGTCGGCTTTGTCATCGTCTACCGGACGAGCCACGTGCTCAACTTCGCCCATGGCGACGTCTTCATGGTTAGCGGTTATCTCGGCTTCGCGCTGATCACGACGATCTCGCTGCCGCCCTACTGGGCGCTCCCGGTTTCGCTCGCCGGCGGCGCGATCTCTGGCCTGCTGATCTATGCCGTGCTGATGGCGCCGATGGCGGGCCACTCGATCTTCGCCGCCGTGCTGGTGACTATCGCGCTCGGCATGGCGATCCGTGGCCTGGCGCTGGTCGGCTTCAAGGGCCAGGTGACCTATCCCGGCCGCATCCTGTCGATCGAGGACGCGCCCTACACCATCGTGCCCGGCGTCACGCTGACCACGATCGAGATCCTCATCGTACTGAGCGCCATCGTGGTCATGGTCGCGCTCACCCTGTTCTTCCGCTATTCGCCCTGGGGCATACGCATGCGCGCGGCCTCGCAGGACCCGCGGCTTGCCGCCTACCGCGGCATCAACATCCATGCCGTGTTCGCCGGCGCCTGGGTGATCGCCTCAGCGGTCGCCATGTACGCCGGCACGCTCTATAGCTTCAGCAAGCAGCTCAGCCCGTCGCTCTCCGACGTCGCGCTGCGCGGGCTGGCCGTCGCTCTGGTCGGCGGCATGGACAGCATGAAGGGCGTCGTGCCGGCCGCCATCGCGGTTGCCGCTATCGAGCTGCTGGTCCAGCGCTACGGCTCCCCGCAGATGGCAGAGGCGATCCCCTTCCTCATCGTTCTCCTGGTGCTGCTGATCAGGCCGTGGGGCCTGTTCGGTACCAAGGAGATGATCGACAGGATCTAGCCGCTGGCGTGGCAAGACAGGGCAGCAAGCAAGAACCATGGGCACACGACGTTCCGGATACTTCAAGGCCGACTATGCCGCCGACCTGGCGCTACTCGACACGCCGTTCCGCCGGGTGCTGGTCGGCCTGCTGGTGCTCGCCGTGCTGGCCGTGCCGCAGGTCGCAGGCAAGTACGTCGTCTACGTCTGCAACCTGACCTTCATCGCCATCATGGGCGCGATCGCGCTCAACCTGCTGACCGGCTATGCAGGTCAGATCTCGCTCGGCCATTCCGCCTTCCTCGCCGTCGGCGGCTTTGTCAGCTATCACTTTGCCAAGTTGGGCCTGGGCTTCGTTCCGGTCGTCGTGATCACGACCGCGATCGGCGCGCTGATCGGCGTGGTCGTCGGCGCGCCCGCGCTGCGCCTGCGCGGGCTCTACCTCGTGCTCGGCACCGTCGGCTTCCACTACGTCGTGTTCTTCCTGGTCAACGAGTACCAGACCAGCGGCGACGACGTGCTGATGAAACTGACCGGTCTGCTGCTGCCGGTGCCCGACCTCGGCTTCGTCAAACTGCGCAACGAGTTCCAGTGGTACTACTTCCTACTTGGCATGCTCGCGCTCGTCACCTGCTTCGCCGTCAACCTCGTGCGCACCCGGGTCGGACGTGCGTGGATCGCCGTGCGCGACCGCGACATCACCGCGGCCGCACTCGGCATCGACGTCGGCCGCTACAAGCTGCTCGCCTTCGTGGTCAGCTCGGCCTTGACCAGCATGACGGGCGCGCTGCTTGCCTACGTCGTCGGCTCGGTCTCCGCCGAGTACTACACTCTGACGCTGTCGATCACCTACCTCGCCATGGTGGTAGTCGGCGGCGCCGGCTCGATCCTCGGCTCCTATCTCGGCGCGATCTTCGTCTCCATGCTGCCCTACGCCATCACCTGGCTGTTCGAGAGCCTGGGCGTGTCGACCCGGACGCAGATGGTCTACCTCGTGCCGAGCCAGATCGTCGTGTTCGGCCTGATCATGATCCTGTTCCTGATCTTCGAGCCGCGCGGTCTGGTCGGCATCTGGCAGCGCGTGCGCGCCTATTTCGAGCTGTGGCCGCTGCGCAAGTCGATCTTGTCGGAGCGCAAATGACGATGGCCGGAACCGACATGGCCGGCGGCCAGGCGGTGCAGGCGACGGCGCCACCATTGCTCAAGGTGACCAATCTCGAGGTCGTCTATCATCGGGCGGCGACGGCCGTGCAGGGCGTGTCGATCAAGGTCGACCAGGGCACGATCACCGCCATCGTCGGCACCAACGGCGCCGGCAAGACGACGACGCTGGCCGCCATTGCCGGCTTCATGCGCGCCGACGACGTGCACATCACCCAGGGTGACGTGCTGTTCGACGGCATACAGATCAAAGAGCTGCCCAACTACCGGATCAGCGCGCTCGGCATCAGCCTGGTGCCCGAGCGCGACAAGATCTTCAAGGTGCTGAGCGTCGAAGACAATCTGGCGGCCTGCGTGCCCGGGCGGGGCACCGAAGGCGTCATGAGCCGCGCCGACGTCTACCAGCTGTTTCCCGCGCTGGCCAGCCGGCGCGGCACGGTCGCCGGATACCTGTCGGGCGGCGAGCGGCAGATGCTGGCGATCGCTATGACGCTGCTCTCCCGCCCCAAGCTGATCATGATCGACGAGATGAGCCTGGGCCTGGCGCCGGTCATCGTCGCGCAGCTACAGGAGTCCGTGCGCACGCTGCGCCGCGAGTTCGGCATATCCTTTCTGATCGTCGAGCAGAACGCCGCGACCGCGCTCGAGATCGCCGAGTACACTTATGTCCTGGAGAACGGTCGCGTCGTGTTCGACGGCACGCGCGACCGGCTGCTCGGTCACGACGACTTCCAGGAGTTCTATCTCGGCATCGAGCGTGGCGGCGAGCAAAAGAGCTACAAGGACATCAAGCAGTATCGCCGGAAGCGGCGGTGGTTCGGATGAGCGGGACCGGCGCTGACATCCTGTCGGCCATGGAGATCACGCTCAAGTTCGGCGGCGTGGTTGCGCTCGACGGCGTGTCGGTCAGCGTGCCCAAGGGCGCGATCATGGGTCTGGTCGGACCGAATGGCGCCGGCAAGACCACGCTGCTCAACGCCATCAGCGGCGTGTTCCCGCTGACTGCCGGCACCGTCACCTTCGAGGGCAAGGACGTCACCGGCGTCCCGCTGCACCGGCGCGTCAGGCTGGGCATTGGGCGGACCTTCCAGGGCGTCGAGTTGTTTCACGACCTGAGCGTGCAGGAAAACATGATGGTCGGCCGCCATCACTTGATGCGGACGGGTGTGCTTACCGGCGGGCTGTTCTTCGGACCGGCACGCGCGGAGGAAGTTGCGCACCGCCGGCGGGTCGAGGAATTTATCGAGTTCTTCGAGCTCGAACGCTACCGCAAAAAGCCGGTTGGCGCGCTCGGCTACGGCATCCAGAAGATCGTCGGCGTCGCGCGTGCCATGTGCAGCGAGCCGCGCCTGCTGCTGCTCGACGAGGTTGCGGCCGGGCTGAACCGCGAGGAGAAGGAGAACCTAGCGCGCTTCATGCTGCGCCTGAAGCACTCCTTCGACGTGACCATGATCTGGGTCGAGCACGACGTGCGCATGGTCGCCGAGTTGACCGACCTGGTCGCCGTGCTCGACTACGGCCGCCTGGTCAAGGCGGGCCAGCCCGAGGACGTGCTGCGCGACCCACAAGTGCGCGACGTCTTCCTCGGGCCGGCCAACAAGGATCTCGCCGGTGCGGTGCGGCCTGGGGCGTAGGTGCATGCACAGGTCATCCGATCAAACGCCTTGGCTCGAGCGGAGCCTGTCGAAGCATGGTGCGCTTTTTGTTTGAGAACGAGATTCGGGCCCGGACATGACCGCGACCCTCCTGATCGAGACCCATGGCGAGGTGGCACTGCTGCGGCTCAACCGGCCGCAGCGGCGCAACGCCATCAACGGGGCGCTGCTTGACGAGCTGACGGCCGCGCTCGCCCGCCTGGAGGCCGATCCGGCGGTGCGCGCCCTTGTCGTCACTGGCAACGAGCAGGCCTTCTCCGCCGGCCAGGACCTCAAGGAGCCCGAGCCGGTCGATTTTGTCGAGCGCATAAACGCCGCATTCAATCGGCTGGAGGACTTCCCCAAGCCTACCGTGGCAGCGATCGGCGGCTGGTGCATCGCCGGCGGGTTGGAGCTGGCGTTGACCTGTGACGCGCGCATTGCCGGCGACGGCGCCAAGATCGGCGACTGGCATGCGCGCATCAACTCGATCGGCGGCGCCGGCGCGACGGTGCGTCTGGTGCGGCTGCTCGGCCTGGCGGCAGCGAAGGAACTCGTGCTGAGCGGCGCGGTGCTCGAGGCCGCGGCGGCGCAGCGCATCGGCCTGGTCAGCGCGGTCGTTCCGAGCGCCGAACTTGTCGTCGCGGCAATTGAGCGCGCGCGTGGCTTCTGCATCGGCAGCCCGAGCACGGTGAGCAATGCCAAACGCTCGATGATGGCCGCCGCCGACCTGGCATTGGCCGATGCGCTGGCCTTCTCGTTGCGCGCCCAGGCCGAAGTCCGCGCGGCGCAGCCGGCGAGCGTCACCGAGCAGTTCAAGGAGCGCCGTCGCGATCATCGGGACAAGCCGGAGTGATCGGGCCGGACTAAGCAGGAGCGAGCAAGCATGGATCTGGAGATCAAGGGCCACATCGCCATCGTGACCGGCGCGGGTCGGCATATCGGCCTGGACATTGCCCGCGAGTTGGCGCGCGAAGGCGCCCGCGTCGCGATCAACGATCTGTTTGCCGAGCGTGCCGAGGCGGCCGCGGCAGCCATCCGCCGCGAGGGCGGCCAGGCCATGGCCGCGCCCGCCGACGTCACCGACCTGGCCGCCGTCCGCGCCATGGTGGACAAGGTGGTCAGCGCGTGGGGCAGCGTGCACATTGTCGTCAACAATGCCGGCATTCCCGCGCCGCCGGCCGGCGGGTCGGAATTCGGCACCAGGGCCGAGCCAGTGTTCCTGCAGTCGTCGCCCGAGGAGTGGCGGCGCTATGTCGACGTCAACTACTACGGCATGCTCCACACCAGCCATGCCGCGTTGCCGCATATGCAGAAGCAGGGCTATGGCCGCATCCTTGGTATAGTGTCCGACGCGGCGCGCACCGGCGGGCCGCGCCTGGCGGTCTATGCCGGTGCCAAGGCGGCCATGGTCGGCTTCGCCAAATCGATCGCCGGCGAGTACGCGCGCTTCGGCATTACGGCTAACTGTCTGTCGCTCGGCGCCTTCATCCACCAGGACATCGACGCGACCTGGGGCACGCCCGAGGAGCGCGAGAAGCGGCGGCAGATGTTCATGGGCTTCTATCCGCTCGCCAAGAAGCACAACCGTCTGACGCTCGGCTCCGATGCCGCCTACGCGGTCGCCATGCTGGCAAGCCGTCGCTCGGAGTGGATCACCGGGCAGATCTTCAGCGTGTCCGGCGGATTCTGCATGGCCGGCTGACGCCCGACGCCTGAACCGGCCGGCTCGGCTCCTCCGCTCCATCGGTTCATGTCTGCCGCGCCGAAAAGTGTTAGTCAGACTGCGGGTAAGCCGCGCATGGCGGAGGATACCAGCTCCGATTCTGGTCTATGGGCGCGAGGTGCTCGAGCGCCTGTACCACGGTCTGTGCAGTGGCACCGGCCGCCAGCCAGTCATCGGGAAGTTGAATCTGCGGCCAGCGTTGGAAGACTGATCTCAGCAGCGGAGTTGCGTCGAGCACATCTCGCAGGCGATCGATCGATTGCTCGGATGCCTCGCGGGCATTGCGTCAATCGCTCAGCCGCTTGCCGGTCTCGCCATCGAACAGGTGGAGCGCGCCGGGCGGCGCGTGGAGCGCCAGCGTCTGGCCCGACTTGACCATGGTTGCGCCGTCGACGCGCACGATCAGCCCGTCGCCCTTGCCGTCGATTCGGCCGTGCAGGAGCGTGTCGGCGCCCAAGGTCTCGACCAGCTCGATCGCGAGCTGGAAATGAGCCGCCGTGCCGGCGCCGTCCTGCACGAGGTGCTCGGGCCTGACGCCTAATGTGACCTTGCGGCCGGCCGACGACGCAAAGCGTCCGTCAGCGAGCGCCACGCGCGCGCCGCCGGCCAGCTCGACCGCGCGGCCGTCACCGGAAATCTTGCCCGCCAGGAAGTTCATGGCAGGCGAGCCGATAAAGCCGGCGACGAACAGCGAGGCAGGCTTGGCGTAGACCTCAAGCGGGGCGCCGATCTGCTCGGCGACGCCGGCATTCATCACGACCAGGCGGTCGGCGAGCGTCATGGCTTCGACTTGGTCATGGGTGACGTAGACCGCGGTGGTGCCGAGCCGGTTCTGCAGCTGCTTGATCTCGACGCGCATCTGGACGCGCAGCTTGGCGTCGAGGTTGGACAGCGGCTCGTCGAACAGGAAGACCTTGGGGTCGCGCACGATGGCGCGGCCCATGGCGACGCGCTGGCGCTGGCCGCCGGAGAGCTGGCGCGGCTTGCGCTGAAGCAGCTCCTGGAGCTGCAGGATGCCCGCCGCCTTGTTGACCCGCTCGTCGATCTCGGCCTTCGACAGGCCGCGGATGCGCAGCCCATAGGCCATGTTGTCGTAGACCGACATGTGCGGGTAGAGCGCGTAGTTCTGGAACACCATGGCGATGTCCCGGTCCTTGGGCTCGACGTCGTTGACGACGCGGCCGTCGATCGAGATCTCGCCGGCGCTGATTTCCTCGAGGCCGGCGATCATGCGCAGCAGGGTCGACTTGCCGCAGCCGGACGGGCCGACCAGAACCATGAACTCGCCGTCCTTGATGGCGCAGTCGATGCCGTGAATGACCTGCATCCCGCCATAGGACTTCTTGACGTTCTTGAGCCCGACCTCGGCCATCTCACTTCTCCGTCTCGACCAGGCCCTTCACGAACAGCCTTTGCATGAACACGACGACGGCGACCGGCGGCAGCATGGCCAGCACGGCGGTCGCCATGACGATGTGCCAGTCGGTGTTGGCGTCGGATGTCACGATCTGGCGCCGGATGCCGACGATGATCGTGTCCATGGTGGCGTCCGTGGTGATCAGCAGCGGCCACAGATATTGATTCCAGCCATAGATGAACAGGATCACGAACAAGGCCGCCATGTTGGTGCGCGACAGCGGCACCACCGTGTCCCAGAAAAAACGCATCGGTCCCGCGCCGTCGATCTTGGAGGCTTCGACGAGCTCATCGGGAATCGTCATGAAGAATTGTCGGAACAGCAGCGTCGCGGTGGCGGATGCGATCAGCGGCACTGACAGGCCCCAGTAGCTGTTCAGCAGGCCCAGATCGGCAACCACCTTGTAGGTCGGATAGATGCGCACCTCGACCGGCAGCATCAGCGTCACGAAGATCGTCCAGAACGCGAACATGCGGCCGAAGAAGTTGAAATAGACCACGGCATAGGCCGAGATGATCGAGATCGCGATCTTGCCGACCGCGATCATCAGCGCCATGGCCAGGCTGTTGAGCATCATGACGGTGGCTGGCGTGGTCTTGACCTGTTTGGCGCCGGCGAACAGCGCGGCCTTGTAGTTCTCGGTCGGCACGCCGCCCGGCAGGAAGCCGATCTCGCCGTTGAAGATGTCGCGCGGGTTGTGGGTCGATGCGATCAGCGTGTAGTAGACCGGGAATACGACCACGATGATCCCGGCCCACAGGATCAGGTGCGCAAGCAGGTTCGAAAAGGGCCGGCGCTCGACCATCAGTAATGCACCTTGCGCTCGATGTACTTGAACTGGATCGCGGTCAGCGCGATCACCATGAACATGAGGATGACGGATTGCGCCGCCGATCCGCCGAGGTCGCCGCCCAGCCTGCCGTCCTGGAACACCTTGAAGACCAGCGTCTCGGTCGCCTTGGCCGGGCCGCCGTGCGTGACCGCATCGATGATGCCGAAGGTGTCGAAGAAGACGTAGACGACATTGACGACCAAGAGGAAGAACGCGGTCGGCGAGAGCAGCGGGAAAATCACGGTCCAGAAGCGCCGCATCGGGCTGGCGCCGTCGATCGCGGCCGCCTCGATCAGCGATTTCGGGATCGACTGCAGGCCGGCAAGGAAGAACAGGAAGTTGTAGGAGATCTGTTTCCAGGTCGCGGCGATGATCACGAGGATCATCGCGTGATTGCCGTTGAGCAGCGGATTCCAGTCGACGCCCATGCTGCGCAGCAGCTTGGCCAGCACACCCAGAGACGGCTGGAACAGGAAGAGCCAGAGCACGCCGGCGACCGCGGGTGCCACGGCGTAGGGCCACATCAGCAGGGTCTTATAGGGGCCGCTGCCATGGATTTGCTTGTCGGCCTGGACGGCGAGCAGCAAGGCGATGCCGAGCGACAGCGCCGCCACGGCCGTCGAGAACACGACCGTCACGATGAAGGCATTGAAGTAGGTGGGATCCTTGAACAGGACCTCGTAGTTCTCGAACCAGACGAATTCGGTCCGCGTGCCGAACGCGTCCTGGATCAGGAAGGACTGCCAGACCGCCTGGCTGGCCGGCCAATAGAAGAAGATGGCCGTGATCGCGATCTGCGGCGCGATCAGCAGATAAGGCAGCAGCTTGTTGTTGAAACCGACCTTGCGCATCGGACCAATGCGGCCGTCCGGTCGGCCGCGCGGGGCGGTAGCCCCCGCGCGGCCGGACGAGACGAATGCTCGCTCGAACTAACGGACCGTCCGCTCGAACTTGCGCAGTTCGGCGTTGCCACGCTCGACCGCGGCATCGATCGCGGCCTTGGCCGTCTTGGTGCCGTTGAACGCCGCCTCGAGTTCTTCTGACCACATGTCGCGGATCTGCACGAGGTTGCCGAAGCGCAGGCCGCGCGAATTCGCCGTCGGCGGCTTGTTGGTCAGCTCGATGAGCGGGGTTTCGCGGTCCGGGTTGTCCTTGTAGAAGCCCTGACCCTTGACCTTTTCATAGGCGGCCTTGGTGATCGGCAGATAGCCCGACGCGATGTGCAGGCCGACCTGGCGGTCGGTGTCGGACAGGAAGGTGAAGAACTTGGCGACGCCCTTGTACTCGTCAGGCTTCTTGCCGCCCATCACCCACAGCGAAGCGCCACCGATGATCGAGTTCTGCGGCGCGCCCTGGGCCTCGGGGTAGTAGGGCATCGGCGCCGCCGCGAAATCGAATTTCGCATTGGCCTTGACCGTGCCGAAGAAGGCCGACGAGGTCAGGAAGATCGGGCATTCGCCCGACGTGAAGCGGCCCTCGCCCGTGTTGGTGCGGCCCGAATAGTCGTAGGTCTTGTCCTTTTGCAGCTGGGCGAGATTCTCGATGTGCTTGATCTGCAGCGGATTGTTGAAATTCAGCACCGTGTCGAAGCCGTCCATGCCGTTGGACTTGGTGCCGAGCGGCTGATTGTGCCAGGCATTGAACTGCTCGATGTTCAGCCAGGTCGCCCACGCGTTCGAGAAGCCGCAGGTGGCATAGCCCGCTGCCTTCAACTTCTTGGCGTAGTCGAAGACCTCGGGCCATGTCTTGGGCGGCTTCGCCGGGTCGAGCCCCGCCTTCTTGAAGGCGTCGCGGTTGTACCACATCACCGCCGACGAGCTGTTGAACGGGAAGGACAGCATCTCGCCCTTGGAGGTCGAGTAGTAGCCCGCGATCGCCGGCAGGTAAGCGGTCGGATCGAACTTCTCGCCCGCCTCCTTCATCAGGTCCTGCACCGGCTTCACCGCCCCCTTGGCGGCCATCATGGTCGCGGTGCCGACCTCGAACACCTGCATGATGTGCGGCGCGTTTCCGGCGCGGAACGCCGCGATGCCGGCGTTCATCGTGTCGGGATAGCTGCCCTTGAAGGTCGCGACGACCTTGTAGTCGTTCTGCGAGGCATTGAAGTCGGCAGCCAGCTTGTTGATGACCTCGTTGTTGGCACCGGTCATCGCGTGCCACCAATGGATTTCGGTCTGTGCCAGCGCCTGGCCGGCACCGAGCACCGTTACCGCCGCGGCGGCGAGCAGGTGATGGAATCTGATCTTCATGTTCCCAGTTCTCCCTCGAATGGGGCTCGACCCGAGCCCGTTCCTCGTCCGGGCCAGCTTACGGACCGGATACCGAGGCGCTTTGCGACAGTGCGATGAAAGTTTGATGACGGCGGCCGGGCGCAGTTCAGCCACGCACGCGACCCAGACACGCCTTGGTCTACCTCCCCTCGCGGGTGCGGGATTTGTCCGCAAGCTTCGGATAGCGGCCCGACCCTTCCATATGCAGGATTTGTAGCGCCGCGACGGGTGGGATACAAGCCTAGGGAGAAAAGCCATGAATGCCATGGTGTTGACGATGACGCGCCACGCGCGGGCCACGGCCCCCAAGACCGCGCCGGAGCCCGGGCTCGACCCCGAGGCGGCTTGGCGCGCCGTGCTGGCACGCGATGCCTCGGCCGACGGAAGCTTCGTCTTCGGCGTGACCTCGACCAGGATCTATTGCCGGCCGAGCTGCCCGAGCCGGCACGCCCGGCGCTTCCGGGTACGCTTCTTCGCGACGCCGGCCGAGGCGCGATCCGACGGCTTTCGCCCCTGCAAGCGCTGCCATCCGGATCGGGCCGGCTCCGCGGACCCGGCGGTCGCCGCCGTGCAGCGCGCCTGCGGCCATCTCGATCAACGGGCCCACGACGAGATCGAAGGCATCCCGAGCCTGGCCGAGCTCGCCGCCGAGGTCGGGCTTTCGCCCCACCATCTGCATCGGCAGTTCCGGCGCATCATGGGCGTGACGCCGCGACAGTACTGGGACCAGCTTCGGTTGCACCGGGTGAAGGCCGGGTTGGCACGCGGCGAGGGCGTGGCCGCAGCGCTCTACGACGCAGGCTACGGCTCGTCCAGCCGGCTCTATGAGAAGGCCAATGCGCAGCTCGGCATGACGCCCGCGGCCTATGCGCGCGGCGCCGCCGGTGAACGCATCGAGCACACCGTCGTCGACTCTCCTCTCGGCCGCCTCATGGTGGCAGCGACCAAGCGCGGCATCTGCTTCGTGGCACTCGGCAGCGACGACCGCACGCTTGCCGCGGAATTGAACGCCGAATTCCCGGGCGCCGAGCTGCGTGCCGATGGCGGACGTCTCGGGCGCTGGGTCGCCCTGCTGCTCAAGCATCTGGCGGGCCAGGAGCCGCATCTCGACCTGCCGGTCGACGTGCGCGCCACCGCCTTCCAGCGCCGCGTGTGGGACGAGCTGCGCCGCATCCCCTATGGCGAGACGGCGAGCTATGCCGAGATCGCCCGGCGCGTCGGCAAGCCCGAGGCGCAACGAGCTGTCGGCGCGGCATGCGGCGCCAATCCCGTGGCGATCGTCGTGCCGTGCCACCGCGCGTTGCGCAGCGACGGCAAGCTGGGTGGCTACCGCTGGGGTGTCGAGCGCAAGGAGAAGCTGATCGCGCGCGAGCAGGCCGGCGCCAAGCTCGCGCGCGGATAGATCCCCGCCACCTGAGCCGGCGGCCGGTCCGGTCAATGGTCGGGCGATTGACGGTTTAGCCTGAGTTCTCGCGACCCGGCCGCGCGCTGGCTTGGTCCGGTGAGAATTCAGGGTTAGATTGCGGGCATGTCGCTTAGCCATCGAACCGGCGCCTGGCCGACGCGACGCGCGGCCGTTCCGTGAGGCGCCTTGCGTCCCTGCTGACGAGGCCGGTCGAGCCCTTCGTGCTGCTCGAAAGCGGCATCGAAATCGTGCCCCGCATCAGCCCGCGCGCGCGCCGCGTGACGCTCAAGGTCGATCCGGCCGAGGGATGTGTCGAGCTGGTCATGCCGCCGCGCGCGTCGCTTCGTTCGGCGCGCAGCTTTGCCGAGCGGCACGAGGGGTGGATCCGTCAACGCCTGGCTTCACTGCCGCCACGTGTTTCTTTCGCCGACGGCGCGATCATACCGCTGCGCGACAAGCCGACGACGATTCGCCACCTGCCCGCCATGCGCGGCACGGCGTGGCTCGAGGACGGGCAGCTCTGCGTCGCCGGTGCCGAGCCTCACCTGGCGCGCCGGGTGCGCGACTTCCTGATCGCCGAAGCGCGCCAGACGCTCGGCGAGCGCGTGCGGCACTTGGCGCTGCGGATTGATGCGCGCGTCGGGCGGATCAGCATCCGCGATCAGCGCACACGGTGGGGCAGCTGTTCGCCCGACGGCAGGATGACCTTTTCGTGGCGACTGGTTCTCGCCCCGCCCGGGGTGCTCGACTATGTCGTCGCCCACGAGGTGGCTCATCTCGTTCATCTGCATCATGGGCCGCGCTTTTGGCGCTTGGTCGAGCGGCTCATGCCGGAGATGCGCCATTGGCGTGGCTGGCTCCGCCGGAACGGCGGACGGCTGCTGCGCTATGGTTAAGCAGGTACGCCCGCCAAACGGCAAGCGGCGCTGACCATCGGCGCCATCAGAACGGACGGCATGGCCCAGGCTTCGGCATCGAGCGGTTTGCGGCACGCGCAGGATGCCTATCGCAAGGGCGACCCCGCCCTGGCCGATGCGATTCTGCGCGAACTTCAGGCCGTCGGAAGCGATGGTCAGGCTGAAAGCATGCGCGGTCTGCTCGCCTATGAACGCGGCGACATCGTATCGGCGTTTGTGCTGTTCACGCGTGCGTTGTCGCTGTCCCCGGCTCAAGCGGAGTTCCATCTCAATCGCGGAGCGGCGCAAGCGGCGCGCGGCGAGCAGAAAGCGGCGACGACCTCCTTGCGCCAAGCGCTGGCGCTCAGGCCGGAGAGCGCGACGACCTTTAAACGCCTGGCGGACGCGCTGTCCGAGGTTGGCGCCTTCGATGCGGCGGCCGCATGCTATCTGCGCTTGCTCGCGCTTGGCCGCATCGACGGCACCCATCTCCGCAGCCTGGGGATTGCGTTCGCCGAATGCGGTCGGCTCGATGCAGCGCAATCGTTTCTCGCCTGCGCCATGGCCTGCGAGCCCGACGATGTACGGAACGTCCGCGCCCTGGCCGAGGCTCTGCGGCGGCAGAAACGACCTGCGGAGGCGGAACGCCTGCTGCGCGTCGCGATTGCGCGCGCGCCATCCAACGTCGAGCTGCACCGGCTTCTCTCCGACGTGCTCGAGCGTTCGGGACGCATTGCTGCTTCGGTCGTCGAGCAGGCGCAGGCACTTGGAGTCGATGCGACCGATGGATTCGGCCATCTCGTCAGAGCCGCCCACGAGGCACAAGGAAATCTGGCGGCCGCGCTGGCCGTCGTCGAGGAGGCCTTGCGGCAGGCTCCGACAGCGCCGGACCTGCTCGAGCAGAGCGCCCGGCTGAACCTAGCGTTGGATCGCCGGCCGAATGCGGGCAACCGCTTCGAGGCTCTGGCACGCCACCATGCGGATCCTCATCAACGCGCGCTCGCGCGCGCCATGGCCGCGCATTGCTCGGGGAATCAAGATGCCGCCGATGCGGCGTTCGCCGCGGCAGGCGACGTGATCGCCCCGCGTCTTCCGGAGAACTATCGTCTGGCGCTCGGTGAATCGTGCCGCTTCTCCAGGCACTTTTTCGAGGCGCTCGCTTCGGAACCGCCGTATCAATCGGCCGCTGTTTCGGTCGCAGCAGGCGGGCCCGGCGATTTGCACGGCCGGCATGCGTTCATGATCACGCTCGATCAGGGTTATCTCGAGCGTTATCGCGCGGTCATCACGGCCAATGCGGCGCAGCTGCGCCAGACCATATTGCACCTCCATATTATCGATCCTGTCGACATTCACGAGTTGGCGCAGCTGGGCGAAGCGCTGAACTGCGTGGTCACCTACGAGCACTCCGGCGTCGATGCGCCGTCGATTTCCACGATCGCTGCTTACTGCGTCTCGATCCGGATGATTCGAATCAGCGAGTTCCTCGATCGCTTCGGCTATGCGAGCCTCAGCTCGTTCGATGCCGACACCTACTGGTCTACGGACGTGGACCAGCTGGCTGAGCGGCTCTCCGGCGACGATATCGCGCTCTTCGACAATCCCGGAGCGCTGCCCTGGGTGCGCCTCAACGGCAGTTTCTTCTTTCTTCGTAACACCGCGCCGGCCCGCCGCTATTTCGACCTGATCGCGCGCTACGTCGGCTATTTCTTCGCGCGCGGCGACGCGCGCTGGCGTCTCGATCAATGCGCCATGTATTGCTGCCGCTTCATGCTCGAAGCGTACGCCGGCGGTCCCGTGCACTACCGCAACGCGGGCCCCGTGCTTGCCGGGATGGTACGCGTCTTCAAGAAGGCGGAGGACACGAAGTTCATCCAGGCGGCGACCGCGAAAACGGCGCCAGCGCTGGCAGAGATGCATGTCCAGCTCGCCCGTCTGCGGAACCGTGCGCGCCGTTTCGAGGATGCCGTAGCCCTCTTCCATCAGGCGACCGAGCTCGATGCAAGTCGTATCGATGCGCATGTCGGGCGCGCCGAAGCGCTGGGCCGGCTGGGGCGCTTCGATCAGGCGGAGGCGGCGCTCGTGATGGCGGCGAACCTCGCGCCGGACGACGAGGACATCGGCAAGCAACGGCAGACCGTGGCCCTGCAACGCACCAAAATGGCGGCGGAGACACTGCCCCGCGCCGCGACCCCGGTGGCCGCGTCGGCGCCACTGGGCTGCGACACCATCACCGAGCACCTCGTTACACGGGTTGCTGCCGCACATCGTGTGGATGTGCCCTTTGTCCATTTCGGCGTCGGCGAGCTGCTGCCCGCTCCCGTCTACGACCGGTTCCTCGACGCAATCGAAGCCTTCAGCGCCTGGCGTTGGGGCGCATCGGGCTACTATCCCGACCGGGCTGGCGCATCCCTCGAGGAGATCGTCGGCGGGACGCAGCTGGCACCGCTCGCCGACGCGTTTCACTCGCCGCATCTTCTCGACGCCATCGTGCGGACGCTCGGTGCCGACCCCCAGCGCGCCTTCTATCGCGACCAGGGGTTCAAGCTGCGCATCTCGACGCGCATCACCCGCGACCGCCGGCGTTACGCACTCGGCCCGCATCGCGACCACATCATTCGTTTCGGCTCGCTGCTGGTTTTCCTGGCGCGTCCCGGTCAAAGCGAGGAGCTCGGCACCTGTCTCTACCGGCCGAAGTCCCCCGTGGCCTATCTCGACCACGGCATCCATCGCGATTTCGCCGAGTTCGACCGCATCAAGTCGATTCCCTTTCGGCCAAACTCAGCGCTCGGCTTCGCCAATTTCGGTCCCGCCTATCACGGGGTAGAACCGGTCAACGTCGATGGACCGCGCGATGTGATCCAGCTCACGATCTATGCCGAGCCACCGGGCGGCACGACGATCGACCCGAACTAGACGCTATCCGCCTACGAGCGCGAAGATACCAACGGAGCGCCACCCCCTCGTCATTGGCGCGGCCGGCTCGGTCGTGCGCGCGCCGTGATGCGCACGCTCGTCTGCGCGGCTCTGCGCGTGATCCTCGCTGTGGAAGGTCAGGAGGCGCTGGCGGCCTCCATCGCAGCGGCGAAGATGCGGGACGTGACGAGTGGCTACGCCACAATTTGGGCGGCAACGAGACGCTTCAGGCATGATCGCCGCGATCGCCCCATTGCGGCCACCTCGATCGCAGGCGTGAATTCGCCTGCCCGCTCGAGCATTGTGACCTCCTGAAGGGCTTCCGAGAGGCGTGCCCCGGAGATGCCGGCGCTCGGCGACACCGCCAGTCCGCCTCGCTGCCGATGGCACGATGTGCGGCGAGACCATCTACGCCAGCGCTGACTTGCCAAGCGTCAACGTCGATGGCTAGGCTCCTGGCAACCCCGTCGATGCAATGCTGCCGAAGGAGCCCGAGTGGTGATCAGCGTTCAGCGATGTCGCCGGCACTCGGCTGCCGGGTCAACGGCATGTCAGTTTCTGCCGCCATGACCGCGTCCGAATTCGGCGTGATTGAGGAGGTGCCATCCCGAGCCAGCCGCGCACGCTTTGGCGGATTACGGTCACGGATCCGGGCCTCACGCTCTGACCATCATGGCTCAAGCGCTCCACGCGACGCACCATGGATCTCGGCATAAAGGGCAGAACAGCGATCGTCTGCGCATCGAGCCGCGGCCTGGGCAGGGCCTGCGCACAGGCGCTCGCCGAAGAGGGCGTGGCGCTGGTGATCAATGGACGATCGCCCGATTCGCTCGACACGACGGCGTCGGAGATCAGGCGCGCGACCGGCGTCAGCGTCACGGCGGTCGCGGCCGACGTGACCACCGAGGCCGGCCGCGCCGCGCTGCTAGCCGCCTGCGCCGCGCCCGACATTCTGGTCACCAATGCCGGCGGGCCGCCGGCGGGCGATTTCCGCGAGTGGGACGAAGCCGCATGGCGGCGCGCCGTCGAGGCGAACATGCTGGCGCCGATCATGCTCATCAAGGCCGTGATCGACGGCATGATCAGCCGGCGTTTCGGCCGCATCGTCAACATCACGTCGCGCGCGGTCCGCGCGCCGTTGCCGCATTTGGGCCTGTCCAACGGTGCGCGGGCAGGATTGACCGGCTTCGTCGCCGGCCTGGCGCGCCAGGTGGCGCGCCACAACGTCACGATCAACAACCTGCTGCCCGGCCCGTTCGCCACCGGCGCGCAGGACGAAGTGCTGCACGCGATGGCGGCGAAAGCGGGTGAGGACTACGAGAGCTTCGCCCGCGCCCGCATGGCCGAAGTGCCGGCCGGCCGCTTCGGAGTGCCAACCGAGGCGGGCAAGGCCTGCGCCTATCTGTGCAGTGCCGACGCCGGCTTCGTCGTCGGTCACAACCTGCTGATCGACGGCGGCGCAGTCAACCTGACGATGTAGCTCCTCCGTGCGAGCAGCTTGCGGCTAGAGGTCTGATTTCCGCGGGTCGTCACTCGCGTCGTCGTCGGCGACATCCTCCAGGAGATCGGCCGGCAGACGATCCTCGACGCGACGCTGCAGCTCAGGGTCGTTGATGGCGAGTTCGGCGATCTGGTTGTACTTCTCGATCGACAGGCCATTCCGTTCGAGCGCCTCGGCCATTTCCGCGACAGCTTCTCTTGCGTGCGCTCGCACGTCACGTCCCTCGATGAGCGCGGTGCGGATCGTCGAAACCCACTTCTTTCGGACGTGGTGGACCTCTGCCAGCGCGGCGGCAAACGCCTCGACCTCGTTGTTGTCGACGGCAGTTTGCTGGGGCTTGTTATCGACGACAGCGTTCCGAGGCGGCGACTGCAGTGCTCTATCGGCGCTCTCTTGCGCCTTGGCATGGAAGCAGACAAGGCCGATCGCGGCTGCCACAGCCACCAGGCTTCGAACCAACACCATTGCTCTACCCTTTCCTGACAGCGGATTTGTCCGCGCACCCGCGCCACGGGCGTGCGCGGCCAGCAGAAAAACAGACGGGAGCGCCGAGAAGTTCCGAAAGAGTGGCGGCTGGGCCTGACAATCCGAAGCGGCTAGTCCGGCGCGGGGAAGCGGCGGCTGCGCTCTAACCTGAACTTTGCCCCATTTTCGAGCTAAGCAATTGAAAGTGCGGGGATTTTGGCTTTGACGGTAGTCATGTAATTTGTTTGAGGGGCTCGACAGGCTGGTTGTGCCGTGATTCAAGCTGCACATGTACGTCGCGATCGTTCCGAACCGCGGATCACCGCCAGCCATTCTGCTGCGGGAGAGCTACCGT
>Ga0194131_10001856_pt1 | contig 35467 bp, 35 predicted proteins | sample TA2KigO120mmetaG_FD_148631 | JGI IMG/M metagenome (GOLD analysis project Ga0194131, IMG submission 148631) | Freshwater microbial communities from Lake Tanganyika, Tanzania - TA2015053 Kigoma Offshore 120m | ecosystem: Environmental > Aquatic > Freshwater > Lake | place: Tanzania: Lake...
CGCCGTGCCCCTACCGCGGATCCCGGGCGCACCGGAAGCCGACGTTGACGTTCCGGCTGGCGGGCCGGTTCGGGTTGCGGTTCGACACGCGCAGGTTGCTCATGTCGTCGCCGTAGGAGCCGCCGCGGACGACGCGGAACCCGCCGCCGTCTCCACCTTTCGGATCCGTGACCGGCTCGGGACCGAGCACGCTGTACCAGTCGCTCACCCACTCCCAGACGTTGCCCGCCATGTCGTAGAGGCCGAAGCCGTTCGGGCGGAACGTCTTCACCGCGCGCGGGGAGTCGCCCTCGAATGCGGCGCCGCTGGCCGTGGCCGGCCGATCGTCGGGCGGCTGATCGCCCCACGGATACACCGCCCCTTCGCGGCCACCGCGCGCCGCGTACTCCCACTCGGCCTCCGTCGGCAGCCGACCCTCCACCGCCTTGCAGAACTTCACCGCATCGTCCCAGGTCACCACCGCAACCGGCTGGTCCGCGTTCATGCTCCACACCGGCTGCTCTTCCATGAGCGGCGTGAAGGCGCGGAACATGCGCGCGGTCACTTCGGTGCTCATCATGTCGAAGGGCCGCGTGATGGTGACCGCGTGGCGCGGGTATTCGTCGGCATCGCAGCGCCGCGGCATCGCCGGCGAGATGCATCCCATCTGGAACGTGCCGGCGGGAATGCGCACCCACTCGACGCCGGGGATGGCGTCGCCCCCCTGCGCCTGTAGGGGCGACGCATGCGTCGCCCGTAAAGCGACAGCAAGAATGATGACGCCGAGTGTTCGCATGCGTTGAAATGCTAATCCAGATGCGCGCGTTCGGAGTCGCCCATGTCCACCCGGCGCGAGGGAAAGTACTCGTTCCACCGCCGCGTGACGCGGTCGGCAATCTCCGGGCTGCAGGACAACTCCTTCGGGAACGACGGTTTCAAGCGCGCGTCGATGACGATGGGGCCGCGATACGCGATGTGGTTGCGCACGATCCGCCGCTCGGCGGCATGGATGTCCGCCGCCGGCTCGAACCGCGTAAACGTCGTCCACAGGAAGTTCATCGGGCTGGCGGCCGCGCGCGCCGGCTCATCGGAGACGACCACGAGCGGCCACTGCGCGAACGCCGGGTCGGTGGCCAGTCGCCCCGCCGCGCCGGGCTCGGACGCATAGGGCGGCGCGCCAATCACGAGGCAGCCGCCACAGAAGACCCGCGCGTCGGTGACGCCGGCAGGCAGCGTGGCCGCGTTGAACTGCCGCGGCAGCTCGCGGACCGGATCGCCCAGGCCGAGCCACACGCCTTTCGATCCCTCGTTGACCGCCGGTCCCGTGTAGTCCAGGGTGTCCATCGACAGGTTCGACAGCACGTAGAGATCGGTCTCCGGGTTGGTGCGCGCGAGCACGTGCTCGAGGGTCGCCGTGAAGTTGCGAAGGTCGACGTGGCGATCGGTGACCAGCAGGAACTTGGTCAGCGAGAGCTGCCCTTCGCCGAGGATGCGGAAGGCGCTCCCCATCGCCTCGCGCGTGTAGCGCTGCTTCACCACCGCCGCCGCCAGCGAGTGGTAGCCCGTCTCGCCGTACGACCACAGGCGTTCCACCGCCGGCATCACCAGCGGGAAGAGCGGCGACAGCAGGTCCTGCAGCAGGTCGCCGATGTAGAAGTCTTCCTGCCGCGGCTTGCCGACGACGGTGGCCGGATAGATGGCGTCGGCCCGGTGCGCGATCCGGCGCAGCTCGAATACCGGGTAGTCGTGCTGCAGCGAGTAGTAGCCGTAGTGATCGCCGAACGGCCCCTCGGGCCGGCGGACGCCGGGCGGCACCTCGCCCATGAGCGCGAACTCGGCGTTGGCGACGAGCGGATGCGGGCCGTGCCCGCGCACCTGCGGCAGGCGCTCGCCGGCGATGAGCGACGCCAGCATCAGCTCGGGAACGTTCTCCGGCAGCGGCGCGATGGCAGACAGGATCAGCGCCGGCGGTCCGCCGAGGAACACCGTCGCCGGCAAGCTCTGCCCGCGCGCTTCGGCCACGCCGTAATGAAATCCTCCGCCCTTCCCAATCTGCCAGTGCATGCCCGCGGTGCGCGCGTCGTGCACGTGCATGCGGTAGATGCCAAGGTTGCTTGCCCCGCCGTAGCTGGGCGAAGGCGGGTGGCCGCGGCGATCCGGATGCTGGGTGTAGACGAGCGGCAGCGTGATGAACGGTCCGCCGTCTTCCGGCCACGAGGTCAGCGCCGGCAGTCGATCGAGGCCGAGCGTGGACGTCACGCGCTCCGTGACAGGTCCGGCCGGCACCGTGCGCGTGCCGACCTTCAGCAGCTCGAGCCCGACGTCGCGCGCGCCCCAGAGGGCCGGGAGGCTCGGCGGCAGGATCGTTTCCGCCAGCTCCACCAGCCGCCGCACCAGCCGCAGCGGCCGCTCGCCGAACGCGAGCTCGGCGCGCCGCGCCGTGCCGAACAGGTTGGTGACGAGGCGGAAATCGGATCCGGTGACGCTGGTGAAGAGCAGCGCCGGACCGCCGGCCGCGATGACGCGCCGATGGATCTCGGCCGCCTCGAGCCGCGCGTCGACGGGGACGTCCACCGTGACGATGTCATCGTCACGGCGGAGCCGGTCGATGAAGGATCTGAGGTCGGGAAACGACATCGCAATTCCCAACGCCCAAGTCCCAACTCCCAAGACGCTTTGGAAGTTGGGAGTTGGAAGTTGGGAGTTTCTTTACGTGGCGGCCGCCTCTTTGGAATCCGCGCTGGGGCCGTAGATGTCCGGCACCTTGGAGCCCATCGCGCGCAGGTAGGCGGCGAGCTGGCCGCGGTGATGGACGCTGTGGTTGTTGGCGAACCCGACGAAGCGGACGCGCGGCCATTCCATGATGCCGAAAAAGCTGAGCGGCTGGAGGAGGTCCTCGCCCTTCATCGCGCGGATGGCCTCGAGGCGCTCGGACATCGCCTTGGCGTAGAACGCCTGCAGGCTGGCGCCGTCGGTGAACTGCGCCTCCGCTTTCTTCGCCGCCTCGGGGTTGAACTCGAACTTCCCGCCGACGATGCTGTCGAGGAACCAGACGTCGGCGGTGGCGATGTGCACCGCGACCTCCCACGCGCTCCGCGACTTCGGATCGGGCTTGTAGTCGCGATTGCCCTTGTCGACGGCGGCCAGCACCTTCTCGGTGGTGCCCGTCTCGCCTTCCCATACCGTGGCCATCAGATCGGCGGCGGCTCTTGCCTGGTCTGGAGTCATGTCAGTTCTCCGGCGGGCCGCAAGGACCCGCCCTACCGAGTTAGCTTCCTGTACTTGATGCGATGGGGCGTGTCGGCTTCGGCGCCGAGGCGGCGGTGCCGGTCTGCCTCGTAGTCCTGGTAATTCCCCTCGAACCACACCACCTCGCTGTCGCCCTCGAAGGCGAGCATGTGCGTGGCGATGCGGTCCAGGAACCAGCGGTCGTGGCTGATGACGACGGCGCAGCCGGCGTAGTTGAGGAGCGCCTCCTCGAGCGCGCGCAGCGTGTCCACGTCGAGGTCGTTGGTCGGCTCGTCGAGCAGCAGCAGGTTGGACCCGCGCTGCAGGAGCTTGGCGAGGTGGACGCGGTTGCGCTCGCCGCCCGAGAGCGTGCCGACCTTGCGCTGCTGCTGCGCGCCCTTGAAGTTGAACCACGAGACGTAGGCGCGCGACGGCACCGGGCGCTTCCCCACCATCAGCTCGTCGAGCCCGCCGGAGATCTCCTCCCACACGCTCTTGTTCGGGACGAGCGCATCGCGGCTCTGGTCGACGTAGCCGATCTGCACCGTCTCGCCCAGCTTCAGCGTCCCCGCGTCCGGCTTCTCCTGCCCCGTGATCATCCGGAACAGCGTCGTCTTGCCGGCGCCGTTCGGGCCGATGACGCCGACGATGCCGCCGCGCGGCAGCGTGAAGGTGAGATCGTCCATGAGGAGCAGATCGCCGTACGCCTTGCGGACGCCGCGCGCCTCGACGACCACGTCACCGAGACGCGGCCCGGGCGGGATGTAGATCTCGACCTGCTCGATCTTCTGCGCGGCGTCCTCGTTGAGGAGCTGCTCGTAGGCGTTGAGGCGCGCCTTGCCCTTCGACTGGCGGGCGCGCGGCGACATGCGGATCCACTCGAGCTCGCGCTGCAGCGTCTTCTGCCGCTTGGTCTCGCTCTTCTCTTCCTGCGCGAGGCGCTGCTGCTTCTGGTCGAGCCAGGAGGAGTAGTTGCCCTTCCACGGGATGCCGGAGCCGCGATCGAGCTCGAGGATCCACTCGGCGGCGTTGTCGAGGAAGTAGCGGTCGTGGGTCACGGCGACGACCGTCCCCTTGTACTCCTTGAGGAAGCGCTCGAGCCACGCCACCGACTCGGCGTCGAGGTGGTTGGTCGGCTCGTCGAGGAGCAGCAGGTCGGGCGACTTCAGGAGCAGCCGGCACAGCGCGACGCGGCGCCGCTCGCCGCCCGAGAGCGTCGAGACGTCCGCATCCGGCGGCGGGCACCGCAGCGCGTCCATCGCCAGCTCGAGCTGCGAGTCGATGTCCCAGGCGTTGACCGCGTCGATCCGGTCCTGCAGGCGGCCCTGCTCTTCCAGGACCTTGTCCATCTGCTCGGGCGACATCTCCTCGCCGAGCTTCATGTTGACTTCGTCGTAGCGCTCGAGCAGCGCCTTGATCTCGGCGACGCCTTCCTCGACGTTGCCCTTCACGTCCTTCGACGGATCGAGCCGCGGCTCCTGCGGCAGGAAGCCGACCGTGATGCCGTCGGCGGGGAACGCCTCGCCGATGAACTCGGTGTCCTCGCCCGCCATGATCTTCAGCAGCGAGCTCTTGCCCGCGCCGTTCAGCCCGAGCACGCCAATCTTGGCGCCCGGCAGGAACGACAGCCAGATGTCCTTGAGTACGACGGCGTCGGGAGGATGCACCTTCCCGAGCCCTTTCATCGTGTAGATGTATTGCATTCAGCCCCGGTAGACGTGGTGTAGACGACCGCTCAGTATATCTGGCGCGCATCCTTCACTGCCACGGGCCACAGAGACACCGAGCATCGTATGTATCGTACGTAGTGTCCGGCTTTAGCCGGACCACACCCGTCAACGCGTTTCAGATGCTGCGAATCAGCGACGGCGTTTTGAGCCGCATAATGGATGCGGTATCGAGATAGCGGCTACTCGCCGCGCCAGCGAAGGGCGGCGAGCGGAAGCCGATTTCCGGCGCGCCAGCGCCGGCGGCCGCGGCCCGGCATGGCGAGCGGCGGAAAAAAAGGGCGGACCTGACAAGGTCCGCCCCACATGATCAACGTTGACGACGGCGGCGTGTGGTCCGGCTGAAGCCGGACACTACGACTACTGCCCCGCGGCGCGCGGGGGCGCGACCTCGGGCATCAGCGTCACGACGGTGTGGCGGTTCTCGGGGAAGTACTTCCTGAACATCTCGTGGACGTTCGCCCTCGTCAGCGTCTCCGCGCGGGCGATGCGCTGCAGGATGGCGCGCGGGTCGCGCCCGAGCAGATGGGCGGTCTGCAGGGAGTTCAGCCAGTAGTTGTTCGTCTTCAGCGACGTCTCGAGGTCGCGACGCTCGGTTTCGATGACGACCTGCACTTCCGCGTCGGTCGGCCCGTCGCGGCGGAGCCTGTCGAGCTCGGTCATGACCGCGCCGCTCAGCTTCTCCACGTTCTCCGGTGCGCTGCCGAAGCTGACGCTGGTCGTGCCGTAGCCGGGCTGCGGCGTCGTGTCGGAGTAGCCCACGCCGACGGAGTAGGTCCCGCCCAGCTCTTCACGGAGCACGTCACGCAGCCGGTTCTGCAGGATGCTCGTGGCCGCGCGCACGCGATGCACCTCGAACTCCTCGAGTCCCGTGTCGGCGAAGAACGTGATCGACGTCTGGCTGCGCGGCTCCTGCCCCTTGCGCACGGTCTCGCGCTGCACGCCCGCCGGGAACTGCAGCCGCAGGTTCGCGCCGACGGCCGACGTCGGCGTGCCTGCAGACGGCAGCGAGCCGAGGTACTGCGCGACGAGCGGCGTGATCTCGTCCACCGTGAACGCGCCGACGAAGAAGAACGTGAAGTCGGCGGCGTTGCGGAAGCGCGCCTGATAGAACTCGTGCATGCGATCGGCGTCGAGCGCCGGCAGGTCCTCGACCTTCAGGGAGCGCGACGAGTAGTGGTCCAGCGTGTTGAGCCGCCGCACGCGCTCGCCGAACACGGCGCCGGGGTTCTGCGCCTGGTTGGCGAGGTTCGCCTCGAGACGCCGCTTCATGAGGTCGAGCGCCTGCGGATCGCGGTTCGGCGACGTGAACTGCAGGTACACGAGCTGCAGCGCGGTCTCGAGATCGCGCGGCGTGCTGCCGCCGGAGATCCCGTGCGTGTAGCTCGAGACGTAGGTGGACGCGTTGGCGATCTTGCCGGCCAGCAGCTTCCCGAGGTCCACCGGGTTGATGCCGCCCACGCCCGAGAGGCCGACGATGGAGGTGCTCAAGGAGGCGTTGAGGTAGTCGGCTTCCGGGGCGAGCGACACGCCGCCGCGCGCATACGAGGTGAACGAGACCTGGTCGTTGCGGAAGTCCGTCGGCTTCAGCCACACCTCGACGCCGTTGGACAGCGTGAGGACGGTGACCCCGATCTCCGCGATCTCGCGCCGCGCGCGCACCGGCCCGGCCGCCGGCAGGTCGGCCATCAGCGCGCGTCCTTCGAGCGCGTCGCGCCACGGCTCGACCGACGCGGCAAGTCCGACGCGCAGCGCATCGCTCAGCACCGTCTGTGTGACGGGCGCGATGCCCTCCTTCTCGGGCGAGACCGCGAGCACGACGCGGCTGTCGTCGCCGAGCACGTCGCGCGCGAGCGCGCTGGCATCGGCGGCCGTCATCGCCGGCAGGAGCTTCCGCGCGAGGTCGAGCTCCATGGCAATCCCCGGCGCGGGCTCGCCCGTGAGGAAGTGGCGAATCAGCTCGGAGGCGAAGCCGCCGCTCTGCGACTTGTCGCGCTCGTTGTAGGCGCGCTCCAGGCCGGCAATCATCCCCTTCTTCGCGCGGTCGAGCTCCGCATCGCCGAACCCGTGCTGCGTCACGCGCGCGATCTCCTGCGCGATGGCCTCCAGCCCCTCGGCGATGCCGCCGTCCTTGGTCCGCGCCGACACCGTGAAGCCTTCCACGGTCTGCCCGAGCGTCTGCCCGCCCACCGACGCGCCGAGGAACCGCGCGTCGGGCCGGCGCGCGATCTCGGCCAGCCGGCTGTTCAGCATCTGGTCCACCAGCGAGCCGAGCAGCGAGCGGCGATAGTCGCCGACCGTGCGGAACAGCTGCAGCGGCCGCTTGTGCACGATGGAGACCGACGAGGCCTGCGCCTCGCGGTCCGAGGTCGTCACGTAGCGCGTCTCGCGATGCGGCGGCACGGGATACACCGTGCGCGCCGCCGGCGGACGCGTGGCCAGTCCGGAGAAGTGCGTGCGGATCAGGGCTTCCGTCGCGGCCACGTCCACGTCGCCCACGACGATGACCGCCATGCGGTCGGCGCGATAGTGGTCGCGGTAGAAGTCGCGGATCCGCTGCGCCGGGAAGGACTTCAGGATCTCGGGCAGGCCGATCGGCAGGCGCTGCACGTAGCGCGAGTCGCCGAAGAGGCCCTGGAGCTGCGCGTCCTGCATGCGCGACTGCGCGCCCTGCCGCAGCCGCCACTCCTCGATCACGACGCCGCGCTCCTTGTCGATCTCGGCGGCGTCGAGCTGGATGCCGCCGGCGAAGTCGCTGAGCGCCTCGAAGCCGCGCTCGATGATGGCCGGACGGTCCGTCGGCACCTCGAGCATGTAGACGGTCTCGTCGAAGCTCGTATACGCGTTCACGTCCGGGCCGAAGCGCGAGCCGATCGACTCGAGGTACTTCACGAGGTCGCCCGCCTCGAAGTGCTCGGAGCCGTTGAACGCCATGTGCTCGAGCAGGTGCGCGAGCCCGCGCTGGTCGTCGGCTTCGTCGATCGAGCCGGCCTTCACCGCCAGCCGCAGCGCGGCGCGGTTGGCGGGCTCGACGTTGCGGCGGACGAAGAACGTCAGCCCGTTCGGCAGCGCGCCCGTGCGGATCGCCGCATCGAGCGGCAGCGGCGCGCCGAGCTCCTGTGCCGAGAGGCCCTGCGCGAACGCGGGCGTGAACGTCACCGCCAGCAGCAGGTATGCTGCTGCGATGCGGCTGAAGATCAGACGGCTCGACGACACAATTCCCCTCCCGAGCTATGGCACCGATGAATCGGCGGGGTTCGACCTGGCGGCGGCGCACGACTGCGAGGTGGCGCCGGGGCAGATAGTGCTCGTGCGGACCGGCCTCGTCATCGAGGTGCCGACCGGGCACTTCCTGGGCATTTTCGCCCGAAGCAGCGCGCCGCTCAAGCGCGGCCTGATGGTGGCCAACGGCGTCGGCGTCATCGATCCCGACTATTCCGGGCCGTCTGACGAAGTGATGATTCAGGTGCTGAACATCACCACATCGCCCGTCCGCATCACCCGGGGCGACCGGCTCGCCCAGGGAATCGTGCTGCCGGCCCCACGGGTCACCTGGCAGGAGGTCACCGCCATCCGCGAGGCGACCCGCGGCGGATTCGGCGCCACGGGCCAGTGATCCGACGGATTCTGCACATCGACATGGACGCGTTCTACGCGTCGGTCGAGCAGCGGGACAACCCGGCCCTGCGCGGAAAACCTGTCGCCGTCGGCGGCGACCCGGACAAGCGGGGGGTCGTCGCGGCCGCCAGCTACGAGGCGCGGACGTTCGGTGTCCGCTCGGCCGTGTCGATGGCACAGGCGGTCCGGCTCTGCCCGGCGCTCGAGATCGTGCACCCGAACTTCACGAAGTACCGCGACGTCTCGCGCCAGGTCTTCGACATCTTCCGCCGCGTCACCCCGCTCGTCGAGCCGCTGTCGCTCGACGAGGCGTACCTCGACGTCACCGAGAACGCCTGGGGCGAGCCGCTGGGGACGACGGTCGCGAAGCGGATCAAGGAGGAGATCCGCGCCGCCACCGGCCTGACCGCGTCGGCGGGCGTGGCGCCGAACAAGTTCCTCGCGAAGATCGCGTCCGGCTGGCAGAAGCCGGACGGCCTGACCGTGATCCCGCCCGAACGCGTCGAGGTGTTCCTGCAGAACCTGCCGGTGGACGCGCTGTGGGGCGTCGGCCCCGTCACCGCGCGGAAGCTGCGCGCCCGCGGCATCGAGACGCTGACCGACGTGCGCACGGCGAGCCCCGAGCTGCTGCGCGACACGGTCGGCTCGCTGGCGGACTGGCTGCAGCAACTCGCCCGCGGCGAAGACGACCGCGCCGTCGTCTCCGAGCACGAGCCGAAGTCCTCGGGCAGCGAGAACACGTTCGAGCGCGACCTGGAGGACCTGGACGAGATTCGGCGCGAGATTACCGGGATGGCCTGCGACGCGGCGGCGTGGCTCGTGCGCACGGAGCGCTACGCACGCACCGTGACCGTCAAGGTGCGGTACCACGACTTCACGACGATCACGCGCAGCCACTCCGACGCGCCGACACGCGAGGAAGGGGCCATCGTCGCGCGCGCGCTGGCGCTGGTGGACAAGACCGAGGCGGGCCGGCGTCCGATCCGGCTGCTTGGGGTCAGCGTGCACAACCTGTGCACGGAACCGGATCCGCCCGAGCCGCAGCCGCGCCTGCCCTTCGAGATTACGGCTTCACGACCCTGACGTTCGAGACCTCGATCCGCTCGACGGGCGTCTCGCCGTTCACGGCCACCGCTTCAATCCTGTCCACGACGTCCAGTCCTTCGAGCACGCGGCCGAAGACCGTGTACTGCTTGTCCAGGCCCGGCTGCCGCCCGAGCACGATGAAGAACGACGACGTGGCACTGGCCGGATCGTCCCCGCGCGCCATCGAGAGAATGCCCTTCTCGTGCGGCGTCGCGTTGAACTCCGGCTGCAGCATCCGCGCGAAGCTCTGCTGACGCTCGTCGAGCCCCTCGCGCCGCGACGGCAGGTAGCCGCCCTGGATCACGAATCCCTTCGCCACGCGGTGAAACGCGGTCCCCTGATACACACCCGACTCCGCCAGCCGCAGGAACTGGCGCACGTGGTTCGGCGCACGGTCGGGAAAGAGCTCCACCGTGATGTTCCCCATCGAGGTCTCGATGACCGCCCGGTGCCTCGCCAGGTCCTCCACCGACTCGGTGAGGAACGGCTCCGGCAGCGGCGCGGGCTTCTCGCGAATCGTCGCCTTGACGATCTCGATGCGCTCCTTCGGTACCGTGTTGTCGGCCGCCGCGAGCGAGATCTTCTGGGCGATGTTGATCCCTTCGGCCACGCGCGCGAAGACGGTGTACTGCCCGTCGATGGCCGGCTGGTCGGTGATGACGATGAAGAACTGCGCGCCGCCGCTGTCGCGCTGGCCGGGAACGAGCACCGCCGACACCGCCCCGCGCGTGTGCTTCTCGGCGTTCGGCTCGAACCGCAGCACGCCGAGCCCGCCGGTGCCGTACCTGGCGGCCTGCGCCGGGTCCTTCGAGATCGGGTCGCCGCCCTGGACGATCCCCATGGCGATCACGCGGTGGAACGTCGTCCGGTCGTAGGCGCCCTCGCGCACGCGCGTGATGAAGTGCGCCACGTGGTTCGGCGCGGCGTCGGCGAGCAGGTCGAGCACGATCGTGCCGTGGCCCGTCTCGAGCACTGCCTGCTTGTTGCGCAGCTCGTCGGGCGCGAGCGTCGAGGTGAAGAAGGTCTGCGCCTGAAGGAGGCCGAAGAGCGTCAGCAGGACCAACATGGGCAATTACCGGTGAGCTATTCGATCGATGAAGATGGTGGGAACAGAGATGATGTTCGAAGCATCACCATCTGTTCGAACGCTCCAGTATATCTGGTATTCTGTGTCGCAGATTGATCACTCCCGCCCCATTCGCGTCACGGCACGCGGGGATGTACGAGGAGTTTTACCGCTTCGGCCAGCCGCCGTTCACGCTGGCGCCCGACCCCAGGTTCCTCTACCGCAGCGAGTCGCACGACCACGCCATCTCGGTGCTGATGCACGCCATCCGCCGCAAGGAAGGCTTCATCGTCCTCACCGGCGACATCGGGACCGGCAAGACGACGATCTGCCGCGCGCTCCTGCAGCAGCTCGACCAGACGACGTTCACGTCGCTGATCCTGAATCCATTCCTGTCGGTCGAGGAGCTGCTGCGGGAGATCCTGCTGGACTTCGGCGTCGTCTCGCGCGAGGCGGTGCGGAGCGGCCGCATTGCCGGCGCCAGCAAGCACGAGCTGATCAGCACGCTGCACGACTTCCTGCTGTCGCTCATCGCCATCAAGGGCAGCGGTGTCCTCATCATCGACGAGGCGCAGCACCTGTCGCCGCAGGTGCTCGAGCAGATCCGCATCATCTCGAATCTCGAGACCAACGAGTCGAAGCTGCTGCAGATCGTGCTCGTCGGGCAGCTCAACCTGCTGGACGTGCTGGCGGACTCGCAGATGCGGCAGCTCGATCAGCGCGTCTCGCAGCGGGCGATGCTGAAGCCGCTCACGCGCGACGGCGTGGACGCCTACGTCGCGCACCGTCTCACAGTGGCGAGCAGCGGCGGCTCGCCGACGTTTTCGCCGGAGGCGATCGATGGCATCTACGCCTACTCCGGCGGCGTCCCTCGCGTCATCAACCTGTTGTGCGACAGGGCGCTGATGCTGGGGGCGGAGCTGCGCGCCTCGGTCGTCACGCCGGCGATGGTCGATCAGGCCGGCGACCGGCTCGAGCTGAAGAAGCCCGACCTGCCCCAGTCGCGCTTCGGCCGGCTCCTCAAGCGCCTCCGTCTCCGCAAATAAGCGGTGTCCCGGGTGGTGACCCGCTGGTCGTCGGGCGACAGGATCGGCAGCGCGGTCGCCATGTCCTACCCCCGCCGTCTCGATCGCCGTTTCTCGTCGAGCATCGCCTTCTCTTCCTGCTGGCGCGTCAGCTCCGCCAGCTCGTCCTGCAGCTTCAGGTAGCTCTCGAGCCGGTCGGACGCGAGCCGTCCTTCCGCCACGGCCGCCTTCACCGCACACCGCGGCTCGCCGCGGTGGCGGCAGTCGGTGAAGCGGCACTCCGGCGCCAGCGCCTCGATGTCGTCGAAGGTCTCGCGCACGGCCTCGTTCACGTCCCAGAGCTGCAGCTCGCGCATCCCCGGCGTGTCGATGATCAGCCCGCCGTTCGGCAGCGTCACCAGCTCGCGGTTCGTCGTGGTGTGGCGCCCGCGCTGGTCCGCCTCGCGCACCGCGCGCGTCTTGCGGACGTCCTCGCCGATCAGGCGGTTGATGATGGTGCTCTTCCCCACGCCCGACGACCCGAGCAGCGCGCCCGTGCGGCCCGGCGCGAGGTACGCGGCCACCTGCTCGATCCCCTGGTTGAACTTCGGGCTGAGCACGTGAACGGGCAGATCGCCGGCCAGCGCCCTGACGTCCGCGACGCGCGCGGCCACGTCGGCGGCAAGGTCCGGCTTCGTCAACAGGATCACGGGCGCCGAGCCGCTCTCGCGCGCCAGCAGCAGGTAGCGCTCGAGCCGCCGCAGGTTGAAGTCGGCATCCAGGCCCATGACGATGAAGGTGGTGTCGACGTTGGCGGCGACGACCTGCTCGTCGGTGACGTTGCCCGCCATGCGCCGCGAGAACCGGCTCCGCCGCGGCAGGACCGCGACGATGGCGCCGCGGTCCTCCGTCTCGCGCTTGCGGACGACGACCCAGTCGCCGACGGCGGGCAGCTCGCTGCGGCTGGCGGCGCGATGCTTGAGCCGGCCGGTGAGCGTCGCCTCGAGCTCGCCCGCGTCGGTCGCGAGCCTGTAGATGTGGTTGAACTCGATGACGACGCGCGCCGGCTGCACGTCCTCACGCGCGCCCGACTGCGCCGCGAACGCCTGCGCAAACGCGGCGTCCCACCCGAGCTCGGCCAGCGGCATTCCGCCCTTAGTGTACCGGTCTACAATCCGCTTTATGCGGAGGACCGTGCTGCTCGCGTGGATCGTCTCGGGCGTCGCGCTCCTGCTGCTGGCGATGGCCGGTCCGCTGTACCGCGTGGGGCTGCTCTCGCTGCCGAGTGCCTTCACGCTGCTGCGCTGGGGCGCGTATGCCGGCATTGCGGGCGTCGTGCTGTCGCTTGCGGTGGCGCTCTGGGCGTACCGGCGAGGCGCGCGGCGCCAGGTTGCAGCCGCGGCCGGTGCGCTCCTCGCCGCGCTCGTCGCCGTCGGCGTGCCGTTCGCCTGGCAGCGCAGGGCACAGAGCGTTCCCCCGATCCACGACATCAGCACCGACCTCGAGAACCCGCCGGCGTTTGAAGCCGTCGTCCCTCTTCGCGCCGACGCGCCCAACACGCTCGAGCGCCCGCCCATCGTGGGGCAACAGCAGCGCGACGGCTATCCGGACCTGGCCCCGATCACGCTGCGGCAGCCGCTCGCCGAGGTCTTCGATCGCGCGCTCGCGGCCGCGCAGCAGGCCGGCTGGGACATCGTCACCGCGGACAAGAGCACAGGGCGCATCGAAGCCACCGACACCACCCGCTGGTTCGGCTTCAAGGACGACGTGGTCGTGCGGCTGACGCCGTGGGGATCCGGAACGCGGGTGGACGTGCGCTCGGTGTCGCGCGTCGGACGCAGCGACGTGGGGACGAATGCGCGCCGGATCGAGCGGTATCTCGACGCGCTAGGGTCCTGATCGCACGCGCGTGAGCACGGCGGCCGCCGCCTCGCGGAACGCGGCGCTCCACTCGTGGCCGCCGTCGAAACTGCACCCGCTCACCGGCACGCCCATCTGGCGCAGCTGCGACAGGTCCGACATGAACTTCACTTCCGCGTAGGAAGCGTCACTGACGCCGCGGCCGAGCAGCACGGGCGGCAGCCTGGCCGCGGTGCCCGCGGCGACGTCCGGCGGCACGTCGGCGGCAAGCACGATCAGCGCCTGCGCCTCGTAGCGGGCGGCCGCGCGGTAGGCCATGGCGCCGCCCTGCGAGAACCCCGCAAAGACGAGCGGCCCTCCCACCGGATACCGGCGGCGCACGTCGTCCAGCACGCGGCCGGCGTAGTCCACGTTGTCGGCAATCGCGAGCTCGCGGTCCTCGCGCGTCATCCAGCTCGCCACGATGGTGTCCTGGCGCGTATAGAAGCGGTGCAGGCCCTGCACGGATACGATCAGCCAGTCGAGGGCGCCGGGAATCATCGCCAGGTCGTCGAGGTGGCCCGACGCCTCCTGGCCGTAGCCATGGAAGCCGACGAGGAGCGGCCAGGGCGGCGGTACGGCCGGCACGCGCGCGACATACCGCCCGTGGACGCGGGCTTCGACGGTGTGCACCACAGCAGGATCGGGCATCGTGACCAATCTTAGTGTGACCAGTTACCCCGCCGCGCAGCCGCGCGGCGCGCTGTTGGTCTTCGCGCACGGCGCCGGCGCCGGACAGCGGCATCCGTTCATGGTCGCCGTGGCAAGCGGCCTCGCCGGGCGCGGCATCGACGTCGTCACGTTCAACTTCCCGTACATGGCAGAGAAGCGGAAGGTGCCCGACAAGGCGCCGGTATTGGAGGCGGCGTTCCTGGAGGCCATCGCATCATCGACGGGCGACGCATGCGTCGCCCCTACCGCGCAACCGCGACGTCTGTTCATCGGGGGCAAGTCCATGGGCGGCCGCATGGCGACGCACCTCGCCGCGCACGGCCTGGACGGGTTGCACGGTGTGATCGCGCTCGGCTATCCGCTGCACCCGCCGGGACGTCCCGATCAGCCGCGCACCGCGCACCTGCCGTCGATCGCCGTGCCCGTCCTCATCGTCCAGGGCGGACGCGACACCTTCGGCACGCCGTCAGAGCTGAAGCCGGTGATCGAGACCATGCGGGCGCCTGTCACGCTGCACGTCGTCGAAGGCGGCGACCACTCGCTCGCCGTGCGCGGGCGGAAGCCCGACGACACGCGGGCGCCAGTGCTGGATACAATCGCGGAATGGATGCTGGAAATTGGCGATTGACGATTGGAGATTGCAGAGTGTTGTCGATTGGTGATTTCCGATTGTGGTGATTTCACAGTTCGCGGTCACCGACGCGAACGTGAGGCAGTGCGTCTCGAAGCCACGAAGATCGCGACCAGCTGATCGGCCTCGTCCAGCAGGCGAGTCACCTCTGGACCTGACGCCAGCTGTAGTCTGATCAACATTCCAAGCCACATGTGGGACTCGTCGGCTTCCTCGATGACGAGTCCCAGCTTGGCGACGAATTCCGCTCGGGAGCGCGCGCGGCAGGTCGCGCGGTAGTTGGCAGCGACGCCGGTCGCGGCCCGGCCGAGCTGATCGCGAATGTTTCGACCCTCGGGCGTCGGCGGCAGGCCTCGACACACGGTGACCACGTCGACGGCGAAAGTCTCGGCACGCCGTTGAAGCTCGCGCGGCGTCAGCATGCCGCCGAGTACAGCAGGCGGCGTGCCGGACGAGTGGCGCCTGTTTTCCGTAGGAAACGGAGGGTCTCTCCGTCAGACCGCTCGAAACCTGCACACTGTCTTCAATCGAAAGATCGCAAATTCTGCAATCTCAATCGGCAATCTCAATCGGCAATCTCAATCGGCGATCTCAATCGGCAATCTTCAATCTCCAATCGTCATTCCGTATACGGCTGGTGCAGGTGCACCGGGGCGCTCTTCGCGCGGACGCGCAGGTTGATCATCTCGACGAAGATCGAGAAGCCCATCGCGAAGTAGATGTACCCCTTCGGGATGTGCTGGTCGAAGCCTTCGCCGATGAGCGACACGCCGATGAGCAGGAGGAAGGAGAGCGCCAGCATCTTCACCGTCGGGTGCCGTTCGACGAAGTCGCTGATCGTGGCGGCGGATACGAGCATCACACCCACGGCGACGATCACCGCCAGCACCATCACCGACACGTCCTCGGCCATGCCGACCGCCGTGATGACCGAATCCAGCGAGAACACGATGTCCAGCAGCAGGATCTGGATGATCACGCCGGTGAACGACGCGTGGACCTTCGCCGACGCGTGCCCTTCCTCGCCTTCCAGCTTGTCGTGAATCTCGTGCGTGCTCTTGGCGATGAGGAACAGGCCGCCGATGACGAGAATGAGGTCGCGGCCGGAGATCCCCTGCTCCGCCACCTCGAAGATCGGGGTGGTCAGCTGCATCACCCACGTAATCGACAGCAGCAGCAGGATGCGGATGATCATCGCCAGCGACAGGCCGACCTTGCGCGCCCGCTCGCGCATGTCCTGCTTCAGCTTCCCGGCCAGGATCGAGATGAAGACGATGTTGTCGATGCCGAGGACGATCTCGAGCACGGTCAACGTGAGCAGGGCAATCCAGCCCTCCGCTGTCGTCGCCCACTCGAACATCGGCTACTCGATGGCCTCGGCGAGGCCGCCCCAGGTGTCGGGGTCCTGCCACGTCAGCGTGGTGAGATACAGCGTCACGTCGTCGGCCGGATAGGACGCCTGCAGCGTCTTCGCCGCCGCCTTCAGCGCCGCGACGTCCGGCGCCTGCAGCTCTTCATCTTCGATGAGGCCGTCCTCGTGCCTGATGCCGAGCGCGGTCAGGAACGCGCCCATCATCGGCCGCTGGTGCGCAAGGTGGTATGCGACGAGCAGCCGGGCCGCCACCAGCTCCGACACGGCGCCGAGCGACACGAGCTGCCGCACTTTCTTGTCGATCGGCATGGTCAGCACGCTCTTGTGGCGGAACTTGATCCGCTGCGCGATCGTCGCCACCGCTTCGGCCTGCTCGAGGGCGGCGTTCTCGTCGCGCCAGAAGGCGTCGGCCGCCTGCAGTTTGCGTTCGGGAGAGAGCTGCTTCCACAGCTGGGACGGCTTGGGGATCGCCGAGCGCGCGTCGGTCATGAGCGGACTCCTACGTTAACATAGCGGCCATGCCCACACTGACCGTTGAAGGCTTCACCACCGTCGATGCGCCGGACGGCAAGCGCCTCGTGCTGGCCATCGAGCAGGACGCCGGCGTCGACATCCTGCACGCGTGCGGCGGCAACGCGCGCTGCACCACGTGCCGCGTGGAATTCGTGAGCGGCGAGCCGCAGGCGATGACGCAGGCCGAGAAGGGGAAACTGGAGGAGAAAGGGCTGACCGGCAGCCATATCCGGCTGTCGTGCCAGATCGTGTGCGATCGCGACATGACCGTCCGCGCGATCAGCCGCCTGGAGGGCAGCGGCCGGCCCGATCCCGGCAGGACGCCGGAGCCGACGATTCAGCCACCTCCGGTGTGGACCTAGTCGATTTGCGATTTGTGATTTGTGATTTGCGATTGGCGCGGGCCTTTCGGCCCGCGCTTCCTGAGGCGGCGACGGACGGTTTCGCGCGAACTGACGAAGATCCTCGTTAGTTCGTCCGCCTCTTTCCAGAGCGCGCGGCTCGCTGCCGCGGGCTGCACGATCTTGGCGTCGACGAGCAATTCAATCCAATAGGCGGCTTCGTCAGTTTCCTCGATCACCTCCGAGGAACGACTGCCGAATGTACGCAAGAACTGCGTACCCGCCACGGCGTCGAGTACGCAGTTTGTTCAATCGCAAATCACAAATCGCAAATCGCAAATGGGCCGAGTCATGCCCTGCTGAAGAGCAGAATGCGCGCCGCGTGGATTTCTTAGGAATTCCGAGGAACGACTACGGAACGTACGCACAAACTGCGTACCCAGCTCGTGGCCGAGTACGCAGTTTCTGCAATCACAAATCGCAAATCACAAATCACAAATGCGAAGGCCTAGTCGATCGAAAGCTTCCGAAGCAGATTGAAGTCGGAAAGCATCTTGCCCGCCCCGAGGACCACGGACGAGAGCGGGTCCTCGGCGACCTGCACCGGCAGGCCGGTTTCCTGGCGCAGCCGCAGGTCGAGGTTCTGCAGCAGCGCGCCGCCGCCGCTCAGCACGATGCCGTGGTCGCAGATGTCGGCGGAGAGCTCCGGCGGCGTGCGCTCGAGCGCGTCGCGCACGGCCTGCACGATCTGCCTGATCGGATCTTCCAGCGCCTCGCGCACCTGGTGATCGTTGATGGTGACGGTCACGGGCTTGCCCTCGAGCATGTGGCGCCCCTTGACCTCCATCTCCTTGCGCCGCGGCAGCTCGGCCGCCGAGCCCAGCTCCATCTTGATGCGCTCCGCCGTCCGCTCGCCGATGAGCAGGTCGTGCTCGCGCTTCACGTACTGCGCGATCGCCTCGTCCATCGCATTGCCGGCCACGCGCACCGAGCGGCTGTAGACGACGCCCGACAGCGAGATGACCGCGATGTCGGTGGTGCCGCCGCCGATGTCCACGATCATGCTGCCCGAGGCCTCGGTGATCGGCAGGCCCGCGCCGATCGCGGCCGCCATCGCTTCCTCGATGAGGTGCACCTCGCTCGCCTTCGCGCGATAGGCGCTGTCCTTCACGGCGCGGCGCTCGACCTGCGTGATCTCCGACGGCACGCCGATGACCACGCGCGGGCGCATGAAGCGCTTCTTCTTGTCGGCCTTCTTGATGAAGTAGCCGAGCATCTTCTCGGCGGCGTCGAAGTCGGCGATGACGCCGTCGCGCATCGGCCGGATGGCGGTGATGGAGCCGGGCGTCCGGCCGACCATCTCCTTCGCCTCCGTCCCCACCGCCTCGATGCGGTCGGTCACGTTGTTGAACGCGACGATCGACGGCTCGCTCAGCACGATGCCCTGGCCGCGGGCGAACACGCAGGTATTGGCTGTGCCGAGATCGATGGCCAGATCGTTCGACAACATCGCAAAAGCGCCGAGGAACACGGGAGCCTCCTGAAACTCTTGGTTGGGGGCCTGCGAGCCCGTCCTTCGAATCGAAGCCGTTTGCGATGCAGGCGTGTGCCCGGCCGTAGGGCAAGCAATATGCCGGAATCTCGGCTGTTCAACCTACGGAGAAATCCCCGGAACTGCACACGTTTGCACAGGAAAGCGGCCGGATGAGCGCTCCGAAACGGCACACGCGATCCCCGTTTCCCGTCAGGGGTGTCGGTTTCCTGGCACCCCCTTTGAACCCGATCGGATGCAGGACGATACGGACTGAAGGTTCGGGCGACGCATGCGTCGCCCCTACTCTGCTCTTTTCGGTCTCATATTGCCGGGGAGGATGCGCTTCCGAAGCCGCATGTGCCTGGGGGTCACCTCCACCAGCTCGTCGTCGTTGATGAACTCGATCGCCTGCTCGAGGCTGAGCAGCCTGGGCGGGATCAGGCGAATGGCCTCGTCGGCCGTCGAGGCGCGCATGTTCGTCTGCTTCTTCTCTTTCGTGACGTTCACGTCGAGGTCGTTCGGGCGCGAGTTCTCGCCGATGATCATGCCCTCGTACACCTGCACCGCCGGCTCGATGAAGATCTCGCCGCGCTCCTGCAGGTTGAAGATGGCGTAGGAGGTGGCCGGCCCGGGCCGGTCGGCGACGAGCGCGCCGGTGGCGCGCGAGGCGATCGCCCCGTGCCACGGCTCCCAGCCGGCAAAGAGCGTGTTCATGATGCCCATGCCCTTCGTGTCGGTGAGGAACTGCGAGCGGAAGCCGATCAACCCGCGCGACGGGACCCGGAACTCGAGGCGCACGCGGCCGCTGCCGTGGTTCACCATCTTGCTCATCACGCCGCGCCGGGTCCCTGCCTGCGCGATGACCACCCCCTGGAACTCCTCGGGCACGTCGATGATCAGCTCCTCGACCGGCTCCATCCGCACGCCGTCAATCTCCTTCGTGACGATGTCGGGGCGGGAGACCTGCATCTCGTAGCCCTCGCGGCGCATCATCTCGATGAGGATCGAGAGCTGCAGCTCGCCGCGGCCGATTACCTTCATCTGCTCCGGCGACTCCGTCGGCTCGACGCGGATCGACACGTTGCCGAGCAGCTCCTTGTCCAGCCGATCCCGCAGGTTGCGCGAGGTGACGAACTGTCCGTCGCGCCCGGCCATGGGCGACGTGTTCACGCCGAAGATCATCGAGACGGTCGGCTCGTCCACCGCGATCGGCGGGATGGGCACCTGGTGCTCGAGGCTGGCGATCGTCTCGCCGATGGTGATGTCCTCGATGCCCGCCAGGCAGACGATGTCGCCGGCGGCGGCCTGCTGAATCTCGACGCGCGTGAGGCCGTCGAAGGCGAACAGCTTGGTGACGCGGGTCTCCTGCGCCTCGCCGCCCAGCTTCAGCACCACCACCATGTCGTTCAGGCGCACCGTGCCGTTGAAGATGCGGCCGATCGCGATGCGGCCGAGGTAGTCGCTCGAGTCGAGGTTGGCGACCAGCATCTGCAGCGGCGCGTCGGGATTGCCGCGCGGCGGCGGGACGTGGTCCACGATGGCGTCGAAGAGCGCGCGCAGGTCCTCCCCCGGCGCGGCGGGATCGGCGGTCGCGGTACCCTGGCGCGCGTTCGTGTACAGGACCGGGAACTCGATCTGGTCCTCGGTGGCGTCCAGGTCGATGAACAGGTCGTAGACCTCGTTCAGCACTTCCTTCGGCCGCGCGTCGGGCCGGTCGATCTTGTTGAGCACGACGATGGGCGGCAGCCCGCGCTCGAGCGCCTTGCGCAGCACGAACCGCGTCTGCGGCAGCGGGCCTTCCGAGGCGTCCACGAGGAGCATCACGCCGTCAACCATCGACAGCGTCCGCTCCACCTCCCCGCCGAAGTCCGCATGGCCCGGCGTATCGACGATGTTGATGAGGAAGTCCTGGTAGCGGACGGCCGTGTTCTTCGCCAGGATCGTGATGCCGCGCTCGCGCTCGAGATCGGTGTTGTCCATCACCCGCTCGGCCACCTCATGGTGGATGGCGCTGAACGCGCCGCTCTGCTGGAGCAGCGCGTCCACGAGCGTGGTCTTGCCGTGATCGACGTGCGCGATGATGGCGACGTTGCGGCGGAGCGGGTTCGCGACGGGACGCTTCTGGAGGGGCGACGCATGCGTCGCCCGGGCCACTGACATCCTTCCAGTATAGCGGTCACCACTTCACGACCTCGCACACGACCGGCGTCCACCCGGCGCCGGGACCGCGCACGGTGATTACGTCGCCCTGCGTCTTCACAGTCAGTGTGTGTGCCGGCGCCCCTCCAGCAGCATGTGCGCGGTTTGGAACGCCGCGCGGAATTCGCGCCGCGCCTGCACCCGCCGGCCAGCCGCCTGTGCCGCAAGGCCCGCCGCGTAGTGCCGTTCCGCGACGCGGATGCGACGGTGGTCAGTACCGAAGGCCGCAATCGCCTGGTCGATCTCCGCGCGGGTTTCCGCGGCAAGGACGACGATGACCGCCGCCGTCGGCGGCTCGCCGAGGAGCGTGTGGGCGAGCGCCTGCACGGGCCCGGCCGGCTGCTGCAGACAGGCGATGAGCTCGTCCTGCAGGCTGGCGATCTGCTGGAGCAGCGCGTCGTTCTCCGACTCCAGCGTCCCATTCCGCGCGGCGAGCTGCTGATACTGCTGCGTGAGGGCGAGGATCTGGTCCTGCAAGTCCTGTATCAACTGCTGGACCTCCGCCGCCTCGTCCTGGCACGGCATGTCGCAGCCGGCGTTGTGTCTGAAGAACTCCCACTCGGACACCCCGTGCGCGAGGCCGGAGCCCTCCCCCCACAGCACACGTCCGACCGACCCGTGATCGGGGTCGACGTATGTCTCACCCGACAACGCCGGCGCTCCGTCGAACGACACGTTGACCGCGCTGCCGCTCACTTCGATGCGATACGTGTGGAAGCCGTCATCGGTATCGGCGAACGCGGCGACGAGGGATCCGGAGCCGAACGGCGCCTGCGTCAGGAAGATGCGATCCCGATCCACGAAGAATTGCACGCCAGTGTCCGGCGCGGTGGTGATGTGGAAGCGGACCGGCGCGCGCTCCGCGTGGCTCGACGAGCCTGAGACGAACTTCAGGCGCGCTTCGACGATCAGGGGGCCCGCAACAGGGCTCGGCGCCGCCGGGATCGTCTGCCAGTACACGCGATCCTGGCCGTCGGACGTGGTGCTGATGATCAGCTTCCCGTCGACGAGAGCGCCAGTTCCCGAGCCGCTCATCACCCAGTGCGGCTGATCGGGATGGAATCCGGATGCCGCGTCATAGCGTTCGCTGAAGGCCGTCTGCGCCTGCGTCGTGCTGGCCACAGCGACGACGAGGACGGCTGCGGTCGCGAGCATTCTGATCACGTTGTCCTCCCTGCAAGAGAACAACGGACACGAACTTCACTGAACGATCGTGAATCGCTGTGGGTTGGACGAGGCGATGATTTCGCCCGATTCGTCGAGGGCGTCGACCGTCCAGGTGTATGTCCCGGGCACCAGGCGGGACCTGAACAGGTCCGGAATCGTGTAGGTTTCGGCGGCGGTTTCGCCCCCCAGCACGATTTGATTGGCGCTGTCGCGGACCTCGAGCCGGTAGCGGGGGGCGGCGAACGGACTGGTCCAACGGAATTCGGCCGGCGCCGGGGCTTCCCCCACCGGCGCGAGCGGCCGCAGCTCGGCGCTGCGGATGCCGCCGTCATCCAACGGACGATCCAGGGCACGTGGGATGACGACTGCCAGAACGAGCGCGGCGGCGGCCAGGCCGGACGCCGCAATCCACACGCGCGGCTGCTGCCACCAGCTACGCGCCGGGCGATACACGGCGCGGCCGGCGGCAACGAACACTCCAGGATCGAACGCCGGTTCCGCGCCGGCCGGATTCTCTCGCGTCAGCGCCGCAAGCTGGCGCCGGCAGTCGGCGCACGAGGCCAGGTGGTTCATCAGGCGCGGCCGGTCCGCTTCGTCGCTCCGATCGCGCCACCGGATCAACTCGTCGCGAGTGAGATGCATCACGGCCGTTCCGTCAGCGCGGTACGCAGGCGGCCGAGAATGTCCCGCATCCGCGTCGCCGGGATCGGCGGGATGTGAAGCGCCCGCTCGACTTCACGCTTGGGGAGTCCGTCCAGGTAGAGCATGGACACGATCAATGCGTCCTCGTCGGCCAGCGTGGCGAGCGCCGCAGCCAGCGCCTCATCCGCCTGCCGGCGGCGGAGCTGCCGCTCCGGGTCGCCTGTGGTATCAACCGGATCGACCACCGGCCGGCCGTCCTCGTCGTCGAGCGGCTCCTCCCGCGCCGTGCGCGCCACCATGGCGACGAGCTCCGCCCGCTGTCGCGACGAGAGCGCCTGCTCGATCCGCTCGAGCGCGTCGAAGACGTCGGGGAGCGTCACGCCCCCATGTCCCATGCCGCCAAGCAGCTCCACGATGGTGGTTACCGGATGGGCCTGCCAGTACCGCAGCTCGAAGACAGCCCGATCGAAAGGCGTGAGCTCGCGGATCGACTGAAACAGCCGCTTGCGTCCCTTCCGCGACCGGACCCAGTCGACAATGACCCGCCGGACGACGACCGTGAGCCAGGCGGCAAGCGGACCCCTGCCCGGGTCGTGACGCCGCAGCCGCGCGCAATCATCGGCCGCGAGGTGCTCGCAGACGCGCACGTACACCTCCATCGCCTCGTCGTGGCGACGGATGCCGGAGCGCTGGATGACCGCCAGCATTGCGGACGTGTACTGCTCGATGAACATGCGCCAGCCCGCACGCGGATCGTGGTTGAGCCTCTCCTGGAGGGTCCGATCCAGTGTCCCCTCATCCACGATCAACGGACAGCAGCGTGCGGCGGTGTGCCCGGCGCGCCCGCCGCCCGGCGCCGGGCGATCAGCAGGCCGGCGGCCAGGAGCGCGACTACGATCGCAGAGGCGACCAGCTCGACGCGCGGGCCGGGAGGCGTCACGACGCGTACCGGCGCCGAGGCGTTGCCGGTGACGACAAACGCCGCCCAGTAATACGGGTGGCGAAGCCGGGCGTCGCCAGCGAGAAAGGCGAGCTTCGCGTCGCGTGCCGCTTCGTCGATCGGGCCGCCCTCGGCAAGCGCGCCGTAGAAGCGGGCCATGAGCGCGGCGGTCGAGGCGTCGTTGACGTTCCACAGGCTGGCGAGGACCGCGCCGGCGCCGGCGTGAAGAAACGCCCTCGTCAGGCCGACGATGCCCTCGCCCGTGACGTCCTTGCCCAGCGCCGTCTCGCAGGCGGAGAGGCTCACGAGCGCCGCCCGCAGCCGCAGCCCATAGATTTCGCGCATCTGCAGGATCCCGTCGGTCCCCGGCGCCTCGGTGAGCGCCAGCCCCGAGCGCTGCGGCACGTCCTCGTCGATGAGGCCGTGCGTGGCGAAGTGCAGGACCGCCGCGCGCTCGATCCCCGCGCCGTGCAGACGGGACTCGGTCGCGTGCTCCTGCTGGAGGACACGCGCCGCGGCAAACGTCTCCGCGATGGCGTCGAGCTCACGCGCGGTGTGTGGAAGCGATTTCATCAGGCGGAGGTGCGCGATCGGCACGCCGCGGTCCTGCGCGACACCCGTCGCGCTCATCACCGGGTTGCCAATCGCCACGACGTCACCGGCCTCCGGCGCCGGCCTCGAGCGCAGGTAGGCCAGGCTCGCCGCCGACGGCGTGTAGGCAATCGCGCGGGACTCGATCAGATGCCGCCCGTCCCGATCGACGAGCGCCTCGAATGGCAGGTAATGCAGCACTCCGTCCGGCGCGATCGTCACGCGGCGGACGCCGTCGAGGCGGGCCGCCACCGGCTGCCACAACAGGTCGGCGACGCGGCGACCGACCTCGACGTGACGGCCGTCGGGACTCGAGAGCGCGGCGATGTACGGGCGCACGGCGGCGTCGATCTCCCGGCGCGGCGACAGGGTGACCGCCCAGACCCCGTCGCGCCTGATCACCCACGCCGTGGACTCGTCGGCGCCGAGGAAGTACTCGAGCAGCGCCTCGTCGGGACCAACCGTCGATCGCTGCACGTCCTCCGGCGTCGGCAGCCGCGGGAACCGCGCATGCGCCACGGCGGGGATATCGGCGGCGAGCTGGATGCGCATGGCGGCGAGCCGATCCTCGTGCGTCTGGATGGCGGTCTCGACGGCTCGCCGCGCCTGTGGCCGCAGCGTGCGCGCCCGCAGCTTCGCCTGGTCGTCCGACAGGCGCCGGAGGAGGGCGCGCTCCTCGGCGACGAAGGCTTCCGGCACCTGCGCGGCCATCGCATCGCGGGTGCCGGCGAGGACGTCGAGAAACGTGCGGGCGCGGGCCCGCTCGGCAATCGCGAACGCGTCGGCGACGCGGCCTCGCCGCAGGAGCAGCCGCACCAGCAGGTCGTACGGGTTGTCGTACATCGAGAGATTCCCGCCGAGCGACCCGGCCCGGTAATCCTCGAGCAGCACGTTTGCGTGCTGCGCCTCGAGCACGTCGAGGGCGTCGAGGTAGTGCCGTTCGGCCTCGTCCGGTTTCCGGTCCGCCAGGAGCGTGCCGAGCTCCATCCGCGCCTGCCAGCGAATACGGGTGATACCGTCGGCCTCGGCGTTCTGAACCGCCGCACGCAGGGCGCGCTCCGATTCGGTGTGCCGTCCCAGAATCCGAAAGGCGCGACCCGTGTTCTTCAGCAGCAGCGCGTCGACGCGGCCGAGTTGCCGCGCCAGCGCGAGGCCCTCGCCGTAGCGGCGCAGTGCCTCGCCGGCCGTGGCAGGATCGTCGCGGAACTGGTTCCCGTAGTTGTTGAGCACCGCCATGCGCACATCCAGCGCGTCGCGCTCGGTGCGTCCCGAGAGCACCGCCAGCGCCTCGTCGAAGTAACGACGGCTCCTGGCGGGGTCGATTCTCGTGCGCTGGTACAGGATCGCCCAACTGTTGAGAATGCGGGCGGTCAGGACGGCGTCACCAAGGCGCGTCGCCAGCGCGTACGCCTCCTCGTGCGAACGGCCCGCACGGGCGATGTCCTCGAGCTCGTCGTAGACGACGCCGACGCGCAGCAGATACAGCGCGCGGTCGCGATCGTCCGGGTTGTCGATCAGGTCGAACGCGCGCTGTGCGTACTCGAAGAACCGCGCTTGCTGCCCCTGGTTGATCGACAGATCGGCGAGATCATTGTACGCGCGGGCCAGGACCGGGCGAAGCCCTGCCGCAGACGCGATCTGGAGCTCGCGCTCGTGGTGCCCGATCGCCTGTACGAGCAGGCCCCGCCGCTCGGCCGCGACGCCGCGCTCGTGCTCGGCATCCGCCCGCGCCGCCGGGGTCATCTCGGGCGCGGGCGGTCCCTGCGCCCACACACCGGCGCCAAGCGCGAGTGCGTTGATGCACGCGGTCAGGGCGATCCGTCGCATGCGGAGCGGCGTCAGCTTATCAGAGCCACCCCCTGGACCGCGCGATGCGGGCGGCGTCGACACGGTTCTTCGCGCCGACCTTGCCGATCGCCTCCGACAGGTAGTTGCGGACGGTCCCTTCCGACAGCGCCAGCTGCGCCGCAATGTCGTGGCTGCTCAGGCCGTCGCCGGCCAGGCGGAGCACATGGCGCTCGCGGTCGGTCAGCGGGTCGCTCGCCGTCCATGCCTCGGCGGCTAGCTCAGCGTCGATGGCCCGCCCACCGGCATGCACGCGGCGAATCGCATCCGCGAGGCGGTTCGACGGCGCGTCCTTGAGCACGTACCCGGTGACGCCGGCGTCGAGCGCGCGGCGCAGGTAACCTGGGCGCGCGAAGGTCGTGAGGATTACGACCCTGGTCAAGGGCATCGCGCCGCGGACCGCCTGCGCAAGCTCCAGTCCGCTCATGCCGGGCATTTCGATGTCGGTGAGCAGGACGTCCGGCCGGAGGGCGCGGACCAGCGCCAGGGCCTCGTCGCCGTGTCCGGCGCGGCCGACGACTTCGATGTCGCGCTCGATCTCGAGCAGTGCGGCAAGCGCGCCAAGCACCATGTTCTGGTCCTCGGCGATGACCACGCGAATCATGTTTCGGCCGTCGTCATCGGCACGGCCGGCAAGGTCACGACCAGACGGAGGCCGTTGCGGCCGTCGATGTCGACCCGGCCGCCCAACTCCGCGACACGGCCGCGCATCCCGGACAGCCCGATGCCCTCCACGACCGGACCGCCGCGACCGTCGTCTTCCACCGTCAGCACGATCGTTCGGTCATCCGCCGCGAGCCGCACCACGCATCGCGTGGAGGCGGCGTGGCGGACGATGTTCGTCATGGCCTCGCGCAGCGCGAGCGCCAGGACCGTTTCATACCGTGCCGGCAGCGAGACCGGGGCGATATGTGTCTCGAGGCGGACGCCCGCGGCGGTCAGCACGTTCGCGGCACTCTGCAACTGCCCATGCAGCCCATGTTGCTGGTAGCCCTCGACGGCGCGCCGCACCTCCGACAGCGCGTCCCGCGACACCCGCTCGACGTCGCGGATCTCCTGCATCGCCCTGCCTGGATCGCTCTCCGCCAGCTTCGAGGCGAGCTCGGATTTCAGCGTGATGACCGAGAGCGTGTGGCCGAGCAGGTCGTGGAGGTCGCGCGCAATGCGCTCACGCTCGGCGAGCTTGGCCATCTCCTCGACGTCTTCGTGGGCACGCAGGAGCGCCGCGTGCTGGCGGATCCGTTCGGCCTGAAAGACGTTCATCCCGCCCACGCCACCGGCTAGGACGATCGTCGTCATGCCGATCCAGTAACGGCCGCCAGGGGGCAGCCAGATCATCACGAGGCAGACGCCGGCCACGAGCACGGCGAGGTAGACGAGCGCGCCGCGCGGACGCAGCGCGAACGGGATGCCGGCGGCCGAGAAGATGACGTACGTGTTCGCGCCAGGGTTGATCGGCATCAGCGCGAAGCCGAGGACCGCAATCGCGATCGTCGCTGTCAGGCGGAGCGGCCTGGGACCCGCGAACTGCCCGAAATACAGCGGCAGGAACAGCGCGATCGAGACCAGCGTCGCCGTCCACAACAGCCGGCCGCCGCCGTACATCACCGGCACGACGAACAGGTAGCCGAGAAAGATCAGCCACACGTACGGCATCCAGCGTGGCGCGGGATCGGCGTGCGCGGTCATGGCGGCGGCGATTCTATCGCGCCAGCGCGGCGACGATCCGCGGCACGCGGCTGTTGATGATGATTGCGGCGAGCACCATGACCGCGATGGACGCCGCCGTGAGCACCATCGGTCCGATGCCGCCCAGCCGGCCGCCGACCTCGCTGACGGCGGCGCCGACGAGGCCCGCGTACGACCAGCTCATGAACCTCGCGTGCATCTGGAGCCACCGGTGCCGGGGACGCTGGATCCACACAGGCACGACACCGGCAGCGACCGTCGCCAGGCTGACGAGCGCCAGCGTGTGAAACGGTCCCCACCGGTCAAACAGGTCGTAGATGGTCAACGCTGTCGCGTTCATGATGACCATGGTGACGGCATAGACCATCCCGAGGCGGCGATGCGCCGCCGTCCCCTTGCTCGTCACCACGACGACGAAGCCAAGCACCATCGCTGCGAGCGCGCACCCGAGATGAACGGCGCCGAGCGCGTCGAGTCCGCGAATGCCAAACATGCACGCCTCCGTTCGGTAGAGTGAGCCCCTACACGCGGCAACGGCAGTCCCGATCGTCATCCGCCGCGCGTGACACCTGTCATACGGCTGAGCAGCCAACGCGTACGCCTCAACAATACGGGCGCTTTTCGTTGGATCTCGCGATCTCCGTTCGTAGGATGGACCTGCTCACAACACGCATTCGGTGCTGGTGGTCGACAACGATCGCGCGCCGCGGACGACTGTCTCGTCGTGGATCGATCCGTCCGCGTACCGCGTCGTCGAGGCCGAGTCGGCGGACGAGGCGCTGGACGCCATGGACGAGGCGGCGGCGGACATCGCCGTCTGCGACCTCAGCATGGCCGGCCGCGACGGCGTGTGGCTGGCGTGGGAGGTGGTGCGGACGCATCCGCAGCTCGGCTATGATCTACTGAAGAGGTTACCGGGGCTGTCCGCCGCCGCGCCGATCGTGCTTTCGCCCCACGAAGCGTTCGAGGTTGCCTAGAGATGCCACTGTACGAATACGCCTGCAAGGAATGCGCGCACCAGTTCGAGACGCTGGTGCGCGGGTCGGAGACCCCGTCCTGCCCCGCCTGTCACGCCACGGCGCTGGAGCGGAAGCTCTCGGTCTTTGCCGCCCACTCCAACACCGGCAGCTGGCCGCGGCAGATCGAGGCGACGCCCGGCCCGTGCGGCTCGTGCGGCGATCCCCGCGGCCCGGGTTCCTGCTCGATTAATTAGCGTGTGGTCCGCCTGAAGGCGGACACTACTCGATGAACTGAAACGGGCGCGGCGTGCCGCGCCCCTACCGGACGATGCATTCGGCCAGCAGGCCGACGGCCTCGCCGGGCCTGCACCCCGACGGCCGGTAGAACGTGATCATCCGCCCGCAGACGATCACGGTGATCCACAGCGCGATGGAGACGGCGCCGTTGAGGCGCGCGATCCCTTCGCGGCGCGCCAGGTAGAAGCTCGCCGCGTTCACGCCCGCCAGCAGCACGCAGAACATCTTCAGGTGAAACGCGGGGTTGTAGACGTACTGGTCCGGGTACGTCATCAGGAAGAACAGCCCGCTCGTCACGTTGATCGCGAAGCCGAGCATCGCGAACGGAATCAGCCGGTGGAACTCCATCATCGGCACGTGCCTCGCGACGCCGAGCAGACGGAGGTCCCACGCCGCGATCGTGCCGAAGAGAAGCGTCAGGCCGGTGAAGTGGATGCTCTCCACGAGCGGCCACGACCAGGCCAGCTGCATGAATTCCGACACCCGGGGGAAACCCAGGAGCACACGTTCCAGTTCGACTTGAAACGGAATCATGTGCAGATCTCGTCAACCATCAGGCGGCTGCACGTATAGGCGAGCAGCCGTCCCGCCGTAATCGCGGCCGCCCAGCCCGCCAGGGACAGCACGGCCAGCGTCTTCGTCGGCTTCCGCAGTGTGGCGCGCAGCACGAGCAGGCTCATGACGATCAACCCGAGCTTCAGATGGAACACGGGGTTCGTCAGGGCCTTGGTCGGGTACGCGATCACGAGCGCGATGCCCGACACCACGTTCATCCACAGCCCGAGCCACATCAGCGGCAGGTAGCGCCTGAAGGCGTCGGTCGGCACGCCCGGCGCGACGCCGAGCACGCGGAGGTCGAGCGCGCCGTTGAGCCCCGCGAGCAGGCCCAGGCCGACGGTGTGCGCCGCGAGGATGCCCGGGAACGCCCACAACGACGGCGACTCGCGCATCCAGATGCTGAACGCGCTCGCCTCCAGCCACGCGAAGAGCGGGTCTGCGGACATCGGCGCCGGTCAGTCGCCGCCGCGAATCGGCGGCACGATCCGGATCTCGATGGCCAGCGAATCGTCCTCGGTGTCGCCATACGAATCGACGACGAGGCTCTGCCCCGCGCGCAGCGCGGCCGCATCCACCTTCTTCTTGTCGCGCGAAATCGCGGTCTGCTTGTCGAGGCGAATCGAGACCGTCTTGCCCGTGCGGCTCTTGACCTGAATCCGCGAGTCGGCGTGCTTCATCAGCGTGCCGATGATGCGGAACTCCTCGTGCGCCCGCACCACGCCGGCGCCTGCGGCCAGCAGCATGAGGGCGGACACAAGGGCGGCTCGTCTCGTCATGGCGTCTCCTCGCCCCCCGCGGGGCTGATCACGTCGAGCGGCCGCACCGCGCGCTCCCGCCGCGTACGATCAATGTGGAACTCGTGCGCCACCGTGAAGAAACCGGCGGCGGCGACCCTGACCCGGATCGTCTCGCCTCCTGGATTCTCCCAGTACCACCCGTGGATGCCCGCGAATGGCGCCACGAAGTGGCCGTCCGCCTGGCGCCGCGGCTGCTTGTCGAACGACTGCGCGGCGGTGCTGCTCGCCTGCCCCTCGGGGTCGCCGTGAAAGTCGTGGATCACGTCGCCGTCGGCGCGCCACGAGAACAGCATGGTGGCGCCCTGCTCGAGCTGGTACTTGTACTCCACGTACTCGTATGGCCCGAGCACGAATTCCCTCGCATCCACCTTGTATTCGGCGGGATACAGCGCGAACGGCCCCGCCTGCACCGGCGCCACGCGGTCGCCCGTCGGGGGCGGGACCGCTTCCTCCACGCCCGTGCCGGCCAGCGCCGTCAGGCCGAGCGCCCTGCCCGTGCCGAGCGGATCGATGCCGTACTCCGCCGGAAGGACGACGGTCGCCAGCACGGCTGTCGCGACGGCGAGCGCCGCCGCGCTGGCGCGGCCGAGCGCCTGTCGCTCCCGTGTGTCCTGCGCCATGTCGTTACCGGCGCGGCAGCGGCGCCAGCCGCGTCACCGCGGTTGGCCGCGTCCCGTTCGGTCCCCTGGTCCAGTCCGTGACGGTGCCGTCGGCGAACCGCTGCCGGAGGATCCAGACGATCTGCGCGCCTTCGCGCGGGTTGCGCGCGACGAAGCTGACCTCGATGAACTCATACGGCTTCACATCCGCGTGGATCGTCATGGCCACGACGCGATCGTCCTGACGCCTGACGTCGTACTTCCACCCCATCGGCGCCTGGATCGTCTCGACAATGACCCCGGCCGGGAACTCGATCTCCGCACCGGTCGTGGCGACCTTCCCCTCCGTCGGAATCCGAATCGTGTACTTCTCCGTCGCCCCGGCCGTCGACTCTCTGGGCGTGATGCTGACGTGCGCGCCGGCCACCGCCGGAAGCAGGAGCGCGAGCGCCGCGGCGGCGGAAACGAACCGTGTCGTCATGTCCTCTCCTCTCGAATCAGCCTTCGTTGCGAACAGGGAACGGCGGCGGCGCGAACGGCGCGTGCCGCCCCCCGGGATCGCCGGCCGGCGCGGCGGCGCGCGCCGGCTCGGGCACCGGCGACGGCCTGGCGTAGCGCAGGTAGATCGTGGGCACCACGATCATGTTCAGCAGCGTGGAGCTCATCAGCCCGCACAGGATCACGATCGCCATCGGCGTCTGAATCTCGCTGCCCGGCCGTCCGCCGCCCAGCGCGAGCGGAATCAGCGCGAGGCCCGCGGCCATCGCCGTCATGAGAATGGGCACGAGGCGCTCGCGCGCGCCGCGCTCGACCGCCTGGCGGAAGTCCGTCACCCCCTCCTCCTGCATCAGGTGCTGGATGTGCGACACCAGCATGATGCCGTTGCGCGTGGCGATGCCGAAGAGCGTGATGAAGCCGATCATCGACGCCACGCTCAGCACGCCCCCGGCCAGGGAGACGCCGGCGACGCCGCCAATGAGCGCCAGCGGCAGGTTGACCATCACGATCAACGCGTCGCGTGGTCTCCCGAACGCCAGCACCAGGAGCAGGAACACGCCGACGATCACGCCCCCGCCGAGCACGAGCAGCCGCCGCGCCGCGCTCTCCTCGCTCTCGAACTGGCCGCCGTACTCCACCCGGTAGCCGGCCGGCATCGGCACCGCCCGACCCACCGCCGCGCGCATGTCGTCCACCACGCTGCCCAGATCGCGCCCCGCCACGTTGGCGGAGACGACGATCCGGCGCTGCACATTCTCGCGCAGGATCATGTTGGGGCCGACCTCGCGCCGGACGTCGGCAAGCACGCGGATCGGGACGGTGCCGCCGCCCGGCGTGTCGATCGGCAGATCGGCGAGCCGCTCGAAATCGGCCTGCGCACCGGTGTCGAACTTCACGACCAGGTCGAACGCGGCGCCGCGGTCGAAGATGCGCCCGACAACGGCGCCGGCGAGACCCGTCTCCACGGCTTGCGCCACGCCGGCGGGGCGCAGGCCGTAGCGCGCGATCGCCGGGCGGTTGAGGACGAACCGGACCACCGGCACCTCCGTCTGCTGCTCGAGCGACACGTCCACCGCGCCGGGCACGGCCATCATGGCCTCGCGGACCTGCTCGCCCAGCCGCCGCAGCGTCGGCAGGTCTTCCCCGACGATCTTCACGGCGATGTTCGCGCGTGTGCCCGAGAGCATGTGATCGATGCGGTGCGAGATCGGCTGGCCGATCGTCACGTTGACGCCGGGCAGGCCCGCAAAGCCCCGGCGCAGGTCGGCCAGCAGCTCCTCGCGCGGACGGCCGGTCTCCCGCAGTCCCACGTCGATCTCGGCCGCCTCGACACCCTGCACGTGCTCGTCGTACTCCGCGCGGCCGGTGCGCCGCGCGGTCGCCACGACTTCCGGCTGGTCGAGCAGAATCTGCTCCACGCGCTTCCCCAGCTCGTCCGACGTCGCCAGCGACGTGCCGGGCAGCGTGTTGGCCTGGACGGTCAGCGTCCCTTCGTTGAACTCCGGCAGGAACGCGCTCCCGAAACGCGTCATCGCCACCAGCGCCGCCGCCAGCAGCAGCGCCGACGCCGCCATCACCAGCCTCGGATGGTCGAGCGCACGCGGCAGGTCCTTCTCGAAGCGCCCCTTCAGCGTGCGCGCCAGCCAGCCGTCGTGCCCCCGCATGATGGACGCGGCACCGGGCAGGAACGCGTAGGCGAGCGCCGGCGTCACGACGATGGCCACCGCCAGCGACGCCAGCAGCGCGACGATGTAGGCCACGGCGAGCGGCGTGAGCAGCCGCCCTTCCACGCCCGTGAGGCCGAAGACGGGCAGGAACACGAGCACGATGATCACGGTCGCGAACACGATCGACGTCCGGATCTCGAGCGTCGCGTCGCGGACGACGGCCGCCGCGGACGCGCGCTCGGCCTCGGGCCTCGCCGCGTTCTCCCGCAGCCGCCGCACCACGTTCTCCACGTCGACAATCGCATCGTCCACGAGCGCGCCGATGGCGATGGCCATGCCGCCGAGCGTCATGGTGTTGATGGTGGCGTCGAAGGCGCGCAGCACGAGCACGGCCGCGGCGAGCGACAGCGGCATGGCCGTCAGCGTGATGGCGGCGGCGCGCAGGTTGGCGAGGAACAGCACGACGATGACGACGACGAGCAGCCCGCCGTCGCGCAGCGCGTTGACGACGTTCTGCACCGCCACTTCGATGAAGTCGGCCTGGCGGAAGATGCGCCGATCGATCGTCATGCCCCGCGGCAGCTCCTGCTGCAGCGCGTCGAGCTCGGCGTCGAGGCGGGCGGTGAGCTCGACGGTGTTGGCGCCCGGCTGCTTCAGCACGCCGACGATGACCGCCGGCCGGCCGCTGCGCGAGCCCTCCCCCCGCTTGAGCGCGGCGCCTTCGCGGACGTCGGCCACGTCGCGGACGAGGACGCTGCGGCCGCCGCGCAGCGCGACGACCGTGTCGGCGATGTCGGCCGGCGTCCGCGCGCGGCCGATCGTCTGCAGGACGTACTCCTGCGGCCCCTCCATGAAGATGCCGGCCGAGGTGTTCTCGCTGGCGCCGCGGACGGCGTCGAGGAGCTCGGTCACCGTGACGCCGTTGGCGCGGAGCTGGTCGGGGTGCGCGACGACCTGGAACTGCCGCTCGGCGCCGCCGATGGGCGTGACCTGCGAGACACCGGGGACCGCCAGCAGACGGCGCCGCACGACCGTGTCGGCGACCGTGCGCAGCTCGAGCGGATCGTCGATCGCGGACGAGATCGCGAAGAAGAGGATCTCACCCATGATCGACGAGACGGGCGCCAGGACCGGCCGCTCGACCTGCGGGGGCAGGCTGCCGCTCACGAGCGCGAGCTTCTCGGCCACGAGCTGACGCGCCAGGAAGATGTCGGTGCCCCAGTCGAACTCGACCCAGACGACGGCGATGCCGACCGCCGTGGCCGAGCGCACGCGCCGAACGTCCGGTGCGCCGTTGATGGCGGCCTCGATCGGAAACGTGACCAGCGTCTCCATCTCCTCGGGCGCCATGCCGCGCCCTTCGGTCAGGACCGTGACCGTTGGCGCCGTGAGGTCCGGGAACACGTCCACCGGCATGGAGCGCGCCGTCAGGACGCCGGCGACCGCCAGCACCACCGACAGCGCGAGCACCATCCAGTGATGGTCGATCGACCATTGAATCAGGCGTTTCATCGTTCACTCGCAGTGTCCGGCTTCAGCCGGACCGGCTCAGTGGACATGGCCCTCGGCGGGCAATCCGCCGGCCGCCGCCGCAAGCTGCACGTCGTAGGCGCCGCGGGTGACCACGCGCTCACCCGGCCTCACGCCGCTCCTCACGCCCACGACGTCGCCGTCGCGCGCGGCGATCTCGATGAAGCGGCGCGCGAAGCTCTCACCGCCGAGCTGGACGAACACGTACGGCCGGCCCGCCTCCATCAGCACCGCCGCCGGGGGCACCACCGGCACGCGCTGGCGGCGCTGCGAGTACAGCACCGCCGTCGCCGCCTGGCCGACGAGGAGCAGTTCGCCCCGGTTCGCCACCTCCATCTGCAGCGCGAGCGCGCGCGTGGAGGGATCGATCACGCCGGAGTCGTGCACGTGCTCGGGCCGCAGCTCGAGCGGCGCCGGCAGGCCGGGAATCTCGAGCGCGACGCCCTCGGTCGCGCGCGCCGCCACCACGTCGGGCGCGGGCACCTGTACCTCCAGCTCGACGCGGTCGGTCCGCACGATGCGGAAGAGCGGCGCGCCCTCGTCGTACGACGCGCCAAGCGTCGCCATCACCTCGGCGAGCCGTCCGGCAATCGGCGCGCGCAGCGCGAACGCGTTGCCCGACGCCGCGCCGCCGCCCGTGCGAAGCGTTTCGTCACGCTGCGTCAGCCGCGCCTCGGCGGCGCGCAGGCGCGTCTCCGCGACGGTAGTCGCCCGCCGCGCTTCTTCCACGCGGCGGGCCGGCACCGCACGGTCTGTCAGCAGGCGCTCGACGCGCGCCTGTTCGGCACGCGCGGCGTCGAGCGCGACCCGTGCCTCGGC